>Ga0187784_10002317_pt1 | contig 15260 bp, 5 predicted proteins | sample 1015_SJ02_MP15_2_FD_132964 | JGI IMG/M metagenome (GOLD analysis project Ga0187784, IMG submission 132964) | Tropical peat soil microbial communities from peatlands in Department of Meta, Colombia - 1015_SJ02_MP15_20_MG | ecosystem: Environmental > Terrestrial > Soil > Wetlands > Peat | place...
CGGATTTGTCAGGGTTCTATGTTGTTGGCATTACCGCCACAGCCGACGGCAAGCACCTCGCGTTCGTGCGCGGCACAAGCCATGAATCGGTTTACGTGGGGGACTTGGCGAACAACGGGACCCGCTTGCTTAATCCTCATCGGCTGACCGCGGACGAGTATTACAATCAGCCCCAGGCTTGGACGGCTGATTCCCGGGACGTCATTTTCCAGTCCGAGCGCGGCGGAGCTACCGGGATTTACAGGCAAGCTCTGGACGGCGGTACGCCTCGAGTTATCTACTCTTCGCCGAATCTGGATGCGGGATGGGTCCGCCTCTGTCCGGATGGAACGCGGGTGATCTTTGCGGCCAGGCCACGCAATTCGCCGCCAGGAACTCCCTATCGGATCCATCGAGTGGCCTTGAACGGCGGAGCCCCTGAGCCGCTGTTTGAAGTGTCCGGGCTAACAGACATGGTTTGCACAAACCGCGCCGCCAACTTATGCACTTACAGCGCGCAAACAGCGGACGGGCGAAGCCTGATCGTCACGGCTTTCGACCCGGTAGCAGGAAAGGGAAAGGAGTTGCTGCGTATTCCGACCGAGCCCGGAGCCCAGTATACCTATGCAATTTCTCCCGATGGCTCCCTGGTTGCTTACGAGAAGATGGACTGGACCGCGGACCAGGTCCATTTTTTGCCGCTACGCGGCGGGCAAGCTCGAACGATTGCAGCCAAGGGTTATACCAACTTCACGTCTCTCGATTGGGCGCCAGATTCCAAGAGCGTGTTTGTTGGCACCTGGGGACCGAGTGGCGCCACGCTGCTGCGCATCGACCTCAACGGCAATGTGCAACCTATATGGCGCCAGCCTGAGCCCAGTCAAACCTGGGGAATACCCTCTCCCGATGGCCGCCACCTGGCCATGGACGCCGTAAGCGCGGAACAGAATGTGTGGATGATTGACAACTTCTGATCACTTCTCTTTGGCCGCGCCGCCGTGCTGGGCTGTTCAATCTTCAGTCGCTGTTGGAGTGAGGATGGGGTGGCGAGGTCGCAAAGAGCATAGCAACGTGTGCATGCTGGAAGGCCCCTGAGAACGGAGGACTAGCGATGATCATCGATATGGTAACTCGTGAGCTTGGAGTGCGGCAGCGAAGCTGCCGCCTTTTTGCCGGAATTCCAAGGCGGCAGCTTCGCTGCCGCACTCCAGGGCGCTTCGCGAGAGCCTCAGCGCCGCCTTGATCCTGGCCCCGCCCTCTTTGCCGCCGGTCTGGGGATGTGCGCGATCGAGAAGTACGCTGGCAGCCCTCATGCCATAGGCAGCAGCCCGGACTTGAAGGTGTGGCGAGGCGAGGCTAGACTTGTTTTCACCAGCTTGAGGCGCGTGCCCTGAAGCGTCGCGGCGGCTCTTCGGCATGGGGCGCGATGGTGTCATCTCCCGCTCGGTCTTTGGCTATGTAAGCCCGCGCTACTCGACGCCCACGCGAAGCATCTACGTGGCGGAGCCGCATTAACCCACGGCGAAGCGTTAAAATGGGTTGCCTTGTTCGAGGTAAAATGGGCGACGCGGTCAGCAAAATCTGACACGGAGATTTTCTTTTATGGCACTGGTTACGTTACTCGAGAAGCAGCTCTGCTCCTACGTGGAGAAGCATCGCGATCGTCTGGTCGAGATCATTCGCGATCTTGTGCGCATCCCCTCTGAAAATACGCCGCCCACTGGGAATGAAGGGGCCTGCCAGCAATATGCCGCGGAGCTTCTTCGTAAGCAAGGCATTAAACCCGAACTTTATGAACTCACTGAGGTTCCCGGACTCCGCGAGCACCCGCTATTCTGGCCGGGACGCGACTACCAAGACAGGCCCAATCTGGGGGCGCGATGGAAGGGGCACGGCGGAGGCCGGTCACTGGTCCTCTCCGGCCACATTGATACGGTCCCGCGCGGCACGCAACCCTGGACCCGCGATCCCTTTGGAGGCGAGGTCGAAGCAAACCGGCTCTACGGCCGCGGGTCCAATGACATGAAGGGCGGCGTCGGTACGAACTTGTTCGTCGTCGAGGCGCTGCGCGATCTGGGGATCGAATTGGCCGGCGATCTGGTTTTCGAGACTGTGGTGGATGAGGAATTCGGCGGCGTGAACGGGACGCTGGCGGGGCGGTTGAAGGGCTTTAGCGCCGATGCAGCGATAATCTCCGAGCCTTCTTTCTTGCGCGTTTGCCCCGCCCAACGCGGCGGCCGGACAGCACACATCAGATTGAGCGCATCCGGCGGGGTCCTGACGGAGGGCGCGTTTCCCGTCGGGGTGATCGACCAATTGCATCATCTGCTGCACAACCTCCGCAGCTTCGCCGAGCTGAGACGCTCTCGCGCCTCTGTCCACGAGCTGTATGCCGACTCTGCCGATCCCGTTCCGGTTTCAGTGACCAAAGTTTTCACCGGCCCGTGGGGCACGACGGAGCCCATTACTATCCCGGAAACCTGCCTGATCGAAATTTATTGGCAATTGATGCCCGGAGAGAAGCAGGAGGACGTTGAACGAGAGTTCTTCGCATGGCTTGATTCTGTCGTAGCCGCGGCACCGGAACTTTTTCCCACCCGGCCACAGGTCGACTTTCCGGTTCGCTGGTTGCCGGGTTCGTTCATCCTCAAGTCAGAACCACTGGTGCGTGAGCTCGCTGCTTGCGCCACGAAAGTCCTTGGAAAAGAACCACTCATCCAGGGGATCGAAGGGCCCTGCGACATGTACGTTTTTCACCAGGCCTTCGGGATTCCCGCCGTGCTTTGGGGAGCGCGAGGGGGGAACACGCACGCGGCAGATGAATACCTGGAAATTGATTCCGTGGTCAGAGCGGCGCAGACGCTGTTGATCTTTGTCTGCCAATGGTGCGGTGTGTGAATTGAATTTCGAAAATGGATTCCCGCTTTCGCGGGAGTGACTCGCAGGAAGTTAGGAGCAGGCCAATGCTAACAGAGGTTAGTGGTCCGTTGTCAGTAGTCCGCTGTCCGTGGCAAGTGTGGACGTGGCACCACCGTGCGAGGAACAAACGACGGACCACCGACAACGGACCACGGGCAACCTCCTCCTGGCTATTTCCGGTTCTGGCGTTCGACATTCTACTGTTTCTGCTTACGGGCACGGCGCAGGGCCAAGAGCCAGTCAAGTTCACCCATGGGAAGCGGGTTTGGCCAACCTACACTTACAGCAACGCGGAAACCGTGGCCCCGCTATTCACCTCGATGGAGAGCATGGGCTTCTACCCTTATACCGCTTTGGATTGGGAATCACGATCCGAGAAACCCGTGCCTGTGCAATACGATTCGCTGGTGCTCGAAAACGAGTACCTGAGGTTAGAGTTTCTCCCGGAACTGGGCGGTCGCATCTGGTCGGCCCACGACAAGGTAGCCGAGCGCGAGCTTTTCTACCATCCCACGGTGATCAAGCCCGGCCGCTACAATGCGCGGAACGCCTGGCCGGTGGGCAATCTGGAGCTCTACGGCCCCTACGATAGCCACATGATAACCTGGCCAGGGGAGCCTTGGCCGTGGGCGCTGGTGCGACACCCCGATGGCAGCGCCACCGTCGTGCTCTCCCACATTGACCACTTCTTTCGCGACAAGATGTTTCTCGAGGTGACGCTGCGGCCCGGCAAAGCTTACATAGAACTCACCGCGCGCCTGTACAACAAGAACCTGCTGCCCAACCGCTATTTGATCTGGACAAATGCCGGCGTGGCTGCCTCAGAAGGCAGCAGGTTCATTTATCCCATGACCAAAACTATCGGCCACGTGAGTTCGGCCTTGAGCACATGGCCTGTCATTGAGGGAACGGACCTGAGCTGGAACAAGAACAACATAAACATGCTGGGGGTATTCGGCCTCGACATTTTCGACAATTTCATGTCCATCTACGATTACAAGGCCGACTACGGGACGATCTGCTACACCAACCGGCTGCTGGCACGCGGGGAGAAAACCTGGACCTTTGGGTCGGGCCTGACGGCTTTCCGTCAAGCCGAGAACTACACTGATCACGATGGTATTTACATGGAGACCCAGAGCGGCCGTTTCATCTGGGATGGCAACTATGAGTTCATTGATCCCGGGAAGACGGATGGCTGGACCGAATACTGGTTTGGCGCAGGCAAGTTGGGCGGATTGACCACCGCGACTCGCGATGTGGCCCTTCACTTTGATGTTCCCTCCCAGCGCCCCGGTATCGTGAAACTCGCCGTCACCCCGACAGGTGATTTTCCAGGAGCCATTCACGAGCTTTACTCCGCAGGGCAAAAGATATGGAGTGAAACAAGGGATCTTACCTTTGGTAAAGCTTTTCAAGCTGAGGTTTCCCTGGGACGGGAGACCTCCGGCAAAATGCTCGAGCTGAAGATTGTTTCCAAAGAGGGAGCTGTCCTTCTCGACCACAAATTCTATCCCGATGGGTCGCATCCCGAGGCGTCCTACGCCAGCGACTCGATTCCGAGGAAGTTCGGGCCTTTGGAGACGCTGCCGGTTGAGGAAGCTTATCAGCTCGGACTGGGACACGAGAAATTCGGGCAGATCGACGACGCGGAGCGGGCTTACAACGCGGCGCTCGCCAAAGACCCGCTTTTTTCTCCAGCCCAACTCCGCTTGGGCTTATTAGCGCTGGATCGTTTCGAGTGGCATGAAGCCGCTCAACATTTTGAGAAGGTTCTGGAGCGTGATCCCACCAACGGTGACGCTCATTATTTCCTGGGAGTTGTTGATGCTGAATTGGGCCGGCAGTTGGATGCCCGTCGGCACTATTATCGAATTCTCCCCTCCTCAAGCAAGTTCGAACGGCGTGACTACGCCTTGGGCTTGCTGGACCTCAGCGAAGGCAGCCACAGCGAGGCTTTGCAGAAGCTCGCGGCGGCCGCCGCGCTCACTCCCGGGGACGTATCCGTGCGAGAGGCTTACGCCTACCTGCTCCGCAAAGAGGGACACTTGCCGGAAGCGCAGAATGAAACGAAAGCGATTCTGGAGCTCGATCCGACAAACGCCTTCGCCCAGGCCGAGCGGTGGTTTCGACCTGAAGTGTCCCAGTCGGTGCGCTCGGAAGATGTGGATTTGCTCGACCGGGCTTGCGCTCATCACCCGCAAGGGTACCTGGAACTGGCAACAGAGTATTTCCGGCTTTCGGCCTGGCGGGAGGCTTCACAAGTTCTTGCGCATGCCCTGGAGGTGGCCGCGAAGGATGGACAGCCTCCCTACCCCCTGCTCCTCTATTACAGGACCTACGCAGCGGCGCAACTCGGTGACCAGCAGGCTGCCCGGCAGTCTGTCGAGCAGGCGCGACAGCAGGACCAGCGGCTCGAGATATTTCCTTTCCGCGCGGAAGACGTCAAAGTTCTGAGAACGGCGATAGAAATCGAACCAAAGGATGCCAATGCCCGGGTCCTGCTGGGAGACCTGCTCTATAGCCGGGACCGGCCAGGAGATGCCACCGAACTGTGGCACGCCGCCGTACAAGCTGATCCACGTAATTTCTCAGCTTTGCGGAATCTGGGCATGGCGACGTTAGTCGAAGGGAAGCAAGAGGAAGGGCTCAGTCTCTTGACTCGCGCCTCGCAGGTTCGACCTGATCATCTGGCCACCACCCTCCTGGTCGCCAACGTAAATGCGCGCTTGGGACATACCCAGGAGGCGAGGGACGCCTTTCAAAGGGCCTTGCAACTTCAGCCCAACAGTGATCAAGTGGTGCAGAAATTGGCCTCGCTGGAGGCGCAGCTGGGCAATTACTCGCGAGCTTTGCAGATTGTTGACGCGCACAAGTTCCAGGCTACGCATCTCTCCTATTCACTCCTTCACCTCTACCGCGGGATTCGGCTGATGCTGGCTCTCCAGGCGGCCAGGAATTCTCAGTTTGCCGAAGCCCTGGCGGACGTCGGGTCGGCCACGCGCCCTCCATCGAGCTTGGGGGTCGATGACTTCGCTGCCGTCAAGAGTTCGCGGCTGCTGATGTACGAGGCCTTGCTGCATCAGGCAGCCGGCGATTCCGCCGCGGCCAATGCCACTTGGCAAGCGGCCGCCGAGACGCTCGACGATGCGATTGAAGGCGAAGGCCTGTTCCGGGCCCTTGGGCTTTACAAGGCAGGTCAGGTCCAGAAGGCCGAAGACTGGTTCAAGGAATTCGCGACCGTCAATGAGCAGCGCAAGACCGACAACGCGGTCAATCTGCGCCTTCAAGCCTTCGACTTGGCAGGGATCTACGCGGCCATGCGGGGAGACGATGCCTTGGCGTGTAAGAATTTCGACAAAGCGCTGGAAATTGACCAATCTTATCTGTACGCTCGCCAGGGCCGCGCATGGCTCGAGGCTGGAATGCTGAAAGGCCTGCGACAGTGATACTATGACGACCACGCCGCTCCCGGGCTCAAGGAACGACCAGTTCGTACCGGTGGAGATGATGCGTGTGAAGCTGAAAAGCCTGGTAGAGTTTTTCCGGGCCAAAGCGCACGTCAGGCGTCCAGGCAAAGCTCCAGGATTCATTATCGAGAAGCAGCGGGATGCGCGCGCCGTGGGGCGTTTCGGCTGAAAGGCGGATGACACTGGTGAGTTCCTTGGCACTAGTCCACTCGAGACCCTTCTGCTCTTCGAGTCGATCCACTTCCGTGACCCAAGGCGAGTCCGAATAGACTTTTGCACGATACCAGTTGTTCTTATCGAAGGGATCGGTCCCTTGGCGCATGCGAACCCAGATTGTCGCTGCTTCACCAGGGTCAAGCGCGCCGTTCCCGTTGCCTTTGCCCTCCGTGACAGTCCGGGACAGCGACCCGCCTCCGCCTTGATTGCCCTTCTGGCGAAAAACGTTAAACGTCGCGGTGCGCCCGTCCAGGATTGCGACCTCGAGCGCCGGAGGAACGTTCTCAGGAATGACCAGGACATCGAGATTTTTCGAGACGGTGTGCCACCCGTCGTAAACCAAATCCAACTTGAGCCGCGTCGGAGCGAAATAACCCTCGCCGGCCGTGAAGCGCACACGCGCGTGATCTCGGATGTCAACGGAAGCCCCGGGTTCGATCCTGGGGATAGTCACTTCACTGGCCAGCAATTGGACCGTGGGATACTCGCTCGAAAGCATCGCCTTTACGTCTGTGATTGGCGTGTTGCGGGGATTGTAGATTCGAACCGGCAAAGCCAGGTCGCGATCCGGCGGAAGCTTTAACCTATCCTCTAAGGTGAGAGGGAGGACGATGGGAGGCTGATCGGCGGCCCCGGGCCCGTGAAAGCTGAACTGGTGGCCCGCGCCGTCGGTGGTGATGGTCAAGCGGCCATCGGAGGCTGCCTGCAAGGTTTGCTTGGACGTGGCGCCTGTCGTGAAATCTCGATCCAGGAGCAGATAGGACGCAGAGGGCTTGTAGAGCGGGGCGGTGACAATCGTTATGCGCCGGCTGGGTAAAGGCGGTCCGTCGGGAGCCCACTTCCGCGTGGTCACTCGCAGGCCACCCTGGCAGACATCCTCCAGGTAGGTAACAGCCTCACCCTCACCGGAGGACTCCACCTGATAGCCCCAGACATTGAAAGCGGAGTAGCCATCGGCGTGATCCCACGTGTCAGGGATATCATCGAGGGTGGGGTTGGCAAAGGCCCGCAAGTGAAATTCAAAGGTCTCGGCGATCGAAGTGGCCCAATGCCGATGGTACTCATCCTGCCGGTACTCAAAATCAACGTTGTCAGCGCGCGCATAAGCGTCGCGCGTCTCCTCGTGATACTGGCTGATGTAATCACCGCTCGCGCGTACCAGGCGGACCATCGTCCGCGTATGGTTGGTCACATGATCTTTCGGCCGCCACAAGACACGCCGGCCCTTGTCACCGACATAAAACTCCGGGCCAGGGTTAAATGCCGAGGCGCTTCCGATCAAGTCGGGATAACGGGCGCTCAGGTAAAGGCTCATGAAACCGCCCATGCTCAAGCCGGAAGTTGCGCGATAGCGTCGGGAGGTGAGAGTGCGATAGGTGTCGTCAATGTGTGAGACCAGTTCAACGAAGTAGGGGCCAAAATCGTAGTCTCCGCCATCCTTCATGATGTCCCAGGGTGTGCCGCCGTAAAAGCCCTGATAGTCCCGAGCCACATAGCCGTCTACGGCCACCACAATCACCGGATGCGCCGCCACAAACGCGGCGATCTTGGGGACGGTATCCTTGCCGTCGTCGTATTTTTCAAGTGTGTAACGGTCGCTGTGGCCGTGAAAGTAATAGATGACGGGATAAGCTTGTTTGTTCGAGGCATAGTCGGGCGGCAGAAAGATACGGTAATGGCGCTCTTCGCCGAAGACCTTCGACGTGTAGGTGCAGTCAAGGAAGGGCCGCCGGGCAAAGTCTGCCGGTCCAGTGAAGAACAGCACGACGAGCAGGGACACCATTTGAAGCATGCGCTTCCTATTGCTGATCGCGGGGAAGGCACTTTGAAGCGTCCAGCTTACAGGCGGTTTCGAATTCCGGCCGTGCTGCACTCTGGTTCCCGGACTTAGCGTAGGCCAGCGCCAGATTGAAGTGCGCGGAGGCATTGCCGGGGTCCATGTCCGCCACCTTCTTGAATTCGACAATCGCCTCCGCGAGTTTGCCGCTCTTTGCCAACAAGTAGCCGGCATTATACACAGCGACTTCGAAATTGGGATCCAAAGCGGCGCACTTTTGGAATTCTTCCAGTGCCGGCCCAGCAACCCCCTCCCGCTCGTAGATCGAGCCAAGGTAAAAGTGAACGTAAGGTTCGTTGGGCAGAGCCATCGCAACTTGTTGCAAGGTGGGCAATGCTTCTTTGAATCGGTTTTCCTGAAATAGGCATATCCCTTTATAAAATACCGCGTCCAGATGGCCAGGGCCCGCGTGAATGGCAGAATCCAGGGCAGATTCCGCGGCTCTGTAATTGCCGGAAGCGAGTTCGCACTTGGCGAGAGTGAGCTGGCCGAGGTATACGCCGGGCTGCTCCTGCGTCAGGCGGGTGAGCAGCGGCAGGGCGCGATCGCACTTGCCTTCGGCGGCCATCTGGGTGGCCGAGGAAAGTATTTTGTACGTCGGTAGTTCGTCTTTAGGATCAGGCAGGGGATGTCCCGGTGTGCCAGGCGCGATCGGACCTGAGGTTGCCACATAGCCGAGTGAAGCAAGGGCCTCTACCTGCGAGGGAGGCAACGCCGACCGCTGAGGAGGCTCCTTGGGTGAGATTCTCGCCAGCAGATTATCAAGTTTGGCCTTGAGGTCGAAGGCCACGGCGGGCTTGGTTTGGTAAAGGTTTAGCTTTTCCTGAGGGTCCCGCGCGAGGTCGTAGAGTTCGGGCTTGGGAGCATCGATGTATTTATACTGACCGCTCCGCAGCGCCCGCAGAGCGCTCCACCCGAATTCGTTGGGGTAGAAGGTTTCGCAATAGGTCGTGCCGGTGGTTGAACTCGTCGCCTCGCCGGCGAGCGCGGATCGCAGGCCAACGCCTTGCATGCCGGGCGGTGCGGCAATGTTGAGAAACTGGAGGACGGTGGGGGCGATATCAATGGTTCTGACAGGGGTCTCGCTGCGATGGACCGTTACGCCAGCGCCGGACGGCGGCTTGATGATTAGCGGGACGAGCAAAGTCGTGTCGTATACGAAATACCCGTGCGCATATTCGCCATGCTCACCAAAACTTTCGCCATGGTCGGACGCCGCGACGATTAAGGTCGAGTCGTAAACGTTGTGATCCCTCAGATACTGGAAAAACTTGCCGAGGGCATAGTCGGCGTAGGCAATCTCTCCATCGTAAGGATCACGAAGCAGGGCTCGAAACCGCGCCGGGGGATCGTACGGCAGGTGCGGATCGTACAAATGAATCCAGACAAAGAATGGCTTGGTTGCGGGGCTGGGTTGTGCAGACAGCCAGGCGAGAGCATCCGCCACGACTTCCTCGGCGCGGCGTTGCAGTTCTACCAGATTAAACACCAGCGGATTGTCCCGGCCCATTTTCCTTTGGAGCGGGCAGGAATACGTGTCGAAGCCCCGGTTCAACCCGCGCTGAGGGTCCAAGACATCGGCGCCCACAAACGCCGCCGTCGAGTAACCGTGCTGTTTGACGATAGCAGCTAATGTGGGTGGGGATTCCCCTAAGGTGTAGCCCAGGTTGTCGCGGACACCGTGGACGGTTGGGTAAGTGCTCGTCATGATCGAGCAGTGAGAGGGCAGGGTCAACGGCACAGAAGCGACAACGGTTCGAAACAGTATGCCTTCCCTCGCCAGGGCATCCAGGTTGGGAGTGCGAGCCTGCCGGTACCCGTAACAGCCCACGCGGTCCGCCCGAACGGTATCAATTGTGATCAGCACCACGTTGGGACTCGCAGCCCGCGCTACCGTGGCCAGCACGAATATTGCGAGCAATGTAAGGGTGCGCTTCATACAAGCAAGTCCTAGGGCATGCCTCCTTCCCAGGCCATTCTTGTAGGCAGCCCGCGGGCGTATGACCACTCTGCATGATAGCAATTCGATGTCTTACGACGCTAACGTGAACGTTGCTTGCTTGGCGCCGCCCGTCATAAGGTCATACGCGTTCACTTTCCAGAGCCCTTTGGGGTCATTGTATGCCAGATTAAGATGCTCCAAATGAGGTGTTGATTCAACCCGTACGTTTCGCGCGTAGAGTTCGTAGGGTTGGCCCTCAGGTGTCTCAAATTCCAGGCGGACAACTCGAAAAGCCCCTTCGGGCAAGGGCGCCTCGCTCCGAAGCGTGATAACAAGCAGGCTGCCCGGTTTAGCCTCGGAAGGCGTTTCCACGCGCAGGGGCGGAATGGGCTGGGGAGCTCGGGTCAAGATCAAGGGACTCCAGGGCTCAAGAGTCATTTGGACCTTGTCCGTAGTCCCCAGGTCGCGCTTGCCCCGGATATCGTAAGTCGACATGGCCGCCGGCCACAAGATGCTGACCTCGGCTTGCTTTTCCAGCAATGAATTATCGATCGATCCCGCCCAGCCCCGCTCCGGATTCGTGGGTAAGTCGCCCCAGCCCCCATCATCAAATTGGGGATTGCGAAACACGGCCACATGCTCATACGCGCCATTCGCGAAGCGGACCACTTCCGTGCCGGGAAGACGATTGCCGGACCTGTCGAGAACGCGTAGCTTCGGTTCAATTCGCGCCAAGCCGAATACCTGATCCAGGACTTCCCGCAAGCTCGTCGTCGAGTTCGCAACCAGCCGGTCGTAAGCATAACGGGCGACTTCCACGTTCAAAAAGACGGCTTTGCCCTGGCCAAAATCATTGACCACAATGAGCCGCACACTGCCGCTTTGGGCAAGCGGCTTACCGGTGGCCGTGGCGAGACTTTCGTCACCGATCGTGAGATTCAGCTTCTTACCCCGCAAGCGCAGAGATTCGTAGTCTTCGATGCCTGCTACGGCAGATCCCTTGGTCTGGCCCTTGACGTGTGAAATGCCCAACACGTCGTCGAGTTGCCCGCGCCCCAGGTCGCGCCCGTGCTCGTCCATGGTCGCCGTGCGGTAGTCAGCCACCAACAGGCCGCCGGCCCGTACGAATTGCCGGATCTCGTCGACTTCGCGCGCACTCATGGCTAGTGACTGCGGCAGGATGAGAGCCCGGTATTCGTCACGGGTGAGTCTTCCTTCCTCGATCTGCCTGCCGCCCACGAACTCATATTGTAGGCCGAGATCTTCAATCACTTTAGTCCAAGCGTTGCGCACGCCGGTGAAATGGCTGTGGCGGTCGCCGCCGCTGTGCAGCATCCACCGCCGTGCGTTCTCGACATTGTCCAGCAGCCAATGCACCTGCATGGAGGGTTGAGAATAATGGATGGCGATGCCATCGTGCAGACGCCGGCTGTTGATGAGCAGCTTGGCGACCCCCTGGTGCAGTTCCTTGAAAGTTGCGGCAAAGGTCTCGGCCGCGGGGGTAAGCTGGCGGGTCTCTTCATCCACGAACCGGTAGTCCGGCAGGTTGTCGTCCCAGATTATCGAGCCGCGGTGGCCGTGGAACAGTCCCCACCAGATGGGCTGAGGCGCGCGCTTTTGAAAAAGGCGGTCTTCTTCCGTCAACGGCGCCCCCGGCTTATGCTCGAAGCCGTGGGTGGAAATCATAATCACCTCGGGGTTGAGGGAGCGGATGATTTCCACATTGTTGCCGCCATTATACGGCTCAATAACATCCACCGTTTTGACAACATTCTCGTAGTTATACCACCCAAAAGCAAATGGAACCTGCCCGCCCTCGGTGGCGCAACGAGCGTGCGGGTCTTCCGCTTTGCAGACGGCGCGCGCCCGGCCCACCGCCTCCGCGAAGGTTTCGTCCATGAAGTTGCGAAAATCGCACCAGGGCGAAACGTTCCAGCCTTGCGTGGAGCGGACTTGCGACAGCTCGTGGTAAAAGCGATTGAGGAAGGCAACGACTTCGGACCACGACTTGAAACCCGCCGGGTGTTCCTCGGCTGCCCAGGTGGTGTGAGTTCCCCAACGCACGTTGGCTTTCTCGATGGGGCCCAATCGCTCGCCCAGGGCTTTTTCGGTCAACTCCGGGACTGATCGCGTCTCACTCAGGAGAGCGCGCAGAGGTTCCCACTGTTCGCGGCCGGCTCCTCCCGAGCTGGGGGCGGGGAAATTCGAGCCCCACTCCTTGTTGAGCGCTGCCAGGCCCCCATACTTCGCTTCGAGAGCGGCCATGGCGACGGCATCGAAAGCCTGGTCAGTGGTGGTGCGATTGATCATCAGGTTGCTTTTTGCCCAGGCAGAGCCGTTGCGAAGGCTCACATCATCCCAGCGCGTTTCTTCCGTCACTTCCCATTGGTGGGCGACGCCCGCGGCAGTGCGGTACACTTTGCGCAAATACTGGGCGAATTTGTTTGTGCAGAAAGTCGAGTGGCAGAAGTCGTTAGGCCGAATTTGATCGCCCTCGCCGAGTTCATCAGCGATGTTATAAAACAGAGGCCGGAAATCGCGATGCAAGCGGACGAACCTGGTCAGGTGTTCTTGCAGGTACTCATCGGTCTTCGGATCGTTCACGCAGGGTTGGCGGATCCAGAGGTCCAGGTTGTTGCGATCGAGCGCGATCTGGTTCAGCAGCCCCCTCCACAGGGGCTGGTCCTTGTGGTAGATCGCAAACACTTCCCAGGCCATCTGCTCGACATAGAAATTGAAATTATTGTCGAGGGCGGAATCGCCGCTTTCTCGATACGCGATGGTCGCATCCACTCCCGCTTGTCGCAGCAGGTCGTAAAACCCGTCCGGATAGTTGGCCCAACTGATGGCATGAAAATCATCCCAGGGCTGGGGTGGTGGAGAAAGCAGGAAGCTTCCTCCCTCGGCCTGCTCGACGTCGTTCACCCAAATTCGAATCCAGTTGCGGTAGGTGAGGCCCGCGCTCAGGTCGAAGGAAAAACTCTGGGCAGCCACACCGGAACGCGAGGCTGGCAATTCGATTTCCCGAACGACGCGGCCGAAGCTATCGAGCCAACGGACGATCACCGGGCCGGAGGCCGGAAGATCAAATTGCACGTGCCCCTTCAGCACGTCGCCGCAGTTGTACAGCTCGCGGTCGAGGTCGACGCGCGCCACGATCGAGCTAGCTCCGCCCGCCGACTTCTCCTGCCCGCGGAGCGGCGCATACCTCCCCGCCAGCGCACTCGCCCAGGGCGCGGCCAGCGCGGCGCGCAGAAACGATCGTCGCGAAGTCAAGGGCTTGCCTTCCATAGATCCTCCAATAAATCCCGAGAAGCAACCGTCTGTCACCCCGGGTGAAGATTTCGTGACCCTTCGCCCAGGATGACAAAGGATCGATTTTGTCACGCCTTCGAAGCCTTGCAACGGGTCGAACTAGTGCTTGACTGAATTAGTAAGCGCACTTATTCACCGGAAGTGGAAGGGCGGGGCTTCAGCCCCGCCGCTAGTATCGTGAGCTGATTACGGGGCTTTACCCCCTGAAGCGGCTTGGCTTGAAGGGCTAAAGTCCGTTCTAAGCGTGCACCCGCAGACGGCGGGGCTAAAGAGCCTGTGTGCGAACCCCATCCAGGCTGTCATTCCGAGCGAAGCGAGGAATCTCGCTCTGAATGTTTTCAAGGGCAGAGCGGGATTCCTCGTCGCCTGCGGCTCCTCGGAATGACAGCAAGATGAGTTCTCACACAAGCTCTAAAGCCCCCGGCCCTTCCGAGGGCGACGTGAAATTGCGCTTACTACATCACCCAAGCACCAGCGCCGCCGCCTCGCGTCATTTCACCTTCTCGAGTTGGGCACGGAAATCGGCCCGGTCCGGCGCCAGCCGAACCGCCGTCTCAAATTCCTCTCGAGCTTTCTCTTTCTGACCGAGTTCCAAGTAGATATTGCCGAGCAAGCTGCGCAGTTCGGAATTGTCGGGGCGGATGAGTTTCACCTTTTCGGCGTAGATTCGAGCTGCTTCGTACTTCTTCTGCTTGAACCAGTAGCGCGCCATCAAGAAGTTGCCGATGGCGGATTCGGGATCGATGTCTTGAAGCCTTCGCAAATGAGAATACGCGTCCTCGAGATTTCCGGAGTCAAGGTCCATCTCTGCCAGGTAAGCATTGGGCTCCCAGAGGCCGGGATCAACCTCGAGAGATTTTTGGAAGAGAGCACGCGCCTCGGCCGGGTGCCCTTGCTCCAACAAGCGCTCTGCCTGGCCAAGGGGGCGGCCCGCCGCCTCCCGCCGAGCCGTTCGAGCGCGCTCGGCTGAAGTCACCTCATCAAACTTTCTCGCATACGCCGCACTGCGAATCGAGTCGCCTTTGCTGCGGTAGGCGCGGCTCAGGTCGTAGTAGATAGCCGGGAAGCTGGAACCCGCGGATTCTACCTTCTTCAATTCTTCAATGGCGCTCTCCGGGTCGCCCATTGCCAAGCACACGGAGGCAAGCTTGGAAACGTATTCAGGATTCGTCGCATCCTCGCGAACTGCGTTCAGCAGGGCTTCCTTCGCGGCAGGAAACTCGTGCCGCCGGTAATAGATTTTCCCCAGCTCGAAATAGGCCTGAGGGTTCTGGCTTGATTCATGGAGGCTTGTTTCGAAGAATTTTACGGCTCTTTCCGGCTCGCCCTTCATCACGTAAACCTGGCCACGGTCGAGGTCGATCTGGGCGTCGTTCGGGGCGACCTCCGCCCAGCGGTCGAGAACCCGGAGAGTTTCGTCTGTCTTCCCCAGCCGATAATAGACGTCGCCCAGCAGTCGCAACCATGCGGGGTCGAGTTGATGAAGCGCCTTGTCGCTCTTGAAAACGGCCAGCGTGTTTTCCGCGGCGGCGGTCTGCATGAGCTGCTGAAACACGTGGGCTTGGAAAACCCGGTAATCAAG
>Ga0187784_10002318_pt1 | contig 15254 bp, 10 predicted proteins | sample 1015_SJ02_MP15_2_FD_132964 | JGI IMG/M metagenome (GOLD analysis project Ga0187784, IMG submission 132964) | Tropical peat soil microbial communities from peatlands in Department of Meta, Colombia - 1015_SJ02_MP15_20_MG | ecosystem: Environmental > Terrestrial > Soil > Wetlands > Peat | place...
CGTGCCCAAGCCGCAGCCCGTGCGAGTGCGGCTGCCAGAGGGTCCGGCGTCAGCGGCTCCGCCCGCACAGGCCTTAGCGGAGGGGGTGCACGCGCCGGCATGAGTACAGGAACTGCTTCGCGGACAGGCGCCGGTGCCGGTGGCGGAGCCAGCACAGCTATGCGCACGGGCGGCACGGCAAGCAGGCCTTCGGCGGCATCCGTAATGCAGGGACTAAGGGGAGGCGGCGCCGGCGGCGGAACCGGCGGTGGCAGCCGTGGCACGGGGAGCCTGGCTCGCAGCGGCGGCACGGCCCGCACAGGTATGAGCGGCACAGCAGGCAGAACTTCGGCGGCATCCGTCAGGCAGGGGCTAAGTGGCGGCGGTTCCGGAAGCGGTGGTGGCAGCCGCAGTACGGGGAACCTGGCTCGCAGCGGCGGCAGTCGAACCAGCGGCTCCGGCGGGTCCGGCCGTTCCACCGGCAGTTTTGCAAGGGGAACCGGCGGATCGCACACCAGTGGGAGCAGATCGGGCGGCTCGCGCGGCGGCTATTCCGGTAGGGGAGGATTCGCCGGCGGCGGGCGGAAATAAGGCTGCTCCGCTGAATATCACAGGCGATTTTTTTGCGTCTACAGCGGCGCAAACCTGATTTGCTCTCCAAACATCTCTTTAACGGGCAGGGGGCGTCAATCCGGGCCTTTTGGGACCGGCTTGACGCCCCCTGTTCGTGTAAGACGGGTTTGCGCTCAAAATTGCGGCAACATGAAAGGGCGGGAAAATCTCCTCTGCCCGCGCAGTCCCGCCAGGGGCGGAGTGCCTAGTAGAATCGCAGACTCGAAAGGGTCCCTTTTGTCGATTATCCTGTTAAAATATGGTTTACATTTCCGAGCGTGCCGTTGCCATGTCAATTGGCTTCTTTATCCATTCTTTCAGCGACCACCGGTTCCATTGGACCTGTGGCGGCTCTTCTCGCCCCCTATCCGCCCCGGCATTCGCCTCCGTCCGTAAACTGTTCAGTAGTTCAGAGGAATTTATTGGCGTTTGGCGGCGCTCCCGGGCACAAACCTTCCAAACCCCGGAGCAACAACAATCTTCCCATATTCCATCACCACTTCACCGCGAACAATGGTGTAGACCGGGAGCCCTTTGACCTCCATCCCCTCCCATGAGGTAATCCCCGTTTTGGAATGCATGTCGCTCGCGGTAAGCACTTTCCGTGCATCCATATCGACTATGGTAAAATCTGCATCGGAGTTGACCTGGATAGCCCCTTTTCCGGGATAGAGACCAAAGACCTTTGCCGGGTTTTCAGAACAAAATCCCGCCAGATCTTCAAGTGTCAGCTTCCCTTCGTTTACTTTTGTCAGCATCAAGGGAACGAACTCCTGTGCTCCGGTGATTCCGAGCGGCACCGAGAAATTATCGATCCATCCAGGCTCCACTTCATCGCGGGCATGCGGAGCGTGCTCTGCAACGATCACATCCGTGATGCCGTTTTTCAGACTCTCCCAGCCATATTCAGGGCTGTGTGCCCAGACATACGTATAAGGGCCAACCTTATCCGCCTGCTCTCGGGTCATTAACATCGATGCAGCTTCAAGCTCTGCGTAGACTCGCTGCCCCAGATCCACTTTTGCATGACGTACAATCTCGTAGGCGCCGACAGGCATTACACCGAGGTGCAGAACATAGAGGGGCACCTTCGCGATTCTGGCGTAGTAAAGAGAAGCGGCAAGGCCTGCAACCATCCCGTGCCCGTACATGTAACCTCTCTGATAGGCTTCCATGTACGCTTTGTTATCGACTTTGCCCTTGTCGATAAAGTCCCGGAAGGTCATCCGCTTGCACCATTCGGAATCGTCATGGTGCACGGTGCATACGAGTCCGGTTTGCGCCACCGCTTCGTAGAGTTCATATAATAGTCCGTGGTCTACGACGCCCAACTCCGATATATAAGGATAGACCTCTTTTATGTGCCTCGTATTGAAGATTTTTATTCCGATCGCACCCGCTTTTGCCAGCTTCGGCACCTCCTGGGGATAAAGCCCCGCTCCATAGAGGCCGAAATCCAAGTAGGATTTTCCACGTACCCGATCGAGTTTGAGCTGAAAACTCTCGAGTGTTGTCGGATGGGGGGTGTTATTAGTCATATCCAGGAAAAAAGTGATCCCGCCGGCTGCGGCAGCCTTGCTGCCCGATGAGAAGTCCTCTTTATTTGTATGCCCCGGTTCGCGAAAGTGACAGTGCGTATGCCATAGCCCGGGAAGCACGCAAAGACCGGCGGCATCGATGGTTTTGTCTGCCGGCGGGAAACAGTCTCCGGCGCCGGTGGCAACAATTTTTCCGTCCCTGACGGCAATATCCGCTGCGAAACTGCCTTTCGGCGTGCAGATTTTTCCATTCCGGATTGCAAGATCGATTTTATTCACTCTTTGCACCTCGTGATCCAAGAGAATCCAATGCGGAAATTGTATTGAGAGATTAGACCGCAAAGGTATCAACGGTTAAATTCTCAGGGGCACGCGGCCATTCGGTCACATCGAGACATCAGACCCCCCGTTGACAGGTTACGAGCAAGTTCAAGTCATATGAGACCCATGTATGTTTCCCGTATGTGACTGTTGACGAGAAGCTCCTGCGTGCTCCCGGTCATAGTTATTCGCCCGTTATCGAGCACGTAGCCACGGCTCCCCAGTTCCAGGGCCACTTCGACATCCTGTTCTACAAGAACAATGCTCACGTTCTCGTCCCGACTAATTCGGGCAAGAACGTTCGCCAGGCGTTCCACAACCACTGGAGCGAGTCCAAGTGACATCTCATCTACGAGCAAAAGACTTGGACGTGCCATAAACGCCCTTCCCAGGGCGCACATCTGCTGCTCGCCCCCGGAAAGATCGCCGGCGACCCGGTCCTTTAGTCTTTCCAGTTCAGGGAAGTATTCGAAGATGCGCATCATGTCCTTGGCAACCTCCTGACGATCCTTTCTAAAGTGGCCTCCGATAAGAAGATTCTGGTAGACAGTCAAGCCCTTGAATAGTCTTCTGCCTTCGGGCACCATCGCCATTCCAGCCCTTATGCGCTTTTCAACCCTGGTCCCGGTTATGTTCTTGCCGGCAAACCGTATGGTCCCGCTCGTTGGTGAGAGGAGCCCGACAACTCCTTTGAGAAAAGTGGTCTTCCCTGCGCCGTTGGCTCCGATCAGTGAAACGAATTCCCCTTCGCCCACCGCAAAATCGACCCCCCAGAGGACCTGGGTTTCGCCATAACGGACTTCCAACCCGTCCACTTCCAGGATATTCATTGGCCCGTGGTCCTTTCCGAAGTCCGCCCCAGGTGTTTTTCGGCAAATTTTTGGCCGAGGTAGGCCTGGATCACCTCCGGCGTGTCCACTACCTCCTGGGGTGAACCGTCGGCAATCTTTTTCCCGAATTGAAGGACCACCACCCGGTGGCAGACGTTCATGATTGCCTTCATAACGTGCTCCACCACTATGATGGTTACCCCCAGGGCCGCGTTTATGTACCTGATGAGCGCAATAGTCTTGTCTATCTCGCTGTGGTTTAGCCCCGCCATTACCTCGTCGAGGAGCAGAAGGTCCGGCTTCATCGTCATGGCCCTGGCCAGCTCAAGCCGTTGGCGTTCCGAAAGGGTGAGTTGCCTGGGATATAACAGGGCCTTTTCATGAATTCCAACCGACTTGCTTGCTTCTTCCGCGCGGTGCAGGATTTCAGCTTTTGACACAACGCTCCGGGAAGAGAACATGGCGCCCAAAGCCACGTTTTCCAGTACCGTCAACCTTTCAAAAGGCTTTACGACCTGGAAAGTCCTGGCAATGCCGAGCCTTGCAATCTGGTGAGGCCTGAGACGGGAAATATCCATTCCTTTGAAGTGCAGTGAACCGGCGCTTCGTGGACACAGGCCGGATATGGCATTCAAAAGGGTGGTCTTGCCGGCGCCGTTTGGCCCGATGAGTCCCAGCACCTCTCCCTGGTTGACATGAAAGTCGACGTTGCTCAATGCCTTTACGCCACCGAAATTGATTGAGACGCTTTTGCCCTCAAGCAGAAACATCGGTTGAATCCCTTCGCCCGCGGACTGCCGCCCAGGACTTGAGATAATACAAAAGACCCCGGGGCATGAAAGTAACAACGAGCACAATAAGGAGGCCAAGGATGAGCAGGTGAATTTTCAGGAACTTCCCCCAGACCAGGGTAGCCAGCAGTTCCAGAAATGCGGCGCCGATAAGCGGGCCAAAAACCGTCCCCATGCCACCCATCAGCATCATAACGTATCCCTTGATCGACACATTGATGTCAAAGGCGCTGCCGGGTTCGATGAAGGTGAACCAGTATGCCCAGATTCCCCCGGCAAGCGCGGTGAAGGACCCGCTCAATGCCCAGGCAGTGATTTTCACAGCGGTGGTATTGATTCCCATGACTTCCGCACCGGCTTCGCTGTCCCTGAGGGCTCTCAAAGCATAGCCAAAGCGGGTTCCGTCGAGCCAGAGGATAAAGCCGGTCGCTCCCACCATTACAGTCAGCATCAGGAAATAGATAATTTTGTACAGCGTGTCGGGGCCAAGAGGGCTCAAGGGCAGTGCCAGGCCGGCAGCCCCGCCCGTGATTCCCCCTACGTTTATGATTATTTCGAGCATCGCCATATTTAAGGCGACTGTAGCTATGGCAAAATAGTGACCGCTCAGCCTGAGAACCGGCCACCCAAAGACGACCGCAGCAATTACCGCGACAACTACCGCTAAGACCAGGGCCAGGACAAAGGGAAGCCCCAGCGCCATGCCCACACCGGTGGCGTAAGCACCGAGGCCGAAAAAAACGGAGTTGCCGAAAGCATGATAGCCCGTATAACCGACGATGATGTTTAGGCCTTGGGCAATTGTCGCAAACATCAGGATATTGGTGAGAACTCTTAACCAGTAATTGGAAACTGCAAACGGGGCTGCAATCAGCAGCAGCAATACCAGCGACCCTGTCAGTAAGGTCCTTTTTGCACCCGCGGACGCGCCCCGCGCAAGAAACGACATTCCACAACCCTTCCTAAGAAATCTCCCCGAAGAAACGCTGCCCTAAGAGCCCGCGGGGCCGCAGAATCAGAATCGTCAAGAATACGGCGAACGCAACCACGTTCTGGTAGTTGACCCCCAGCACGAGGGAAGTGAAGGCCTGGACCAAACCGTAGAGAAGCCCGGCCAGAACGCAGCCCTCGATGCTCCCTATGCCTCCAAGGACCGTTATAACAAATACCGCTCCGATGAACTCTTTCCCCATGCTCGGAGATATTGGGAAAAGCATGCTCGCCAGTGCCCCGGCAGCCCCGGCCAGGGCGGCACCGAAGGCAAACGTCAGGGCGTAGACCCGGTTAGGGTTTATAGCCATAAGGCGAGCAATTTCTTTATCCAGCGCAGTGGCCAGGATCGCCTGCCCCGCACGTGTGCGCCTCAGGAAAAGATAGAAGGCTGAGGCCAGCGCCAGCGCAAAGACAAAAGTCGCAAGCCTGACATAAGGCACGAGTGTGCCCGCGATCTGCAAAGAACTTCCGCTGTATCCCGTGTTTACGGAACGAAAATCGGAGGAGAAGACCAAGACCACGATATTGATCAGGATCATGTCGATGCCGAAGGTAAGGATCAGGGACAACAGAAGACTCGTCCGCATGACGCGGTTTACGAAAACGGCCTGAAGGAAATACCCCAGGACAAAAAGAACGGCCATGGAAAGAGGGATAGCGAAGAATGGGTCGAGGCCGAAGTGAGAGAACGCCCAATAGCTGACGTAAGCCCCGATCATGATGAAGCCGCCGTGGGCGAGATTTATTACGCCCATTACCCCCCACACCATAGAAAAGCCGATACTAGCGGTGGCGTAGAGTCCACCCAGAAGGAGCCCATTTATGATGGTCTGCGAGAGCATCGTGTTTCCCTGACAATAGCAAAACAGAGCGGCACCCGAATCGTTCCGTCCTTATCGGGATGAGATTTGGTTATTAGCGGCGATTATTTCCAGGCATCCTTCGGGTACTGCACCGGCTTCTCCCTCACTTCCACCGGGAACACCACGGTAGGTCTTCCTTCCTGGATCTGGGTGACGTTAAGCTTGGCCGCCGTGTTGACACCGCGGTCATTAAACTCGACCTTGCCGTAGAATGTTTCGCCGTTGAGCTTCAGAAGGGCTTCTCGCACCAGTTTCGGATCGGTGCTTCTTGCCTGTTCGAGGGCCATCTGCAGGATTATTCCACCCGCCGTCCCGCTTGCCGCCTGGTAAGTCGGGTCCTTCGAGTATTTCGCCTTGTACTGGCTCGCATAAGTTGTTGAATCCTTCACCACATGCCCGGTGTAGGTGAGAGTAGGCACCCAATAGTCCACGCCCATTATCTGGTTTGCAACAGGCCCCAGCGAATCGCGAAAATCCGGGACGGCGATGGACATGGCAAGACCGATCAGCTTAGGATTTACTTGCAGCTCTCTCATCGATTTGACGAGCAGGAGAGAATCCTGGGTATAGCCTGTGGCGAGCACTACTTCCGGCGCAGCGGATTTAAGCGCAGTGACGACACTTGAAAGATCGGGCGTACTTTGCGGGTACTTCGCCGTGTAAACCACCTTCAGCCCCATTTGCTCTGCCTTTTTCCGGGCTGCTTCCGCAGTGATGTTGGGGAAGAGGGAATCGGGGCCGACAATTGCGATAGTGCCCGGCTTGCTCGGGAGAGACTCGATCAGTTCGAGCACCGGAAGAAGCCCGGTACTTGCGAGAGGCGACGGGCAGAAGACGAATCGATAACCCCTTTGATAAATGCTGTCTGCTGTTGCCATCGGTACCATGGTGAGCACATTGTATTTTTCACTGATTGCTGCGGTAGCCGTAGCGATGCCTGACGAATATGGACCGAAAAGGAAATTCACCTTGTCTTCGGTGATCAGCTTTTCCGTGAGCCTGGCGCTGGTTTGTGCATCGCTTTCGTCGTCATTGTAAACGATCTCCACCTTGTATTTCTGTCCGCCTATGTCGATCCCGCCGGCCGCGTTTGCGGCATCCTTCCAGAAATCGTATCCCTCTTTTAGAAACTCTCCCTCGCGTGCGAACTTGCCGCTCAGGCTGACGGCCGCACCGATCTTTAACGTGTTTTCGCCGGGTGCCGCACCGGCTGTGGCGCAATAAAGCAAACAGGCCATAAGGGACAGAAAGGCAGGAAGGGGTCGAACACGGGATAGACAGATCATTTCGCTACCTCCAAAGCTTGGGGAGCTCAAAGCTAAAATCTGAAATGTGGACGACGATCCGTATATACATATAATCTAGACGGAGCTGTCATCCGCTGTTGTTTGGAAAGCAATTTTCGGCTGACACTATATTACAAGTCTTCCTAATCGATCAATAAGCTTCTGGAAATAGGGACACGACGAAATACTGCAAGGGAGGCGACAAGGTAAGCCCGGAATTTGAAAGGGGTGATTTTAATATGAAAGGAGACACGCTGCTTCTCGGTGGTGCAGCCTCTAAGCTGATTTGCACGGGATATATTCCTGTTGCAACACCTTCAGGAATCGGCGCTTGTAGAGCCTCGGGAAACTCCCTGCCGGTTGTCAACTTGTTGATTTTACTTAATATTAATTCTATATCTTACTATTGGGATTAATTGGGCGTATTGATATTGTAAGATACCTTGCCGATCCATTAAGTCAGAAAAGAGATCGCCGCATAACGCGTTATTACCTTAATATCTGAATTCGCCTAAGGCGTCGACGATCGGCGACAGCACGGACAGGACCGGGAGCGGGGTGGAGATCCTGGGGGCCAACCTTTGCGCCCGGGCGGAGGCTTTCAAGGACGGTACCGGGCCGATGACGGTTAATTACACCCCGCCTTTCATGACCGGCGGCTTACCGGGTCACAGTGTATAAAGTGCAGTATTACCTCGTATTATGACTCGCGCGTAAGAGTGAAAAGGCTGAAGATTGGCGGGCTTTTCCAATGAGAAGAAAGTAATGTGCACAATCCTGCCTATCTCATTTCGCCCATTGCGTCTGTTTTCAATGTCATATATGGGGGTTTGTTTGTTGACGGCCACTGGATCCAGCAGATAAGAGAAAGAGCCGTTTTTGACCGGTATACGTCCTTGACCGACTACAGCGCCGGGCATGAGGGCGGTGTAGTAGACATCCTCAGCGGAGCTGAATCCCTTGATTTCGAGGCCTTCTTTAACGTCGAAGGTCTGCTGATCGGCAAGCGAGAACCTCAATCCAAGCTGGTTGGGGGGCGCATTTTCCCTGACAAACAGGTACCCTCCTTTTTCAGGCAGCCCGGGCATATGGCCCTTATGCCCGTTCCAGTCCGCGGTGATTCTGTAGACATAGACTCCTGTCTGATCGAGGCGCCACCGTTCAGGGCTTACGAAATACCCCAGTTTATCGCCTGTGCCTTCGGTCCTTTTTTCAGTTCCATCCGGATAGCGAATCACAATCCTTACGCGAGCAGGCAGCATGGGGTCGATCTGGGCAAACGGGACGAAGACTGCGTTTTGCTCGTACACCGTGCCGGGCCTAGCCGAGACGAGGAAGAAGCGGGCTTTCCGGCCGTCAGCGCCCGTTAAATCCTCCGATCCGGGGTCGATTATACGATTGTTGTTGCTGCCTGCGGGCAGGATGAAGGCATTGGCCATATAGCCGGCATATTGCGGCTGCCGGCCTGCATGCCGAACCACTACGCCGCCTATCAAACGATAGATATCTCCCGGGAGGTCTCCATTATTCGATGCGCCGATCTGTCCACCGAAATTGGTAGAACTCGTCGACCAATAGGGCGCCCTCGTTCTACTCTCTCCGACCAAAAAGCGCGATGGGAAGCCGGGCCTGGGAGCGGCAGCGTAGAAGTATTCCCAGTCCGTTATATATTCGGGGTACATGTGAGGGGACATGCCGTTGGAGGTTTTTATCATCATGTTGGTGACCCCGATCGCCTGGAGCTTCCGGTCGTATGGCTCTTTTCCGTCCCTGGGCTCACAGGTGAGCACCGGTACTATTTTATTTGCTCCCTGACCTTCGCTGGCTATAAGAAGCACGTCCCCCTTATTATAGGGAAAATTTATATGGTCCAAATTTTTGAAATCGTCGTCAGGATCGATATATCCTTCTTTATGAGTGGCCCCCCGGTCGAAGAACTCCTTATCGATTTTTAGCTTTTTCCCATGTGCAACAATGCCGGTGTCCTCCGGGTATACGATACCGACGTGCCGCATGCCGCATACCCACAGGTGCCCGTGCATGTCAACGAAAGTGGCAAGTATCCTGGCATGATACTCCCCCGGCGCATCCAGAACGAAGGGCTTCATGCCCTGGTCCGACCCAAAGATGCCGGCCGAAGTGGCCCTCCCCCCGTATCTTAGCGATTTTGCCCTCGAACGATCGGAATATGGGTACAAAACGGCATCCACCGCAACTTCGGCAGGTACGGAAGGACTGAAGCTCATGTCCCGCCCGTACACGGTGCCGACCGGGTAGGCCATGCCCTGAAAGGTAGCGGTGGCAATAGTCATGCGTTTTGCGATCCAGAAATGATAAGTGCCGCCCGACTGGTAGCGGTTGCCCCAAATATCGGCCATCCAGCCTTTGGCTTTTATCGTATATCGGCCGTATTCGGGCGGCGTCCATGACGTGAAGCGCGAGTCGCCGGTGGTCGGCCCTTGCTCGCTCCGGCCTTTGAACGGGGCCGTACCAAGGTCCACGGTCCGGCCGGACGGATCGGTAATAGCTACTGAAAGCTCCCCGGACGCATAATCCCACGGGATGTTTCTCTGGGTGTCAACCGTGTCTGCGATGGGGGAAGGTTCGAGATTGTAGGCGATTTTTTTTCCACCCTGGTTATAGAGAGGAAGGATAATCTCATCGTGGAGTATATTGCGGTCCGACAGGGCGAGATGATCGGCATCCTCATCGGCAACTACTCCCCGATAGCCGTTGGAATTATATTTGTCGAGAAACACCCAGTAGATACGCGGAACGATCTTTTGCGCGTTCACCGGATGCCCCTTGGTATCGACGCCATGGCAGCGTATGGGTGGTGAAAACAGGAGCGCCGAGCAGCCTTGATCGCGAGGCCTGGCCCGCCTTGCAAATCCGTCAGAGATGTCGAGACTCAACGACCGGTTGATCGCCGCAACACCGAAGTCAAGGCGCAGCCTATAAATACCGGGAGGTATATCATTGGGCAGAAACGATTCGAGATGCAGATGCGCTTTGGCGGCGCCATTTACATCTTTGAGCTTGTCTAGCGGGAGCCTCACCAGTTCATCCAACGGGTTCCGATAACGGTCGCCTACGGTCCGGCTGACGGCGTCCGGGCTCCCGCCCTCAATCGCAATACCCGAGGGTGTCAACAGTGTGGACATACGTTCGTCTGACGGCAGCCTTAACAGGCCGTCCGTCCCAAAACATCGCTCCGTGGTCACCAGCATGAGCAATGATTTTACTTCGATGCCGGCTGCCTTTATTTTAGGCAGCAAGGCCGAATCCAGCTGCAAATCCACGTCGACGGAGACCGGGCTTCCGGGTTGCCATGTTCCAGGCGTAAGACGCACGTCCGCCTTCCACTCACCCGAAATAGTCATCCCGCCGCCTTTGAACGCAAGCGATTTATCGCCGGCCGATTCTGCGGGGAGCATCGGGACTACGGGAATTAACCCGGATGTTGAGGCAACCGCAGCCGCTTTCAATATTTGTCTGCGAGTGAGCATTCAGAGTCCTTCCTCGTGATACACTTCCCTGAGACGGGTTGCCGCAGTGGCGAAGGGGTCTCTTAAACCTCCCACCCCGGTCTCGATTCTTCGACAGGGTATAGCGGAAAATCCTGGACGATAATGATTTTTCAAGTCCACCCTCTTTGACGAAAAAGTTGCCAATTTAGTTGACAGATTTGGGGTTTGCGCAGAGTCCTGCTGGTGGACGGCGGCTGGACCATGAAGTGACCGGACAGGGTAAAGTCAAAGCGCTCAACGGCGCACTCCATCGAAAAGGCAGGTGTGCCGTGACACTTTATGGACAAAACCTCTTAAAAGCGGATCTTATCTCTCTTCTAAGGCGCAGGATATCCTCCCAGGTTTCGATCGACGCGCCGTCAAAACGGGGGGGCCAAAGTCCCAGCAAGACCATTGCCTCGAAGCGCCGCTCATCGAGTTTGGCGGCGCTGGAATTGGTGTGCAGCCTGACTCTGTGGTCCAGGGCACGAAGCGCGGCAAATGTAGCGCTCATGTCGATTGAACCGGTCTCTCCGGAACCAGGTTTGAAAGTGTCCGGCAAAACCTCCCGAACCAGCCTCCTGACGGACCGGGATGGACCCTTACCCCGACCCTCCGGTCTGTTACATCCATTCTCCTCACTTCGTTTTCCGCCCACCGCGGACCGTCCTGCGTCCTCATTGCTCCGTTCACCGTCCGTTGCTCCCACCAGCAGTTGACCCTGGACCATGAATTCAATGTCGGCCAGGCCGCCCATTCCCAGCTTCAAATCGATTTCCCTGTCGGTTTCGGCGGCGCGTTCCTTTTCCATCCGGTTGCGCAGGTGGCAGATTCTCGGCCACACCGATTCCGGCGACCTTTGCCTGAAGCAGATTTCGGTTGCCTTGCCCTCAATCCATTGTCCAAGCCCCGGGTCACCCGCTATGTGGCGTATCCTTAAAAGCGCCTGGATTTCCCATATATCCGCCCGGGACTCGTAATATTCCAGCCATGACTTGGGCGTTACTACAAGCGGGCCATGAGTGCCCGTGGGTCTCAGCCGCACGTCCATCGGGTAGCCGGGGCCTTCCTGGAGCGGCGTATAGAGCAAATTCATAAAGCGCTGGATGAGACGGACCACGTTTCCGGGAATCTGATCGTCGGGTTCGTCGGGTCTCGGGGCGTAAACGAATACGAGGTCCAGGTCCGAAAGATAGCTCATTTCCCCGCTACCCAGCTTTCCCATGGCGAGCACCGACAGGGGCAGACTTGCCGGCAGTCCGAGATTTTGTCTTACCGCTTTCAGGGTGTTGCGAATGACAAAATCGGCAAGAAAGGTTTGCTCCTCTTCCAGTCCGGTGAAATCTATCCGGCCGCCGAGATCGGCCAGAGCGAGCTGAATAGTTCGCTCATTCTTAAGCTTCCTTATCCATTCCAGCTTTTCTCCATACTCTTCGGCACTTTCCACCGGTCCTGCGCCGGATTGCTCCCATTGCCCGGCAGGAACGAAAATCCCCGAACTTATGGCATGGCCTTCGACCAGTGCCGGATTATGCGAGAGGAGCGCCGCGACCAGCTCACTCGAGGCAATCGCCCCGCAAAAAGGTCCCAGCCAAGGCTCACCTGTTCCAAACAGCTTTATCAGGCCGGTCCTTCGTGCGGCCCTGTCAAAGTAGGCATCCACCCTTACCAGGATTTTCTCCAAAATTTCCGGATCGCGAACGTAGGAGAATTTTCCCAGTGCTCCCTCCAGGATTTCGGACTTAACGGCAGCCGGGTATGACTTCAGAGTTTCCTGGAGCTTATCGACAGGTGAGCCGCCGGTTCCGCGCCGGGGCTTTTGATCTCCGAAGTCCTCCTGCTCTTCGGGCGCCCTCACACCGACCCTCCTCCAGAGGGAGAGGGGGTATTCCACGCCGGCCTCGGCGCCTTCCCCGGCAGAGAGTGGGGCCTCCCGGAAGAGCTCCTGAAACCTGGAGTGGACGATCGAACAGTGCGCCTCCAGCGCATTGAGAAACGCGTATTCATCGTCCCCGAAGCCCATTGCCAGTACCAGGCGCATCCTTTCCTTTTCAGAGTGCGGCAGCCTTTGGGTCTGCCTGTTTTGGTCGAGTTGGATATAATGTTCGACATTACGAAGGAAAGTGTAAGAGGTTTTCAGTTCGTGCACGGTTTCCTGCGGGAGGACTCCGAGGCCGGCAAGCTTTTCCATGCACCTCAACGTGTTTGGTTCGTCGAGTTCCGGGTGGCGCCCCCCGTATATCAGTTGCAAGGACTGAACAAGGAATTCCACCTCCCTGATCCCGCCGATCCCCAGTTTAACGTCGAAGCTCCTGGCGCCCGGCCGAAACCGCACCGCTTCGGTAAGAATCCGGTTTCGCATATCTCTTAGCTCGCCCAGCGCCTGGAAATCGAGGAACCTGCGGAATACAAACGGGCGGAGTTCTTGAATGAAGGCGCTGCCAACGGAGCGTTCCCCGGCGACAGGCCGGCACTTGAGAAGCATCTGACGTTCCCATGCCTGGCCTCGAAGCAAATAGTGTTCAAGTGCGCCGTTCATGGAGGGTACCAGGATGCCCTCCTTACCCTGGGGACGCAGGCGGAAATCTATCTGGAAGACGCGATCCCCTTCGAACCGGTCGGACAGAAGCCTCGACAGGCGGTGCGTGAGGCGGCTGAGCAGCATGATGAAATTCTCGCCGGCCTCTTCGGCATCCGAGTGCAGGAAGATCAGGTCGACGTCGGACACATAGTTGAGTTCACGGCCGCCAAGCTTCCCCAATCCCAGGGCGACCAACGGGATTTTACCCCCCAGCCGCCGCCAGGCATCCAGTTCGTCGTTCCAGGCCCACCACTCAGGGTGTGTTGAAAGGACATCCAATCCGACCTGGAGGGCCACGGATGCCAAATCGCTCAACTGCACCGTTGTCTCGGAAAGGTCCGCATACCGGCAAAGGTCTCTTGCGCCTATTCTTAAAAAATGACGCTGCTTGAAACGGCGAAATATCCGGAGCAGGTCGTTGAAGTCGGCAGCCTTTCCCGCTTCGGACCCAAGGGCCGAATAAAGTCCAGTGAGAGGATACCTGCGTTTCAGGTTACCATTGCTTAAAAGCCAGTCTTCGTAGCCGGGATTGTTTCGCAGGATAGTGGCCAGGTACTGAGAGCATTTTCGGGTATATTCAATTTCGATCATGACAATTTCACCCCGGGATGCTGTTCGGCCGTGAAAATGATATTATCACAACGGAAAACCCGGCGCCTTCCCGCCCCGCGGGACTGATGCCGCCATCCGGCAGGGAGGCAAAAGAGGAAAACGAAAAACCCCCTGCCGCTTTTGAGTTTTGGTTGCATCGGGTCATGAGTTTATCATAGTATGGCCAGGGTCAGGAATGCCGCTTGTGTACAGTTGCGTGTTTTGCACCCGGTTTTTTCGGATGGTCCCCGAGAAAGGCAAAAGAAAAAGGTAGAAGGCAAAAACAGATACTTTTTTTACTTTTTCCTCTTGCCTTTTACCCTCCGGAGGTTTGCTATTTCGCACTTACCCGTTAAAATTGTAATTTCCCGGGGCAGTTAAATTTTTAAAAATGTTGAGGAAAACTTATGAGTCTTCCGTGGAATCGTCCGAAGGCAATTCTTTTGCTCGAGGACGGGACCGTTTTTCGAGGATACACGTTTTGCGGCCATGGCCGAACGCTGGGAGAAGTGGTTTTCAATACCAGCATGACCGGGTATCAGGAAGTGCTGACCGATCCGTCTTACAAAGGCCAGATCGTGGCGATGACCTATCCTCTGACCGGCACATACGGAATCAATCCGGAGGATATGGAATCGGCGGCCGTACACGTGGAAGCATTTATTGTAAAGGAGTACCAGGACTTTGCCAGCAACTGGAGAAGCGACCGGTCTCTTTCCGATTTCCTTATCGAACACGGCAAGATAGGAATTGAAGGCATCGATACGCGCGCCCTTACCAGGCATTTAAGGGTCAGAGGGGCGATGCGCGGAATCATCGCCACCGACACCGACAACCTGGGCGAACTGATGGACCAGGTCCAGGCCTATCCGGGACTGAACGGGATCGATCTGGTAAAGTACGTAACCTGTCAGGAGGTCTACCGGTGGCGGGACGGCGCGAGGCACGAAACAGGGTCCGCCAAATGGCTGCCGGACGTTGCGGGGTACCGGGTGGCTGCTCTAGACTGCGGGATAAAGTACAATATTCTTCGCAAGCTGGAGAGGGCGGGATGCCAGGTGCTGGTTTTTCCTGCTCATGCTACCGCATCCGAGATTCTCTCGGTGGCCCCGGACGGGGTTTTTCTGTCCAACGGACCGGGCGACCCGGCCGCTGTACATTATGTTATAGAAACCGTTCGAGACCTGTTCGGGAAAAAGCCGATATTCGGCATCTGCCTCGGGCACCAGATGATGGGGCTTGCGCTGGGGGGCAGCACTTTCAAGCTCAAGTTCGGACACCGCGGCGCAAATCAGCCGGTAAAGGACCTCACAACAGGTAGAATCGAAATCACCGCGCAGAATCACGGCTACTGCGTGGA
>Ga0187784_10002319_pt1 | contig 15252 bp, 16 predicted proteins | sample 1015_SJ02_MP15_2_FD_132964 | JGI IMG/M metagenome (GOLD analysis project Ga0187784, IMG submission 132964) | Tropical peat soil microbial communities from peatlands in Department of Meta, Colombia - 1015_SJ02_MP15_20_MG | ecosystem: Environmental > Terrestrial > Soil > Wetlands > Peat | place...
AGATAGACGTCGGAATGAGTGCCCGTCGAAATCCAGTAACACCACACTTTGTTATCCTTGTCGATGACGTCGAGGAGTTCCATGCGGCCGTCGGGGAAAGCCTTCTGCCATCCCAGAACAAATTTGGCGAATGCTTCTGCTCCCAGAGGATTGGGCAACGAGTTAACATGAATCTTAAAGTCCGGCGTGTAACGGTTGGCAATCACCGAGGGCGCCTGTCCCGGCCTATGCCAGAGTGCGTCCCAGGTGTCTTCGAAATCGCGCAAAAGCTCACTTTTACTGGACATTGGCCTCCTCCTTAACGCGGCGCCCGGTGATCGTCAACCTTCCCGATCAGATTGCCATATTCCATCTTCTTGACTTCGAAATCGGGGATGGCGGGGCTGCCGTACTCCAAGAAATCATTGGGGTAACCCCATTTCACAATAGGAACGGACAAGGCAGCCTCAGTTGCCTGATCCAGCGCCTCGATCGTCTGCGGGTCGAGCGTGAATTCCAGGCAACGCAAATCCTCCTCAGCCTGCTGCAGAGTGCGTGCGCTGAAGATAGGAATGGTTGTTACTTTGTGCTGGCGCAACCAGTTCAGTGCCACCTGCACCGGGGGGCGGCCAAGCTTGTCGGCGATTTTAACGACGTTCTCCATAATGCCACGGTTACGAACTAGTCCCTTGTTCCAGACGTGCTTGTTCTTGGGATCGAGGCCCCCCTGGAGGCGATGCGTCTGGGAGGAGTCCAGCGAGCTGCGGTTGTATTTACCGGTTACCATACCTCCAGCCAACGCCGACCAAGCCGTCACCGCCATGTCTTCCTCATAGCACATGGGGATTTGCTCGCGCTCGGCGCTACGCTCCACCAGGCTGTATTCAATCTCGTTGGCAACGAAGCGGCTCCAACCGTGAAACTTCGCCAGCGTATTAGCCTTGCTGATCGCCCAGGAAGGCCAATTCGAGACCCCGAGGTATCGGATTTTGCCCACGCGAACCAAGTCATCGAGTGACCGCATTACCTCTTCGACGGGGGTGTAGGAATCCCAAATGTGTACATAAAACAGATCGACATAATCGGTCTGCAACCGCTTCAGGCTTCGTTCAATGGAACGGTATAGATTTTTCCGGTGACTCCCGCTCCCGTTGGGATCGTCGAGTTTCCCGTAAAGATCGAAGAGCGTGTACTTGGAGGCCACCACAAAGTACTCGCGGTCGCTCTTGATAAACTCTCCCACCAACTCCTCGGACATGCCCTCCTGGTAGCGGTTAGAAGTGTCCAGGAAATTCCCCCCGGCGCCGGTAAAGGCGTCGAAAATTCGCTGGCTCTCTTTCTTATCGGAGCCAATGGCCCCCCAGTTAGTACCGAAGGTTCCCGCACCCAGACAAAGCTCGGAGACTCGAAGCCCAGTCCTCCCCAGCAATTTGTATCTCATAGACTCCCCCGTCCGCGAATTAAGACGCCGGCTGTGGCGCCTCACTCAGATCCAACATTGTCCGACGCCGAAGGCGGTGGTCGTGAAGTGCCGCGGCTTGCCGTCGCATTCCCCGTGCGAGCTTGCGCGCGGCTCAGCGGGAGGAACCGACTCGCCCGGCGGCCAGCAAGCTTGCCTGGGGAAAGCGGCAGCAAGCCCAGCAAGCTGCCGCAATCCAATGCCGGGCCTCAGTCAGCCCGGCACCGAGTTCTCCGGCCGGCCTAAAAACCCAAGGGATTGAGTTCAAAACAATGGCGGCCTCCTGCGAGCCAATTGAAGGCCGGGTACTCGCAATTGAACGGATCCCTACCGGTGAATGCAGTAGTGGTTAGAACGCTATCAAACACGCCTTGCACTGAAGCGACCAGGTCATCCCTGACGGTCATCAAGATCATGACCTCGGGGTTATAGCCCATATTGGTGTGGCTCGAGAATCGCGTTTCATTGGCGTTGGTGACCACACGGTCGCTAGCCTTCGTGCACGGTTCACAGCCGGCGACCGGAGTCGCGGCAGGGAAAAAGAATTCCTCAAGGTCGAAGGCCCGAGGACGCGAATTGGCCAATTGCTGCTCGAACGTCAAGATCACCTCGTCCGCGCCCTGGCGAATGACGTTATCCGCGAAAGGCAGATACTTCGGATCGCCGGCGAAGCTTACGATGCAATTCGGCGTGATGATGGACGGCAGCGCCGAAGCGAAGTTCCCCTCGACGTTCACGTAAGGGTTGGAGAAGGTGATGAAGAAGTTCAATACAGCGCTGAGCGGTTCGGGAACGCCCGGGACGGGCGGCGCTGTATTGGTCGAGGCGTTGCGAAGCGGAGTCAGCACCGGATCAATGTCCGGGTTCACGATCTGGTTGTGAGTGCCGACGTAGGCCTGCGACGGCACATAACTGTCGTAATAAAAATGGACGTTCGAGATCAACCCGCTCTCTTCGATCGTCAGGAGGCAAGCGATGTCACCTCGATACTGAATCCCGGTGCTGTTAACTGTCCGGAACTCCTTGAGGAGGGCCGCTGACCGGTACGCGACCGAGTATCCATATCCCACCGGCGGCTGATAAGGCTGGGGGATGAGGAACTCATTGGGTGAAAAGCCTTTCTCGAAATTGACCTCATACGCGCCCGTGAGAATCTCTTTCACCAGGAACGAGTTGGTCGTGGACGTATTTCGAATCCCGGCCAAGGCATCCATTACTCCCTGCTGAGCGGCCCAGGTGCCTGCAAAGGGGAGGGCTCTCCCCGGAGCTCCGGCGTACGTCCATTCCACGTTAATTTCCGCCCCGCAAGAGAGCACGCCATAGGGCAAAACACAAGGTGCAGCGTCGGTGCCGTCGGGAACCAGCAAGCTCAACAACGCAGGAACAGCGCTAGGGTTCGTTATCGCCGCCTGGTAAGCGGTGAAGAAATTCTGGATGATAGTCGCACGTCCAGCGTCGGTGGTGGGATCCGCTTTAGCGCGTCCAGTAAGGGTCAAAACCAGGAGAATCCCAAGCGCCAATCGTGCCGAAACGTTCGCTATCCAAGAAGCAGTTTTTGCGGTAAGCCGAGTCTGTCGTGTCACTGCCTTATCCTCCTTTAGTTTGAAGTGTCGAACCACGTCACACGTGTATCCCTAAGCCAGGGAGCCATCGGGATACTGAACCATGCCGGCAAAATGGATTGCGATTTTTCCGTTCTGCAAGACCCAACTATCAGCAAATCGCATGCTGGCAGTCCCGCCCTTGTCGTCGACCACTTTCACGGCTTCGACGATCATTAGCGTATTCTCTGTTTCGCCCCAAAACGCAATTTCAACTTCCAACCCCCGCAGACCGAGGATTCCCTTAAAATGCTCTCGAAGCTGTTGTCGTCCCTTGAAGTAACTGGGCTTGCGGTCCGCACTAAAGCTGCTGATGAGCAAGGCGTCGGGGGTATATTGATTGAGGATTCCTTCGACATCCTTCTTCAGAATCAGGTCGATATGCTCACGGTACAACCTGCCCAACGGCGTGTCAGGTACATTTTTCTCATGATGCTGCTGCTTCGTAGCCGGCATTTTTCGCCTCCCTTGGCTCTGTCTTATAATCTGGCCGATCCCGGATGGTAATCCAGTCCGTTGACTGTGTAAGACGTGATCTCGAGTCCTCCGGTGCGTCTCGAACGCCGGACCTCCCAGGTTTGGTCAGCATCGAGCACAATCCTCTGCGAAGTGGCCTGGGGTGGATTCCAGACGCTGGCCTGCCATTCGACCACCACGTGAACCTCCGCGCGCTCCCCCGTAATCTTGGGAGTGGCTTCCTTCACTTTGTGAGCCTCGTCGAAGAATATCCTGATGACACGTTGATACCAACTCTCGAAATCCGCCAGTCCGCGCGCCGTCGCTTCCGGAAACTTCATTACCAGGCCCTCTTCCGCCAGCAAGGGGAGAATATCCACCATGGGCGCGTGGACGTCGAGCTTTCGGTACCAATCCGCGGCAAACTGAGCGATTTCTTCCTTGGTCAGCGGCTGAGCCTGTGCCGCTCGAACGTTTGCACTACTCATAATCCCTCCTCAACTTTAGCGTTAGCTTCCTTTAAAGCCCTACTGTCCGCACCTGACGCCGATGAGCTCAGGGTGCGTCTGGCCCTCCAGAACGAGATCGATCAAGAATGGCCCTTGATGAGTAAGCGCCTCTTGAATCGCCGGGCCGATTTCCCACGCTTTCTCGACTCGCGTCGCAGCCACTCCCATCGACCGGGCCATCTCGGCGAAACGCAAAACCGGCCGGGAAAGGTCGAAACTCAAGGGAAATTCATGTGGGGGAATGCTCCGCTCCTTCCAGTAAGCGGAAACATTAGCTTGCAATAAACGATACGAGCCGTTATTACAGACTACAAACTTCGCGCCGACGTTGTGGCGAGCCGCAGTCCAGAGCGCCTGGATGGTGTACATCGCGCCCCCATCGCCAGTGAATCCGATGACGGTCTTGTCCGGATGGGCCAGCTTGGCTCCGATTGCACCCGGAATCCCGACTCCCAGTGAGCCGCCGCGGGTCAGGAAGTACTGTCCTGGCTGCGACGGCGTGAAATATCGAGTTATTGCCGGCGAGCAGGTGAGCGCCTCATCAAAAATGATGGCATCTACGGGAAGCCGCGGCGCGAGCTCCTCCATAAAGCGGGACATGTACATCGGCGTGGCGTCACGGACTGATCGATCTTTCTCGATCTCGGCCTTGCGCTTTTCCTCTTTCCCCTTTGTGCGCTCGGCCAACCGATCCCGCGCCTGCTCTCGTTGCGAAGCGGTTAGGGCGGATTCGAGCTCCTCCGCCAGCAGGCCCAAAGTGAGCTTCGGGTCGGCCACCATTCCCAGATCGACGCGATGATTCTTGGCAATTTCGTAAGCATTCAGGTCAATGTGAATGACCTTCGCTTGCGGGGAAAAAACGTCGCCCAACTCCGGAAAGACTTCAGGCAGAACGTAAGTGCCGCAAATGAGGTTGACGTCCCCCTTCCGCAGGGTGGGTAAACTGCTAGACCCGAACATGTGGCCTGTCATCCCTTGGTAGAGCGGATGCGAGTAGTCCATGTTCAGTTCACCTGCATCCGCTTCCCAGACTTCGGCGCCCAACAACTCCGCCACGTGGGCTAGTTCATTTTGCGCGCCGGAATAGGCCACTCCGTCGCCGATGAAAATAGCCGGACGCTCGGCGGCCGCCAGCATACCGGCCGCCGCCTTCACAAGCTCACGATCTGCGGTCGCCCTTGTGGACGGGATCGACGTCGGCCGCACCGTTTCCGTCACAGGAGCATCGAGGACGTCCATGGGGAGGCAGATATACACGGGGCCCATGGGCGGCGTTGCCGCAATCTTGATTGCTCGGCGCAGGACACGAAGGAGTGAGGCTGAGTCCAAGACCATGGTGGACCACTTAGTAACAGGCCGGGCAAAGCCGACCAGGTCACCTGCCATTTGGGCTTCCATGCCGAGGTACTTAACGCCCGCATCGCCACCAATAACCACGAGTGGCGAATGCCCCCGCATGGCCTGGTAGAGCGATCCGATCGCGTTACCCAGTCCGGGAGTGCTGTGGATCTGCACCAGAGCCGGTCTCTGCGTAGCGCGCGCATAACCGTCAGCGATCATTACGGCAACCGATTCTTGAAGCGTCAGGATGTATTTCAGTTCAGGGTAGTCCCAAAGCGCGTCGAGAACTCCTTGTTCAACGGTGCCGGGATTACCGAACATATACCGGAAACCGTCAGCCAAGAACTGTTCAAGAATCGCAAAACGGCCAGTGTTCCGATCCATAGCGGCTGCCTTTCGGATGACAAACGGGCCCGCTTACGAGAGTCCTTACCAACCCCAACGGGTGAGACCCTTATCGAGAACTTCAACCATCTTCTGGCCCGTCAAATAAGAATCCGGTGTCGAGCGGCCCGTAATGAATGGGAAATCCACGATAACTGAGGTCTCCTTACCAAAGTTGCCGATGTAGCCGCCATCAGGAGCGGTCGCATCGCGGAGGATATACTCCAGCGGGTAGGGTGGGGGTCCCATGTTGAAATCCGTCCCCATGAAACCCGTACCATCCTTGTAATCATATTCCTTGCAATGGCCGGTAACGTGTTTGCCCGCGATAATACTCTTGCGGTTCTCGAGGTCGCGAGCAAAAGCAAGGCAGGTCACGCCATAACATTCGGCGCCAATAGGTTTACCGAGCTTCCTGAAGCGGAGGATGAGATCGTGCACCCGGTGGTTGTTTGCCAGATCCACGATTGGCCCGCTGCCGCCCACGATCAGCAGCGCATCATATTTCTCCACGTCTTTCTCCACTTTGTCGAGGGCTTTGTAATACGCCTCCATTTCCCGAATGAAGTTGGAAGAACTCCAATACGGCCTGTCGGGCAGCCACGCCGACAGATTGATGGGCTTATTCAACCTATCGGACTGTTCCACCTTGCGGACCTTTTCTGCAACTTCAGGAGTAGTCACGGAACGACCCAGCGGCGGATCAATGTATTTAGGATCCATGCTGGGGGTCAGGGCCACCGGCTTCTTACCAGTCGGAGTCGCAAAATCGACCTTGTACCCCGCCGCGTCGAATGTTTCCAGCGGACCAATCAGCTCTTCTCCCCAATACCCCCATTCCGAAAGTACGATCAAAATCCTTCTCATATTTGCTCCTCCTCTATACTGGGACACTCTACTGCGACGGCGCGGTACAGATATTCGAATACTCAGGGCCGCAATAACGAATTACAAAAAGCGTGATATCGTCACTTTGAGGCGCTCCGTGCACGAACTCGTCGAATTTGTTGATTACCGTTTCGCAGATCTCTTCAGCGCGTTTACCATTGGAAATGGTGCGGAGGGTGTTGCCAATGGCCGACGTCGTAAACATCTTCCGGGCGGTCCGGGAACCTCGCCATCTGTTCAGCCGCCTCATCTCGGAGGTTGCCGAGGGCCAGATTTGTACCTACCAGCAGACTAGCTTCCGCGGCGGCGCTATCGTTGCGCAGCTCGCCCACCACCACCATGTTAACCATGTTCTTCGTAAGGTCCCATGCCCAGAGGCCAAACGAGGTTGCGCAGACCAACCCCCCGCCTGCAATCGCCAGCATTAAAGACACATAAAACCTCTCTTCAAGCAAGCAAACCATCCTGTGTGAACCAAATACAGGAAGATTGCCAGAGAAGCGACAACGAATTCAGCCGCGCCGGCAAGCAGCATTAGAGTCTCCCCTCACTTTGCACGTTCGAGAGTGTCTCCCTCATGTTTTGGACTCGCTACTATGCGGCAATCGAACGATAAAGCGATGAACGTTGGCCTCCTCCGTCGCGAGGTACTGAAGGTCATCGACTCCATCTCGCGCTAAGTAAAGGCCCAGACCCCCGAGCGGTTTGGACTGAAGAGGACTGGTGAGGCCCTCGGGTTCGGCGATGGAATCGAAATTCGGATCATAACGCCTGCCGTGATCCTCCAGGCAAACCACCAAGCTTCCTCCCTCCAGCGACGTTCCGACCTTCAAGTCGCCTTCGAGCCCCGCCTCCTCGTAGCCGTGGAGCACAATATTCGTGGCAATCTCGTCGACCGATAAACAGAGTTTATAAATGGCTACTCTATCCAGGCCAACGGATTGAGCTGCCGCCGTCACATACTTGCGAATCGGCGCCAAGGCGTCCAATGTTCCCGGAAATGTCTGTTGTTCCATGATCGGTTCAATCGGCACTTCGCCTCGAGCCGTCACGACCCGCTTGAGTCGCCTTCAACGCGCGCAGGTGACGCTTCAATACCGAGCGATCTAAGCGATTGCGCATTCCGTTGTAGCGGCAGTCTTTGACCGCCGTTAGGCGCTCGGAGAGCGCCGCTGCAATTTATGTTGTTGTGTTTAGTTCGGCCTCGCTGTTCACGATATACACACTTTGATAGAAACCCGTTTTCTTCAGGGTATCGAGCACCGTCTCTTGAGGCCGGACCACGTAGATCCTCAGATTCGGCTGCTTCTGCTTGGCAAAAATCAAAATCCGAAGTCCCGCAGAAGCCATAAAGGTGAGCTTCTCGACCAACAACAGGAGGCGGTGCGGAGAGCCCCGAAGCAGACCATCGACGACATCGCGAACTGCGGGGGCTGATGCTCCGTCGAGTTCTCCTGCCAAGCTCAGGCGTGCGGTATTTCCGTCGACTGAAGAACTCATTTCCAGCGGCATAGTCTTATACTCCTTGGGGAAAAGTCATCTCGTCCCAGGGGTGGACCGGGTACATGCATCGGCAATCAGGACCATCATGGACCGCGGCCCCAAGATGACTTGTTCTTGCTCGTTGAGCGAGGGCGCCTCCGACGTCTCATAAATGTCTTCGGGAGCCCGCATCGAGGTGTTGACAACGATCTTCCAGGACTCGCGTTCCCCCGGCTTCGGAATCTGGAAGGGCAGCGCTTGCCAATGCATATTCATCGCAACATAAATGTCAGCTTGTTGGTCCTGGGTATGTTTCCTGCACAGCAGAAACGCGAGACACCGGCTGCCCGGCGAGAAATCGGGCGCCCAAGCTCGTGTTCCATGGAAACTGATGTCTGGCTTCCCGCTACCAACGTAGTCTCGACCTTGGTAAAACCAGTTGCTGCGAAGAACGGGATTCGCTCGCCGGAAGCGGATCATCATTCTCACGAACCGCAGCAATTCGCCATTACGCTGGGCCAGCGTCCAATCCATCCAACTGAGTTCATTATCCTGGCAATAGGTGTTGTTGTTGCCGCGCTGAGTGCGTCCCATCTCGTCACCCATCAGGAACATTGGCACTCCGCGGCTCAACATGAGAATGCAAAAAGCATTCTTCTTGAGCTGCAACCGCAGCCGGTTCACCCCTTCATCACTCGTCTCGCCTTCCACGCCGCAATTCCAACTGTAGTTGTCATTGCTGCCGTCATTGTTGTTCTCGCCGTTCGCTTCGTTATGCTTGCCGTTGTACGAGAAGAGATCGTGCAAAGTAAATCCATCGTGGCAATTGATAAAGTTGACGCTGGCGGAGGGACCCCGATAATAATAGAGGTCCGGGGACCCCTGAATTCGGCCGGCAATTTCAGGCACAACTCCCATATCGCCTTTTATAAACTTCCTCACCGAATCACGATACTTGCCGTTCCACTCAGCCCACCGGTTGTAGGCAGGAAAAGAGCCGACCTGGTAGAGCCCGCCCGCATCCCAGGCCTCCGCGATCAGCTTACATTTACTCAGAACGGGGTCGAGCGCCAGAGACTCGAGCAGGGGCGGATTGGCGAGGGGCGCGCCGTTCTGGTCGCGGCCCAGAATCGACGCGAGATCGAATCGAAATCCGTCCACATGGTAATCGGCAGCCCAATACCGCAGGCAATCGAGGACCAGGTTGCGCACCACAGGATGATTGCAGTTCAAGGTGTTGCCGCAACCGGAGAAGTTGTAGTAATAACCGTCGGGAGTCAAAATGTAATAGCTTCGGTTGTCGATGCCCCGGAACGAAATGGTTGGTCCGCGGTGGTCACCTTCGGCGGTGTGGTTGAATACGACGTCCAGAATGACTTCGATGCCGGCTTTGTGCAGCTCCTTAATGAGGTTCTTTAACTCGTCAACCTGCATACCGAGGCGGCCCGTAGCAGCGTAACCCGCTTTTGGAGCGAAGAAGGCCACCGTGCTGTAGCCCCAATAGTTCAACAGTAGCTCCCCTGTCTGCGGGTGACGGCGGCTGTTCTCCCACTCGTCGAACTCGAAAATCGGCAGCAGTTCGACGCAGTTGACGCCGAGTTCCTTTAAGAACGGAATCTTTGCAAGTATCCCCGCGAAGGTTCCGGCCGCGCGCACCCCGAAGGAAGGATGGGCGGTGAAACCGCGCACATGAAGCTCGTAGATCACCAAATCCGTGATGGCCGTCTCCAGGGGCCGATCTTCTTCCCAGTCGAAATCGTCAAACGCGAGCCGGGCACGATGCTGATAAACATCGTCCCAGTCCGGCTGAGCGCACCACTGGTCACGTCCACCGACCACTCTTGCATAAGGGTCGCTCACGATTTTCGACCGATCGAAGCGCTGGCCCGACCTCGGGTCCCACGGTCCGCCAAATCGATAGCCGTATTCGAGGTCCTCGTAGTCGAGATCAAAAACGATCATGGAGTAGACGTCCCCGGTGCGAAATTCGCGCGGAAAGTCAATCTCCACTATCGGTTTCTGTTCGTGTTTGCGGAATATCACCAGCGTGCAAGATGTGGCGGCACTGGAAAAGACCGAAAAATTCACACCGGTCGGGACCACGGTGGCTCCGAATGGGAGCGTCCTCCCTCGGCGAAACTTAAATCCTTGATGCTCATGAGTCGGGTAGTAGTCGACGCGCGTGTCCATGCTTCGTCTCAGGCGAGCGCCTGTATCGCCTCCGCCCTGGTCCCGGCAAGCGTGAAGAAGTTCAGAAATCCCGTGTGCGACATCACCGTCTGGATATCTTCTGACACGCCAAGTAAAACCAGCTTTCCCTGCTTGGCCGCGAACTCGCGATATATCAGCAAGAGAAGACGGAGTCCCGCGCTCGAGAGATAGTCCACTTTGGACAAATCCAGGATGACGCTCTTGGCCGCCTGGAGTGCGGGATTGATTTCCTCTTTGACGAGCGGCGCGGTCTTCCCATCAATGCTGCCTTCGATGGATATCACGCTGATGCCGCTCTCCTGTGATAGCGCTACTTTCATCAGCTTACGTTCCTTCCTTCCTCTGCAGCCAGTTGACCGGCGCGAGCTTCACCTTCACCTTTTGACGTTTTTCACTTTTTGGTAAACAGACCTTCAACCCCAGCGCGTCGAAGTCGTCATGCTTGCGGTCATCGATCCAGCATTCCTCGATGCAGACGCTGCCCGCCGGAAGCAAATCGGGGGAGACCCGAAGAATGTTCTCGGGAAAGGCATTGGGGTACGGCTTGAAGTGGAAAAACATCGGCTGTTTAGTGATCAGCAGATTGGTGTAGACCGCAGACAAGAAGCACAGCTCCATGGAATGATAGGCACTCATGGAATGGCTCCCCTTCATCCGCTCGTTGCCCAAAAGATAGGGGAGTCCATGGGCCAGCGTATTGAAATAGACCGCACCGTCGTCATGGTCGAGGAAGAAGGCGTTGTAAAACGCCGCTGATTCGCGAGCCAGACGGAGGTACTGATCGTCGCGCAGCACCCCATATAGGATGAGATAAGCGAGAATCGCCTGTTCCTGCTGCCACCACGCCTTGCGGTCGTGCCAAACGAACCGGTAATGTTTTTCCGCCGGTTTCATCTGGCGCTCCACCACGTCGTACCAGCCACCGCGCTGCCGGTCGCTCCCCGCGTCGGGCATAAGCTCGGCAATCTTCCGCGCCAGCGACACATATTCATCTTTCGGTTTGACGGACATCATGCGCATCAGATTCCACGCGATCTTCAGGTTGTGGCCGACCACCGCACGGTTCTGCTGCCAGCCCCACGACTGGTCGCGACTCCAGTCTTCGAAGAAACGCTCCTGTACGAAGGGGCTATGCTCATAATCCGGGAAATGACGCACGATGGTATCGAAGGTGTTCTCCAGGAAGTCCGCGTACTTCGGTTCGCCGGTCGCCAAGTACAGATTAATAAGATAGGCGGGAGCATGGTCCCCGACCGAGTTCCAGTTCTTTCGAGCCCGGTTGTTTCCTAGCGAAGCTGCACGCGGGTCCAGCGTGATTGGATCGAGGTGGGAAAAGTATCCACCCTGGTTTGTATCCTTGTAATACTTATCGAACAGTTTGATGGTCTGCTCGATGTCCCATAAGATTTTAGCATCGCCCGTCAGGCGGTAGGTCATGCAAGGGCCGCAGAGGGCATAAATCTGCTCGTACATCGGAATGGAGTAATAGTCGTCTCCGAATTCCGAGGTCAGTAGCTTGTTTTCCTTTTCGCCCTCAACCTTGATGCCGTGATACCAGTAGACGACGCCATTGTCCTCATCGAGAAATCGCACATGGTCGCGCAGGTACTGCGTACCGATTTCGGCAGCCTCCAAAAACGGCTCTTCCCCGGTCATCATGAACGCTGTAGATAAGCCATAAATCAAGCGGCTGATGGTGTCGGTTTCCTGAAGATAATCGCCTTTCTTAGCGCCGGCCAAGTGGAGCATAGTTCGATAATTGTGATAGTCGATCTCCGTGCCGGGGTAATGAAATTGCCAACGCATGTAGGATTGGCCGATCGACCGCGACTGTTTAATCCACCATTCCGGTTCTTCATGGCGATAGATTCCCGGACCTTTCCCGGGGAACACCAGCCACTGCGCCTCGAACTTGCCCGCCCCCTCGGCAGCCGGATAAAAGGTGCCATAGACATAGACGAACTGCCGATTCAGGGCGAGCAGCGAAGGGGCCAAACTGGAGGCGTCGGCGTATGGTTCGTCAAGGTTATAAGTGAACCGTGAAAAGGTATTAGGAGTCAGATAGACGGCCATTTCGCGGTCGTCGGACGTCCTCACGGTAAACATGTTTTCTTTGGAATTGAAGGAACTTACGTAACCGGCGACGGTGTCGGAAAACGTAAAGTCAACGTTCACAGTAGCCCTTCCTCTCCGCTTGCTCGACCATTGGCAGGTAGGTCGCTTATGGATGCGGCTCCACTTGTTCAGCCCTGCAGACAAGCCGCAGGGGCGGCGTCAAGCACTTACGCTACGGATATGCAATTCAGTGCATCTCCGCACGCCCCAATTGGCGGTACGTTTGCCGTCTGAAAGCCTGTAACTGTCGATGAGCCGTGAAACGAAGAAAATATACCATCTGACGAAAGCGTCTGTCAAGCGAAAAGGACAAACTGGCGGCGATTTCGCAAACCCACGGTGTAGCGGAGGCGTTCATGATTGGTTGCTGCTTTGCTCGGTTGGCCGGGTGTCGGCAAGCCCTTGAACAGCGACGCCACCCGGTGGAGAAGGGCCATCGCCGCACCCAGACCGATGCCCAGTTGCTGACAGACCCGCCCCAAGCGCAGGCCATACAAATAATGCAGAAAGACCACCTGGGTCAGCAGTCGGTTGCCAAACAGGCTCTTGCGCAGCACGCTGGGCGCTCGTGCGCGGATGAACTTGCGACAGTCTTGAATCTTGAATCGGGAATCTGTCATTCCCGCTCTGCTGCGCCATGAATCTTTTGCGGCGAGGAGAGAATCTCTTGTACACTTGATACCGTTTGCGGTTAGGGAGCATCCCAACAAACCAACATGCCAAGCCATCTTACGGTTAAGGTTCTTGCGGAAATAAGCCTGCTTGGGATGGGACTGGACGTTCTGGGAGGATGTTATCTAGCGTACGACTTGCTCGGCGGCAAGCGAGGGCCGCTTCGCACCATGGCCCGAGCAGCCGGCTATCAGACACTTTTCTTCACAGGCTATGTGATCGTGCTGGGACTGCGATATGCGATTGTCGCGGCCACCGGCCTGAGCATCTTATTGGCCATTGAGTTCCGTGGGGCAGCCCTGGACGAAACCCAGAATGACGAGAAACGCGGGACGGTTCTCCTTTTTGGGTTTCTACGCGGTATGGTGCTGGGGCTTGCCGGTATGACTATCGCAGGACCCATGTTCGGCCTCGTGTTTGGACTCCTTTCCGGCGCGGGCCTGATGGTGTCGTATTGGCTTGGTTACGCGCCGACTCACGACTACCACGCCGAATCAAAGCCGCGAACATCAAGGCATAAAATCCTGGCATCATTTTGGCGCGCCGTTGCTATCACTGTCGCCGGGGTGGTTGCGACTCTCCCAACCCATCACAAGTTGTCGAGCATGTTCGGACTTAGACTCGGCTTGGCGGTGGGTACTGTCAGCGTCTTGGTTAGTCTTTTCAGTCCGCTTATTGAATGGTGGATTGAGACCCTCCCGGAGAGACGACTCGGCATGATCGGGTTGGTAATGATTCTTTTAGGCGTGCTCCTGCAATCAGCACAGTACTGGGTTGTGGTGTTCGAAGTGCCGGTTCGCTGACGCCCACGAAGCCGACGCACCACACCGTGGGGTTTCGGAATAAGAATCGGCTTTCGGACACCCTTGCCGCGAGAGTGACGAGCTGACGTGACGGTTTCTTGATGGCAATGGTATACTATTGCATACGATAAAGTGTCAGGGCCCTGAGGTGCCAGTTTGCGCTTGTTGTTATTGCGCGGAGGTTTTTGCTCCGCGTTCTCTGTGCCCAGCAAAGGTTGAAGGCAGAGATCACTGAGACCTTTGGTGTTCTCTCTGTTGATTCTGGGAGGAGCACTGAGGACACTGGGAAGTTCGCTTCAGCCGCCGCGCTGTGTTACTAAATCGTGTTTGCTTTTCTGGCAAGGTTCTGTGACATGCTTTTGTGCATTTGCTTCTTGAATTTTGAATCTGCAATCTTGAATTGCGGCTCCGCCGCGGGCGGATGTTAAGCGCTATTCACGAACGTTTCTTTGGCACTTGTCAAGGTGAACTTGCTGCAACCCACTCAAGGTCGGAGGGACAAGCATGAACAGCCAGAGTTTCAGTGTGCCGCCGTTTCCTGCGGGATACCGGGCATCAGGCCTGTTGCTGCACGTGACCTCACTGCCCTCGCCTTACGGCATCGGTGACGTGGGACCGGCAGCGCTCGCCTGGATCGACCGGCTTGTCGAGGCTGGTCAAAGCTGGTGGCAGTCGCTACCGCTCGGTCCCACAGGGCACGGCAATTCACCGTACGAACCATTGTCCTCTTTTGCCGCCAACGCCCTGCTCATCAGTCCCGACTGGCTGATCGAAGACGGATTCGTGCGAGCGAGCGATTGCCAGATCAATTCGCCCCCGCAAGGCGAAATCGATTACGACGCCGTCATCGCTTTCAAACACGGGCTGCTGGAGACCGCTTGGGCCAATTTCAAAGCTGGGAACGGTCCTGATCTCAGGAGAGGCTATGAGCAATTCCGACATGATCAGGCGCACTGGCTCGAGGACTATGCTCTATTCTGGGCCTTAAAAGACAAATTCAAGGACGTCTATTACCTCGAATGGCCGGCAGAGTTGGTCCAGCGCGAGGCTGCGGCGCTCGAGCGGGCCCGGCGCGAATTGAGAGATGAGATCGGCCAGGTGTGTTTTGCGCAGTTCCTGGCGTTCCGCCAAGGCGAGCGGCTAAAGGCATACGCCCACTCCAAGGGAGTAGGCCTGATTGGCGATGTCCCCTTTTACGTCTCTCCCGACTCGAGCGACGTGTGGGCGGACCCGGAGTTGTTTCTCCTCGACCAACACCGCCACCCGCGCTTTGTTGCCGGGGTGCCGCCCGACTATTTCAGCGCACAGGGCCAGCTTTGGGGTAATCCCGTGTATGACTGGGATGCCATCCA
>Ga0187784_10002320_pt1 | contig 15247 bp, 13 predicted proteins | sample 1015_SJ02_MP15_2_FD_132964 | JGI IMG/M metagenome (GOLD analysis project Ga0187784, IMG submission 132964) | Tropical peat soil microbial communities from peatlands in Department of Meta, Colombia - 1015_SJ02_MP15_20_MG | ecosystem: Environmental > Terrestrial > Soil > Wetlands > Peat | place...
CGCAATTACTTCTGACATTTAATGGCGAAATAAACGGTGCGGTGCGTGGAGTCCGTAGTCGACCTGAGCAGGCGCTCGGTCAGGTGAAAGTGATTGTTGAAGGCTTCAATGAATGGTTGTGTGTCGGCTTTCCTGGTCGGGAAGGCGATGCGAACCAACTCCCAGACGTGATTCATGAAGCAGCGAACTGCTTATTGGCCCGCTCGAGAGCAAGCCAGCATATTCACGACCCACTCTGGAGTAATCGGCAGTTGGTTTACCTGTACGCCAAACGGACTCAGCGCGTCGGTCACGGCATTAGCGATCGCAGCAGGTGGATTGACTGCACCCCCTTCACCCATCCCTTTGAATCCACCCGAAGTATAGGGTGACGGTGTTTCGCGATGATGGATCTCGATGCGGGGTATATCACAGGCCGTAGGCACGAGGTAATCCGCGAGCGTCGCCGCAACTGGCTGACCCTCCGCATCGTAGCGCGCCTCTTCCAGCAGTGCCTGTCCGATGCCTTGCGCTACGCCACCGATGATCTGCCCGTCGACAATCAGCGGGTTGAGCAGCGTGCCGCAATCCTCGATTACGACGTAGCGGAGAATGGCGATTGCGCCAGTATGCACGTCGACCTCGACAATCGCTGCGTGCAGGCTATTCGAGAAGCTTCCTGGATCGGGGGCCCGATAGTGTCGCGTTGCTTCAAGCCCCGCGTCAATTTCCTCGGGTAGATGGTCGCTGCGAAAATTGGCGATTCTCGCAATCTCTCGCAGACTAAGTTGTTTGGAGCTGTCGCCTGCTACAGTGATCGCACCGTCGGCGTGAACGAGTTCATGCTCCGGCCGTTTGAGGACATGAGCCGCAATTTTGATCATCTTGCTCTTGAGGTCGCGGCTGGCAAGTTCGACGCAGCCGCTGACGAAGACGAGGCTGCGGCTCGCCCAGGTACCAAGCCCGTAGCTGCCCCCAGCTGTGTCCCCAAAGCGGACCGAGACAGCACCAATGTCGACCCCGAATTCGTCCGCGACAAGTTGCGCGAATGCCGTCTCATGACCCTGGCCGTGGCTGTGCGTGCCCACCAGAAGGGTGATATGGCCATCCGGCTCGACGCGCACGCAGGCAGTCTCAAAGGAGAGGGCCTTGTCACCGCCGCGCGCAGCAAAGTATTTGGGCCCCAGTGCGCTGTGTTCCACTATCGCGGCAAGTCCTACGCCACGGTAGATACCCTGCTTCCGCAATTCGGCATGCTCGCGTCGCAATTTCGGCAAATCGAGCAATCGCTCCATCTGATCCAGCGTTTCCGCCGAGCTGCCACTCTCGAACTGCAAACCTGCAATCGTTGTGTGCGGATAGCTCCGCACAACATTTCGACGTCTAACCTCAATCGGGTCGAGCCGAAGACGACGCGCAATTTCGTCAATCGTTCGCTCGATGGAGAAGCAAGCCGCGATCCGCCCGACACCTCGATAGGGTCCCATCGGCGCCTTATTCGTCGCTACGGCGTACACTTGGCGCTCATAAGCGGCGATGTCGTAGGGCCCAGGTACGTTTTCCGACGCCTGTCCGGAATCGAGGCCCGCGGTAAACGGCCAAATTGCGTACGCACCATTGCTGGCGCGTATCACGGCCTTGATCCCGATAATGCGGCCATCATTCGTCGCGGCGGCGCGGATGTGATGGACCTGTTCACGTCCTTGCATCGTCGTGATCAAATCCTCACGCCGATCGCAAATCCATTTTACAGCGCGGCCAACGAGGCGGGATGCGGCAATGGTTGCCACATCCTCCGGATAAAAGGCGAGTTTAACGCCAAATGCGCCGCCTACATCGGGCGACACCACGCGAACTTGCGATTCCCCGACGCCGAAGACTTCAGCGATGCCAGTGCGGAACAAATGTGGGGCCTGATGTGAGGTCCACACATTTATTGCATTGGTCACAGGATCCCAGTCCGCCAGCACGGCACGCGCTTCGAGCGGTACTGCGGCGCAGCGGCCGTGATGAAATTCCATTTCGATCACGAAATCGGCCGCAGCGAAGGTGGCATCAATGTCGCCGTGAACGATATGGAAATGGTTGTAGGCATTGCCGTGAACCTTGTCGTGAACAAGCGGGGCGCCGGCGGCGGTCGCAGTCTTGAGATCAAGTACGGGCGCCAGAGGCTCGTAGTCGGCGCGTATCGCTTCGACACCGTCCTCGGCTTCATGCCGGCTTTCGGCAACCACGACCGCGACTGGCTGACCAGCAAAAATGACCTTGCCCTGAGCCAAGATCGGTATTTCGCAGGGTTGATAACCAGGGTTTAAGCTCTTGGCGACGAGTGGGCGCAAAAGTGGAGCAAAATCTGCGGCGGTGAAAACGGCGACGACGCCGGGAGTTTTTGCGGCCTCTTCGACCTCGAGCGACTTAAGCAGGCCGTGCGCGTAGTCGCTACGAAAGAAAGCGGCATGAAGCATGCCCGGCTGCCTTAAATCGTCGACGAAATTGCCACGTCCTCGGAGGAAGCGAGGATCCTCCTTTCGCCTCATTGCGGCGCCGACCAGACGGTTCGTCCTTGCTGCGCGCGGCGCGGTCATCGGCTATCAGCTTGCTCCGGCTGAAAGGATCGAGTTAGCAGTTACAATCCACAAGTCTTTCGTGCAACGGGCAGGAACATCCGTGTGCACAGAGCGGGCTGCGCGCAGTCCTGGTCTGCTCAATTTCTTCACGCCTTGATCCTTCGCGTTTAGCCCGCGTGGTTTACACGCCGAATTTAAGAAAGCCGCACGCGACTAACGGAAGGCGCCCTTGTGTTTTCTCTATTCCTACGTGAGAGTTGGCGTTGACACGTTTCGCGGAGACCGTAACGGCGGCGGAGGGGTTGTGGTTCGGCGACCATTTTTTGGATGGATTTGATCGTTAGGCAAGGCCGTTTGCTGGACCGCGACGGTCTCTGGGACGTTGGCGTCCGCGCCGGGCGCGTTGAGAGCATCGCGGAGCACATTGACGCCACGGCGCTCCAGGAAATCGATGCAGCGGGACGGCTGGTAGCGCCCAGTTATGTCAACGGACATGTGCATCTCGATAAGTGCAATCTTGGCGACGTCATGCGTCCGAACCGGACCAACAGCTTTCAGGAATGTCTTGAGATCACGTGGGAGCATAAGCGGAATTACACCGTAACCGACATTGTGGCTCGTGCCAGCCGGGCCATTGAGGAGGGCATCCTCAACGGGACAACCGTGTTCCGCGTGTTTGCGGACGTCGATAGCATCGGAGGGCTGCGACCGCTCGAAGGAATACTCGCGCTGCGAGAAAAATGGCGCGACATTGTGCGTATCGAAGTTGTCGATTTTCCTCAGGAAGGGATTATTCGCGATCCGGGCACCTACGAATTGATGGAAGAAGGAATGCGGATGGGGGCTGACGTCGTCGGTGGCCTGCCCTGGCACGAACATCTAGATGCGGACGCACGGCTCCATATTGATCGGTGTTTTTCGCTTGCACAGAAATTCGACAAGGACATCCACATGCTTGTGGATGATACCGACAATCCCAACAGTCGATCGCTTGAGTATCTCGCATCCAAGACAATCAGAGAAGGATATCGCGGCCGCGTCTGCGCCAGTCACTGCGGCGCGCTAGCCGCTTACGACGAGGTGCATGCGCATAAGGTCATGGCGTTGGTACATGAGGCACGGCTGTCGATTTCGACCAATCCTCATATCAGCTTAGTTGCCCAGGGCCGCTACGACAAGGAGCCGATTCGACGAGGCGTCACGCGGGTCAAGCAGCTTTGGCGGCTAGGGGTCAACCTTTTCTCGAGTCAAGACGATGTCAACGACCCCTATTATCCTTTTGGGAGAAACGACCAGCAGGAAATTGCAGCATATGTCTGCCACACATGTCACATGACCTATCCAGACGAAATGCGGGCGGTGTTCAGTTTCGTTACTGAAAATGCAGCCCGCGCGCTCCGCCTCGAAGGTTACGGGATCGCTCCGGGCTGCCGCGCTAACCTCAACGTCTTGGCAGCGCCGACCATCCAGCACGTCCTGCGGCTCCAGCAGCCGCCAGCCTGGGTAATCAGCGGCGGACGGTTTCTCGCCCACAACGACGTAAGGCGAGAGATCAAGTGGCCCACAGCGAAATTGGCTGGTTCGTAGCAGCATAGGGGCTAACTCATTGGAGTGTTCGATGCGAACTTCCGAAGTCATCCGCCTAGGCGTTGTGCAACCGCGGGACTACTGGGGCGAAGAGGCGCCCCGCATGTTAGAGGATTCGATCTACTACGTAGCAGAGGCGAAACGGCGCGGGGTCGATTTGCTGCTCTTTCCCGAGATGTATCCGGGACCGATTAGCTTTGATATTCGCTACGAGGTGATCGGACCGCTGCGGGAAGCCTGTGCGCACCATCAAGTCGCGGTTGCCGCTGGCACGTCGACCCCGGTGCCGGGCATGCCCCAGGCGTGTCACGTAACGCACGTGCTGATCGACGCAACCGGGACCGTAAAAGGCCAGTACCACCGCACCCACCCGAGAAGCCAGGTATATCGCGGGCTCTACGGCTCCGGCGGTTGCGCTAAGTTCGAGTATATCGCGGCTGATGAGTTTCCTGTGTTCGACATGGGTTGGGGCACGGTCGGCATTTCGATTTGCAGCGAGATGTTTGTTCCTGAGGTCGCGCGCATCCTGGCGTTAAAGGGAGCCGAGATCTGTCTTTTCCCCGTAGGATGGCTGATCGACGATCTTGGTTGGTGCGATGCTTGGCAAACGCTAGTTCGGGCCCGGGCGATCGAAAATGTCATGTTTACCGCCTCCTGCCAAAATCTCTTCGATCGAGCGATGCTGAAGCACTACACCGGACGCGACGTGCCTGCTGGAGACAGCAATGGCCTGAACCGCGGCCTCGCCATCATCGCCGGTCCAGAAGGCGTGCTCGGTGTCATGCCCAATGCCGGCATTCTCACAGCGGATCTGGATCTCGCTCGCCTGCGCTTGATGCGGCGAAGTCCAGAATTTCCTGACGGACTAACCATCCCGCCGCCGTTTGGCTCGGAGCCAGGGGTGCACGCTTTGCGTCGCCCCGAATTGACCGCCCCGCTCTTAGGCAACGATGCAAAAGTTTTGCCGGATATTAGCTACTACGAATCCTCATCCGCGGCGGTGCCGAACGCGAGCACCGAAAGGGAGCTGGCAGCAGGTTAATGCTCGCGTAATACGTGCTGGCCTGGCGCACCGCGTCGTCTGTTGCGCCATTGGCCACGACTGCCGTCGCGATCGGTTCGCTTAAAGCGTGTTGGGGAGCCCTCGTTTCAACGAGCCGCCAAATGGCTGCCCAAAAGTTACTCATAGCGCCTGACCTCTTGATCGACCGATTAGTTTGTGTACACTCAATCTCGCCGGTGACGAGGGAGCCCACTCGTTTTTGGCTGCGCGAGATCTTTTCGGACACTGTGATCTGATCCGACCACTGCGGCGCGCTTTTGGCCTCAGTGTTCTCAGACCCTGGAGGTCGTCATGACAGACAAGACATTCCTTGTGACGGCGCGTTTCGTTGGTGGACTAGCTGGATTGATACTAGCTCTGCCAACCGCCTTTGGAGTGGTCGCCGGTGCGGCCGCGGAGGAGCTAAAGGTCGGCCTCATCATGGAAGCGCGACCCGCCGAGCAACCTTGGAGTGCTGCAATCTATGACGCGGCGCAGGCTCTCACTAAGAAGAATCCGTCGTTAAAGTTCCTTCAGTCTTATAAAGCCTACGATCCAACTTCGGCAGAGCCGGTCGCCCGGCAGATGCTACAAGAGGGTGCGGTTGTTCTCGACATGCACAGTTTCGCGCTCAACGACGTAGCACACGTGCTTGCCAAAGAATTTCCCAAAATTCCGATGTCGGTGAGCAGCTTCGATCCACCGGTCCAGCCCAATCTAAGCATCGGGACAGTGAGCTATCTTCAGGTTGGCTATTCGAACTGCTGGCTGCTCGCGAAACTGTCAAAATCGGGAAAGATTGCATTTGTAGGCGCGCTGCCGATCCCGTACGCAACGGAAGCGTTGAAAGGCTGCGAGCTCGGCGCCGCCGCTGCGAATAGTGGCGCAAAAGTCCTTGCCGGCTACGGCAACAGCTTCTCGAATCCGCAGACCACACGCGAGCAGTCGCAAGGCCTCCTCGACCAGGGTGCTGACGTCTTGTTCCCTGCGTCAGCTACCGAAGACTCGCTAGGCGGATTCCAGCTCTGCGAACAGAAGCACATCCCCTGTGCAGGGTGGGTTAGCGACGTCAGACGCTACGCGCCAAACTACGGGGTGGTTTCCGCCGTCACCAATTGGACGATCTTTCTCGAGAATCTGATTGCGCAGCACTCGAGCGGTAAGCTTGAAGCCAGCACCTTCGATGCGGGCTTTGGAAATGGCGGGCTAGCGGCGCAACCATTCGAGGGCGAACCTGGCAAACTAGTGCCACCCGATGTCCAAAAGGGTTATGCCGACGTCGTCAAAGCACTAACGGAGGGCAAAATAGAGCTGCCGAAAAGCCAAGCACATCCATGCTGCACGTAGTGCGCAATGACTTCAACACCTCTCTTGCGCGCCCGACAGAAGGCGTCGAAGAATGCCCTGAGCGCCCCGCGCGAGTTCGGATTGTCGGCATTGGCAAATCGTTTGGCGAGACGGTAGCGCTTGCAAATGTCAGCCTCGATTTCCGGGCCGGGGAGGTTCATGCGATCCTTGGGGAGAATGGGGCCGGCAAGACCACGCTGGTTCGCATTCTCTCCGGAATTCTGAAGCCTGACGCGGGCCATTTAGAAATAAACGGCAAAGACGTTATTTTGACCGGCCGCAAAGACGGCGCCGCGCACGGTATCGGTATTGTCCAGCAGCAGGACGGCCTTATTGGGGAGCTGACCGGTGTCGAAAATTATTTGATCGATCATCCGAAGGCCAGTCTTTGGCTTGATAGGTCTCAGGCCAATAGCGAGCTGTTGCAAGCGGCAAAAACTCTAGGTCTGACCGTCAAGCCGGAAGCATTGGTGCACGAGTTGACCGTGGGCGAGCGGCAGCGGCTGGAGATTCTAATTGCACTCGTGATCGGTGCGGACGTCATAATTCTTGATGAGCCCACAGCGGCCCTGCTGACGAATGAGGTGCGGGTGTTGATTCCGCTGATCCGCCGGCTCGTACAGCAAGGGCGATGTGTGGTGTACATCACCCACAAACTCGATGAGGTCATGGAAATCGCCGACCGAGTGACTGTGCTGCGACGCGGAGAGGTTGTCGGCCGCTTTCGCCGGTCCGAGCTCGACAAAGCCACCTTGATTACAGCCATGGTAGGGCGCGTTCCGGAGAAAATGGAGCTCGAAGTACGCGCGCCCGGCGAGGTGGTCGTGGAGCTTGACGAAGTCAGCGTCGCGGTTTCGCGCACAAGGCGCGGACTGGACGGAGCAAGTCTGAACGTCCGCCGCCGCGAGATCGTAGGCATCGCAGGCGTTGTCGGAAACGGCCAAGAGGCTCTGGCCGAAGTGTTGCGTGGCCTGGTTGAACCGATCAAGGGCGAGCTGCGCTGCGTATCGCGGCGCGTTGCTTTCATCCCGGAGGATCGGGCCCGGGATGGGCTGGCCATGACTCTTTCGATCGCGGATAACCTGATGCTGTATCGACACCGTGACCGTAGGTTTCGTACCCGGGGTCGCCTGAATATGCGAACAATCTCCAAGTTCGTCCGCGATATGCTCGAGCGAGCCGGAATAGTGTCTCGGAGCGTGGCACTACCGGCCTCGTCGCTCTCAGGTGGTAATCAACAAAAGCTGGTCATTGCCCGGGAATTCGATCTAAAGCCTGATCTGATCGTCGCACACAATCCCTACAGAGGCCTCGATGTTAGCGCGGCCGAAGCGGTGCGGCGCGCGCTTCTGAAGGCGCGCGATGAGGGCGCTGCCGTTGTACTCATCAGTCCCGACCTTGATGATTTGTTCGACATCTCGAGCCGGATCGTCTTCCTGTCGAACGGGCGCGTCTCGGGATCGATCGACCCGCGCTCGACAACGGTTCACGCGCTCGGCGCGTTACTCGGTGGAGGCTCGATGTGAGCCTCGACAGGGCCGCGACGGTTGCGATTGGGCAACGTGCTGGCCTCCTCGCCGTTGGCATCGGGGTGGTCATCTTTCTTTCCAGTGCAATTTTCTTTCTCGGCCGGGCAGACCCGATCCTGGCCTTCCGCGTGATGCTCAATGGCGCCTTCGGGTCCTGGTCCGGCTTTAGCGAGACGCTGCTGCGGTTTTCGCCGCTGGCACTGGTCGCACTTGGACTTGTGCCGTCCCTGCGGATTGGGCTTTTCAACATAGGCGCGCCTGGACAGATCGCCGCCGGTGGCCTCGCTGCCGCGTTGATCAGCCTTAATTTGGGGGGTCTTCCCGCGTATCTTGTTCTCCCACTTGCGTGCTTGAGCGCCGCGGCAGGCGGTGCGTTGTGCGCACTCGTTCCCGCGCTATTGCGCGCAAGGTTGTCTGTCAGCGAAATTCTGTCGACCTTGGTATTCAACTTCATAACGGTTCTTTTTCTTCAATACTTATTGACAGGCCCGATGAAGGGATACCGGGTCAATCTGCCAGAATCCGACGCATTCCCCGCGAATGCGTTCCTGCCTACCTTCGTCCACGGCAGCAGGGCCCATGTCGGCATATTGCTGGTAATCGCCGCGCTCGTTGCAATGCGCGCGCTCGAGGACAGCCCAATCGGCTATCGGCTTCGCCTTCTCGGCGCATCGCGAAGCTTGGGACGCCAGGCCGGCATCGACGAGGCGCACATGATTATCGCGACCTTGTGTGTCGGCGGGGCTGCCGCGGGCATAGCGGGTTGGATGCAGGCTGCCGGCGTCGATCACCGACTCTACGCCTCGATAGCGGATCCGATCGGCTACACCGGATTGTTTGCTGCTCTTATGGGCGGGCTGCAATCAATCGGCGTTGTGGTCTCAAGTTTCTTCTTCGCTGCCTTGTTGCGCGGTGGGGATACATTGCAAATCGGCGCCGACGTGTCGCCCGAAATCACCGGTGTGCTCGTTGGGCTTATCATGCTGGTCATGGCGGCGATGCAGGCAAGGTTTCGACGTGCGGGGGTCTGGTCGTGACCTTCTGGATCAGCGTCCTCGAAGCGAGCGTCAGATTGGGCGTTCCGCTGCTTCTGGTCGCGCTAGGGGAACTCATTGCCGAACGCAGCGGAGTCATCAACATCGGTCTTGAAGGAATGATGTCCGCAGGCGCCTACATCGGCTTTGTCGTCATGGCAGCAAGCGGCGACGCTCAGGCGGCGATGTCGGCGGCGGCATTGGCCGGACTGACGGTAGCCGGCATCATGGCTGGAATGGCAATTTTGGGGAGGGTCAATCAGATTCTCACTGGCTTTGCTTTATTTGTAATGGTGCCTGCGGCGACCGCTTTCCTGTACCTGCAAAACATGTCGAGTCTGGTGGTGACACCGGCCTTGCCGGTCCTGGCGATACCTGGATTGGACCAAATTCCACTTTTTGGACGAGTCCTTTTTGCCCAGAACGAGTTCTACTACATTGCTATCGCACTATGTGTCGTCGTTTGGATATTGTTCAACCGAACATTGCTGGGTCTTCAGATCACCGCCTGCGGCCACAATCCCGAGGTCGCGACCGCTAAGGGAGTGTCGGTGGTATGGGTGAGAACCGGTGCAACGCTGACGTGCGGGGCGCTGGCAGGCTTTGGCGGCGCTGCTCTTACCGTAGGAGCACTCGGCCAGTTCAATCCCGGCGTTACCGGCGGGCTTGGCTTTATTGCCATCGCTGCAGTCATACTCGGCAGGTGGAAGGTCCAGGGCGTGCTGATAGCGGCTGCAGCCATCGGCTTTACCGACGCCTTTCGTCTGCGCATCAGTAGCCAAGTGGACTTTCCAGTGCAGTTATTGGCAATGCTGCCGTGGATCGTTGTGTTGCTGATGCTGATCGCCGGCGCAGGTTTTGCCGACGTGCCGCGGGCGCTAGGTCGGAATTTCAGCTCGATCGCGGCGAGCGATGCTTGAGAACGAGCGGGCAACAGGGAGCCGCAGTGTGACGGAAATCGCAATGGGGGCCATGGAAACCAGCGAGGTTTTGCCCGGTCGGTCGCTAGCACGAACCATCGAGGTGACGGTGAACGGACGCCGCTACGAGCGCCGCGTCGTTACCCGCAAAAACCTGGCAGATTTCCTGCGTGAGGACATCGGTCTTACCGGAACCCATGTCGGTTGCGAGCATGGCGTTTGCGGGGCCTGTTCGTTGCTGGTCGACGGTGTGCTGGTACGCTCCTGCCTTATGCTGGCAGTCCAATGTAACGGGCGTGCGATAACCACAATCGAAGGCCTAGGCCAGCACGAGCTGCACGAAGTGCAACAGGCCTTCTGGGATCACCACGCACTACAATGCGGTTTCTGTACTCCGGGAATGGTTCTGACAGTGGTCGACTTGCTCGCCCGCAAGGCCAATCTGACCGAGACGGAGGTGCGTGAAAACTTGAGCGCCAACATCTGCCGATGCACTGGCTATCAATTTATCGTTGATGCGACTTTGGCGGTGGCACGACAGGTTGCCAATCGAAAAAAACAATGAGCACGGCGGCAGAAACGAAAAGAAGGAGCAACAGACTCGTTGGCGCCTCCTTGCGACGCACCGAGGACCCTCGGTTCTTGCTGGGGCGCGGCAATTATGTGGACGATCTCCGGCGCGCCGGAGTGGCGCACGCGGCCTTCTTCCGCAGCGACGTGCCGCACGCGAAACTCATTTCACTCGATGTGGAGCAGGCTTCGAAGGTGCCGGGTGTCGTTGGGGTCTACTCCGCCAAGGACTTCGCGCCGTTTTTAAAGCCGCTGATCGCTCGCAATTCGCTGGGAAGCTTCCATGAATCCGAGATTCCAATTCTTGCCAAGGATAAGGTGATCTATGTCGGGCAGCCAGTTGCAATTGTAGTCGCTGAAAGCCGGCACGCCGCCGAAGACGGGGTCGACAAGATTCGGGCGAGTTACGACATGCTGCCGCCCGTCTTGGACATCGACCAGGCCACGTCTCCGGATGCGCCGAATATCCATGCGTCCGTACCCGCCAATACCTACAATCACTTTCACGTCGTCGCCGGGGATATTGATCGCGCCTTCGCTGACGCAGATCTGACCGTCGAACTCGAATGCCGAAACGGTCGCTGCGCCGGGCTGCCGCTCGAGCCGCGCGTTGTTCTAGCCGAATGGGTGCCACTCAGCCGGGAGGTTATCGTGTGGATCTCCCACCAGGCACCACACATGTTTCGCACCGGACTCGCTAGAGCGTTGGATCTGCCGGAAAACTCGATTCGCGTCATAGCGCCCGACGTAGGAGGCGGCTTCGGCGTTAAGCTCGTCGTCTATCCGGAGGACGTGGCGACGATCGCAGCGTCCCTCATGGCGGCGCGGCCGGTCAAGTGGATGAGCGACCGGCGTGAGGATCTAATGACCACGATGCACAGCCGCGAACAGATCCATCGCATTCGCAGCGCGGTTACCGAGGATGGGCGCGTTCTCGGCGTGAAAGTGACGATCAAAGCCAGCAACGGCGCCTATTCGGTATGGCCGATGACCGCTGGTCTTGATTCGGGACAGGCTTCCGAAAACGTACCTGGGCCTTACGACATTACGGCCTACGAGCGTGACGTTTACGCGATCGCAACCAACAAGGCGCCGATGGGACCATATCGGGGCGTGGGCCGAATATCAGCTTGTTTTGCGATCGAACGGACGATGGATGAGATCGCGCGCCGGCTTGAGCTTGACCCGCTAGAAGTGCGCCGGCGCAATGTTGTGCGGCGCTACCCGTACGAAACAATCGCCGGCCTGCGCTTCGAAAGCGGCAGCTCGGCGGAAACGCTGGATAAGATGGAGCGGATCCTCAATCTGGGTGAACTCCGCCGGGAGCATGCACGGCTGCGCCAACAGAGCATCTATCGCGGAGTGGGACTCGCAGCCATCGTGGAGCATTCAGCACTGGGGCCTAACGAGGCGAGCAGGAAGGGAATCGACATAGTGCTGGGCTATGAAACCGCGGCAATTCGAGTCGAGCCCGACGGCAACGTCACCGTGATGGTCGGAACCCACTGTCACGGCCAGGGTCATGAGACCACCTTTGCGCAGATTGCCGCCGACGAATTTGGCGTTCCTCTGGAGTTTATCAAGGTTCGATTTGGCGACACGGCGGTGGCTCCGTACGGTCTCGGCACGTGGGCGAGTCGCAGCTTGGTTTACGCCGGCGGCGCCGTGATTCTTGCAAGTCGCGGGATCAAAGAGAAAATGGTCAGGATTGCCGCGCATTTGATGGGTCGCAAAGTGGAAGAGCTGCTTTACGGCGATGCCGCGGTTGCGGTCCGAAATCTTCCATCCGAGCAGATCAGTATGCAGGAGATCGCTCGCATAGCGTACCATAAATCGACATCGCTCCCCGAGGATATGGACCCGGGGCTCGAGGTGACGCGCCGCTATCGTGCACCTGATCCCGGGAGCTTTTCCAACAGCTTGCACGCCGCAATTGTCGAAGTTGATATAAAAACCGGCGCAGTGTCGATCCTGCGCTATGTCGTGATCGAAGATTGCGGCACCCTCGTTAACCCCTTGATCGTCGATGGCCAAATTATTGGCGGCGTGGCACAGGGCATCGGACAAGCCCTGCTCGAACACGCAGCCTATGATGAAGATGGACAGCCGACCGCGGTGACCTTGGCTGATTATCTTGTGCCAAGCTGCTCGGACATGCCGCGCATCGAAATTCATCACATCGAAACTCCGTCACCGCTGAGTTTGGGAGGATTCAAAGGCATGGGCGAAGGCGGCGCGGTGAACCCGCCAGCGGCGATTGCAAACGCGCTTACCGATGCCCTCAGTCCCTTCGGGGTCGCAGTCAATCAGACACCGATCATACCCGAATGGATCGCCATGGCAGTTGCTGCCGCGAAGCCCGCATGACGACGAACTCACCGGGAGAACGACCTTGACCGAGCCCAGCAAAGACTTCGAGATCGCCGCTCGCTTATCTCACGTTCCGCCACTGACGACGTTGCGCGAAAAGCTTGAGCCAAGCCACGCTGCGCTGATCGTTATCGACGTGCAAAACGACTTTTGCGCCGTGGGCGGGATGATGTCCAAGGAAGGTTTCGATGTTGCCGATGCGCAAAAGGCCGCGTCCCGCCTGCCGACCCTGATAGCGGCCGCCCGATCGGCGGGAGCCCTCGTGGTTTTCGTTCGCAACGTCTATTCGACCAACGTCGGGGCCAATTCCGCGAATCCGAACAAGCCCGCCAACATGTTCCTTTCCGATTCTTGGCTGGAACAAGCCGCCCGCACGCGGAAGGGAAGCTACACGCGGCGCCAAGTCTGCGCAGAGGGATCCTGGGAAGGCGATTTTTACGGCGACATCCGGCCGCTGCCCGGCGAACCGATCGTCACCAAACACCGCTACAGCGCTTTCTACAACACGGATCTGGATTCGATTCTACGCGCCCACGCGATCCGCACGATCGTACTTACCGGCGTTGCGACAAACGTATGTGTTGAAACGACTGCGCGCGAAGGTTTTGTCCGAGACTACTACGTTGTGTTTGTGTCCGACGGCACGGCCACGTACTCGGCTGAAGATCATAAAGCAACTCTGAAAAACATCGACAGGTTTTTCGGGCAGGTCACCACGATAGCCGATATTGTCTCAATATGGACCGCCGACGCCAACCGACACAGGGCGGCAGAGTAGCTTCGCATGTTCCCTGCTTACCGTGTTCATAATTTTTTTGCATCCACCGCGCCGGAGGTTCCCAGTTATGCAAGATCGAACGAGCGCGGTGATTTCTCAGGCGCGGGGAGAAACGCGAAGGCGCAACGTGTCAGCGAGACGCGCCCTCACGGCCAAGAACGGTGTTGGCTCTTTTGTCCTGGAAGAGCAGGTCGGCTTTCTGCTAAGGGCCGCATCGCAGCGCAACACCGAGCTGTTTTCGCAACGTATGGTGGCGGGTTTGACCCGCGTACAATTCACGACATTGGCCAAGCTCCTGCAGATCGGCTCTTGCTCGCAAAACGAGCTCGGTCGCCTCGTCCTGATGGATCGCGCCACGATCAAGGACGTTGTAAGTCGGCTGCGAAAGCGCGGGTTTATTCGGGTGCAGCCGGACGCTCATGATCGACGTCAGCATGTGCTCGGCTTGACCAGGCTTGGGGAACGGACAACTCGACGGGCGATCGCTATAGCGCCCGGCATCACTGAACAGATGCTTGAGCGCCTGAGCGCCGCCGAGCGCAAGCAAATAATCAAACTGTTGTGCAAGATCATCATGTGAAAAGAGCAGACCATGAAGCCCCCCCAATTCAAATATTTTGACCCGGCTTCAGCGGAAGAAGCATTGGCGCTGCTGCATGAGTGGGGCGACGAAGGAAAGATATTGGCGGGCGGACAGACCCTCATGCCAATGCTCAATTTTCGGACTCTAAGTCCGGCAGCACTTATCGACATCAATGGTCTTGCCAGCCTGGGGCAACATGCGCACACCAAAGACGGGACGGTGATAGGGGCTCTGACCCGCCAGCAGGCTTTAGAAGACGATGATGCGCTGGCCACGCATCAACCGCTTGTAGCCGCCGCCATCCCTTTCATTGCCCACCGCGCCATCCGCAACCGCGGCACAGTCGGAGGCAGCTTGGCTCACGCGGATCCCGCAGCCGAATGGGGTGCCTTGATCCTGACATTGGAGGCGGAGCTTACCGTGCGTAGACACCAAGCGCCCGATCGCGTCGTCACGGCAGCGGATTTCTTTGGCGGCTTGCTCGAGACAGCGCTGGAGCCGGATGAGCTCTTGGTCGAAGTTAGATTGCCGCGCTGGCCGCAGGGGGCGGGATGGAGCTTCATCGAATTCAGCCGCCGCCACGGCGACTTCGCTTTGGCTGGCGTGGCGTGCATGATTTCGCTTTCAGCGGACGGGACATGTGGGAACGTGCGGATGACCGCGTTCGGCGCTGGGCCGCGCCCAATACGTCTAGCACTGGCGGAGACTCAACTTCGCGGCCAACAGCCTGGTCCAGATGCCGTACGTGAAGCCGCACGACGGGGGGCCAAAGAAATATCGCCATTCGATGACAATCACGCCTCCGCCGCTTATCGCCGTCATTTGATTGAGGTGTTGGCTGAGCGATCACTTGCGGACGCGTTGACGCGAACAGCTCGGCACTAGGGTCTCGAATAGGCTTGCCGTCGGCGAAAGCGCGCCAAATGAAGGTACGCGAGGCG
>Ga0187784_10002321_pt1 | contig 15246 bp, 9 predicted proteins | sample 1015_SJ02_MP15_2_FD_132964 | JGI IMG/M metagenome (GOLD analysis project Ga0187784, IMG submission 132964) | Tropical peat soil microbial communities from peatlands in Department of Meta, Colombia - 1015_SJ02_MP15_20_MG | ecosystem: Environmental > Terrestrial > Soil > Wetlands > Peat | place...
GAGTCAGAAGTCAGGAGTCAGAAGAGAAGAGGACGTGCAGACGGTGAGGAAGGCTCCTGGCTTCTGTCTTCTGACTTCTGACTCCTGATTAGCAAGAGAGGGGGCCTTATGGCTACAGCCCGGCAGCTTCAAGCTATCGCGGCGCAGCACGGGACGCCCGTGGTGGTGATCGATCACGCGATCATCCGCCGCAACTACGCCAAATACAAGCGGCACCTTCCTCGAGTTCAGGCGTATTACGCGGTAAAAGCGAATCCGGCGCCGGAGATTGTGCACACTTTGTACGGCGCGGGCGCCAGCTTCGACGTCGCCTCGCTTCCCGAGTTCATGCTAGTTTATGAAAACATAAAACACCTTCCGCCCAAGGATCAGCAGGACTTTATCTGGGACAAAATCATTTTCGCCAATCCAACTAAACCCAAGGAAACGCTCCAGGCACTTGACCGCTACAAGCCCTTGGTTACTTATGACAACCGCAACGAGCTGCTGAAAATCAAAGAATACGCCCCACATGCCGGTGTTGTCCTTCGCTTGCGAGTTCCCAACACTGGGTCAATGGTGGAGTTGTCGTCCAAATTCGGCTGTGACCCGGGAGAGGCAGTGGATCTGATCTGCGCGGCATTCGATATCGGACTGGAGGTCGAGGGAGTGAGCTTTCACGTGGGCAGCCAATGCGCCAACTTCGAGAACTTCGTTCAGGCTCTAAATATTGCAGCAGCGGTATTGCGAGAGGCGAACACACGTGGCCATGAGATCAAAATCCTCGACATCGGCGGCGGCTTTCCGGTCGCCTATGACCGGCATGTGAAGCCTTTCAGCCTGCTCGCCAAAATGATTAACACCGAGATCGACAGACTGTTCCCGCCAAACACGCAGATTCTTGCGGAGCCCGGCAGATTTTTCGTTGCCACGGCCGCCACCCTCGTCGCACGCATCATAGGCAAAGCGGTGCGCGATGGAAAGCTCTGCTACTTCATTGACGATAGCGTCTATCACACGTTCTCCGGCATCATTTTTGACCATTGCCAATATCATCTTAAGGCGTTTAAAAAAGGCGCCACCGAAATCTGCGCGGTCTACGGGCAGACCTGTGATGGTATGGACGTCATCTCGCAGTCCGAGCAACTGCCTGACCTCCAGATCGATGATCTGGTCTATTCGGAAAACATTGGCGCCTACAGCAATGCTTCTTCGACTTGGTTCAACGGATTTCCACCTGCATCCGTCGTCCACATCAACCAGTAGAGGACCACGTTTGGAAGGCCTGGTTTTGGATGTCAACTGTCGCCACCTCTAATTATCACCCCCCTAGAATGCCATTCGCGACTAGTTTCCGGTATTCTCTCAGAGGCGCGATTCGGGCTTGGAGGCATTTCGATGGAGAGCACTGCCCCTGCTGTTTCTTATAAAGTCAACCTGCTTCCCGAGCGGCATGAATTGGAAATTGAACTCCTGATCCCCGAACTCGAGGGAGGTGCCACGATCCCGCTTCAGATTCCCAGTTGGGTCCCGGGGGACTACGAATTCGCACCATTCGGACGAGATATCTTCGACATTGCCGCCTACGAGATCAACACGAATAAACCATTGGCCGTCAGCAGAGTGGGATGGCATGAGTTCCAGATCCAACGGGGCATGGGTGGAGCGCGAGTGTCCTACCGGGCCTACGCTTATTCCATTCCATTTTCCGAAGCGTGCGGGATTCTCGACTCGGGCGTCGGGGTTTTGCTTGGCACACGTTATCTGCGTGTCGCCGGGTGGAGCGGAGCGTACAGAGTCGAATACAGAGTACCGGACGGCTGGAGAATCCACCATCCTGCGGGTGCAGTCTCGGTTGGAAACCGGCAATGGGAGTATCCGAATTACGAAATACTTTTGGACACGCCCGTCGTCGTCGGTCACTTCGACAGCCTCGAGCGCCGCGTGGCGGAAACACCTTTCTACTTCGTCTTTCTCGATCGCACTCTCGGTTTTGCTTCGCAGTCGGCAGCTTGGGTGGACGCGGTGGCAAGAGTGGCAGCAGAGTTTCAGGCGATCTTCGGGTTCTTCCCTTTTGAGAGTTACACCTTCGTTCTATCCACCCATCCGGCGTTTGATTGGGGGCTGGAACACCTCACGAGCACGATGTGCGGCCTCGGCCCCGATGTCTTCGTGGACACTCAGCTATGGGCTACGGGTGTGCGGGTCTGTGCCCACGAGTTGTTTCACGCCTGGAATGTACGCCGGCTGAGACCCGCTCCCCTGAACGATCTCGATCTCGAGAACGGGAGTTTTACCGACGCATTATGGGTGGCCGAAGGCTTCACAAGATACTATGAATTCCTCGCCTGCGTTCGGACAGGGACCTACACGGTCAGCCAGTTCTTTAGTGCGATCACAAACTATTACAACCACCTCATCGACACCCCAGCTTATGCCCGAGTGTCAGCCACGGATTCCTCGCTCGCCAGCTACCTGAACCACCGCAAGTACCCGGGACGGTGCAATAACTCGATTGACTATTACGACAAGGGGATGCTGTTGGCCTTCAGCATCGACGCTGCGCTTCGGCTGCGCACCGGCTCCGACAACCTCGATCGCGCCTTTTCCGAATTTTATCAATCTTACGTCCACCGGCAGCCCGGGTACACGACGCGCGATGTCATCGAATTCTTTGCGGCGCGATTGGGTGAATTGCGCGCGATCATCGAGCGCGGTGCGCAACATCCAGGCGGCCTCGCGATTGAAATACTGTTGAATGAGCTCGGATTCCGTATTGTTGCTCAGGAAACGCGAAGGCTCGGTCTGATGTTCCTCGATCAGCGGAACGCAATCTACGGCGTCCTGGATGACAGTCCCGCAGGCGGCGCCGGGGTTGCGCCTGACGACATCCCCGTGGCGGTGGACGGCTTTCCCTTCAGCCTCAAATACCTGTCGTGGGCCGCCGAGCATGACGATCGAGTTGAGTTGGCGGTTCAGCGCGGAAATACCTCACGAGTTTTTTCCATCATTCCTGAGGCGAAGTCCAAGATTGTATCGCTTGAGTGGATCGGAACGGAGAAGCAAGCTACTCGCATTCGCGAATGGTTTCGCACTTCGGACTTCCATCCCGCGAAGAAGCAACTCTTCGCTCTTGAGTTCTATGAGAACTTTCATGGGGTCGAAACCGTGATTTGAGCCATATCGAACCTGGATTGGCTTTTTCATGGGATGCTCGGCTGGCGCAGACCCGCCATTGTGATTGGCGGGTCTGCGATTTCGCGAAGCGAGACTGTTAGGGCGATGGCCGATGCAGAACTCAGGTTCGCTGCCGCGAACCTCGCAGACATCAAGAAATAGATGTCTGCGCTGGCCCGCGGTCATCCGAAGGCGGCGTCAAGCCGCCGCACTCCAAGGTGCCTTCGGCACAGGGAATTCTAATTCTCGAGCGCCTCGCGGGTAATGTCTGCCCCCAGGCGGCGAAGCCGGCTTTCCAGATCGCTGTGGCCACGCTCGATCTGATAGACGTTTTCAACCACCGTATCGCCTTGAGCAACAAGTCCGGCAAGCACAAAGGCCATTCCCGCTCGAAGATCCGGAGCTGCGACGCGCGCGCCGCGCAGGGTTTCGACGCCTTCGACGTCAGCGAGGTTTCTGGCCTTTCTCGTGATCTTTGCTCCCAGGGCGACGAGCCCGTCGATCTGCGTGAATCTGTCTTCGAAGACGCTCTCCCGGATGGGGCTGGTGCCATCGGCAACCGAAGCGAGTGCCATGATGCCAGGCAGGAAGTCAGTGGAAAAGCCTGGATACGGCCAACTGACCACATTCACCGGCTTCAACTTTTCCGGGCCACGGACGCGCACCAGCGGTCCCTCTGCCGTGACGCGTACACCCATCTGCTGCAACTTGGCCACAAGGATTTTCATTTCATCCAGATGGGCTCCGACGATCTCGACATCCCCTCCGGTAATGGCAGCGGCCATCATCATCGGTCCGGCATCCAAGCGATCGGCCAAGACGGTGTATTCGACGGCTCGCAATTCTCGAATGCCTTCGATCCTGACTGTGCCGGTCCCTAGCCCATAGAGCTTGGCTCCCATTTGCACGAGAAAATTTCCAAAGTCGGCGATCTCAGGTTCACAACCCGCGTTTTCGATGATCGTCTCACCGGAGGCCAGGCAGCCGGCCATGATGAGGTTCTCGGTGCTGGTTTGACTGGGCATGTCGAGGTAGGTGGTGCTGCCTGTTAATCGATCCGCTTTGATGGTCAGTTGGTCGTTAGTTCCCTCGACGGCAGCCCCCAAGCGCTTGAAACCATTGTAGTGAAAATCCAGCCTTCGAATGCCCAGTGCGCATCCCCCGACACCACGCAGCTCAACCTTCCCGAGTCTGTGGAGCGTGACTGGCAGGAATAGTATCGAGGCGCGAGACCGCGTAGAGAGTTGAGGGTCCAGGATGTGGTTTGACACTGACGAGGCGTCAATCACTACGACGCGCTCGCCTTTGTCGTAGGTGACCTTTGCTCCTAGGGACTCCGCCAACGCCAGTTGAATGTAAACATCGTTCAGGGGAGGCACATTGCGTAATATGGTCTGGCCCTTCTTGACCAGAAGCGCGCCGGCGATCATGGGCAGGACGGCGTTCTTTGCGCCTTGCACGACGACGGTTCCACCCAAAACCTTTCCACCTCGGATGACATACCTCGCCGGCCGCGTACTCTTCGAAATTGTCTCTGGGATCGGTGTGATCAGCGCCATGACTCCATCTCTCCGTTAGTGGTACAGTGCGGCCTAGCGGCCGCATCCAAAATTCCAGATTCCAGGACCAGGGCCTTCGCGCGGTACAAAGAAGTTCAGGAATTGCAGTACAGTTTGATGTAGAGGCGGCTTTACGCCGCCATTTGGCGAGCTAAACTCGCCGCTACAACATCAAACTGTAGCACCACCGGCTTTCCAGATAACGACTTCCTCTTCCAGTTCCACTCCAGAGGCTTTGAGGACTCGCTCGCGGATGAGATCCATCAACTTCAGGATATCCGCTGCTGTAGCATGGTCGCGATTGATGATGAAATTGGCGTGCCGTTCGGATACCACTGCCCCGCCGAGCCGGGTTCCTTTCAGACCTAGTGAGGCAATCAGCTTGCCCGCGGAAAGTCCGGGGGGATTCTTGAACATGCAGCCCGCGCTTTCTTCCTGGAGAGGCTGCGCGGCGCGGCGTTTCCGGTTGTACTCTTTGACTCGCGCCAGGACGTCAGCCTGGGGGCGGTCCAGCAACTCGAGGGTGACGGAAAGCACGAGATCGCGGGAAGAGAGATTGCTGTGCCGGTACTTGAACCCCAAATGATCGGCTTTCACGGTCTCGACCTGCCGAGTGCCGCCTTTGAACAGCGTGACGGCGCGCGCCACGTCGGCCATCTCAGTGCCGTAGGCTCCCGCATTCATGCGCAGGGCGCCGCCCAAGGTCCCCGGCACCCCAACCAGGCCTTCCATCCCGCCCAGATTCCGCTTCGCGCAGGCAAGAACTGCGGTGCCCAAGCTTGTCGCCGCCGGGACGACGACGCGGTTCTCCGCAAATTCGATCGGCTCACCCCGCGCCAGTTGCAGCACAACGTCCGGCACTCCGTCGTCAGCCACCAGCAGGTTCGACCCGCCGCCCAAGATTCGCCACGGCACGTCATGTGCTTCCAGATACGCCACAAGCTCCGGCACGCGGCGGGTGTCATGCACTCGGACGATGTCCGCCGGACCGCCCACGCCCAGAGAAGTGTGCCGGCTCAGGCGTTCCCCCGGGAGCCACTCCGCGCCCCACGCCGTGAATCGCTCCGAGACTCCGCGTTCCTGTGCCAATAGCGACATCAGTGTTGTTCGACAACTTGTACTTAACGACGGAAATCACCGCCGCAAGGGCTGCAAACCGCAGAGCTTTGCTTTGCGCCAGCCACGACTTCACCACCGCATCAGGGAGCCGCGTTCTTGAGCACGAGCACGAGGATGCGGCCGTCGGAGTGGAATTCTCCGCCGGTGGCGGTTTTGGCCGTGGTCAGGGGATCGGACGGGGTGACGTGATCGCGCTGTACAACCAGCCCCGTTCCTGAAAGCGTGCCATTCACGTATTCGCGTTCGCCGTCGATGGCCGGATCGATTTTGTGCGTCACGCCACTATTGCGCTGGTCGCGCTCGAAACCGATATCATGGGTAGCCGCCACGCACCACAGCGGCCGCCCATCGACCTCATAGGGAGATTTCCAGACGCGCAGGTGATTCCGTGACATGACCACCTTCACTGCCTCGCCGTGCGCGAATCCGTAGTCCTGCGGCCGGTTGAAAAGATAAAGCACGCTCATCGGCATCGTCAGGTAGTCTTTCTTCTGGAACGAGGCCATCAGGCCACCCAATACCGCTTCCCCCTTCGATTTATCCACCTTCACCCAACCGGCGGTCGTAAAGACGTTAACCATTTGGTCCTGCGTCCCTATAATCAGGGCGTTTACCATGTCGCCAGGATTACCTTGGGCGTCAGAGACCCGCCGGGGAATTTTGTTCAGCAACTCAGGAGTGATGCCGGCCACTCGGCTTTCCACCGGACCGCCTGGGTCCGCCGCGCTCGCCGAACCCGCGTTCAGAACTTCGATCTTCACGTGGAAGCGTCCGTCTGCGGTCGAGGCTTCCTTCATGCTTTGGTTGATCCCTAGGAAGAGTCTCCCCGCTACGGGCACATCATATGCCTTGCTTTCGCCCACCAGAAACGCCTGCGCATACGCGTCGGAGCCGATCCGGCCGATCAACGCGCCATGGCCTGCATCCTTGACCGCATATTGATGAACGAGGTCAGCAAACCCGCGGGAAAGCCCTCCGGGGCCGAACGTACCCGCGGTTCGTAACTTCCCGGTGCGGGAAGTGTCAGCGGGATAGCTGATCTGCCCCGTGGCCGTGAACCGCAATTTGGCGCCTCCGCGCACATCGATGTTTGTATCTACCCATTCTTGTGTCCCGGGCACGTCGATTTCGTACGACTTGCCCGCCTGCGCTGGGTTCGTTTGTGCCTGCACAGCGAGCCCGGAACCTACCAGGACGGCCGCACCTAACATCAGCGCCGCAATCTTCACGGCTTTTCCTGGCTGCGCGTATCTCATGGTTTGTCCTCGTGTTGGAACTGCCTTTTCTGCCAACTCAGTCTTTCTCAACAGCATATCTCCGGCGGGGAACCGGTGCAACTGCGGGCATGCCCCTGCGGCCAAATGATCACCCACCTGGTTTAGCCCCGTCAGGGACGGAATGACGAAGCCCGGGGCGAAACAAGGTGTGAAGAAATTAGGAATGTGTAATCTTGGGATATCGTACAAGAAATCGCAGAGCCCGCACGATGAAGCTCAACCGCGACCAGCGTGCAGAACGTGACTCTAACGAATCGCCTGCCACGCCGCGACGGCGCCTTGGAACGTATCCTGGCCCAGCTCGCGCCGGAGGGTGTCGCCATCCATGCGTATAGGCTGGTTCGGGGCCGCGCCTTGCACCCAGAGATCAGCGTACTTCGATATAGCGTCCACTTGCGCCTGCTCGACCGCGTCCATGTCGAGCTTTGCCAAGTAGGTGAACTGGGCCGCGCTCATGGAACCCGGCGCGCTCCAAACATCCCCTTTCTTTACCGGACTGATCAGCGGGTTCATGCGCACCACCCGGCTGTCCGTGGCGGGATTATTAAGGTCCCTGCCGCTCCCCGTCATGACGTGAGCGAGGAAGGTGGCGATGTCCGGCGGGTCATCGAGAATCGATGAGGCCAGTTTGCGCAGATCGGTGACAACCTGGGGCGCGTCGAGCTTCTGCACATACGGGGAGGACTCCTCGCCCGGTTGTGGCCAGGGAAGCGCCACCGAGGCCGTGCCAATGCTCAGCACCGCCAGGTTCAAGGGATTCTGGCCTTTTACCATCGCCTCCGTGACTCCCGCCACGGCAGGATTGTTGCAGCCGGAGATAGCACCGTCCCAGTAGCGGTCCGGCCGATCCGGGAACGCAGCGGGTGCATCAAAATAGTTCACCGGCGCATTGGTTGAGGCGTGAATCGCCTCCGCCAGCGTGACATCCGTCGTGTCACCAGTTCCCCACGCCGGCCCGCTGGCCGGAGATGATCGGAAGAATGCCGCGCGGTTGCGGTCATAGTCGAATGCGACGATAAGCAGGTGCACGTCCGCATTCGAACCAGGGCGGCGTATGCCTTCGGCGGCGCGAATCAGCGGCACGGTGCCTTTCGCAGGCAGTGCATTCTCCAACGCCGCGAGCTTGTTGTCCGCGCTGTACTTTGGTCCCAGGCCCGTCACCTCGTGGAGCACCCGGTCGCCGAAAGAGCGCGTGGGGGAAAATACGGACTCTCGCCTGGCTTGGTCCTGAAACAGATCGAGCAGGTCACTGAGGGAGAGACCTTCCACTAATCCACCCAGCACAATGCTTCCACCCGAATTCGCCGCAACCATGTCGAATTCCTGCAACACGCTTTGACCGGTAGCGCTTTCACCGTAAAGAGCAATCAGCGCCTTGACCTGGATAAGCGCCCAAGTGCCGCCGCCATCAAGAGTGAGTATGCGATAACTCATCAGGACCTCCCTCCTCCGACTCCGGATATGGCGAGATCAAGAACATCGCATCGCGATGTTTAATTCGTTCCCGCGCATGACTACCCCATTGTGGCCACGACTGCTCCGGCCGAAGCAGCATCCTCATGATGCAAGATCATGAGGTACCAGCCCAGCGCCAGCAGCAAGGGCAGTTCTTCAAGATGGCTGGCCGATGGATCGATCTCAACGAGCGCCTGAAACTTGAATACGTCCGACCACTTGCTCTCTTCTGCCCCCGGTCTGAAAGCCACAGCGGTCCTTCCCGCACGGTTCACAAAGTTGAACTTGGTGGCCCAGAAATTTGCAGACTTCCATGCGTAGATGTGGCCGCCCGCGAACTGCAGTTCGCCTTCCGAGCCCCAGCCCACCGGCTGATAAACGGCGAGATCCGTTTCCTGCCCCCCGGAGGCGCACAGTCACATGGGGACGAAAGAAACCGACTCGCTTAAACGTCCAGTCGCCAGCCGCCATGGAGGCCTCGGCCAGCGAACCAAGTGACTTCACAAAACTGAGAGTGCCGAATAGCCGATTGCCCTCGCGCAATTCGAAAATGCGTTGCAGCGCCTTTGGCTGGGACCAACTAAGACGATTTCCAGCCGTGACATGAAGCACTTCCATCATGATGCCGCGTATTCTGGAATTGAACTCTCTGAAAATCAAGAAGCCCTGGGCGGGTTCAGGGGCGACGGGTGTTTAGGCTGGTAGAGCCAAAGCTCGCTGCCGCCCGGGAGCTGCAGCGCGGTAAGCAGGCCCCAGCCGGTGTCATTGACCGGCTGCGTAAACTCCACTCCCTTACTCTTTAACTCCCGCACTGTCGACTCAGCATCGTCGCACATCAGATAAAGCTGATGATGTCCCTTCAACACGTCGCTTCCGGGCCACGACTTTTCTTCTGTGGGATGGATACCGAGCTCGGTCGGAGGTAGCGCGAAGATCAGCCAGCCTTCACCGGCATCCACCGATCTCAGCCCGAGCACCTCACGGAAGAAAGCGCGATCCGCCTCGGCATCGCGTGTGTAAATCACAACATGAGCTGCGTTGATCATTGTTCCTCTCCTTCAAGACTAAGCCTGGCTTGCGTAAGGTTAACCGGCGGTCTGCCGTTTGGGCAAGTGGCTGAGCGGAGACTTCCTTCACCTTGTTGATTTGGGTGTGCAAAACCCCCTTTGCTATTTTAGAACCAAATCTGCTTAGAACGGGAGCCTAGTGACCGCCTGGTTCCCGCGTAGACCCCAGCTAGCTTCCCGATAATTCATCGGACCTCGGAAAAGACCTTGTGTTGGGGCTGGGGCATGGGAGAATCACCCTTGCGATCGTGCCACAGGATAGCATTGAGCAGCTCCGTGTCCGCGGCATCCGCGTGAGAGAAGTCCATCTGAGCGGACTCCTTGGCGCCGGCTGCATGAGGTGAATTCATCGTGTAAATCAATCCGTTCTTCAGATTCCTGTAATCGGCCTGAAAAGGAGAATGCTGCCCGGGACCTGAAAACAGCGGGCCCATCACTGCCGCGTGGGCGTCGTTGTGGTTCATGGGCGGCAAACCCAACAGGGCCTCCATCGTATGGATCATGCTGACGGTAGTATAGAAGGTATGATCGACGATAGGACGCTCCTCAGAGCTGGGCGAATATTTGCTCACTACGATGGCAATGCTTCGGTGCGCGTCGACGTGGTCGGGCCCGTTCTGCGCATCATCTTCCAGCATGAAAATGGCCGTGTCATCCCAGTACGGACTATGTGAGACTACATCCACGACGCGACCCACGGCCAGATCGTTGTCCGCGACCATGGCCGAGGGAGTGGGGAAGCCCAGGCTGATTCCCGCGGTATGATCGTTGGGCAGGCGGAGAAGCACAAACTGGGGCAATTCCGTTCCGCGCCCGGTCTTGCGGGCTTCCACAAAGCCATCGAATTCACTCAGGAATTCGTCGACGCGAAGCTGGTCGGGATAATCCAGCCGAAAATCGGGGAACCGCGGGTCGAATTGCTCCGCGATCTCCGGCTTTGTCGGGATGTTCCGGTACATCAGCGGAATCGGCCACGGGTAGGGACTGGGAGAACCGCGCGGTGATCCGACGTTTTCCGGCAGCGGCTCTCCCGGTTTAACGAATTTCTTCGGGCAACTTGCACCGGGCGGCAACGGGTAATTCTCCTTGGGGTCGGTGACCTGGAAGCCGCCATCACACCACTGCGTCTCGATATACTCGGTGTAATTCCGGTGAGTGAGGCCGTGGCGGGCGACGTTGGTCCAGATGTACCCCGTCGCCGGCTCATTGACATCCGGGATTCCTTCCAGGAGAGGGTAGTTGTGGTCCACGTCTCCTTCGTAATCGTAGGTTCGCTCGTCGCCACGCTGCATCACCTGCCAGGTTCTCTCCGTGTAGTCGCTGGAGACGGCAGCCGTCGACCACACATGTCCGTCGCCTGAAACGTTGCCGCTGCAATAGAAATTGTCCAGCACGCCGAATTGTCGGGCGAGGGTGTGCTCGTTGGGTGTGATGTCTTCGCCGTACATGCACAGGCTGGGATCGCCATCTCCCACCTTTAAGTCCCCGAGGACTTGGTCATAGCTCCGGTTCTCCTTGAGTATGTAAATCACATGTCGGATGGGGTTTTGACCGCCGGCAAAAGGTAGTTTGAAATCTCGCTCCTGCATCAAATTACTTCGTTGAACTTCCTCAGTGAGCGAGGCAAGTTCGCTCTCGGTTCGACTAAGGCTCAGGCGGGCGATCGAGCCGTGCAGCATGGAGACGACGTAAGGGTGCATTCCGGGTAGCGACTCCGGAGCATATCCCTTCACCAGGCCCGAATTTGGACCGCTGCCCACACCCTTGCCGGAAGCAATCAACAAATCGTCGCCGCGCACGGCGACGGCAGTGGGGTACCATTCCGTAGGAACGAACCCCAGCGCCGGATGGGGGATGAGAAGGTTGTCAGACGACGTATCAAAAACGGCGATGGCATCCGATCCCGAGTCTGCCACCAGGAGGCGCTTGCCGTCGGCGGATTCCGCCAGCCCGGAGGGATAGGCGCCACCGTATTCTTCTCCTGGCAAGAGCGTGGAGAGCAGCCCGATGAGCTGGCCGCGAGCCCGGTCGATCACGGCCACGGCGTCCGTGTTGGCGAGCGCCACGTAGAGCCGTTTTTCGTCGTGGCTCAATAGTAACGCCGTGGGATGAGATCCGGCGGCGATCGGCGAGTTCGATGCGCACAAAGGAATGCGCCGCAGCACTTGCCCGCTTCGCAGGTCGAGTTCGACAACTTCCGACGCGTTCCAAAGAGAGCAATAGGCATGAATACCATCGCGGGTGGCCACCACCGCGTAAGGATACGACGCCGGGATATGGCCGCTCGTGGTGAGGTCGAAAACGTGGAGGATCTGGCCGCTGGCGGCATCCATCAACAAGGCATTATCCGAAAGGTTGCCGGCGATAACAATTTCGTCACCGTGCTTTTCCCGGACAACTGCCAGTCCGGCCGGGTAGGGAATACACTTTCCCGGTGGAAGGCTTACCAACGCCGGATTTTGTTCCTTCCCCTCGGGGACTGACTGCAGAGGAATCTTGAAGAATCCCAGTGGCGCGACCGCACCCTCTTTGAAGTTGTAGACAGCGATTCCATTGCCCAAATGTCCTGGGCGCTGCCCGGCTGGATCAGTGAGGGACCCTACGGAAACATACAGCCGCGTCCCGTCCGTACTGAAGGCCAGACCAAAGAAGTAGGTCTGGGGCGCGTTCACGTAGAATCGGCGGTCGGGAAAATCCCGAAGCTGATTTGTCTCCAAATCCAAAACGGCGATCGACTGCTGAAAATGGGATTCCATCGTGCCGTAGCCATTGTTGAGGATCGCGAGGAAACGGCCGGCCGGGTCGAGGGCCATGGTTGCCGGAAAGCTGTTGGTGGGTCTGGGCATTCCAGGAGTCGGCTCCAGGAGAAACTTGCTGGAGGGCAGCGCGATCTGCTTCCTCGTGGGCTGATTCTGGGCGATTCCCGCCTGCGGGGGTGGTTCCGCGACGACTGCGATCAGGAGCAAGCCAAGACTTCCGGCAACCAATATCCTGATTGCCCACAACCTGGTCTTCATGTGTCCGCTCAAACTCAGAATATGAACTTGATTGCAACTTGGCCAATGCGCGGATCCCGCGCGCTGAGTACCGTGCCAAAGGTCGAGTCAACGAATTCGCCGTCCGGATTATTGAATTGGGCGTGATTGAAGAGGTTGAAGAACTCCCCGCGGAATTGTAATGACATAGACTCTGTGAGGCGGAGATTCTTCAACAGAGCCATATCGAAGTTGTTTATGCCGGGTCCATGAAAGAAACGCCGGTTCGCATTACCCACTTGCCCTAAATTCTCCTGCGCGAAGAGCGATATGTTGAAATAGGGCTGGCCCGACCGCGGGTTGGTGTCGCCTCGAATGTTGCCGGGGGCCAGGATCGGCTCGTCTACGGTTGCGTCACTGATGCCTGTCTCAAAATCCCCGATCAAAGCCCGGTCGTCGGTTTCCGAGATGGTAACCGGCAAGCCGGTGGCAAATCGGGTAATTCCAGAAAGAATCCATCCCTGCGTGGCGCGGTTTGCCGAGAACAGCCCGTCCAAGGGCAGTTCGTAGCTGTAACTGAAGACAAAGTTGTGCTTCATGTCGTACGCAGACAGACCCTTGCTCAGCGCGTAGTCGTACGGATTCACCTGGTCGTAAATTCCCGAGGCATCGTCCAGAGATTTGCTGTAGGTATACGCAGCAAGAAAGGTCATTCGGCCGGTCTGGTGTTTGACGCCGGCCTCGAAGGCGTTGAAGTTTGAGTTCCCCATGGTGGTGTAAAGGCCGTTGCCACCCAGGCCAGGCGCCAGTGGACGAACCAAAACGGTTTGGCCGCCAGGAGTCGTAAAAACGTTGTCCTCTGAGAAAGGGCCGCAGGTGGGGCTTCCGGGGGCTACTTCGTTCGACTGGCTCACGCTCAAGCACTGCGCCGGGATGCTGGGGTTGGCTTCGAGATTGAGCAGCAGGTGGTGCCCCTGGCTCCCCGCATAGCCCAGCGTCATGAGCGTGTTCGACCCGAGTTGGCGCTCGAAGGAAAAATGGTAGTTCTCGCTGAAGGGCAGAACGTTCCCGTGGTACCACCCCGGCGAACTCGATATGGGCTCGTAGAAAGCCCAGTTGATGCTGGTGTCGGGATTAGACGCGGACACGTTGGAAGGTGGAAAAATGACCGGGAAACGCTGAGTCTCCGACGTCTGCGTGGCCCGAGCCAGGAACGGCTGCTCGAACATGGGTGGCGCCTCGCTCACCCAGAAAAACCCGAACGGGGCGTCCCCGATGATCTGTGTGCTCCCGTACTGCCCAACCTGGGAATAGAACAAGCCCCAGGAGGCGCGAATGCTACTCTTCCCCGCCTCGCCAAAGAGCGCCTTCAAGAAGCCGCTTTGCGGATTGGGAGCATAGGCAATGCCCAAACGCGGGGCAAATTCACGCCACTGCACCGGAGAACTCGTTTTGGGGACTCCCGGATCATCACCTGGAATCACCCAGCCCGGAGGCGCGCCTGGGAACGCCTGCGATTGCATGCCGGGGATGATCGTTTCAAGATTGTTATTCTTCTGCCACCACGGATAGCTCACATCCCAGCGCAGGCCGTAGTTGATGCTCAGACTGGGCCTGGCTCGCCAGTTGTCTTGCGCGTACAACCCGTAATAACGTGATCGATTGTAGGCAGGAAGCGACACACCCTGCCGGTACAGGGTAGGAGCCCCGATCAGGAAGTCAGCGAAATCAGAGCCGGTCTCAGTGCCGCGGAAAGTGAACGCCCCGTTGGCCCGGCTGGAAAGATACTCCGTGAGCTGATCGAAGTGGAGGCCGCCGCCGAACTTCAGGGTGTGAGTCCCCAGGACCTTCGAGAGGTTGTCCACGGCCTGATAAGTGTTCTGGACGAATACCCCAATGTGGGTATTGGGGCCAATAGAAAAGTTGTTGAAATCCACTCGTGGGACGCCTTCGTATTGAGGTGCGAGAACGCATATCCCCAGAGTATCGCACCCCTCGTCGATTCCGAACGAACTGATCTTGGGCCCCACCCCACCCACCGGGATGAAGGAGCTGTTCCTTACGCGCAGGAAGTTCAGGTGAAATTCGTTGACTATGGTGGAGCCGAAACTCTTCGTGTGGCCCAGTGTCGCCAGTTGCTCCTTCTGCGCGCCCAGCCCGCTGAAGCCCGGAATCGGTTCCTGAGGATAGGGGTTATTCAGATTGTTCCGGTCGAAATAGTAGTAGCCTGAAAGCATGCCCCAGCGCGTGTTTCCATCCAACCGATAGGCCGTTTCATCATCGTTAAGCGTTTGCTTGTAGCGCGAGGTCGAAAAGAAGTCGCCGCCCGGATTAGGCAGAGGGATGTAGCTCATAAGCTTCGAGGCCGGAGCTGACCAAGCGGTCGTAGGAATGATCGCATTCGGAAACACGCACCGCGTGCCGGTGGCGCAGCCCGGAGCATAATAGGGCTCCCCGTTGCTGACGGTATAGCCCAGCCTCTGGGAGAGCACGCCGGCCCACTCCGCGCCGTTTACTGTTCCTTGCAGAGAGCCGGCGATGTCCGAAAGGTCGCCGGTCCGATCCTGCGTGGAGGGGACAGCCACTTCGCCAGTGTCTACACCGATCACCTGCCGTGTTCCCTGGTAGTCCCCGAAAA
>Ga0187784_10002322_pt1 | contig 15238 bp, 14 predicted proteins | sample 1015_SJ02_MP15_2_FD_132964 | JGI IMG/M metagenome (GOLD analysis project Ga0187784, IMG submission 132964) | Tropical peat soil microbial communities from peatlands in Department of Meta, Colombia - 1015_SJ02_MP15_20_MG | ecosystem: Environmental > Terrestrial > Soil > Wetlands > Peat | place...
CCCGCCGCGACAACGGCGATCGGCGAGCCGACCAAAGGGCACGCGAGATCGAGCTTCGCCGGAGCGGTCGAGCAGAATGCTTCGTCGGCGCAGGGCCCAGCCGACAGCCCGGCGGCGGCGCCGACACTCTCGTCAGCACAAACCGGCGGCGCCGCCGCCGCGTCGGGCTCGCCAGACGACGGCGCGAAACCACAAGTGTTTAAAGATATGTCCACGCCGCAAGCGCACACGCAAACGGCGGACGCCGCCACAACCGCACCGGCGCAGGCCGACGCACCGGTCGCCACCGATGGCGATCGCGCCGCCCCGCGCGCGGGAGACTTCGCGACCATCGCCTCCTCGGGCACGGCCGCCGAAGCACCGAACGCGCAGAGCGGCGCTGGCGCGGCCAAAGCGGACACCGCCGGCCTGCCGAATTTCGGCTTCACCGCCTCGGCTGGCGCGACCTCATCGATCGCCGCAACGACGGCGCCGCCGGGTACGACCTCGACGGCCGCCGTTCCGATCAGCGGACTGGCAGTCGCGATCACGACGCGGGCACAGGCCGGCTCCAATCAGTTTGACATTCGTCTCGATCCGCCCGAGCTCGGCCGTATTGACGTGCGCCTTGACGTCAATCGCGACGGCCAGGTGACGACGCACGTCACCGCCGAGCGCGCCGATACGCTTGATCTCCTGCAAAGCCAGCAGCCGCAACTCGAGCGCGCGTTGCAGCAGGCGGGCCTGAAGACCGCCGACAATGGCCTTCAATTCACGCTGCGCGATCAATCATTTGCCGGGCAGAACCACAACGGCTCCGGCGCGCAGCAGCGCGGCGCGGCGGAGCTTGTCATTCCCGACCCTGATCTGGCGCCGGCTGCCGCAACGCAGATCTACGCGCGCGCAGGCCTCGGCAGCGGAGTCGATATTCGTGTTTGAGCGCAATCCATGCGACGAAGGAGTTGAGCGACCATGAGCACCCTCTCAACTGCGCTTTCACAAGCAACCAACACTGTTTCGACGGGGCTGTCGTCGCTGCTGAATCCGACCGGCACGTCATCAAGCGGCTCGTCCGGTTCGTCCGGCTCGAATTCCTCAGGCGCCTCCGCGGCCCAAGCCGCCGGCTCGGCAGCAACGCCGTCGATCGCCGGCAATTTCGACACCTTCCTGCAACTGTTGACCACCCAGTTGCAGAACCAGGATCCGCTTGCTCCGCTCGACACCAATCAATTCACCGAGCAGCTCGTCGAATTCGCTTCGGTCGAGCAGCAAGTCAACATGAATACCAACCTGCAAACGCTGATTTCTATGCAGCAGACCTCGGAGGCGACGTCGGCGCTGCAACTCGTCGGCTCCACCGTCACCGTCGCCGGCAATTCGGCAACGCTCTCCAACGCGACGAACAGCCCGGCCGCCTGGAGCCTCTCCACATCGACGCCGGCCACCGCCACGGTCACCATTACCAGCTCGGCCGGTTCAACCGCCTATACCGGGACGCTGGCGCTCAACGCCGGAACGCAGAGCTTCACCTGGAACGGCCAGGGCAACAACGGCGTGACCTGGCCCGACGGCACCTATACGCTTTCGATCAAGGCCACGGGCGCCAACGGTCAACCCGTAACGGTCTCAACGCAGGTGCAGGGCACCGTCAGCGGCGTCAACCTCAGCCAGAATCCGCCGACGCTCATCGTCGGCGGGCAGAACGTCCAGATCAGCCAGATCACGTCGATCAGCCACTGATTATCCGCGTACCGCCGCGGCCTTTTCCACGGCGGCGTCCACCGCCGCGACGACCGGATCGCGCACCGGCGTTCGCAAGGGCAGGACACCACGCATGATTCTTGTCGGCAAAATCCTTCAATCGATCTTTGCGCTTAGGCAAATTTTAAGCCGGCATGCGTAAGGTCCAGGCCTGTTGTGTCGAGTCGGTTGAGAGTAGTTGCTATGACTGAGCCCCATCGCCCGAGGGTCAAATATGTCATCGGGCCGGACGGTTCGCCCCTGACGATCGCCGATTTGCCGGCGCCGGGAACCAAGCGTTGGGTGATTCGCCGCAAGGCGGAGGTGGTCGCCGCCGTGCGTGGCGGGCTGCTTTCGCTTGAGGAAGCATGCAGCCGTTATACGCTGACGGTCGAGGAATTCCTTTCCTGGCAATACTCCATCGATCAACACGGCCTTGCCGGCCTGCGCACCACGCGCATCCAGCAATATCGCCAGTAACGCACGCTTAATCCACCTTACCAATCCGTCAACGCCGGCCGCGCAGGTCGACGTTTGATGTTTCGCGCTCGTGGAGCGAACGGCCGTTGCGCCCGCAGGCGCAATCGCGCAGCGCGTTGCCGCGCCGGCAATTTTATCGGTGCCCGCCGATCCGCATTAACCCGATGCTAACCATGAACCGGGCAAATCTTGCCGAGCGCGGCGCGAAAGCGTCGCTCGCGGGGGGTAACGATCGGTGCAAGGCCTGCTTGAGTTCGCCAAGACGCTCGGTGCGCCGCGCATCGCCGCGATGGTCGCCGTCACCATCGCGCTGGTCGGCTTTTTCGCGTTTCTCATCCTGCGGGTGACCGCGCCGCAGATGACGCCGCTCTTCACCGACCTCAGCTACGAAGATTCCGCGGCGATCGTGAAGGAACTCGAGCGGCAAGGCGTCCCTTACGAACTGCGCAACGACGGCAACATCGTCATGGTTCCCAAGGACCGGGTGGCGCGGTTGCGCATGGCGCTCGCCGGCGATGGCCTGCCCAAGGGCGGCGGCATCGGCTACGAGATTTTCGACCGGTCGGACGCGCTCGGCACGACGAGCTTCGTGCAGAACGTCAACAACTTGCGCGCGCTCGAAGGCGAGCTTGCGCGCACCATTCGCGCGCTCAATAGCGTCGTCGCCGCGCGCGTGCATCTGGTGATGCCCGAGCGTCCGCTGTTCTCGCGCGACCGGGTGGAACCGTCCGCCTCCATCGTGCTCAAGGTTCGCGGTACGCTAGAGGCGCAGCAGGTGCGTGCCATCCGCCATCTCGTCGCTTCGGCGGTCAACGGGCTGAAGCCGCAGCGGGTATCGATCGTCGATGAAGCCGGCCACCTCTTGGCCGACGGCGCCGGCGACGACGGCAACGGCGGCGAAGTCAGCGCTGATGACCGACGAGCGGCGTTCGAGAAACGCCTGCGCGAGCAGGTCGAAGCCATCGTCTCCTCGGTGGTCGGGCCGGGTCGGGCGCGCGCCGAGGTCACCGCCGATTTCGATTTCAATCGTGTTACGCAAACATCGGACAAGTACGACCCCGAGGGACGCGTCGTCCGCTCAAGCCAGACGCGCGAGGAAACCTCCGCCAGCAATGAAGGCCGCGACAACCAGGTGACGGTCGGCAACGAGATACCGGGCGCCAATCAGCGGCAGCCGGCCGCGCCCGAGGCCAATGCCGCGCCGCGCGACCAGAGCCGCAAATCGGAGGAGATCGTCAATTACGAGATTTCGAAGATCACCAAGACCGAGGTCATCGAGGGCGGTCGCGTCAATCGCATCTCGGTCGCGGTGCTGGTCGACGGCACCTACGCCAAGAACGACAAGGGCGACGTCATCTATCAGCCGCGCGGCAAGGAGGAAATCGATCAGATTGCAGCGCTGGTGCGCACGGCGATCGGCTTCGATCAGAAGCGCGGCGATCGGGTCGAGATCGTCAATCTTCGCTTCGCCGAGATGCCGGCTACTCCGATCAACGAGCCCGGCGGCTGGCTCGCCGCGCTGCAGTTCACCAAAGACGACATCATGCGGGCCGTTGAAATGGCGGTCATGGGTCTCCTCGGCATTGTCGTGTTGTTCATGGTCGTGCGGCCGCTGGTGCGTCGCGTCCTCGCTCCGGAAGAAGGCAAGCTGACCGCGCTGCTGCCGGGCAAAGCCGGCAACGATCAGTCGGCGGAAGCCGCCAAGATCGAAGCCATCAAGGCCGAGCCGAGCCAAACGGCCAAGATGATCGACGTCGCCCAGATCCAAGGGCAAGTGCACGCCCAGTCCGTGCAAAAGGTGGGCGAACTCGCGGACAAGAACCCGACCGAAGCCGTTTCAATCATCCGCCAATGGATGAGCGAAAGCTATGCAGCCTGACCGTTGAACCATGCCGCTCATCAGTTCCGAAAAGGCCAGCCATGACGCCACCCGGCGCGAGATCAACAGCGCGCTGGCTTCGCTTGCCAGCCGCCCGGCGGCGGCGACCAGCACGCGCCGGCTCACCGGATCGGAGCGCGCGGCCGTGCTCATGCTGGCGCTCGGCGAACAGCACGGCGCCAAGATCTGGGGCATGCTCGACGACGACGAGCTGCGTGAACTTTCGGTCGCGATGTCCACCATCGGCACGATCGAAGCGGACATCGTCGAGAGCCTGCTGCTCGAATTCGTAACCCGCATGTCGGCTTCGGGCGCGCTCATGGGCAACTACGACGCCACCGAGCGCCTGCTGCAGCAATACCTGCCGCCCGAGCGGGTCACCAACATCATGGACGAGATCCGCGGCCCCGCCGGCCGCAACATGTGGGAGAAGCTCTCCAACGTCCAGGAAGAGGTGCTCGCCAATTATCTCAAGAACGAATACCCGCAGACGATCGCCGTCGTGCTGTCGAAGATCAGGCCCGAGCACGCCGCACGCGTGCTCGCCATTCTTCCCGAGGAGCTTGCTCTCGATGTCGTCAACCGCATGCTGCGCATGGAGGCGGTGCAGAAGGAGGTCCTGGAGCGGGTGGAGCTGACGCTGCGCACGGAGTTCATGTCGAACCTTTCGCAGACGCGCCGGCGCGACGCCCACGAGGTGATGGCCGAAATCTTCAACAACTTCGACCGGCAGACGGAAACGCGCTTCCTCACCGCGCTCGAGGAAGACAATCGCGAGAGCGCCGAGCGCATCAAGACGCTGATGTTCACCTTCGACGACCTGATCAAACTCGATCCGGCTTCGGCGCAAACGCTCATGCGTCACATCGAAAAGGACAAGCTCGCCGTGGCGCTCAAGGGCGCGGCGGAGCCGGTGCGCCAGTTTTTCCTGTCCAACATGTCGACGCGCGCCGCCAAGATGCTGGTGGATGACATGTCGGCGTTGGGACCGGTGCGCTTGCGCGACGTCGACGACGCGCAGGTCCTGCTTGTCAATCTCGCCAAAGACCTGGCGGGCAAAGGCGAGATCGTCATCTCCAAGACTCGCGGCGAAGAAGAGCTGATCTACTAAAGGCCTGTGATGACAAGCATCAGCCCACATGACGCCGCCAACCGTCTCGTCCTACCGGAGACTGCCGTGAGAACATTCCCATGAGCGCGCCGGCCAAATTCCTGTTCGACCTTGATTTTACCCCGGGTGCGCAACGCGAGGCGATGATCGCGCTCTCCGAACATGCGGTGAAGCTTGCCGAGGCCGAGACCGCCGGATACCGCAGAGGCTATGCCGAAGCGCAAAAGGACGCCGCGGTCGAGGCCGACCGCCGCATCGCCGGCGCGCTCGAGCGTATTGCCGTCAGCTTCCACGCAGCCAACGATGCGCTGCGGGCGATCGAAGCGCGGCTCGAATGCGAAGCCGTCGAGGTCGCGGTGGCGGTCGCCCGCAAGCTCGCGCCGGCCCTGATCGCGCACGAGCCGTTCGCCGAAATTTCGGCGCTCGCAAGCGGCTGTTTTCGCGAGCTTATCGCCTCGCCGCACATTGCCGTGCGCGTCAACGACTCGCTCTATGCCGTCGCGCGCGAAAAGCTCGAGAGCATCGCGCGCGCCCACGGCTTTGAAGGCCGCATGGTCGTGCTCGGCGAACCCGGCATCGCCATGGGCGATTGCCGGATCGAATGGGCGGACGGCGGCGTCAACCGCGACAAAACGGCCGCCGACGCTGCGATCGGCGAGGCGGTCGCGCGTTATGTGAGTGCGCGCCGCAACGCGGCGGGCGCCACGCGAGACGGTCAAGAGGTGCAAAAATGAGCGAGGATGGCAAGGTACCGCTGCCCAATCTCGAAGACCGCGCAGCGCAAGCCGAGGTGCCCCTCGCGGCGGAGCCGGAGGGACCGTCGGCTCGTACTGCGGCCGATCTTGAAGCGGTGTTCGACGTGCCGGTCCAGGTTTCGGCCGTGCTCGGCCGGGCGCGGATGGAGATCAACGATCTGCTCAAGCTCGGCCCCGGCACCGTTCTCGAACTCGACCGCAAGGTCGGCGAAGCGATCGACATCTACGTCAATAACCGCCTGGTCGCCCGCGGCGAGGTCGTTCTGGTCGAAGAGAAGCTCGGCGTGACCATGACCGAAATCATCAAGGCGGAACGGACGTGATGTTGGACGGGCGAAGAGGGACTGCGAGAGGGCAAAGCGCGATGCGGGCCGTTGTTGCTCGCCATTCGCCACCCGCCATTTCACCGCTCGCCCCGACAAGCGAATAAGGAACTAAGCTATGCGGCTCCTGATCGTCGGCACACTCAACGGCCAGCTCACAACGGCAACCAAGCTCGCGATGGACAAGGGCGCAACGGTCACGCACGCCTCCGACATCGCCCAGGCGCTCGCCGTGCTGCGCTCGGGGCGCGGCGCCGACCTGTTGATGGTCGATGTCGCCATCGCCATTCGCGAGCTCGTCCACGGACTGGAAGCCGAACGCATCCACGTTCCGATCGTCGCCTGCGGCACCGCCACCGACACCCGCGCCGCGGTCGCCGCCATCCACGCCGGCGCCAAGGAATACATCCCGCTGCCGCCGGACCCGGAATTGATCGCCGCCGTGCTCGCCGCCGTCGCCGACGATACGCGCGAGCTCGTCTACCGCGACGACGCCATGGCGCGCGTAGTGAAGCTTGCGCTGCAAGTGGCGCCGAGCGACGCTTCCGTTCTCATCACCGGCGAGTCGGGCACCGGCAAGGAAGTGCTGGCGCGCTACGTGCACGCGCGATCGGGCCGGGCCAAGAAGCCGTTCATTTGCGTCAATTGCGCCGCCATCCCGGAGACGCTGCTTGAGTCGGAGTTGTTCGGCCACGAGAAGGGCGCCTTCACCGGCGCGGTGGCGCGCCGCGTCGGCAAGTTCGAGGAAGCCGACGGCGGCACGCTTTTGCTCGACGAAATTTCCGAGATGGACGTGCGGCTGCAAGCCAAGCTTCTGCGCGCGATCCAGGAGCGCGTGATCGACCGCGTCGGCGGCAGCCGGCCGGTGCCGATCGACATTCGCATCATCGCCACCTCCAACCGCAATCTGGCCGAGGCCGTCCGCGAAAACGCCTTCCGCGAGGACCTGCTGTTTCGCCTCAACGTGGTGAACCTGAAAATCCCGCCGCTGCGCGAGCGACCCGCCGACGTGATCGAACTCGCGCAATACTTCATCGGCAAATATGCGGCGGCGAACGGCGTGCCGGCGCGGCCGCTCTCGGCCGAGGCGCGGCGCACCCTGACCGTCAATTATTGGCCCGGCAACGTGCGTGAATTGGAAAACACCATGCATCGCGCGGTGCTGCTGGCGAGCGGCGCCGAGATCGGTCCCGAAGCGATCCTCACTCCCGACGGCGGGCGGCTCGATCAACAGCGCGGCGTTCCTTCCGTCGCCCATGCCGCACTCGCCGCCGAGCAGGTTTCGCGCGCGCTCGTCGGCCGCACCGTCGCCGAGGTCGAACGCGACTTGATCCTGGAGACGCTCAAGCATTGTCTCGGCAATCGCACGCATGCGGCCAACGTGCTCGGCATCTCGATCCGCACGCTGCGCAACAAGCTCAACGAATATGCGGCCGACGGCGTGCCGGTGCCGCCGCCCGGCGGCGGCGAACCGCGCGCCGCGGCCTAAGACCGTGATCCGTTTAAATGGAATCGGATCGCGGTCTAATTTTTACGTTGGTGCATGATCTTTTTCGGAAAACCGGACTCCACCCCCGGATCAAGTCCGGGGGCGGGCTTTTTCCGGATCATGCTCTAGAGCGCAGTCGCTTCAGATTGAATCGATTGTCGCTCTAACATTTTGGTGGAGCATGATCTTTTCGGAAAACCGGTTTCCACTTTTCCGGATCATGCTCTAGCGGGCCGATCGCCTCCGGCGCCGGTAGCAATGATTATTTTGTCGCCTCGACCGCCTCGATAATGACGGCTTCGATCTCGCCGGCGCCACCGCGGCGAATTTTGGAGGCCTCATTGTATTCATCCGACTTGAAGCAGGCGACGCCCCGCGCGAATGTCGGGAACTCGATCAGAATAAAACGTTGGAATTTTTCCGATCCCTCCATGATCTGAAAGCGTCCGCCCCGCGCCAGAAACCTGCCGCCGTATTTGACGACAATGCCTGGCACCTGGTCGGAATATTTCTTGTATTTGGCCGCATCGTTGACCTTGGCGCGTGCGACCCAATAAGCGGGCATTGGTGCTCCTCCACTCTCGCGTTGTCGGCGCAGTTATCGATTGCGTCAAACAGGCGTGCACGACGCGAAGCTGCGTCGATGGCCACGACGATCTTGCCATTATGATTTCGTCATTCCGCCGCACGGCGCGCGGCGATGATCTGGTCGGCGGTTCGCCCGGTGAGTTCGGCCATGTGATCGAACTTGAAAGTGAAGGTGCCGGCGCCCGCGGTTGCCGAGCGAATCTCGATGATGAGGTCGCCGATCTCCGCCTCCGGCATCTTGGCGCGCACCACGTCCCAGCCCTCCCAGCCTTCGCGCGTGTCGAAGCCGAGGATCTGGCCGCGCCGCCCCGACATCAGCGCGTTGATCTTCGCCGTCGCATCGCTCGGGCAGACGATCTCGACGAGATGGATCGGCTCCAGCAGCACCGGCTGGCATTGCGGCAGCCCCTCGGTGATGCCGATGCGGCCGGCGGTGCGGAACGCCATGTCGGAGGAATCCACCGTGTGATAGGAGCCGTCGATCAGCGCCACGGCGACGTCGACCACCGGGAAGCCGAGCGGGCCGTGCTTGAGGCCGTCGATCACGCCCTCCTCGACCGAGGGGATGTAGTTGCGCGGCACCACTCCGCCGGTGATTTTGTCTTCGAAGGTAAAGCCTGTGCCGCGCGGCAGCGGCTTGATGTCGAGCATGACGTCGCCGTATTGGCCGTGGCCGCCCGATTGCTTCTTGTGACGGCCGCGCTGAACGACACCCCTGCGGATGGTTTCGCGGTAGCCGACCGTCGGTTGGCGCCGTTCGATGGCTACGCCGTAACGGTCGCTCAGCCGTTCGGTGGTGACGCGCAGGTGCATCTCGCCCTGCCCCCACAGCACCACTTCATGCGTCTCCGGATTGTGCACGATGGTGATCGACGGATCTTCCTCGGCAAGCTTGTTGAGCGCCTGGCCGAGCTTGACGTCGTCCTTGCGCTCCTTCGCCGAGATTGCGATCGCCAGCACCGGCGGATAGGGCTCGATCTTGGCCAGCGCCGGATGCGACTGCTTGCCCGCGGTCAATGTATCGCCGGTCCTGGCCTTGTCGAGCTTGGCGAAGGCCACCGTCTCGCCGACGGCGGCAGGGCCGCGCTTCTCGCTGGTCTGGCCAACGAGCTTGAAGACGCCGGCGACACGGCCGGCCTCGTCGTCGCCCGACAAGAAGGTGGTGCCGTCGCCGGCCTGGCCGGCGAGCATCCGCACCATCGACATCTTGCCGCCGTGGGTCGTGTTCTGCGTCTTGAGAACATAGGCGACGGCGTCCGCGCCCACTTTCACGCCGAGACGCGTCGCCGTCTCGGCGATCCCCGGCGACTCATGGCGGAGCGCTTTGAGAAGCCGCAACACCCCGTTGGCGCGCGTCGCGGTACCCATCAGCACCGGACACACGAGCCCCTCGCGCAGCTCGCGCGTGAGGTCGTCGAACACCTTGTCGCGCGGCGGCTCGATGTCTTCGAGCAACTGCTCCATCAATTCGTCGTCGTGGTCGGCGAGCGTCTCCAGCATCGAGAAGCGCGCCGTCTTCTCGCGGTCGGCGGCATCGCCTTCGAGCGCGACGACTTCCGAGGGGGCGTGCTCTTTGTAGACAAAGGCGCGCTCCAGCGCGAGATCGACGAAGCCGGTGATGATGTCGCTCGAGAACGTCGGAATCTGGCGCAAGACGAGCTTGGTGCGCGAAGCGCCCTGCAACAGCTTGAGCACGTCATGGACGCCGGTGTCGACCTTGTCGACTTTGTTGAGGAAGAGAATGCGTGGAACTTTCCGGTCTTCCAGCTCGCGCAAAATGAGCTGCAGTTGCGGCATTTTCTTCTCGTCCAATTCGCACACGACTACGGCGGCGTCGATTGCCGGCAGCACGGCGCGCATGTCGTGGACGAATTCAACCGAGCCCGGGCAATCGAGAAAGGTGTAGGAATCGCCCATGAAATTGGTGGTGGCGACCGTGAGCTCGACGCTCATGCGATGATGGCGCGCTTCATTGCTGCTGTCGCCGACCGTGTTGCCGGCCTCCACGCTGCCCTGGCGCGGGATGACGCCGGTACGGGTGAGAATAGCCTCAAGCAACGTGGTCTTGCCGCTCTGGAAGGGACCGACCAACGCGACACAGCGGGGGCCTGCCGCGCGCGTGGCTTTGTTTGTATTGGCTGCCATGACTGCCTCCCGGCGCGGACCCGTCGTTCGGCGCGGATCGCGTCATGCCATCGTTTCAGGCGGCGGCGGGGCAGGTCAAGGGGCGCGGCATTACGTCCGTATGCGCAGCGGCTTATACCCCCGATAGCCGCGGCGCCGCGTCCGCGCCTATCGCGCCGGGTGCAGCTCCAGCGCACCGATCCCGGCGGCGACGTCGAGCCCGACCTGACCCTGAACCGACAACGGTTGCAGCGCCACCGTGCTGTTTGAGCCGCCGATGAGGACGTTGGCGCCGAGACCTGCCGCGACGGAGACTTCGGCCGTCGCGCCGCCATAGGTGCCCGCGAGCATTCCGGCGTAGCGGTTGGTGCTGGCAAACACCGTCCAAATGATCACACCGCCCGTGGTCACGCCGATATCGATGCCGATCGTGGTCATCGTTCCCGTATAGGCTTCCTCCGGCTCGCCCGGCTGGCCGCGGAAAATGCAGTTCACGTTCTTCTGCGAGCCGACGACGAGGCCGACGCTAGCCGACACCGAACAGGTCAGCGTACCGACCTGGACGCGGCTCGACTGCGCCTGCGCAGACGTTGCAACGATCGCGAGCGCAGCAACCGCAACGGCGGCCGCAGCAAAAACGGTGCGAAACATAGGTATACTCCCCCTCACCGGCCCGTCCTCATGGGCCGGAAAATGATTGTAGGCGAGAATGGGCGCGCCGTCTCTCGCTCTTTCGCGTGATCGGCGGCCGACGGCGGGTCGAGCGCAATCGGCCTATTTCAAATTGCCGCAAAAGCGCTGGATGCGCGCACAGGCTTCCTCGAGCGCGGTGGTCGCGGTCGCGTACGAAATGCGAAACGCCGGTCCCCACCCGAACGGCGTGCCCTGCACGACCGCGACCCCCTCCGCTTCCAGGAGCTCGGTGACGAAATCCTCATCCGTTATGAGCTTCTTGCCGGTCGGTGCGATCTTGCCGATCGTGCCGCCGCAGGAAGGGTAGACATAGAACGCGCCCTCCGGCTTCGGACAGCGGATCCCGTTCGCCTGATTGAGCATCGAGACGCAAAGATCGCGGCGCTCCTTGAAGATCTTGTTGTGCTTGGGGATGAAGTCCTGCGGTCCCTCAAGCGCTTCAACCGCCGCCCACTGCGCGACCGCGCTCGGGTTCGACGTCGACTGCGACTGAATCACCGCCATCGCTTTGATGAGCGGCTCCGGGCCGCCGGCATAACCGATGCGCCAGCCGGTCATGCAATAGGCCTTGGACATGCCGTTCACCGTCAGCGTGCGCTCATAGAGTCGCGGCTCGAGCTGCGCCGGCGAGTAGAACTTGAAGTCGTCGTAGACCAGGTGCTCGTACATGTCGTCGGACATCACATGCACATGCGGGTGACGAACGAGCACGTCGGTGACCGCCTTGAGCTCGGCGCGCGTGTAGGCGGCGCCGGTCGGGTTCGACGGCGAGTTGAAGATGATCCACTTGGTCTTCGGCGTGATCGCCCGCTCCAGCGCCTCGGGCTTCATCTTGAAGCCCGATTCCATCGTGGTCGCAACCTCGACCGGCGTGCCGGCCGCGAGCAGCACCATGTCGGGATAGCTCACCCAGTAGGGCGCGGGGATGATCACCTCGTCGCCCGGATTGATGGTCGCCATGAGCGCGTTGTAGAGCACCTGCTTGCCGCCGGTGCCGACCGTGATCTGCGAAGTCTTGTAGGTCAGCTCGTTCTCGCGCTTGAACTTGCGTGCGATCGCCGCCTTCAGTTCCGCAATGCCGTCGACGGCGGTGTACTTCGACGCCCTGCCGTCGCGGATCGCCTTGATCGCCGCCTCTTTGATGTTCTCCGGCGTGTCGAAATCCGGCTCGCCGGCGCCGAGCCCGATCACGTCGCGGCCGGCCGCTTTCAGCGCGCGCGCCTTATCGGTCACCGCGATGGTGGCCGAAGGCTTGATGCGCGAAATCCGGTCCGCAAGGAATGCCATTTCCGGTCTCCACCTGCTCATAAAGGCGCTGCTTCCTAAAGCGCCAATCGCGCGCAGGCAAGGGCGAGTTCAGCTTCGCCGGCTCAATTCTCCGTTAAGGCTCCGCTGGCCTAATGCGCGTTCGGCCATCCGACCGGAGCGGCAAATGGAGCGGACGCTCGACATCCTGCGAAGCGGGGCCTGGCTTACGCGCGAGCGCATCCGGCTGGTTGCGGCCGCTATTCTCATCGCCTCGGCCGCCGGCTTTCTCTACTTGGTCGTCACCGCCAGCGGGCTTGTCGACCTGCAAGGCCGGCCGCTGGGAACGGATTTTTCCGACGTCTATGCGGCGGGCGGCTACGTGCTCGACGGCCAGCCCGAAGCGCCCTTCGACCCCGTCGCGCAGCACGCGCGCCAGCGAAAAATATTCGGCGAAGCGACGCCGTTCTATGGCTGGCACTATCCGCCGTTTTTTCTGTTCGTCGCCGCGGCTCTGGCGCTGATGCCCTATGGGGTCGCACTTGCGGTGTGGCAGGCCGCCACGCTCGGCCTTTATCTTTTGACCATCCGCGCGATTCTTCACCCGACATTCCAAACCGGACCGACCCCTCCGGGAATTTCTTCGGCGACTGTCGGTACGACCTTCGATTGGCTTTTGCTGGCGCTCGCTTTCCCGGCGGTGCTGATCAACATCGGTCACGGCCAGAACGGCTTTCTTACCGCGGCACTGCTCGGCACGGCGCTCGTGCAGCTCGACCGCCGGCCGCTGCTGGCCGGCTTGCTGTTCGGGTGCCTCGCCTACAAGCCGCAATTCGGGCTGATGCTCCCGATCGTGCTGGCGGCGAGCGGCCGCTGGCGCGCATTCGCTGCCGCCGCCGCGGCCGTCGCCCTTCTGGCGGCGGCGACCACCATCGCGTTCGGACCGCACGTATGGCAGGCGTTCCTCGACTCGACCCGCTTCACCCGCCTCGTCGCGCTCGAGCAGGGCGATACCGGCTGGCACAAGATCCAAAGTATTTTCGCCTGGGCGCGCATGTGGGGAGCGAGCATTCCTGTCGCCTATGCGCTTCAGGGCGTTGCGATCATGGCGCTGGGCGCCGCCCTCGTCCGGCTGTGGCGCAGCGTCGCACCTTACGCGCTCAAGGCGGCGGCGCTTTGCCTCGCCGCCATCCTCGCCACGCCATACACCTTTGACTACGACATGATGGTGCTGGCGCCCGCCATCGCCTTTATCGCCGCGGACGGATTCGCGCGCGGTTTCCAGCCCTGGGAAAAGACGGCGCTTGCCGCGCTCTGGCTCATGCCGCTGATCGCCCGTTCCGTCGCATTTGTGACGCTTACTCCCCTCGGTGTGCCGACGATGCTCGTCGTGTTCATTCTACTGTTGCGGCGCAGCACAGTTTATCGTGCCGCCCCGATAGCTTCTTCCACCGCATTTTTTCTAAAATAGCTTGCGAACCGACGCGGCGCCTCGCGCGGCCACGACATCGCCGCGTTCAAGGCGTACGGCTAAATACGATCCCGCCGCACGGGAGATGGGAGCGGTCATGTTTACGCTCTATTCGATGCAGCGTTCTGGGAACAGCTACAAGGCGCGGCTTGCATTGGCGCAGCTCGGCATCCCCTATCGCCTTGTCGAGGTCGACATTCTCAAAGGCGAGAGTCACACGCCCGAGTTCCTGGCGAAAAACCCGAACGGCCAGGTGCCGCTTCTCGAAGTGACGTCCGGCCGATTTCTTGCCGAATCGAATGCCATCCTTTGGTACATCGCCGGCGGCACTGCGCTTGCGCCCGAGGACCGCATCGAGCGCGCCGAAGCATTGCAGTGGATGTTCTTCGAGCAGCACAGCCTGGAGCCCAATTTGGGTGCGGCCTATTTCTGGCTCACGCTCGTCAAAGGCGGACGCGAGTTGCAGCGCCACGCCTTCGAGGATTGGATGGAGGAAGGCCATCGCGCGCTTGGCGTGATGGAAAAGCACATCGCACTGCACGACTTCTTTGCCGCCGACCATTACACCATCGCCGACATCGCGCTCTACGCCTACACTCACGTCGCGCATTTATGCGACTACGACCTCGCGGCGTTTCCCGCCGTGCGCGCCTGGCTGAGGAGAGTGGCTGCTCAACCCGGCCATGTGACCATGGAATTCACACCCGCCGCAGCCGCCGTTGCGTAAGCGATCGTCGACGTCAACTCTTCGTTAACGATAGCCCACCAAATCGCCTTTCTTCTTCAATGGCTCCGCCAAGATCCTGCCGAAGCGGCGCCGGCATCGCCGGCGATCATGCGCGATCAACCGATTCGCAAAGGATCACGACCATGGCAGAGCTGACCGGCATTCCCGGTTTTGCACCGCCGAGCCTCGAAAAGACGCCATTGACACGGTACGCCGTCGCGGCCGAGCTGATTGCGACGCTCACGCTGACCGTTTCGCTTGTCGTTGCGGCGACCGCCGTTTCATTGGGCAAAAGACCATTGACCCGCGACGAGTTCGTGGAACGGCCGTCGGCGCATATGCTCATCGCGCCGAAGTAAGCGAAATCTTTCGACGCCGCCCCCGATTCTATTCCGTCGATAGGACAGGACGGACGTGAGCCGGCGCCTGGCACCCATGCCGTCGCGCACGAAATCAATTCGCCATCCCACGCGAATGCGATTGACGGCGGCCCGGAAATTGCATGGAAATTGCGTATACTTGAGGGCCCAAAGGCCGTTCGTATCGCGGATCAGCATGTCCATCCTCGTCGGACTTCATCACTCGACGCGCTACGAATACGACCGGCCGGTCGGTCTCGGGCCGCAAATCGTGC
>Ga0187784_10002324_pt1 | contig 15229 bp, 10 predicted proteins | sample 1015_SJ02_MP15_2_FD_132964 | JGI IMG/M metagenome (GOLD analysis project Ga0187784, IMG submission 132964) | Tropical peat soil microbial communities from peatlands in Department of Meta, Colombia - 1015_SJ02_MP15_20_MG | ecosystem: Environmental > Terrestrial > Soil > Wetlands > Peat | place...
CGCATTCATGATCGTGGACCGCGAGGGCGCGCTCGCCGCCGCGAAGGCGAGCGAAGCGCGCTGGCAGAAGGGCGCGCCGGTCGGCCTCGTCGACGGCATCGGCGCGACCGTGAAGGACAATGTGTGGCTGAAGGGCTTCCCGTCGCGGCGCGGCTCGCTCACGAGCGACCCGACGCCGATGCAGGCTGACGCGCCGGCAGTCGCGCGGCTGAAGGAAGCCGGCGCCGTCATCCTCGGCAAGACCACGCTGCCGGAGTTCGGCTGGATCGGCGTCTGCCATTCGCCGCTCAGCGGCATCACGCGCAACCCGTGGAAGCGCGACCGCACCCCCGGCGGCTCGTCCGGCGGCGCCGCGGCGGCGGCGCTGCTCAACCTCGGCCATCTGCACATCGGCACCGATGGCGCCGGCTCGATCCGCATCCCGGCGGCGTTCACCGGCGTGTTCGGCATCAAGCCGAGCTTCGGGCGCGTGCCGGCCTACCCGGCCTCGCCGTTCAGCATCCTGGCGCATGTCGGTCCGCTCAGTCGCGCCGTCACCGATGCGGCCTTGATGCTGAGCGTGATCGGCGGCCCGGACGAGCGCGACATGATGGCCTGGAACACGCCGGTCCCGGACTTTCGCGTCGGCCTTGACGACGGCGTGCGTGGCCTGCGCGTCGCCTGGAGCGCGCGGCTCGGCTATGTGCGCAAGCTCAACCCCGAGGTCGAGGCTGCGACCAAGAAGGCCGCGCAGGCCTTCGCGGATCTTGGCGCAATCGTCGAGGAGGCCGACCCCGGCTTCGCCGAGCCGTTCGACATGATCATCACGCTGTGGGGCGCGGTGTCGGCGACGATCGTCAACGCCGCACGCCCAAGCGATCGTGCCAAGATGGATCCGGGCTTCCTCGCGATGGCGGAGCTCGGCAGGAAGTACGGGCTTGCCGATTACCTTGCGGCGTTCACGGCGCGCGCCGACATCGCGAACGCGATGGCGCGCTTCCATGAGAAATACGACCTGCTGCTGACGCCGCAAATGCCGCTGCCGGCGATCGAGGCAGGCCGCGTCACGCCGGCGGACGACAGCTATGGCGACAACTGGATCAACTGGTCGCCCTACACCTATCCGTTCAATCTGACGCAGCAGCCGGCCGCCTCGGTGCCGTGCGGCCTTACCTCCGACGGGTTGCCGATCGGATTGCAGATCGTCGGTCCGGCGCGGCGCGATCACCTGGTGCTGCGCGCGGCGCGCGCCTTCGAGAGCGCGCATCCGTTCGCAACGCTCGACGCGCCAAAACCCAATTGACTTGTTCGTGATCGGCGTAGGCAGGCCTGCGGCCTTGCGCTAGGCTCGGCGCGAGCCTGGGGCGATTTCAATAGACGAAAACCTCAGGTCCTAACAGCGGCCGCGATTGATGAATCGCTCAGCGCCGCCGAGACTCCTTGGCGAGGGATGCTCAATGGCAAAGATCAATATCAATGGGAAAGTGCGCGACGTTCAGGCCGAGCCTGACATGCCGCTGTTGTGGGTGATCCGCGAGCTCGTCGGCCTCACCGGCACCAAATATGGCTGCGGCATCGCGCAATGCGGCGCCTGCTCGGTCCACATCAATGGCGAGGTGCAGCGCTCCTGCTCGATCCCGTTCAGCGCCGTCAAGGCGAGCGACAAGATCGTCACGATCGAGGGCCTCTCGGCCAATTCGACCCATCCGGTGCAGAAGGCCTGGGCCGCGGTCGACGTGCCGCAATGCGGCTACTGCCAGTCCGGCCAGATCATGGCGGCGGCAGCGCTCCTGAAGAAGAAGCCGAAGCCGACCGATGCCGACATCGACGAGGCGATGACCAATATCTGCCGCTGCGGCACCTACCAGCGGATTCGCGAGGCCGTGCATGTGGCGGCCGGCAATCCCCCGGCCGGGCGCGCGGCCGAAGCCCCGACGCGGCGCGGTTGAGGGAGGCAGCCATGAAAAAGATGATTTTCGGAAACGGTCAGCGTCTCTCGCGCCGCAAGTTCGTGGTCGGCGCCACCGCCGCGGCGGGCGGCAGCCTCGCGCTCGGCTTCAAGGCGCCCTTCCTCGGCGAAGCGCACGCCGAGAGCGGCGCGACGGAAGTGAACATCTGGGTCGCGATCAAGCCGGACGACACTTGCGTGATCAGCATCGCGCGCACCGAGATGGGCCAAGGCACGCGCACGGGTCTTGCGCAGCTCGTCGCCGAGGAGCTCGAGTGCGACTGGAACAAGGTCTCGATCGACAATATCACTCCACAGCGCAATCTCGCCAGCAAGCGCGCCTGGGGCGAGATGGGCACCGGCGGATCGCGCGGCATCCGTATCTCGCAGGAATATGTGCGCAAGGGCGGCGCCGCGGCGCGCATGATGCTGCTGCAGGCCGCGGCCGACGAGTGGAAAGTGCCGGTCGGCGAGCTGACCGTGGCGAACGGCGTCATCACGCATGCGGCCTCCAAGCGCAGCATCAGCTACGGCAAGATCGCCGCAGCGGCCGCGAAGATCACTCCGCCCGATCCGAAGGACATCAAGCTCAAGGATCCGAAGGAGTGGAAGATCGCCGGCAAGCCGCTGAAGCGGCTCGACACCGCCGACAAGCTCAACGGCGCGAAGCTGTTCGCGATCGACGTGAAGCTGCCCGGCATGCTCAACGCCGCGATCAAGGACGCGCCGGTGTTCGGCGCCAAGGTCGTGAGCGTCGACGACGCCAAGGCGGCCAAGATGCCGGGCGTGCAGAAGGTCGTAAAGGTCGGCGAAACCGCCGTCGCAGTCGTCGCCGACACCTGGTGGCATGCCAAGAGCGCGCTCGCCGAGGTCGCGATCGTCTGGGACGACGCGAAGAACGGCGCGGTGACAAGCCAGGCCATCGATCAGCAGCTGCGCGAGGGCCTCAACGCCGCCGACAACAATGGCGATCGCCACAACGGCGATGCCGTCGCGGCGATCGCGGGCGCGGCCAAGAAGATCGAGGCGACCTATTCGACGCCGTTCCTCGCGCACGCCACCATGGAGGTGATGAACACCACCGTGCGGCTCTCGGCCGACAAGGCGCAGGCCTGGGTCCCGTCGCAGAACTACGAGGCCTCGCTCGCGGCGCTCTCGGAAGCCTCGGGCGTGCCGCTCGCGAAATGCGAGATCAACCGCCACGATCCGGGCGGCGGTTTCGGCCGGCGCGGCGGCACGCAGGACTACGTGCACCAGGCGGTCGCGATCGCGAAGGAATTTCCGGCCGATACGCCGATCAAGCTGATCTGGAGCCGCGAGGAGGATCAGGCGCACGACTTCTACCGTCCGATCTCGGTCTGCAAGATGGCGGCCGGATTCGACGAGAAGGGCGAGCTGATCGGCCTGCACGTGAAGTCGTCGGGCCAGTCGATCAACGCCTGGCTCAACCCGACTGGCATTGTCGGCGGCAAGGACCAGCGCCAGCTGCAAGGCTGGTGGGAGGCGGCGGGCGACGCGCAGCTCGGCTATGACGTGCCGAATCTCCTGATCGAATACGTGATGCGCAACACGCACGTGCCGGTCGGGCCGTGGCGCGGCGTCAACACCAACCAGAACGCCGTCTATATGGAATGCTTCATCGAGGAGTGCGCGCGCGCGGCGGGCAAGGATTCGCTCGCGTTCCGCCGCTCGTTGATGGGCAAGAAGCCCAATCACCTCGCGGTGCTTAACGCGGTCGCCGAGAAGGGAGACTGGGGCAAGCCCCTGCCCGCCGGCGTCCACCGCGGCATCGCGCAGTTCATGGGCTACGGCAGCTACTCGGCGGCGATCGCGGAAGTCTCGGTCGACGACAAGGGCAAGGTGAAGGTCCACCGCATGGTGCTCGCGCTCAATTGCGGGCATGCGGTCAACCCGGGCCAGATCGCCGCGCAGGTCGAAGGCTCGGTCTGCTACGGGCTGTCGGCGGCCTTCTACGGCGAGATGCCGGTCGACAAGGGCCGCATGACCAGCCTCAACTTCGACAGCTACGAGATCCTGCGCCTCGCCGCGATGCCGAAGGTCGAGACCGTGATCGTGCCGACCTTCGACTTCTGGGGCGGCGTCGGCGAGCCGACCATCTGCGTGGTCACGCCCGCGGTACTCAACGCGATCTACGCCGCAACCGGCAAGCCGGTGCGTCAGCTGCCGCTGAAGAACGTGAAGCTGGTGTAACGGTCGTAGGGTGGGCAAAGGCGCGCCTGGCACGCCCTCGCCGCTTGCGCCGCGCTCTGGCGCGCCGTGCCCACCAGAGGCCACGCACTGATCACCAAGTGGCGGGCACGCGCGCGATCGCGTTGCGATCGCGCGCTTTGCCCACCCTACCGGCCCTAACTCTTCAGCACCACGCACGCGCCGCCTGCCTTGTGCAGGCGGCCGCAAATCTCGGCCGCGGCCTCGCGCGTCGCCGCCGGGATGCGCACCCGATAGAAGGCCTGCGTGCCGCGGCTGCGCAGCCGCGTGCCGATCACCATCGGGGCGACCTCGCTCAGGATCGAGGCGAAGCGCTGCCGCGCGCGCGCAAAGGTGGCGAGCGCGCGCTCCTTCGAGAAGTTGCCCGCCACCTGCACGCCCCACGGGGCGATCGGCGATTCGGCGATCGGGCCGGTAGTCGCCCCATTATAAGCCTCGAGCATGCGGCGATCCGAGCCGCGCCGGAATGCGGCAACCAGGATCAGGCAGCGCGTCGGCCGTGTCGCTTCCGCGTCTTCCCGCCTCTCTCCATGCGCTTGCGCCGCCCAATCATCGGGCGTGCGGCCGGTGATGATCGTGACATAGTTGCGCGTCTCGCCCGGCAGCGCGCCTTTGCCGGCGAGCCAGGCTTCGACCCGCGCCGGCCCGCCATTGTAGGCCGCGGCCGCAAGCCCGAGATTGCCGAAGCGGCCGCGCAGCTCCGCAAGCAACTCGGCGGATTTCGGAATCGCCTGCTCGGGATCGAACGGATCGGCAAGCTGCCGCTCCGCCGTGGTTCCCGGCATGAACTGCGCGACCCCCTGCGCGCCCGCGCCGCTGGTAACCGAGGGGCGGAAGCTGCTCTCCTGCCAGACCAGCCGGGTGAAGAACTCGACCGGCAGGCCGCGCGCCACCGCGGCGCCCTCGATCATGCGGCAGAGCGCCTGGTCGATGGTCTCGCCTTGCGCGCGGGCCGCCGTCGGCGCGGCGACGCCAAGGAGCATCGACAAAACCAGCGCTCGCAAACGTTTCGCAGCGGGTCTCATTCTGCCGTCCCTGACGCCAATTGCCGCGCTCTCCTGCATGTCAAAGCGGCTTGGCGGCGCCGGGGCCGAGCGATAGCATCGTCACGAGAATGTTTTTTGTTGGAGGGGAATCATGCGGTTCCGCTGGAAAGTCGCGCTCGCGGTTGCGGCGCTCGCGGCGTTGGGGGGAGCCGCCGAGGCGCAGAAGACGCTCAAAGCGGTCATGCACTCCGACGTGAAGATCATCGATCCGATCTGGACCACGGCCTACATCAGCCGCAACACCGGCTACATGATCTACGACACCCTTTTCGCCCTCGACGAGAAGGGCGACGTGAAGCCGCAGATGGTGGAAAAGTATGACGAGAGCGCCGACAAGCTGACCTACGTCTTCACCTTGCGCGACGGGCTCGCCTGGCACGACGGCGCGCCGGTCACGGCGGAAGACTGCATCGCCTCGATCAAGCGGTGGGGCGCGCGCGACGCGCTCGGGCAGAAGCTGATGAGCTTCATCGAGCAGATGACCGCGAACGACCCGAAGACCTTCACGATCAAGCTCAAGTCGCCGACCGGCCTGCTCATCTTCGGGCTCGGCAAGCCGTCCTCGAACGTGCCCTTCATGATGCCGAAGCGCGTGGCCGAGACCGACCCGAACACCCAGATCTCGGACTTCACCGGCTCCGGCCCGTTCATCCTCAAGCGCGACGAATGGAAGCCGGGCGACAAGATCGTCTTCATCAAGAACGCGAAGTACCAGCCGCGTGCCGAGCCGGCGTCCGGACTTGCCGGCGGCAAGATCGCCAAGGTCGATCGCGTCGAATGGCTGGCGATCTCCGACGCCCAGCAGGCTGCGAACGCGCTGCTCGCCGGCGAGATCGACTATTTCGAGCAGCCGCCGATTGATCTGTTGCCGCTGCTGAAAGGCGATCCCTCGATCAAGCTCGTCGACTACAATCCGCTCGGCCTGCAGTACACGGCCCGACTCAATCACCTGCAGAAGCCGTTCGACAATCCGAAGGTGCGCCAGGCGCTGTGGTACGCCTTCAATCAGAAGGACTTCCTCGACGCCACCATCGGCAACCCCGACTACTACAAGCTCTGCAAGGCGATGTTCGTCTGCGGCAGCCCGATGGCGACCGACAAGGGCTTCGAGGACGCGCTCGAGTCGAGCTTCGACAAGGCCAAGGCGCTGCTCAAGGAGGCGGGCTACGACGGCACGACGATCGTGCTGTTGCAGTCGACCGACCTCGGAGCGCTGACCAACCTCGCCCCGGTCGCGAAGGCGCTGATGGAGAAGGCGGGCTTCAAGGTCGACATGCAGTCGAGCGACTGGCAGACGGTCGTGGCGCGCCGCGTCAAGAAGGACCCGGCGAGCGCCGGCGGCTGGCACATGATGCTCACCTCCTGGGTCTCGGCCGACATCCTCAACCCGGTGATGAACGGCTTCGTCAATGCGAGCTGCGACAAGGCCTTGTTCGGCTGGCCGTGCGACGCGCAGCTCGAGAAGCTGCGCGACGACTTCGCGCGCGAGACCGATCTCGCCAAGCAGAAGGCGATCGTCGAGGCGGTGCAGCTGCGCGAGCGCGAGGTCGTCACGCATATTCATCTCGGCCAGTACTATCAGCCGATCGCGACCACGCAGCACGTCAGCGGGATCCTGACGGCCCCGGTACCGGTGTTCTGGAACGTCGATAAGAAGTAGGCTGCGCGATCCGTGACGGAGGGCGTCACGGGGTCGTGCGTTGACGGCGCGCGAAACCGCGCGGAGGGAGCGATGGCTTTGCGCCTGTTGAGATGCCTCGCGGCGGCCGCGCTCGCGGTCGCGGCGCTCGCCGCTCCTGCGGCAGCCAAGACGCTGCTGGCAGCCAAGACGCTGCGCGTCGCACCGCACTCCGACCTCAAGATCGTCGACCCGATCTGGACCACGGCGCTGATCACCGTGAACCATGGCTACATGATCTACGACACGCTGTTCGCGCTCGACGCCAAGCTCAACGTGCAGCCGCAGATGGTCGACCGCTACGCGCTCAGCGCCGACAAGCTGACCTGGACCTTCACGCTGCGCGACGGGCTGGAATGGCACGACGGCGCCCCGGTGACCGCGGAGGACTGCATCGCATCGCTCAAGCGCTGGGGCGCGCGTGACGCGCTCGGCCAGAAGCTCATCGCCTACGTCAAGGATTTCGCCGCGCCTGACGCGAAGACGATCCGCATGACGCTGAAGGAGCCCTACGGCTTCGTCCTGCAGGCGCTCGCCAAGCCCGGCGCCAGCGTGCCGTTCATGATGCCGAAGCGCGTCGCCGAGACCGATCCGGCCAAGCAGATCACCGACTACACCGGCTCCGGCCCGTTCATTTTCAAGCAGGACGAATGGCGCCCGGGCGAGAAGGCGGTCTACGTCAAGAACCCGAAATACCGGCCGCGTGCCGAGCCCGCCTCCGGCATGGCCGGCGGCAAGATCGCCAAGGTCGATCGCGTCGAATGGATCTGGATCGCGGATCCGCAGACGCAGGTGAATGCGCTGCTCAACGGCGAGGTCGACGTCATCGAGCAGCCGCCGCACGATCTGTTGCCGCTGCTCGCCGCCGACAACAACATTGAGCTGTTCGTCTGGAACCCGCCGGGCCGCCAGTACGCGCTGCGCTTCAATGTCCTGGCGCAGCCGTTCGACAATCCGAAAGTGCGCCAGGCCGTCGCCTACGCGCTGAACCAGAAGGATATGCTGCAGTCGGTGATCGGCGATCCCAAATGGTACCAGGAATGCAAGTCGCTGTTCCCTTGCGGCTCGCCGCTTGAGTCGACCAAAGGCTTCGAGGACAAGTTCGAGTCGAATTTCGCCAAGGCGCGCGCGCTGCTGCAGGAGGCCGGCTACGACGGCACGCCGATCGTGATCATGCAGTCGACCGACATCGTGGCGCTGAGCAACCTCGCCCCGGTCGCGAAGGCGCTGATGGAAAAGGCCGGCTTCAAGGTCGACGTGCAGGCGATGGACTGGCAGACGCTGGTCTCGCGCCGCACCAAGAAGGACCCGCCCGCCGCGGGCGGCTGGCACGCCTTCCTCACCTCATGGGCCTCGGTCGACGTGCTCGACCCGGTCGCCACCGCCTTCCTCAACGCCTCCTGCGACAAGGCGCTGTTCGGCTGGCCGTGCGACGCCGAGCTCGAGCGGCTGCGCGACGCGTTCGCGCGCGAGACCGATCCGGCGAAGCAGAAGGCGATCGCCGAAGCGGTGCAGCTGCGCGAGGTCGAATATCCGACCCATCTGCAGCTCGGGCAGTACACGCAGCCGATCGCGTTCCGCAAGGGCGTGAGCGGGATCCTGGCGGGGCCCTCGATCGCATTCTGGAATGTCGAGGTGCAATGACCGGCTATATCCTGCGCCGTCTCGCCGCGACCGTCCCGGTGATGCTGATCGTCGCCGTGCTGGTGTTCCTGATGCTGCGCCTGACCCCGGGCGACCCGGCCGCGATCATCGCCGGCGATAACGCCAATGCGGAGCAGATCGCGCAAATCCGCACCCGGCTCGGGCTCGACCAGCCGCTGTTCACCCAGTTCTTCATCTGGTTCGCCAACATCCTGCACGGCGATTTCGGCGAGTCCTTCTTCTTCAAGAAGACCGTCGCGGAGCTGATCGCGAGCCGGATCGAGCCGACCATCGCGCTGTCGCTGTTCACCATCACGCTCGCGGTCGTGATCGCGGTGCCGCTCGGCGTGCTCGCCGCCTACAAGCAGGGGACCTGGATCGACAAGATCGTGATGGGCTTCTCGGTGCTCGGCTTCTCGGTGCCGGTCTTCGTCATCGGCTACTCGCTGATCTACCTGTTCGCGATCAAGCTCAACTGGCTCCCGGTGCAAGGCTATCAGCGCATCGCCGACGGTCTCGGCGGCTTCCTGATCCGGTTGCTGTTGCCGGCCCTCACGCTTTCGGTCATCTACATTGCGCTGATCGCGCGCATGACGCGCGCCAGCGTGATCGACGTGCTCGGCGAGGACTACATCCGCACCGCGCGCGCCAAGGGACAGGTCGAGATCAAGGTGCTGTTCCGCCACGCGCTGAAGAACGCCGCGGTGCCGATCGTCACCGTGATCGGGCTCGGCGTCGCGCTGCTGATCGGCGGCGTGGTCGTCACCGAGAGCGTGTTCACGATCCCGGGCCTTGGCCGCCTCACCGTCGACGCCGTGCTGGCGCGCGACTACCCGACCATCCAGGCGGTGATCCTGCTGTTCTCGTTCGTCTACGTGCTCATCAACCTGATCATCGACCTGATCTACACGGTGGTCGATCCGAGGATCCGCTATTGAGCGTCGAGCCGACCACGCTTGCGGCCAGCGCCGACTCCCCGGCAGGCAAGCGCCGCCGCTCGGCCTCGCTCGCGCGCGACGCCGGCATCATCTTCGGAACGGCCGTAATCCTGTTCATGATCGCGATCGCGCTCGCGGCGCCCTGGCTCGGCACCAAGAACCCGGCCGAGATCAATCCGACGCTGCGCAACCGCACGCCCGGCTTCGAGCAGACCATCCGCCAGGATGACGGCTCGGCCCGCAGCTTCACCTACCGGATGGGCACCGACAGCCTCGGCCGCGACATCTACAGCCGTGTCATCTATGGCGCGCGCATCTCGCTCATCATCGGCGCAAGCGTCGCGTTTCTCAGCGTCGCGCTCGGCCTGGTGATCGGATTGATCGCCGGCTATATCCGCTGGCTCGACGCCATCGTGATGCGGCTGATGGACGGACTGATGGCGATACCGGCGATATTGCTGGCGATCGCGCTGGTCTCGCTGTTCCGTGCCGGGCTCGCGAGCGTGATCGTCGCGATCGTGGTGCCGGAAATCCCGCGTGTCGTGCGGCTGGTGCGCTCGATCGTGCTCTCGGTGCGCACCGAGCCCTATGTCGAGGCCGCGATCTGCGCCGGCACGTCGACGCCGGCCCTGCTCGCGCGCCATATCCTGCCGAACACGATCCCGGCGCTGATCGTGCAGGGCACGTTCATCTGCGCGAGCGCGATCCTGATCGAGGCGATCCTGTCGTTCCTCGGCATCGGCATCCCGCCGGAAACGCCGACCTGGGGCAACATCATGGCGGAAGGGCGCGGCCTGTTCCGCCTCTACCCGCACAACATCTTCTTCCCCGGCATCTGCCTTGCGCTCACGGTGCTCGCCGTCAACGTGCTCGGCGACGGCCTGCGCGACCGGCTCGACCCCAAGCTTGCGAGGCGCGTGTGACACCCTCTCCCGCTGTCATCCCGGCCGAGCGAGCGAAGCGAGTGAGAGCCGGGACCCATGTATCCCGGCGCCGGCGGCACCTGTCCCCGCCGGAATACATGGATCCCGGATCGGCCCTGCGGGCCGTCCGGGATGACAGCTTGGCGCGAGTCGCGTGATGAGCAAGTCAGTTCTCGAAGTGCAGGGCCTCACCGTGCGCCTGCCGGCGGGCGCGGACCGCGTCAACGCGGTCGAGAACGTGTCGTTCTCCGTCGCGCCCGGCGAGATCGTCTGCGTGGTCGGCGAATCCGGCTCGGGCAAGTCGGTGACCGCGCACGCCGTCATGGGGCTGCTGCCGCCGAACCAGCTCGCGGTCGCGTCGGGCCACGTGCTGCTCGAGGGCGACGATCTGCTGGCCAAATCGCCCGCCGCGATGCGCCGCATCCGCGGCGACCGCATGGCAATGATCTTCCAGGAGCCGATGACCGCGCTCAATCCGGTCATGCAGGTCGGCGATCAGATCAGCGAGGTGCTCGACATCCATTCCGACCTCTCGGAGGCCGAGAAGCGCGCGCGCGTGCTCGACGTGATGCGCGCGGTGCGCCTGCCCGAGCCCGAGCGCATGATCGCCGCCTACCCGCACCAGCTCTCGGGCGGACAGCGCCAGCGCATCATGATCGCGGCCGCGCTGGTGCTCGACCCGGTGCTGTTGATCGCGGACGAGCCGACGACCGCGCTCGACGTCACCACGCAGGCGCAGATCCTGAAACTGATCAAGGAGCTGCGCGAGCGGCGCAATACCGGCGTGCTGTTCATCACGCATGATTTCGGCGTCGTCGCCGAGATCGCGCACCGCGTCGTGGTGATGCAGCACGGCCGTGTGGTCGAGCAGGGAACCGTCGAGGAGGTGCTGCGCCGGCCGCGCGACGACTACACCCGCATGCTGATCCGCTCGGTGCCGAGCCTCGCGCCGCCGGCGCGTGCGCCGATCACGGCGGCACCGGTCGTGCTCGAGACCAGGAAGCTCGCCAAGACCTATGTGTCGGGCGGCTTCCTCGCGCAGCGCCGGGTGGTGACGGCCGCAAAGGACGTGAACCTGACGGTGCGGCGCGGCGAGACGCTCGGCGTCGTCGGCGAATCCGGCTCCGGCAAGTCGACGGTCGCGCGCTGCATCGCGCGGCTGGTCGAGCCGAGCGACGGCGCGATCCTGATCGAGGGATCGGATGTGGCGCGGCTGTCGTCGCGCGCGCTGCGGCCGCATCGCAAGCGCGTGCAGATCGTGTTCCAGGATCCTTATCGCTCGCTCAATCCGCGCCGTACGGTCGGCGACGCGATCATCGAGGGTCCGGTCAATTTCGGCATGAGCGAGCGCGACGCGGTCGCGCGAGCGAAGAACCTGATGCGCCTGGTGGGGCTCGACGGCGAGGCGCTGGCGCGCTTCCCGCACCAGTTCTCCGGCGGACAACGCCAGCGCATCTGCATCGCGCGCGCGCTCGCGATGGACCCGGAAATTCTGGTGGCGGACGAGCCGGTCTCGGCGCTCGACGTCTCGGTGCAGGCGCAGGTGCTGGAGCTCATCGACGACGTGCGCAAGCGCTTCAACCTCGCGGTGCTGTTCATCACCCACGACCTGCGCGTCGCCGCCCAGGTGTGCGACCGCATCGCGGTGATGCACAAGGGCGAGGTGGTGGAGGAAGGCACCACCGCGGCGGTGTTCGCCGCGCCGAAGCACGACTACACCCGCGCGCTGTTCGATTCGGCGCCGGGGCGCAATTTCGAGTTCGGCAAGTTCGAGACGTAGCGTGCGTCCCGCAAGTCGGCTGCTGCCGACTTGCGCATCAAATAGTACCGATCTCGGGTAAACCCGAGATCGGTCGTGCAGCGCAGCATGAAATGATGCGCTGCAGACCCGGGACCGCCCAATACTCCGAGCTTGGAACGGTCCCGGATCTGCGGTGCGGCGTTAGACGCTGCACCGCGTCCGGGACACGGGATCGCCTCCCTGCAGGGTTTCGGACATCCGCCGATATTGCCATTATGCGGCCCCTCCTCCGTTTCGATACCGGGAACTGAATGCCACTCGCACCAAATGACCGCGCCGCCTTGCGGCAAGCCCTGCTGTCGCCGCGCTCGGTCGCGATCGTCGGCCAGTCCGACGATCCGGCGAAGACGACCGGCCGGCCGCTGCGCTTCCTGCGGGCGATGGGCTATCGCGGCGCGATCTATCCGGTGAACGCGCGGCGCGACGTCGTGATGGGCGAGCGCGCCTACAAGTCGGTCTCGGCGCTGCCCGAGGCGCCGGACCAGGCCTATCTGGTGGTGCCGACCGAGGCGGTGGTCGACACCGTCGCTGAATGCGGCAAGGCCGGCGTCAAGATCGCCTCGATCCTGGCCGCCGGCTTCTCGGAGACCGGCGCCGACGGCGTCGCGCGCGAGCAAAAGCTGCGCGAGGTCGCGGCCGCGACCGGCATTCGCGTGGTCGGGCCTTCAAGCCTTGGCGTGGTCAACCTGCGCGAAGGCGTCATGCTCACCGCGAACGCCGCCTTCGCGGAGCCGGACATCCCGGTCGGGCGCACTTTCGTCGCCTCGCACAGTGGCACCATGATCGGCGCGCTGATGTCGCGCGGCAAGGCCAAGGGCATCGGCTTTGCGGGCCTCGTCTCGATCGGCAACGAGGTCGACCTCTCGATCGGCGAAATCTGCGCCGCCACGCTCGATGATCCCGACATCGACAGCTACCTGTTGTTCCTCGAATCGATCCGCAACGCGAATGCGTTGCGCGAGTTCGCGCTCGGCGCCGCGGCGCGCCACAAGCCCGTCATCTGCTACAAGCTCGGCCGCTCCGCGGCGGCGCGCGAGCTCGCCGTTACCCACACCGGCGCGCTCGCCGGCGAGGACGACGTCGCGAGCGCGTTCCTCGCCGATTGCGGCATCGCGCGGGTGGAAAGCCTCGAGGGCCTGCTCGAGGCGATGCCGCTGGTGCGGCGCACGCCGATTCGCTCCGTCGGCGCGCGACCGCCGCGGGTCGCGGTGCTGACCACGACCGCCGGCGGGGCCATCATGGTGGTCGATCCGCTCGCGATGCGCGGCGTCGAGATCGCGCAGCCGAGCGAGGCGACCTTCGCGCGCTTCGCCGCGCAAGGCATCGAGGCGACGCCGGCCCGCATCGTCGACCTCACCATCGCAGGGGCACGCTACGAGATCTACAAAGGCGCGCTCGATATTCTGACTACCGCGCCGGAGTTCGATCTCGTGCTCGCGGTCGTCGGCTCGTCGGCGCGCTTCCAGCCCGAGCTTGCGGTGCGCCCGATCATCGACAGCGCAAATGCGCCAAAGCCGATCGCGGCGTTTCTGGTGCCCGAGGCGCCGGAGGCACTCGCGAAGCTCGCCGAGGCCGGCGTGCCGGCGTTCCGCACGCCCGAAGCCTGTGCCGACGCGATCGCAGCCGCGCTCGCGCGGCGCGAGCCGAAGGCCGCGCCGCCGGCGATCGCCGCTAAAGGCGGACGCGTGCTCGATGAGCTCGAAGCCTACGCGCTGCTCGATCGGCTGGCTTTGCCGCGCGCGCCCGCAGTCGCGCTCGACACCGCGATCCGCGCGGCCCCGCCGCTCCCCTTCGCGTACCCGGTCGCCGTGAAAGTGCTCTCCGCCGCCATCCCGCACAAGACCGAGGCCGGCGGCGTCGCGCTCAACGTCGGGGACGGCGATGCCCTGCTCGCCGCCATCGCCTCGATGCGCGAGACCGTCCGGCAGCGCACCGGCATCACGCCGGAGCGCGTGCTGGTCGCGCCAATGGTAGCCGGGATCGGCGAGGCGCTGATCGGCTATCGCGTCGACCACGAGGCCGGGCCGCTGGTGATGGTGGCGGCGGGCGGCGTCATGACCGAAATCTACCGCGACCGCAGCCTGCGCCTCGCGCCGGTCGACCTTGCGACCGCCAGGGCTATGATTGCAGAGGTCAAGGCGTTCGCGATGCTCAAAGGGTTCCGCGGCAAGCCGGCGGGCGACCTCGACGCGCTTGCCCATGCCATCGTGGCGCTGTCGCAGCTTGCCTTGCAGGATGATCCGCCCATCGCCGAGGCCGAGGTCAACCCGCTGATCGTGCGCCCCGACGGCGTGGTTGCGGTCGACGCGCTGATTAGAACAAAATGACGAAAACGGGAGAGACGCATGCTGGAGAACCTCGCGGCGCAGGTGAACGGTGACGAGAACCTGGTGCGGCGCGGCCGAAGCGTCAGCACGACGTTCCTGCTCGCGGTCGACGATGCCGATCACCTCGTCACCGTTACGGAAGGCAAAGTCACCGCGGTCAAGCGCGGCCCCTTCATCACGCCGAACTACTCGTTTGCCCTGAAGGCCTCGCGCGAGAGCTGGGACAAGCTCTGGTCGCCGACGCCGATCCCGGGTTACACCGACATCTTCGCGCTGGTGAAGAAGAAGCTGTTGCGCATCGAGGGCGACCTGCATCCGCTGATGACGCATCTGATCTATTTCAAGGGCGTGCTGACCGCCGCCGGAAAGGTGCTATCCGCAGCCCCGCGCAGCGGGGGTGCCGCGGCCGGAAAGGCCGCCGCATGAGCCCGCGCTTCGAACCCGCGATCGGCCGCTATCTGCACCTCGACCTGCTCGGCAGGCCGCATCGGCTCTATGTCGAGGAGGCCGGCTCCGGCATCCCGCTGCTTTGCCTGCACACTGCCGGCTCGGACGGACGGCAATATCGCGGCTTGCTCAACGATCCGCGCATCACCAGGAACTACCGGGTGATCGTGTTCGACATGCCGTGGCACGGCAAGTCCTCCCCGCCGGTCGGATGGGAAAACGAAGAATACCGCCTCACCTCGCGCGACTATGTGCGCATGATCCTCGAG
>Ga0187784_10002326_pt1 | contig 15213 bp, 12 predicted proteins | sample 1015_SJ02_MP15_2_FD_132964 | JGI IMG/M metagenome (GOLD analysis project Ga0187784, IMG submission 132964) | Tropical peat soil microbial communities from peatlands in Department of Meta, Colombia - 1015_SJ02_MP15_20_MG | ecosystem: Environmental > Terrestrial > Soil > Wetlands > Peat | place...
TACGCCCTCTATCGAACCCGATGGGGACTCAACATTCGCGCGGTCGGAGAACGCCCCGAAGCGGCCGACGCCATGGGGGTGGACGTGGCGCGCGTCCGATACGGATGCGTCGCGATCGGCGGCGCGCTCGCGGGCGCCGGCGGCGCGTACCTCTCGACGGCGTACACGAGCATGTGGATCGAGAACATGACAGCCGGCCGGGGCTGGATCGCGGTCGCCCTCGTGATTTTCGCGACGTGGGATCCGCTTCGCGCGGTCGTGGGAGCCTACTTGTTTGGCGGCGTGAACGCGTTGCAGCTCCATCTGCAGGCGAGCGGCACCGGGCTGCCGGTGTACCTGTTATTGATGGCTCCGTACGTGTTCACGATCGTCGTGCTTGTGTTTGCGACGCGGGAGACCGCGCGCCGTAGGCTCGGCGCACCCGCGGCACTCAGCGTCTCGTACAGCCGCGACCAATAACACGTCCGGGGCCGGCGCTCTGGAGAATAGCGTGCCGGCTGCGATGACTGTCCGCCGGCAACGCCGCGGTGCCGCGGCGGCCGCGCATCGTCCTACGCCGCGGCGACCTCCACACGGGCGCGTCCATGCTGCTTCGCACGGTACAGCGCCGCGTCCGCCGCACGGATCAGCGTCTCCGTCGTCGCGCCGTGCACGGGAAATGCCGCCACGCCGAGGGACAGCGTCACCGAACCAACGGCCCCGTCCTGGTAGCGGATGTCGAGATGGCGGGCGGCGTTGCCGATCTCTTCCGCCCGCTGCCGGGCGTCCTCGAGCGTGGTACCGAGCAGGGCGATCACGAATTCGTCACCGCCATACCGGCACGCGATATCCTCCCGGCGCGACAAGGTCCGCAGGAGAGCGCCGATGTCGCGAAGCAAGTGGTCGCCGGCCCCGTGGCCGAACGCGTCGTTGAACTGTTTGAACAGGTCGATGTCGAACATCACGATGCCCAGAGGCTGGCCGGTTCGTTCGGCCCTGCGGATTTCGCGATCCAGCGTCTCCTCGAGATATCGGCGGTTGTACAGCCCGGTGAGCGCGTCGCGAATCGACTGGTCGCGCAGCGTCTCGCGCAGACGGAGATTGGCGATCGCGAGACCGATCTGGTCGCCGACGACGCGTGCAAGCCGAACCGCCTGTTCCGAGAGCTGGAACGCGCGATCGGTCTCGACCAGGGACAAGAGGCCGATCGTGTCGCCTTGCGCGACGAGCGGGACGCAAACGGACGCTCCCGGCGGCGGCGGCAGGTGACGGCACGGGATATCGTTGGAGGAGCTGCTGAAGTAGTGCGCGTGGCCGCGTCGCAGCCCCCAGCAGTCGTCGGGGCCGAAGACCGGCATCCCCTGGGACACGCCCCCCCACGTGGCGATGGACTCGAGCACGTCTCGCGACGGGCTCAGGAAATACACGGCACCGGTCAACCCGGGGAACATGTCCGGCATGCCTCGCGCTATGATCTCGCACGCTTCCTCGACCGACACGGCCGCCTGGAAGAGATCACCCATCCGTACCAGCGCCTGGGCTTCGTTGGCCTGGGCGCGCATGCGGTCCGCCATCGCATTGTAAGCGCGTGCCATCACCGCAGTCCGGTCCTGGCCGCGGACCTGCACGCGCCGCGTGAAATCGCCCGCGGCCAAGGCGGCGGAGGCCTCCGCCACCTCCGCGATGGATGCCCCGACGCTGGACCACACCCGAAGAACGAGCCCGAGCAGCAACACGATAAGCAAGGGCGCGCCGGCCGACGCGAGCTTCGCCTGGAGCACGGATCGCTGGTTCGCCGCAATCCGTGCCTCAAGGCCGGCGTTTGCCGCGGACACGAACGAGACGTCGGTGTGGCGGATCTGGTCGATCAGCGTCCGCCCCGCATCGAGGGTCACCAGTTGCTGGACGCGGGCCTCGCCAGCCTGGGTCGCCTTCAGGCGGTCGCTGAGGATTCCATCGAGCTCGGCTGCGATGCCGGTCATGGGGCCCGAGCGCGTGTCGCGCCCGAGCATCTCCGCGTCGCCGACCAGGGTGTAGGCACGCTGCAGCGCGGCCAGCCCCGAGGACGACTGATCAAGCGCGACCATGGCGTTGAGGTCCTGCCGGAGCACCTCGACCTGGACCGTCCACTGTTCGAACCTGGCGGCCGTCGGGGCGCCCGCATACTCCGCCGCAAGCCGGCGCAGCGTCAGCGTCGTCGCGTACGCGGTTTGTGCGGCCTGGCTCAGCCCGATGGGGGCCGCCTGCCGGGCGGCGATCTCGGACGACGCCACCCCCGTCCGCCAGCGCCCGAACAGCGATTGCATCTCCTCGAGCCGGCCCATCTGCTCGGGAGAGGTCACGAGCTTCCGCAAGTCGCTCACCGCATCGTCGAACGACCGCAGCGCGCCAGCGTACGCGGTGAGGAACGCGTTGTTGCCGGTCAGCAGAAAGGCCCGCTCGGTTGTTTCCGCGTCGACAACGGCGCCGCTCAACCGGTCGTTCGCGACGATGACCTGGTTTGCCGCACGCACGCCGGAGATCGCGGCCGCAGCCGAATCGACGGCCCTGTACACGAGCGCGGAGGCTGCGCATGCGACGGCGGCGCCGAGGACGAAAATCAGGATGACCCGCACCAGCAAGGGCACCCGTGGTCCGTGCGGTCCGGTGGGTTGCACCTGGGGCGGGGCCGTGACGCCGGCGAGGTCGTGCTCGGCGCCTGGCGGGCGGGCGCTCACGGCCGCCCGGCTGAGTGACCGACCGGCTGCGTAACACCCAGTTCGGGCGCGCCGTTCCTGACCCCGTGAACCGACTCAATCATGGGCATAGGCGTTGCTGCTGCCCGGATTCTTGGTGCAGCGCCCCGATCCGGATGCCTCCTTCTCGGAACGTGCCCACCATCACGACGCCTTAGACTATTGCCGTCCCAACGAATGGCTGCGAGGGTGCAGTTCGCCGGAAACCCTGGCCACGCCAAGTTCACCCGGGGAGTGCAATATCACGTTGGAGCGGTAGTAGATTCCTGCCCGACGCTCGGTCGCGAGAGCGTCCGCTCGGGCCTTGCGGCACCCGGGCGGCACACGATCCGCCTTGCGCATCGCGTTCCTCGCCCCTGCCTTGCCATCAAGGACTCCGTCGCGCTCACGTGTCCGTCGCTCGCGCAAACTCCCTGCGCCCTTCTCTTGCCCTGAGAACGGCAGGACGTCCCGGACCGGGCGCGAAACCGTAAGTGAACGCGCAGCGGGCGAGTAAGGGCTAGGGGGGATGCCGATGATGAAGTGGGGACGGCAGGTCGGCGCGGTCCTGGCGGTCGCGCTTGTGGTCGCGCTCGTGTTGGGCGCACCGGGGGTCGCACCGGGAACTGGAAAGATCAAGGTGGCGTTTGTCTACGTCGGTCCGGTCGGCGACGCGGGCTGGACCTACGAACACGACCAGGGTCGGAAGTACCTCGAAGCTCACGATCCCAACGTTACGACAACCGCCGTCGAGAACGTCGCCGAGGGCGCAGACTCCGAGCGAGTCTTCACGGACCTGGCCCGGAAAGGATACGGGCTGATCATCGGGACCTCGTTCGGCTACATGGACCCGATGCTCAAGGTGGCGGGAGAGTTCCCGAAGGTCGACTTCGTCCACATTTCGGGCTTTAAGCGAGCCAAGAATATGATGACCGCGTTCGGCAAGATCGAGCAAGCCCGCTACCTGACCGGGATGGTGGCCGGCAGGATGACCAAGACCAACATTATCGGGTTCGTCGCCGCGCACCCGATCCCCGAGGTAATCCGGGGCGTCGACGCGTTCACGCTCGGCGTGCGGTCGGTCAATCCGAAGGCGACCGTCCACGTTGTTTGGTCCAACACCTGGTACGATCCTGCGCAGGAAAAGGAAGCGGCGGACAGCCTGCTCAGCATCGGCGCCGACGTCCTGACGCAGCACCAGGACTCGCCGGCGACCGTGCAGGCCGCCGCGGCGGCGGGCAAGTTCGCGATCGGCTACAACTCGGACATGAGCCGATTTGGCCCCAAGGCCTTCCTCACCGCGCCAGTGTGGCACTGGGGGCCGATGTACGTGTACATCGCCAAACAGGTCGAAGCCGGAACGTTCCATGGCGAGGACCTCTGGTGGGGCATGGACCGCGGAACCGTGGACATCGCGCCTCTGGGCCCGGCGGTCCCGGCGTCGACGCGGGCGCTCGTCGCCGCGAAGCGGCAGGCAATCCTCGCCGGGAAGTTGGACGAGTTCGCGGGACCGATCAAGGATCAGATGGGGATGGTCAAGGTGCCGGCCGGCGGTACACTGGACCACGCCGCCCAGCTTTCGCTAGACTGGTTCGTCCAGGGCGTCGTCGGGAAGATCCCGAGCAAGTAATCGCCGGGTTGGTCCCGGAAGTGTCTTCGGCGCCGGAGCATCACCGTCGCCGGTAGAAACCGAGTACCGGAATCGCTGAGAGGACACGTGCAGATGGCCGCACGTGTCCTCTCCTTCCGACCACGGTCAGAAGCGCAGCTTTGTGCCGTATTTTCCGACGTTTTTTGGGACATCCTAACCTTCCGAAAACGCCACTCTCGGGTCCGACCTCTAAACTGGAGCCGAGACCGGGGGGAGGGAAGGCAAGGATCGGAGCGGTGCGGAGCGAAGCCGAAGGCAACCAACTGCGGCAAGACGGCGCCGAGCGGGGTACCGGATCGACTCCGAATTCGGTCGACGCGGCTCCATCCGATCGCGTCGCTATCTCCGGCGCGACCGGCCAAGGGCGCCCCCAAGACTCGTCCCTGGGACGGGGTGCATCCGGCGCCATGGCCGAGCATTCGCAGCCGTCGGCACTGGCCGATCTCGGGATGTCGCTGAGCACGTGGTGTGCCCGACGGCGGGTGAGTCAGTCCGCACTCGCGATGCGGGTGGGCGTCAGTGCTTCGCACCTCAACCAGATCGCCCGGGGGCGCGCTCGCCCGAGCTCGGAGCTCGCGCAGCGCATTCTGGCCGTGATCGGACGAATCCCACAGGAGAGGCGATCCCCGGACCCACTCGACGTCGCGTCCACGCCCTCGCGGTAGTCCCGTGCCCGGGAGCCCCGCGGGACAATCGCAGCCTCGCATCAGGCGTCGCCCGACGGACCGGCAGCGTGTGCCGGTCGGCGGGCTCGAACGTTCGCGTCGTCACCCCGGCGGAATCGCCACGCGGCGTCGCGGCTCTGGCCCACGGCGGTTTGGTCCGCCCGCACATGAGCTCACGCCGCGGGCTCAGGCATAAGCCCAGAGGCAGGTCTGCGAACGCGCCACATTCCACGCTACCGGGGCGAAGCGCCGAGTGAGACCACCGAGAGCAGCTCGAACAGCAGGTTCGCGGCCAACATGGCCGTGATGCCGGCGTGGTCGTATGGGGGCGCCACCTCGACGATGTCGAACGCGACGATGTTCAACCCGGCGAGCCCGCGCAGAAGCTCGAGCGCCTGTGCGCTCGAGAGCCCGCCGACTTCCGGCGTGCCCGTTCCCGGCGCGAATGCGGGATCCACCGAGTCGATATCGAACGACACGTACACCTTGCGGCCTTCGAGCCTCCGGACCGGCGCGAGCGCCGCATCGGTCCCGCACCGGTGGATTTCTTCCGCCCGCACCACCGTGATCCCGTGCGCATCGCCGAACGCGAAATCTTCGGGCCCGTACACCGGGCCGCGGATGCCGAGCTGTACCGCCGCGTTCGGATCGTAGAGTCCCTCCTCGAGGGCGCGCCGGAACGGCGCACCATGGAAGTACCGGTTGCCAAAATACTGGTCCCACATATCCTGATGGCTGTCGAAGTGTACAAGCGCCACAGGCCCGTGTGCGCGGGCGACGGCCCGCAGAATCCCGAGCGAGATCGAATGGTCCCCGCCGACGCACGCCGGCACCGCGCCGGCCGTCAGAATCTCTCCGACCGCCCTCTCGATCCGTCCGTGCGTGTCGACGATGTCCATGGGGTTCGTGTCCACGTCGCCGCAGTCTGCGATCTTCAGGCGCTCGAACGGCGACACACGCAGCACCGGGTGATATGGGCGGATCAGCGCGGAATGGTTGCGGATCTCACGCGGTCCGAAGCGGGCGCCGGACCGGTAGCTCGTTCCGCCGTCGAACGGAATCCCGAGGATCCCCACGTTCAGCCCCCGTGGATCGCGCAAATGCGGCAGCCGCATGAAAGTGGCAAGCTGTGAGAACCGCGGCGACTGAAACGCATCCGGAAGCTCGAATCCGCTCGTCACGGCACTTCTCGGTCCGGCTGGCCCGGGGCGGCTGTCGAGAGCGTCACGGGATGGCCGAGGGCCTGGTGTTCGGCCGCCGCGGCAGGCTCGCGAGGGACATCGGCTTGCAGCACGAAACCGTCATCCATCGTGATGCTGCATTCGCACTCCACGAGCATGCCGTTGTGCCAAAGGTCCGCCGCGGGTTGAGCTCGCCCGATGTCGTCATGACCGGCTCCCTCGGAGCCTGGATTTCCGTGCCCCCCGCGGCCCCACGCGAGCCAACCGCACGAGTCGATCGCCCGCCGACTCCTGCCCCCGGAACCGGCGCGCATCCCCGGCGCGGTCGATGCCCCCGGGCGGCCACGCTGCGGATGTCGCACTCGCGAAGGATGCGCGGGCCCACGGAATTCTCGCCGGCGCGCCGAGAGTATGCTACGGTGCGCCGGCAGCGGGAGAGAGCATCGGGTGCTCGAGCACCAGCGCCGCGAGCCTATCGAGGTCCGCGCGGCCGGAAACCTCGTACACCGACACCGTCTCGCACGCAGCCGCAAGCGTCCTGTCCCGAGCCTCGGCACTCGGCGGGGCCACGTCGTATACCCCGAGACCCTTGACTACCCGACTGACCGCGGCCACGCGCTCGCCGGGCGGGACGGTGTGCACGCTCCACCCGCGGCTGTTGATGCTCCACCGAAGCAAGAAGACCGCGCGCAGGCGGCCCCGGAGTTGCACGGTGCCAGGACCATAGATAGCGTCCACATCGACGTCGTGCTTGTGCTCGAGGACCCAGAGTTGTTCCGGTGGAAGCGGCCGGTAGCGGGTCACCTCGTCCGCGGGCAGCAGCCGGGTAAGGCTGGGGACGCGGAGCAGGGTCCCCGGATTCACGCGCGGCTGCTTGGGTACGCCGATCATCTCGACGCCGCCGGGCATGGGACGCAGGAGCAGGCGATCGTTGCTCACCAGGTGATGGCGCTGCTCGAGGAGCATGAGCGCCAGGGTCGACTTCCCCGACCCGGACGGCGACGCAAACGCGATGCCACCCGTCTCGCCCAAAATCGCCGAGGCGTGCAGCATGATGTATCCGCGCCGCAGCAAGGTCTTGGCAAACACCATCATGATCATGTTCACGGCCTGATTGAAGTTCGCCTCGAGGTCGCCGACGATGTAGTGAAAGGGCTCCGCCACGTAGATCACGACGCCGGTGCGCCGCTTGAGCACGATGCGGGCATCCGGCGCGTCGTAGAACGCCTCCTTGACCGTGTCGGCGCGCGAGCGCCGGGGGACGTCACTCATCCGGCTCGGGTCGTACACCGGGGTTCCGGAGAACAGAAACACGTCGGACGCCCCGGGTCCGGGATCCTCAACGGCGTAGGCAGCGAAATACCTGCCGAGCCGCTCACGCACCGCAGGTGCGTTGGTATGCACACGCAGGGATACGCCGGTGATCTCGAGCGCCAAGGACGCGTCAGGCCGATACGCGCGAAGAATCGCTGCCAGTTCGCTCATCAGGAGTCCGTCCCCCGAGCGTCCGCACGACGTGCTCGGCGTACCGCTGCGCCGCGTCGATGCCCTGCGTACGCCACAACCCTCCGAACCCGCCGAATGCGCTCACCTCGTACGCGAGATAGCCCTCGGGACCTTCCACCAGGTCCACACAGGTGAAGGTCAGCCCAAATACATCCGCGGCGCGAATCGCGAGCTCACGCATCTCCGGCGTCACCGGACACGGCTCGTAGTGCCCGCCGGCCGCCGTCGTCGTGAGCCATGCATCCTCCCGGGCGACGCGGTAGTACGCGCCGAGCACCTGCCCCGCCAGCACGACCACGCCGATGTCTCGCCCGCCGTGCCGCACGTACTCCTGGACGTAGAACGGCATGTGCCATTCACGTTGCCACCGCCTGAGAGTCAGCCGGAGCGTCGTCTCACTGCTGAGCATGAGCATGCCGCTCCCTTTGGACGTGAACAGCGGCTTGACCACGGCACGGTTCCAGCGCCGGATCGCGGCCACCGCCTCCTGCACGCTCTCGGTCACGATCGTCCGCGGAATGGGAATCTCCGCCTGGCTGAGGCACCAGGTCATCCGATAGCGGTCCTGGACTTCCGCGATCGCCGCGGCGGGGCTGAATACGCGGACGCCCCGCGCCTCAAGCTGCATCAACAGGTGTGCCCGGCTCGGAGCCGCCGGATCCGTTGTCGCTCCGAGCTTCTTCACCACGACCGCATCCAGATCGCCGAGATCGACCCCGTCGTGCCGTACCGCACCGCCCGGCAACTCGACGACGCAGTCCGACGCTCGGAACGTCAGCGTCTCGCAGCCGCACTTCTCCAACGCCTGCCGCAGGTGTTCGGTGGACCACGCTCCCGGAATCCCGGCAACCCCGACGCGCAACGTCACGATCCTTCCACCACCTGCCGCAGCAGCGCCACGCCGCGGCGGAGCAGCGTCTCGGCGTGGCCCGGATCGATGACGACGCGAACAGAGGTGATGCAGGAGCGCGCGAGGCTCAGAAGCAGCCGGCGCTCGAACGCGGTGTCCGCGTACGCGGCGGCGAACTCCCGGGCAAACGCCTCGACCAGCGCGTTCACGGCGGCGACGTCCTCACGGATGGCCGAAGACAGGTCGGGCCGGCGGTCCATCGACAACATGAACACGCTCACGTCCTGGAGGTAGTCGCCGAGCCGGGAGCGGTGCACATCGATGAACTTGATTTGATTCGTCCGCTCGCTGTACAGTACGTTGTTCGCGTTGAAGTCGCCGTGGAGCCAGACCGAGAACGGTGGCACCAGGCCGGGCTCCAGCGCCTCCGCCCGAGGCAGGAGATCCACGAGCCGCGCCGGCCCGTCCTCCAGCGCCACGCCGTTCTCCACCTGACGCCGAAGGTCCGGGTGCAGTGCGAACGCCTCGGGGAGGCGGCGGCGGATCTGCGCGACATAGTCCACCGTCGGCGGGGTCGCGACGAACGTACTCTGCCAGACTTGCCGCACGGCCGCGAGCACCCGCTCCGTCGCGACGAGCTTCGCCTGACGCGGCGCATCCGACAGGTACAGCTCCGAGAGCAGTGTGCTGTCCACGAACTCGCGTAGCAGGGCCTGGCGATCCTTGATCGTCACCGACCCGAGGATGCGAGGCGTCAGTTCACCCGGGATCTGCTCCCACATCTTGAGCTTCTCGGCCTCTTCCTGGATCTTCCGGCGGGCCCCCTCCTTGTAGATCATGTTCCCTTCGCGGCCGGAAATCCGAGCCACCACGGCGCCGCTGATACCGTCCCAGTACGGACGGAACTCCACATCGCCATGGGTCCCCTCGGGGAGAAGCAAACCGAGCTGCTGGTACTGGGAGAACTTCAATCGACGCCCGGTCAGCAGGAAAATCACCTGCTCTCCGATGTTGAGCACGTAGTCCGCGACCTTCTCGAGGTACTTCATCACCGTCAGGCAGTGCAACACGTACGGCACCGCCACCGGATCGGACTGGATGCGCTGGCGGGCTTCGCCGAGATAGCGGATATAGGAGGTGTCCAGCTCCGACTCGCGCATGCAGGCCTGGCGCGCCTGTTCCAGGTCCCTATGGGCCACCGCCTCAACGACCTCTGTGACGGCGGCCACCGCACACGTCTCCAGGTCGCTGAACGCAAACTCCACGCGCGGAACGCCCTCGCGCACCAGCAGCCGGACGCGCTTGGCGATGTGAGTCCCGGCGTCGCCGATCCGCTCGAGGTTGAGGGCGATCTTGACGTTGGCCCGGACGGCGCGTAGCCCGTCCGCCGACAATCCGCCGGTCGCTGCAAGCGCGAAGCACCGTTCTTCCAACTCGAGATTCAGGTTGTCGACGGCGTCGTCGCGTTCGATGATCTCCTCGGCGAGCTGTAGATCGCGGGTGTCGTAACTTTGCAGAGCGCGCTCCAGCTGGTCCACGACGAGCCGCCCCAGCTTCGTGATCTCACTCTGCAGGCCGGTAAGAAGCGTGTCCGTGACCACCTTGGCCTTCTTGGCTTCCCCCTCGTCCGCCGCCGGAGCCTTGCGTCCAGCGCGCACTCCCCGGCGGGTCGTGCACTGTGGCGAACGCCCGGGCAAGCGACGGGTTACTGGTGCTTTGTCGTGCTCACGGGCTCCCGCCCGCCTTCCTCCTGCGGATCAACCGTGATCTCGAGCGACTCCGCGGCGGACGCATACTCGGGCTTCCACGACAGCTCCATGGCGATACTGCCCGAGGTCTTCTCGGGCTTTCCCTCGGCCTCGATCTCAAACGCCAGCATCGCGGTCGGCTCCAGCCGGATGCCGCGCTCCCCGGCAGCCAGCCTGACCACACCGCGCCGGAGTCCGTCGGCGATCCTCACCAGGTAGTCCGCCACCTGGGATGCTTCAAGGGTCGCCGAGAAATCGAACTTATCGCCCTTGTCGTTGTGCCTGGCCATTTCGTCCCCCCTTGACCGCCGCCGGTACTCCGTCACCGATCACGGCGAGGTAGTCACGCTGAGCGGCACGCGCCAGTGCAACCCGATGTGCATCGACCCTTCGTCCCCGTTCTCCTCGGCTCGAATCTCGAGGCGGATCACCTGGCCGGGGTGGTACGCATGCCTTTGCTCCCTGGATCGGATGATCAGCGTGCCGTGCATCAGCCCCAGCGACAATTGATTCATCAGTTCCGCAGCCTCGGTACACGGCAAGGCCGTCGTCACCTTGAGTGGAGTCCCCATCCTATCACACTCCCCAGCGCCTGCTGCCGTACCGTTCCTGCCCTACGCATGCGACCGGTGCCGCCTGTCGACGGCCGCGGCGACCGATCTTGATTAGGTTTTCATCATAACAAATACGCAACGACACGCGGAGCATTTCACGCGCGCCGTGCCATGAAATCGACTCTTAGTTCCTCTGGTTGCGCCTCAACGGCGGGTCGTCCGGCGGGTCGCACTGCCGGACTCCGCCCCCTACTGGGTTGGACCAGCCGCCTCGGAAAGCCTCACGACGGTTCGCACATGCGAACGTGTGTACGTCCCCGCAACGAGGGCACGTTCGTGCTGCGCCTTTGCAATTCGCTTGTACGCCGCGCTGATCTGGACCGCGAGCGGTCCGTACGTCTGGGTCTCGACGGTTGCCAGATGGCTTCGGATCGCCGACGTTACGGACGCTTGAGTGATCTCCCCGATCGGGAGCACAGTTGCCTTGATCCCCACCTGCGGCCAGAAGTGCGCATCGCTCCCGCCGATCACCGGTAACCCCAACCCACCCGCCTCGTTTCGGACGCGGTCGTCGCCGAAGAAGTCCTTGCCGTTCAGTTCCAGCGCGTCGAGTGCCGCGAGGCGCGGCACACCCACCTTTGTCAGCTCTTTGCCAGGGCGGAACATGTGAGCCCCCACCACGAATGCCCCCACCCTGCGGACGCCGGCAACCGCGTCGTCAAACGGCGGACGGTAGCCCTCGGTCGGCCGCCCGGGCAAACACGCGTCGAGTGCGCGAATCTGCTCCACCCCGCCAAGAACGACGAGATCGCAGCCCTCCTCAATGCTCAGTTCCACACCGGCGAGCAGTCGAATTCCGTCGGGGCCCTCATAGGTGCCGTCCGCGTCTCTATACGGAAACTCCCGGCTCAGCACACCGTGGATGCTCCAGTAGTCGGTCGCGTGAAAATGCTCCACGAGCGCCATACCGTCGAGCCCCAGCCGCCTGGCCCGAGCGATGAACTGCCACACGGCCCGGGTCGTGAACGGAAACGTCTTCGAGAGCTTCGCGTGCGTGTGCAGGTCAATGCGCTTCACCGTCGCGTCTCCTCCACCGTTGCTGTGATTGTGCGGCGTCGGCTCCCGAACAAGTACGAGTGTGTCTCACACCTCGTCATCGACTGTTCCAAGGCTCTTCCGACGGCCTCCTGCGTCCCACTGTATCCGTCGTCGTTTAACCGTACAAGATGCGATTGAAAACTGAGGGCAAAGAAAACGTTAACGCAAGGTTATGGGGCTGGAGCCCCATTCTCCCGTGGCATCACGCGTTGTGCCTTTCGTGCTCGAAAGTTAACGTAAGTTGTCCTTGCCTTAACGTATCCCCCGTTGGCCTGCCCCTGGCATAGTTCGGTACCAGATCGGTACCAGGAAAACTGGTGAGCAGGGGATATTGGAGACGACTCGAAGGATGGGCGGTCCCCCCATACCAAGGAGGTGTTCACAATGCGCTATCTCGTGATCGGAAAGGCCACGAATTTCATGGCCGGGATGCAACCGCCACAGGTCGCTCAGATGCTCGACACCCTCGTTCTGCCGAGCCTGGAGATGCTGGAGAAATGGGAGCGCGAAGGCCGGATCCATGGCGGCATATTCGCGGGACGACGGGCCCACTGCATGATCATCGAGGCCGCTTCCAATGACGAACTGAATGAACTGCTACCGACGTTGCCCTTCTGGGGCATTATGGAATGGAAGATCACACCGCTCGCCGCCTATGAGGGCACAGTGAAGCGCACCCGAGAGATGAGCCAGAGACTGAAGGGTGGACTGTGATAACATTCGGCCAACCCAGTCTTCGGGGCAGGGCGTCCCCGACTGCCCCTCTTTCTTTGTCCGCCATGAGACACGAACGGATGCGGGACCGCCTCGCTGCCACGGATAGAACCTGGGACGCAAGCTCGGATGGGTTCCGCAGATGAGCTGAAATATGAAGAGCGAACGGTGAGCTTGTTTCCGCCTGAGCAAGAACACTCGCCTCGGCCTTGCCACCGCGTGTACCAATTTCCTTGAAGAGTGAGGACCAGATCTACAGAGTACTGACCCACGTCCGTCCGCACGACTTTGAGATTCTGATCGCCATACAAGTTAAGTAATGAGCCCCGTGGGGTCTATGTACAAGAACACCACCGTGATCGGTTTCACCGGACAGGGTAACCGGTCATTCGTGGACCGGCCGTTCGGAATTACGGTAGAGTAGGGCAATGGCGAGTTACCTCGGGACACGAGACTGAGCATTCCACTCGGGATAGCCCGGTGAGTCGCCCCACCGGGCCCCCCACGGATCCGGACATACGGGTTTGCCGTATCCGGCTCTTCAAGACAACTCCCCTACGGACGAGCAGTCACTCGCTGCATCACGTGCGGTCCAGGTAGTGGGCACCGCCTCAAGACATGGTTATATGCGTCCCACGAGAGACGCCGGCGCTGTGACCGTCGGCGCAGCCACTTGTACCAGGTCCTCTTGGTGAATTCGAGGAACCGGCGCAGGCTCGGCATGTTACTCCGCCGCCCGTAGTAAGCATAATGCCCCTGAAGCGCTCGCGAGAGGATGCGGTGTTGCTCGGACACCGGAAGGTGTCGATGCGTTCGACACCACTCCGCCACCCGCCGCATCGCTCTTCGCATGCGTTTCCGTGCGGTCCGGACATGGACCGTAAACTTCCCAGCCCGATTCCGCGCACAGATGTGCGTGAAACCAAGGAAGTCAAAGGTCGACGGTTTGCCCTTGCCTTGACGTTGTAGGTCTCGCTCAGCAAACCGCCCGAAGGCGATTAGCCGAGTTTTCTCCTCGTTCAGCTCAAGGCCATACTGAGCAAACCGCTCCCGGAGCACCCCGGCCACTCGTTCAGCGTCCTCCTGATGCTGGAATCCGAACATAAAGTCATCCGCATAACGGTGGAGATGTGCTTCCCCCCGCAAGCGCGGCTTGACCTCCGTCTCCAACCATTGATCGAGGACGTGGTGCAGGTACACGTTGGCCAGAACGGGGCTGATCACCGCTCCTTGGGAAGTCCCTTTGGTGGTCGGCAGCAACCGGCCCTCTTCCAGAACTCCCGCATGGAGCCACTTCGCAATCAACCGCATGAGGCTACTGTCCTTGATCCGCTGCTGAAGGAAGGTCATCAGGTGCTCATGGACGATATTCTGAAAATAGTTCCTGACGTCCACCTCCAGCACGTAGTTCACTTTACCTCCGACGATCGCTCGGAACACCTCATCCAAGGCATCCTGAGGACCACGACCGGGCCGATACCCGTAGGAGCATGGCAGGAAGTCTTGTTCGTAGATCGCGTCCAGGATCGAGACGACGGCTTTCTGGACGATCTTATCTTCCAGGGCCGGAATCCCGAGCGGACGCTGCTTTCCCTCCTGCTCGATATAGACCCGCCGCACGGGTTGAGCACGATAGCGTCCCTCCCGCAGGCGCCGATGCAGGTCCTGCAAGTTGCGTACAAGATCCTGCTCGTATTCCTGCGCGGTGAGTCCGTCCACTCCCGGGCTCGCATCCTTCCGCAGCCGTCGGTATGCCTCCCCGAGCATCTCGACTGTCAGCAGGTGCGCTAACGACGTGAATTGCTGCGTGTGATCTTGCTTCGCCAGTTCGGATATGCGCTGGAGTTTCGGGGACATGGTTCCCAACCTCTGAGTGCTGCCCATGTTTCCTCCCAACGCTGCGTTGTCTTGCTGCCCCCTTCCCTCAGCAGGATCCTTACGTTCCCCTGCGTCATCGGTACTATGAGGCAGTCGGAATCCCCAGCTCCCGTCGCTCGGCCTTCGGTTATCCTCGACCGCGGCTACCGTCCCTACGGCGGCGCGGTTCGTCTCTCCACCAGTGGGCCGCCGCTCGCACTGGAGGCCAGGACCTTGGTCACCCGGCCGTCCTCCCCGGGCCCTGTAGGACGGAGAATGCTGGGGCCTCCCAGGTTCCTGCCGAGCGCCTCTTACGTCGTGCCGTAGTCCATGACCCCGGTGGGCCAGATGCTCCTCGCCATATCGGAGCAAAAGATGCTGCCTTCGACCTAGAACACGGTCTCGGCTCCCACATCGTTGACTATTTCGGGGCTGCCTACCTACGGCCCATCCGCTCGCTGTCTCCGCTTCGCAGATACGGTTGCCCGTATACCACGCAAGACTCGCTCCCGGCCCGCTGGCTAGGCTTTGACCGGACGGGATTCGCACCCGCTTGGCTCGATTGCCCAGTTTCGGAGATCACCTCCTCCCATGGGCGCAGGCTTTGCCTGGCGCACGCCCTATCTGCCTCTGACGGCAGCTTGCAGACCCGTGCTCGCGCGTGGACCTCGGCACTTCTCCATCGCCCCCTCATCA
>Ga0187784_10002327_pt1 | contig 15199 bp, 12 predicted proteins | sample 1015_SJ02_MP15_2_FD_132964 | JGI IMG/M metagenome (GOLD analysis project Ga0187784, IMG submission 132964) | Tropical peat soil microbial communities from peatlands in Department of Meta, Colombia - 1015_SJ02_MP15_20_MG | ecosystem: Environmental > Terrestrial > Soil > Wetlands > Peat | place...
CTGTCCGTCAGGTAATGGAAGAGAGAGCGGGCAAGATCACCGCCGACATAGACCGAATCAAAGTCCTGAAGAAAAAGGGCGAGAGCATGGAGCAAAGCGAACTCGTCAAAGGCATCGTTGTCGACAAAGAGATCGCGCACCCTCAAATGCCCAAACAAGTAAGAAACGCAAAGATCGCCCTACTCAACGCGAAACTCGAGATCGAGAAAACCGAATTCGATGCCAAAATCAACATTAATTCACCAGACCAAATGAAAGGCTTCCTCGACGAAGAAGAATCAATGCTACGCGAAATGACCGAGAAGGCGGCAAAGAGCGGTGCCAACGCGATCTTCTGCGAGAAAGGCATCGACGACCTCGCACTACACTTCCTAGCCAAGAAGAACATAATGGCGATAAAGAACGTAAGCAGCGGCGACATGGAGAAACTCGCCAAAGCCACAGGCGGAACCATACAAGCCAGCACCAAAGACATACCCTCCGAAGGACTCGGAGAAGCAAAGCTAGTTGAAGAACTGAAGATTGCAGACGACAAGCTCATCTACGTTCGCGACTGCAAAGACCCTCACTCAGTCACCGTGATGCTCCGAGGCGGCTCCGACCACGTGGTTGACGAAGCCGAACGCTCATTCCACGACGCACTATGCGTAGTCCGAAACGCCGTGGAGGATCGCAAGATTGTTGCTGGCGGAGGAGCCCCCGAAGCTGAAACAGCAAAGCAACTTCGCGACTACGCCCTGAAAGTGGGAGGCCGCGAACAGCTCGCCATCGAAGCCTACGCCGAAGCTCTGGAAGCAGTTCCCCTCACAATAGCTGAGAACAGTGGGCTCGATCCGATCGACATAATGGTGGAACTTAGATCAAAACACGCTAACCCAGAAAACAAGTGGTTTGGAGTACAAGTTAAGACCGGCAGGATTGCCGACATGCTCGCCGATAACGTAGTGGAACCGCTCAGAGTAAAGCAGCAAGCCGTCAAATCCGCAACAGAGGCCGCCTGCATGCTCCTGCGGATAGATGACGTACTCTCGTCAAAAGGCACGAAGGAAGGCGGTCCTTCAGGAGGCCCCGGTGGTATGCCGGGAGGAATGCCTGGTGGAATGCCTCCAGGCATGATGTAACCCCCCTATTCTGAAATGCTGAAGACCGCGAAGAACGCAGGGTTACATCGTAAGCTCATATTGCCTAGTTGATTTGTTCCATTTCTTGGTTAGAAATTCGTCAAACTCTATTGACGGTTGTGAATGCAACAGGCGGCATACAGCTTACTCCCGCACAACGGAGCGATCTCGTGTGAATAGAGACAGGCGAAGGACATTCAATGACTTCTCGCTTCAAATTGCAACCACGAGCGGGTACTGCTGACTAAGAGAGTTTCGCTATTGGCTAGATGGTGAGGATGCCCTTGCTCTGAAGTACTTGCGCTTGGTTCTGTGTGTAACGCCAGAGCACGTCCGCGCGACTGGTTTGGAAATCCCAAGGGGCAACCAAGACCACGTCGCCATTCTTGACCCAGGTCCGCCTCTTCATCTTGCCTCGTATTCGGCAGACTCGGTCGGCTCCGTCTGAACACTTCACCATTATCCGATCGTACCCGAACATTTGGGTTACAACCCCAAGCAGCTGACCCGCGCCCGGAAGAACGAGTTGATTAATGTCCCCTTCCGAAAGGACCTTTCTCTTTCCCAATCCACACTGCCTATCCTACAAGCCTACACCTAGCCTCCCCATTTTAACCTGCTTCACCATAAGCGGCAACTGCTTTCGACCTAGGCCAAGAGTGGGTGCTCATACAGAGTCGGTCATAGCACAAAGTGTACACTTATTGTGAACTCAGTCTACGCTTGTCTAGCTTGCGTTTTAATGGTAGTCTAGAAAATGAGTTCAATTCTGTTGCCGCACCATTAACACCATTACACGTCATGCTATGCGGTCAAATCGTTGCGGTCTGTAATCGAGTTGGTTCATGCGGACATTGAGAGCTATCCATGTCCGCTAAGTAGTATCTGCCACATTTCGGGCATTTAACCTGCCGTAATGTTTCCGTGTTGTGTCGGATTAGAGATGAAGGTCCGAATACCTTTCGCTTGTGGTTGTAGAAGAACACTTGCGTACGCCTACCACAAGACCAACACACGTCACGCAATTTGGTTTAGAGAGTCTCAGACAAGATCAGTTAACGCTTAAAGATTAAAGAGCGAGACGAACGATCATACCAAGGTCTAATGAAACACTTACCGAAAGAGATCTTGGACTGTTGGCGAGGAAGACCCCGCGGTGAAAGTCCCTCTCTGGCTGAGATCGCCACCTGCTGGTATTTGATATGGATTTCGAAGAAATATGGACTTGAAACACGCAAATTCTTCACTGGTTTTCTAGACGCGTGGATGCGTGGGAAGTCATCATGCAAGAACGTGTCGATTGAATGCCGCCAGAAGACGGGGACTGACGGTGTTTTTCTCGTGACGCAGGATCGAGACGTCGTTGCCCAAGTGAGGATGAGTGAGATGGCGTTGAATCGCCTGTCAAACGTCGACCTTGCAAGTTTTCCATGGAGTGAACTCACTTTCGTTGAGAAAGTTGAAAAATATGGGGTCGCCGATTTGCAAATCAAAGATGTAGATGTGAGTACCAAATGGGTCAATCTGAAGGCAAGGGTCGTTGAGAAATCAGTCACCAGGACAGTCTACTCAAGGGTTGGCGGTTCTTACACTTTATCAACCGCAACAATTTCTGATGACACGGGTTCTGTAGAGTTACCACTTTGGGATGCTCAAATAGATTTGGTATCTGTTGGTGACATGGCTCGGATTGAGAACGGACGAGTAAAAAGTTTCAGAGGAACACTCCAAGTGAGCGTTGGCAAGAAAAGCAAACTTAACGTCATCGAGATAGCGCCCTAACGCTTTACGGATTGGGTCAAGATTCATTGGTTTCTCGTCGCTTGCAGATGTAGTGTTAGACTTATTACACGAGATGAATCATACCCTCATGATACCATTTGACTAGGATGAAGACTCGAAAATGTCTGGAGTGCGGAATGACATTCAAACCTATGACTGACGGCCAATGGAAAAACGTGAAACGTCTACATCGACCGTCACTGAAACATAAGCGGAGAAAAGCTGCAAAGTCACGAACCTAATTGGCAGGATGTTACGTTCGCTCCTGCAGTGGCAGAGAATCAACCTTCCAAACGAAAAGGCTTGATTATTCCGTTTATCGGTCATTTACACTCTGAAGCGTAAAGTACCGGACAAGCCGAGGACGCAAAAGAGCTCCGATCAGAACTAAGAGAAACTAAGACATTTTGCATCGGACGCGACATTTGAGATTGCAGGTGTCGTCCGAGATGCATTTTGGTGTGGTACGGCTGGTGCGCGACGACGACGAATTGACGATTGGTTTGTGGTTTAGTGGTTGGTGGTTACTCGTGTGTGCGCGCATCATTTCTCAACTTAGAATCAGTTTCAGTTACCATGCTTTGACCAAAAGTCTACGGTTAATTGACTCCTAGAGCTCTGTGGAAATTTAGTTGTTGCGTAGTCTGATGGTGACCGTAATCTGGATACAGACCGAGCATTATTATCCTCGCTTAGAAACGCATTCTGAACGGTTAGGTTAGGTATTGTCATTGCTCCGTACTTCTCGTAGAGATTTCAACGAGGAAGTTACTAGAGCAATTGACGCGGCACTCTTAAACACGGTAGGCGAAAATGTTTCAAGAGTGCTGTATAACCACCTAAAAGATCAATACGGTATAGGGCGAGACGAGGTGCCCTATCGACTCCCAACAATCTATCCGATTATGGAAACGATGTTCGAACTGTATGGAGCCAAATCGGTTGGCTCAGTCATCGCGAAGAAGCTCTATAGCCAGTTGGGCTTGAGATTCGTTGAACATTCGAATTATACAGTTCAGGACTACATAGAAGAAGCCCTGAAATTACATCCAAATTCTAAACCACCAAATTTCACGGTTACAACTGAAGAAACCAAACCTCACTCATCACACTGTTAGACTAGCGCAATGGTTTTTGATCTCTGGGCATTCTGAGCAATCTATCTTTAGATCACGGTCTGGGCGTCAGTTTGATTCCCTTAGAAGTGATTTCGTAGGTTCTGATGGTTCTGTCGTGGGAGGATCCTCGAGTCTTAAGGACAGTGAGGTCGTTGAGTATTTTGTGGCCAGTCTTTCGGTAAGTCAATAGGAGAATGTTGTCTGATAATGTGGAAACGCCTGATTGGGTGGCGGCCTCGATGGTCCCTAGCGCTGAGGTCATGAACACGGTTAGTCCCCTTTCTTTGCTGAGAAGCTGTACGTATCTGATGAACTGGATGAAATCGTCTTTGGGAAGGACATGCTGCATAGCGGTTAAGCTGTCTATAATGAGGTTGCTCGGACGCTTCGTCTCAAGTATGTTCCTAACGATATCATGGTAATGGAGTGGGCTCAGAGCCTCCGGCACATACGACTCGATCATAAACTTGCCACGGAGTCTGTCATGTTTCATACCATAGTTCTCCATCATTCTAACTATTTGTCCAACCGGCTCCTCAAGTGACAGGAACAGCCCCCGCTCACCCTTTCGGGCATTGGCCACGAGAAATTGCAGACATAGGGTTGTCTTACCTATACCTCCCGCACCTTCAATCAGCGTAATGGAGTTCCTGTAAACACCTCCTTCTAGCATAGCATCTAAACCGCTAATTCCAGTTGATATTTTGTCGTTCGGCGCGTGCTCCGCTGTCGATCTGGTTGGAAGGGTTATGATATCAATGCCTCCATTTTTTCCATTAATCTGGTATTCGAAGGAGGTGCGTTCAATCGGGACCCCTCGCATCTTCACGATTTCAAGCTGCCTCCGCTCGATAGGCCCCTCTCGTGAGGCTTTCAGTAGGATGATTCCGTCTGATACGAATTCATCGATTCCCGACCCAGCTCTTATTTCTCGTAGGTAGGGTATCTCACCGATCATAATCGTGGTAGCGCCAGTCCCCTTCACTAGCTTGCCAAAGATGGCGTGCAGAAACGATCTTGCTTCAATCTCGCTGAGCGCCTGAAGTACCGCAGTTATAGAATCGATCACCACCCTTTCCGCGCGCGAATCGGAGACCTGCTTGAGAACGTTCGACACGACCTCCTGCATGCCCTCCTTACCCATGGAGACAAAATCTAGGAACCTGAACTGATTCTTCTTCTCTAGACTGTTCAAATCCATGCCCAGTGAGTTCATGTTCTTGTAGTAGTCGCGAGGGCTTTCTCCGAACGACACATACATCCCTACCTCACCTTGACTAATGGCGCCATGGTATAGGAAACGTGTGGCAAGAATCGTCTTTCCCGTACCCGGGCTGCCGGAAACTAGAATCAGGCTTCCCTTAGGAAAGCCGCCATGTAATATCTCATCTAACTGTTGAATGCCCGTAGAACATTTGATCTCTTTCAACACGAAGGAACAACAACTATGAATACCCACGTGACACTCATAAGACCACCTACACCTCGTTCCATTATTGGGCAATTACCATTCGTTTATCGTAGGCGTGGAGCGTTCCACGCTCCGATTAGAGTCATGGCAAGCACTTGCGAGCGTTCGTACAAAGCGCGTAGTTCCGGCTCCATCTCAGGAGTGAAGCTTCCAAGTTTTAGCAGGTTTACGGACCTCGGCGCCACACTTTAGGCATTTCGGCAATTAGAACACACAGGGCAAGACTACGCGCACGAACGTAGTAACAACTCTTTCTTCTACGACGACTTGCGGTATAGATTCGCGTTCTTCTTCACTGTTTCGCGGAGAAGACAACCAGCTCCATCGAGCTTTGCAGGTAACGAGCGAAGCACACCAAGCGGTAACTAACCTATCCCCTTAACAGAGAGCTAGATACTTGGTGTCGTTCGGGCTTATCGTCTTCGAGCTCGTTGAAGTCCAATGCTGAAACTCACCCGATTCAATGGAAATCCCATCCTCATCCCGAGAGAGGAGCAAAGTTGGGAAAATGATGGCGTCTTCAATCCTGCTGCGGTTAGTGCAGGAGGCGCGACTCATCTCCTTTACCGAGCAGTCGATGCTAACCGAGTTTCACGTCTAGGGTATGCACGCACGGTAAATGGAACGGATTTTACATTCCGTTCTCCGAACCCCGTTCTAGAACCTTCCGCAGAGTGGGAGGAGTTTGGTTGTGAGGACCCACGCATTGCCCGTCTCGATGGTGTCTTCTTCATTACGTACACCGCTTTTTCGCGTCAAGGGCCTCGCATTGCGTTGGCGTCAACGAAAGACTTCACGTACTTTGAGAAGTATGGACTCGTTGGGCCTGACCGAGATGACAAAGACTTTGTTCTCTTCCCCGAGAGAGTGAATGGTAAGGTTGTGATCTTGCACCGGCTTGATTCGAAGATTCAGATCGCCTACTTTGACAATCTCCCTGCACTTACTGATTCCCGGGAATTCTGGAGTAACTATGTAACCCACATTAATGACTTTGCAGTAATTGGCCCCAAATATCCTTGGGAAGCATGGAAAGTTGGGGTCGGACCTCCACCGATTAGAACAGATCGTGGATGGCTCCTGCTTTATCATGGCGTGAGCGTGCACCGCGTCTATCGTGTAGGGGCCGTTCTCCTCGATCTTGACGAACCCGCTAAGATTCTCGCGCGCACCAGTGAACCCATTCTAGAACCCGAAGCGGAATTTGAAAAACGCGGCATTGTACCAAATGTCGTCTTCCCCACTGGAGCAGTCATTCTTGATGGAGATCTGTTGATTTATTATGGTGGAGCAGATATGGTCTCATGTGTGGCTAAGGCGCCGATCGGCGATTTTCTGGACGAGCTGGAAAAGGAGACGTAGGCGTCAGAGTCATTGTTCTCTGAAATTATGGATGAATGTTGATGCTGCTAGAAGAAAGGCGAGGGTGGATTCCGCCCCCTGATTCTCGTTTAGCCCAACCGGGTTTATTCCATCGTAGCATGCGCCAGTCGAATCATCGTAAAGCCTAACCGACTTCGCATTCATGCCGAAGAACCAGCCCAAGACCTGACGCAACGTAATCTCGTACGCTTTTGAAGGGGTGAGCTTGTAGGCAAGCGTCGCCGTTTCGACCATTGCCCCAGCCTCGATTGGCTGCTGATCGTAGAGCGCTCTCTCTGCTCCCTTCGGATACCACCCATTAGTTCCGATGGGCACATAGGTCTCATTAATAGTCGTAACGTCTTTCAGGAATCGCATCGTTTCCTCGGCTACGGCTAGATATGCGTGCTCACCCATCGACTTGTACGCCGCGAATAATGCTTGGCATAGTCGTGCGTTATCATAGGTCAGAATATTCTCGAACCATTTCCAATCCCCCGCATGGTTAACGTCGTACAACTCAACGAGGCTGTTGGCCATTATCTTGAGGTTGGCTCTGAGATTAGCGTCTGCTGGCTCTGCTTCGAGACGCTCTTGTAAGCCCAGGCAAGCGTAGGCCCACGTGCGTGGTGACGTTGACTCTCTGGCCCAAGGCAATGCGCGGTCAAAGATAAGTCGTGCCGACGCCTTGACACCGGCTCGCACATCGCTGTTGATCAGTTTGCCCGTTGCCCATATGGCGCGCCCCGTGTGATCCCCAACCGTAGGGTTGTCAGTCACTCTCTGAGAGAAGCCCATGAGGTTGTGGAATTGCCCGTCTTCCGCTTGCATCACTAGCAGGAAGCTCATCAGTTTGTGTTGAAGCTCTGAAAGCTTTTCGCTAGGCCATAGCACGTGCGCCATTGTAGTCAGCGCGAGCGCCCGCGCGTTGTCGTCGACCGTGTATCCTTCCTTTCTGGCAGGCACCGAGAATTTTGCGTGTTGCAGAAGCGCATTGTGGTCCGTCAAGGCGAAGAGGTGGTCAAGTTTCACTGACTGTTGCAGCTTCAAGGACAGTTCTCTTAGTCCCCATTGCAGATCTGAAGACGCCACCATATTGCTCAGCGACCCTCGACCATCCAACTTCTTGTCCATACTTGGATGCGTTCGCTTCCAATTCCTGTCGGATGCCTGAACTGCCGAGTATCTCTTTGACGCATTCGGCGATTGAACGTGCATTTGCGAATTTGCAGAGTAATCCCCTGTTGTGGCGAAGAATTTCTTTGGCGAAGATTGTGGGGCTTGAGATAACAGCCTTTCCGTGGCCTAGGGCGAGGGTGAGCGTTCCGCTTGAAACCTGGTCCTTGCCCAGATAGGGGGCCAAGTATATGTCGATAGCCTGAAGGTACAACGATAGTTCATCCTCGCGCAGATAGCGGTTGACAAAGCGGACGTTTCGGGTAACTCCAAGTGTCTCGGCTAATGCAATCAACTTGTTGCGATACGCTTCGCCTTCATGCTTTCGAACTTGGGGATGCGTCTCACCTATCACAAGATAGAGCAGGTTGGGCCTCTCGGTTACCAAGTAGGATAGTGATTTGATGGCGAATTCTATGCCCTTTCCAGAACTGATTAGACCGTGAGTCGCCAAGACAGTTCGTCTCCGAAGGCCTAGCTCACGTTTAGCCTGTTCCTTACGCACAGATTCCGGTAGAGCTGCTCCATGACGAATAACCACGATCTTTTGCGCTTCTATGCCAAACTGTTTTTCAAGACTCTTCGCAGCCGACTCGATCGTAACTATCACCCGATTACTCCTTTGAGAGATTTCGCGTACGATTTGCCGTGCTTTCTTAGGCGGGTTTCTGAGTACGGTGTGGAATGTGGTCACGATCGGCGCTTTGACGTTTCTGCAGAGGTCAAGCACGTACTCGCCCCATTCTCCACCGAATATACCGAATTCATGTTGAAGACTCAGAACATCGGTGTTAGTTTCGTTCAGGAATTTAGCGGCTGATATGTAGCTTCCACGTTCGTACTGATCGATTGCGGGCCCCAATCCGTCGGAATATCGATTCGCATCATCGGCTATTGGGACTATGAGGTTCTGGTCCACTTGACCGCGCATCAGCATCGCCCGCGCCAGATCTCGCGTGAATGTTGCTATCCCGCAGGCGCGTGGAGGATACGTGCTAACATATGCGACTCGAGGTCGAACGTTCATCATGGCCAAACTCGTCGTATCCTGAGGCTACGGCTTCCACCGGACGGTTAACCCGCGGTCCACTCAACCTTCGGGGCAAAAGTTCAACGAAAGACGCAACTGAACTGATTTAATGTCAAACAAGACTAATAACCCTACGCTTTCGAAGCCAACTTGCGCACAATCGACACAAATAACGGAACAAACGTAGATTGATTACGGGTGCTTTATTACGGCTAGGGCGCTATTGCATGGTAGATGATACATTATACCAACGCGATGGAACCTCACGAGACGCGGAATGCGTACCCAAGACAGGGACCTTGTCTACCTACTTGGACTCGCAAGGAAACATGAGCTCAAGCCTGAGATTCTTCATGATTCTTTGCTAGCTGCGCGAAAACGCGGTAAAGTGCGATGCGGAGAGATTGAAATCGAAGTTCGTGCCCATGATGAGCGATCAACTACCTACATGTTCTCCGTGAACGGGAAGACGCTGGCGCAGGCGAACATTCAAGGCGACTCGATAACGAAGTTAAAGAGACTTCCCGAGGAATACTCGAGCTTTCTTGGGATGAGAGAGGAAACAGCAGATTCGAACAGGGTAGAGGTGGCGTCCCAGATTGGCGGTTTCAAGTTTGGATTGAGGGGGTTGTCCTTTAAGGCGCGAGTCGTGAAAAAGTCTGACGTAAGAGCGGTGACATCGAGAGACGGAACGCCACTCTTGGTGTGCGACGTGACGCTTTCAGACGGGACGGGGGAGATTCCGCTGGCTGTATGGAACAATCAAATCAGCACGATTTCAGAGGGCGATTTGGTGCAGATTGAGAACGCTATCGTGCGAAGCTATAGGGGTAAGATCCAGCTAGCTCTACGCAGGAAGATGGGCGCTCTCACAGTCCTAAAAGCGGCGTGAATTTCGCCTGAAGTGCTCGTTTTGCGACGTTAGGCCGCGTCCGCTAATAGCGAGCAGGCCCGACTACGGCTAAGTAGTGTATAAATTCTGAGAACCATTCTCGTGGAGTGCCTTACTCCTGACGCGAAACCGCAAATGGGTGAATTGAGCGATATTGCGAAAACTGCGGGTTACGATGTAGTCGCAGAAGTTACGCAACATCGGGACGCCGTAGATGGGGCGTTCTGTGTTGGTGAAGGAAAGATAGATGAGATCACGAAGCTTGTTCGGAAGGATCCAGTTGACGCTGTGATTTTTACTAGGCAACTTTCGGCAGGTCAGGTGTTCAGAATCAAGAAGAAGCTTGGTGAGGCAGTGCGGGTCCTCGACAGAAACCTGCTCATCCTTGAAGTGTTCGATAAACGCGGCGCACACATCGGTTGCTCCTCTTAGCCACCAATCCAACCAATAACATTAGTTCGTTCAGGTTCTCTGTGCTTCTGCATCAATTTAGGACTTGGAAGTTGCTCTTTCCAACATAACTGACTGAGGTCAATCCGGAAAGCGGGTCATGAGCGTTTGTCGTTTGGAAATTTGATTTTCTGCTTGTTACGCCCATAATGCAAAGGCGAAGCGACGGGTGCACATCAAATCTGAGATTGGAGACGCCATCGAAACTAGAAAGATGACCGTTCAAACTCGTGTGGTTACATAGCCCCGCTTTCGCCTAGAGGGTGGTTTGGATCTTCGCTCGGTAAATGCCGATGAAGGTTTTCCGCTAATGTCCTATGTTCTAGGGATGGTCGTCAGTAATACTTCGCCACGGGGCGTAACAGAGGCAGTGAATTGTTCCTTCCCACCTTCTTCCGTAACGTAGCTCCCTTTTATCATCCATATGCCCTTCTCGTCTGGACCCTTGGATTCCTCCTCCATCATGATTGAAGCGATCTTCCCATGCCGAGACCGAGTACCGTTAATGTACTTCCTTACCACGCCCTTTGCGTGTTCGGCATTTTCTATTCGCAAAATGAATCTCCTAAAGGCGCGTCGGATAGTATGATCCTGATTGCCGTCACTTCTTCCACCCAGGTTCCTTTAACTTACGATCAGTTCAACCGCTTCAGTTTAGCAATCAGAAGAACCTTTCCTGTTCTCGCTCTGAGTCGTTCCCTCTTCTCATGCTTTATTATGCGTCCTTCGTTATAGTTGAATCTTGGCTGAAATTTTCGGCGTGTATGCCGTTGGAATCGAATATGAATTCAAGTGAGTTGGATCAGTTACTCAGAGAGTACCTTGAAGCTAAGTTTGGGTTGACTCTGGATTACTTCATGGTTGAGGGCAGTATGGCACCTGACGCGCAGGGTGATATGGGTGTGACGGGGAGTTATCGAAAAAAGGCTGGGGATAAGAAAGTGTTCTTTACGGTCACAGTCAACGTTACCTCGCGTAAGATACAGAACTTGCAGGAGTACTGAACGGGCCTTCAAAAGGTGTCGGGGCGTCATTTGTGATGTTTGCGCTTAGCGTTTTCGTGCATGAGCTTATGCGTAGTTTGATCGTGGAAGTGAACAGTCTTTCTGCATATCGGACAACTTATTTTGGACATATCTTGTCAAAGGATGAAGAGATATTTACGAACTTGCATTTTGGATGATTGTGAGTCGTCTCTCTTTGGCTTAGATCTGAATTGCCGTGACTTCTGGGATTTGCCCTCCCAAGTGCATTATGTCGTCTTATGGCGCGGACCCCGCTAGAATGAGAACATTTAGATTTGTACACCTACCTAAAGGGGTGAAGTATGACGCGCAGACACTGGACCCCTGAAGAGAAGATACTTCCCTCATGGAGTCAAGTCCCTATCTCCTCTAGATCGCCCGATCCTGCTCGACCCATGATATTCGTGGGTTCGGATAAACGGTTCTTCGTACGAGCGTTGTCCGCTAATGCTATTTGTTTGTGTGTAGCGGTAATTGTTCTGGATGAGGAGAGCGCTGGAGCGGGTTGCAGCTGACCCGTTTTGGATGGAAACCCCCGCCCAAGTCGCGGTTTCGCAGAACCGCGATTGCCTGATCGCCATGAAGGATCGCTGAACGTAATGTAAATAATCGTGACGAAGCAAATGTTGTCTGACGAAGTATGAGTGGCGCAAGGAAGGTGGTACCGCCACTCTCAGGAGACGGGCGAATCCCCGCGGGCCCGCCATTACTATACTCGGGACCGTCGCCCTCAGTGAGACGGACGCATTCGCCCACTAGATGCAATCAAAGCTCGCGGATCGCGTTTTGGATTATTGCTACTCACTTGTAGCTACCGCTCATCAAACGACTCTTCATCGTCGGGTTCTTCCGCTTCTCGATTGTATTCTTCGTCTTCTTCAAGAGACTCATATTCGCTAGTTTCTTCGTCGTCGTACTCACTATCAGAATTCTCTTCGGTGAATCCTGTCTCTGTCTCCTGAAACGTTCGCCCACAATCCAGACATTTGAATTCCTCAAACGTCTCTCTCTGTCCTCACTCGTAGTGGCCCAACTTCGATAGGCCTAGTTGCCAAGCAGAATGGGTTTCTTTAGTAACGCGCCTAATCCTCAGTGATTTGCAATAAGGACACGCGTAGGTCTCTGACATTCGCTAAACCCCAACATAGTCTCATATCTTTTTGTTAAAGGGTGTTGCCGGTGCGCATGGTCGTTCAGAGATGGACAAATTCTCGTTGCGTCGATTGAATGGGTACGGATACTTGGGTAGGTCATAGCAGTGCAATTTCAAGCATACCGCTTGGTAGCGCTAGGTTTGTCGACTTGGTCAGCAATAGCTTTCACGAGTCTTCTCTTGCCTTTCAGGTAAATTACGAGGCCCAGTCGGAGGAATGAGTGCAGAGTTCGGTTGCGGCCTAACCCACTTGAACGCGTGAATTGGTCCAACAAAGCGAGAACCCCAATCGGTAGGCAGACCGCAACCCAAACGCCACTGTGGCTCAGGCTCCTGTTTGCGTAGGAACGTTTGGCAGCAACACCCGACTGTCCAAGGAAGGCTCTTTTCCGCGCCCTAGCGACCCATGCTTCGTCTAGGCTAAGCAGAGTAGCCGTCAATCCCAGCATTACCAAGATTCTGGCGAAGTCCACCAGCCGGAAACCGTCCTTGGTCGCGGCCTTCCGGAACACCAGGCCAAGCCGGGTCGATAGGTAGACAGTCATCTTGCGATAGGCGGCAGGCGGGGAACTCGAGCTCAGCTGCGTAAGCAGCTTATCCGTGGCCATGGTCAGAACTCCGATTTGTGAACAGGTTCACAAATTCAACTTCGCCGTCGTAGGTTCACGTTCGCCTGCTCGTCCGGTATTCGCCAGCGACCCCGCATCTGCTGTGAATTGCCCGTCAACGTAGATTATCCTCTGAACCTTTCGCATTCTCATTCAGTTCACGCTACTAAAAGCGTGGAAAGGTGCAGGGTGGAGGGGAGAGCGAGACGAATCTTGACGCGGGTTCTTCTTCAAGGAAAATTCATGTCTTTAGGCGGCACCACAGACGGTTCAAAGGCTTGGTAGAATGTGTTCAAAGGTTACTGAGCCTACTGCGACCGCACATGTTTGATCATTCGCAACTGTCGAGGGGAGTGATCTTACACAAGATCACGACAGAGGGTTCCAGCTGGGATCGAGATCAGGGTAGGGCCAACTACTGATGGGTGGCGCGGACCTCAAGAACCCTCGAATTCAGAGTGTACTAAGAACGAGTTTGCATCTCTCTTATCAGAATCAGTCTTTATTTTTAATAACAGGTGCCCACGTTCGTTCGACAGTGTTAATAACGAAGCGTAAATACGTATTAATTAAAACATAGTAGAATGGGGCACATTAGTAAGAGAGTGGGCCAATGATGGAAAAGAAGACGATGATAGTTGCGGTTGCGTTAGTCGTTATTGTATTAGCGGGAGCTGCCTTTGCTGGCTTCTATCAATCCAGTCAGAGCCAATCTACTCAACCCGCCCAAACAACCACGCCCACTCAATCATCAGCATCTCAACCAGCCCCGATCCAAGTAGTTGCGGGAGAGAATTTTTGGGGCAGCCTAGTATCACAACTTGGCGGTTCGCGCACCCAAGTACTTAGCATTGTTACGGACCCGAACGCCGACCCACACGAATACGAAAGCAATAGCCAAGACGCGCAAGCAATCGCGAACGCGGCTTTTGTGATCGTTAACGGGGCGGGATACGACGATTGGGCCTTGAAACTGGTTGCGGCGAGCAATACTCCACATCAAGTAGTCTTGAATGTAGCCAACCTTCTTGGCAAGAAAGAGGGCGACAACCCGCATTTCTGGTACAGCCCCACATACGTCAACGAAACCGTCAAAGCCATGTACAATGACCTCATCTCAATCGACCCCACCGACACAACGTACTTCACACAACAGTATACCAGCTTGAACGTATCTCTCGGCGTATACAATTCTCGAATTAGCGAGATCAGGGCACAATTCGCGGGTACAAAGGTGGCGTCCACTGAGAGCATCTTCGTTTACTTGGGAAACGCTACAGGTCTCGACGTGGTCTCCCCACCCGCCTTCATGAATGCCGTAGCCGAAGGAAACGATCCGCCAGCTCAAAGCGTAGTCCAGTTCCAGCAGTTGCTTGAGAACGGCACCGTAAGTGTGTTAGTCTACAATGCGCAAACCGTTACGCCGCTTACACAGAGCATAAAGGCACTGGCTGCTTCGAAGGGCATTCCCATCGTAGCGGTAACAGAAACAATTCAACCACCCGACGTATCATTCCAGGTATGGATGAACGCCGAGTTAATAACACTCCAGAACGCATTGAATGCCCAAGCACTCGGACAATGAGACAACAATGAGAACGGCTCGTCAAGTAGCGGTCGCCGCCACGGTCGAACCGGCGGTTGTTACTGGCGAAGATGTAGTCGCAGGGTACCCGGATAAAGTGGTCTGGCGCGGTGCCACATTCAACCTTAACCGCGGGGAGCTCGTAGCAGTAATCGGACCAAACGGCGCGGGAAAAACAACTCTTTTCCGAATCCTCCTAGGCCTACAGCAACCAATCAGCGGTACGATCAAAATCTTCGACGAATCCCCTAAGCGAGGAAACCCTCGCATCGGGTATGTCCCACAGCGTCATGTAATTGACAGCGAAACAAACGTCGAATGCCTTGAGCTAGTTCACTTAGCATCTTGCGGTCACCAGTGGGGATTCCACTTATCCGCAAAAGCCGGACGGCAAGCTGCACTGAAAGCTCTGCAAGCCGTTGGCGC
>Ga0187784_10002328_pt1 | contig 15197 bp, 11 predicted proteins | sample 1015_SJ02_MP15_2_FD_132964 | JGI IMG/M metagenome (GOLD analysis project Ga0187784, IMG submission 132964) | Tropical peat soil microbial communities from peatlands in Department of Meta, Colombia - 1015_SJ02_MP15_20_MG | ecosystem: Environmental > Terrestrial > Soil > Wetlands > Peat | place...
GTTTTCTCCGCCTGCTTTTTTGGCGTCCTCTAAAAATTTAACGTGCCCTAAATGAAGCAGGTCGAAAATGCCTGATGCTAAGACAACTTTTTTCTTTCTTGATTTGTTGGCCATTCGAATTTCACAGCCCCTAACAGTCTTAAAGCGTCAAGGAGCCCTTCGCAGTAGGCTACCGAAGTTAGGCTGGTTTCAAACTTGCCTTGAGTCTTATAATACTTTGCATCCTCTAAGTAATCCGAAGCCCAAACCAAAATATTAGCCACATTTTCTTCTGTAACGCTAACTGGCGCTTTTTTTTGTTTAAGTTCTTTGAGAACCTTTTCCGCTGAAGAAATGTACTTTGAAGTAAGCGTTTCTAGACTCATTTGGCAAGACTCCTAAACTCTGCTGGTGCGCCAGCGAAAGCAATCAAGGATTCGGCTTCCATAAAATGCATATCTCCTGGAAGAATCAAGCTGTAAGGCGGCTCACCGAAGTCATAATGCACTAAATTTTTGACGAAATCAGCTTTCAAGGTTGGGTAGTAGCTTCCTGCCCGTGCGATGCCCACTGCGGCTGTATCAGGGGTGACTACGCCTTTCTTGTTTTTTTGTTCAACCTCAAGCAGCATCACAATGGCTTGATTGATACTTAAAAAATGCTTTTCGTTTGCTTTCAAATCTAAAAGGCAAAGAGTATGCAAACCAAACTTCTTGTTTTGAACCACAACATTATAAGGCGTCTCAGAAAAATTTTCAGGAAAAGGAACAGTGACTGTTTTTCCAAACTTGTAATTATGCAAACCCGATAAGCTAATTATAGCGGAAATTATGGAGGCCCCATGAATAATGCGGGTTTTTATTCCATGCTTTTCCGCTTCAATTCGTAATGTCACATGCGTCGTGGCGATAAATGGGTCACCAGGAATAAGAAAGGCAGCTTTGCCTTTTTTTGCTGCTTCAAGAATGAGGGTTCCGTTTTCTTCCTCAAGTTCACGTCTTGAAACAACTTGGACTTTTTTTCCACACAAGATCTCAAAATGTTGCAGGCTGAAATCGGGCATAAAGCTTGTGTAGAGTTCCATGAAAACGGAATCGGCTGTTTTGGTTTCTTCTAAACCTTTAAGGCTGACGCCTTTTTCATCGTTTAATCCTAAGCCTATGAAGACAAGTTCATTCAATTGTTAGCCCTTGTTAATAATTTTAGGGTTGAGACTTAAACGTTATTTTTTCTTGATTTCGCCTCTTTTAATCAGTTCTTCGTAGCAAATGCGGCAATCATTCATGGAAGCTCCTGTGCGTTCGCAGAATACCGCGAGCGTTTTTTCTATGGGTTCATCGGGTTTTTTTTCTTTAAGCTTTTCCTTTAACTCTTGAATCATATGTTCATCGATTTTACTGCTCATCTGCATATCCTTCTTATTAGATGTTATTTATGTTGTTCTTTCTCAAAACTCTTCTTGTTTTTTTTGTATGTAGCATCCAACCAAACGTTTATATGATTTACGTTAAAGAGAAACCTACGCATTTCAGCCTCGTAAGTGAAGGATTGAAGCCTTAATGAAGCCAGTTGACAATTTAATTAGCGATAACATCAAGAGTTTTAAGCCGTGCCTTCATGGTGGAGAGGTTTTGGACGCTTCAGCCAAGAGTGGTTTTAGGCGAGAGGACATTTTAGATTTTAGTTCAAGTGTGAATCCTTTGGGTCCATCAAAAAAGTCGCTTGAAGCAGCTAAAAAAAGTTTCCAAGAAATTCCTGCTTATCCAGACTCTAATTCTAACGAGTTAAGGCAAGCTATTGCCAGTCACTTTAAAATGTTAAGCAAAAACAATGTTGTTGTCGGTAATGGCTCAACTGAACTTATGTACTTGTTTGCTGGGGCTTTTATGAAAAAAGGTGACACCGCCGTTATTCCTGCCCCCACATTTGGGGAGTACGAGAGCGCGGTCAGAAGGACTGGTGAAACAGTAAAATTTGTAAAGCTTGACCGCAATTTCAACATCGAAGCAGGTGCTTTCAAAAAGGAGATGACGGGCGCAAAGATTGTTTTTCTATGCAATCCAAACAATCCAACCAGCATTCTTATTCCAAATGAAACTTTAACGGTAATCATTGAGCGGGCTTTAGAGCAGGATAGCCTCGTTTTTCTTGACGAGGATTTTTTGGAGTTTGTGGAAAACGAAAAAGCGCTATCACTAATTGGGAAAATAAAGAGTTACCCGAACCTATTCATTTTAAGATCTTTTACGAAAATTTTTGGTTTGACGGGACTGCGGGTTGGTTACGGAATTTCTTCTGAAGAAGTTATAAACGTGTTGTTGTGTGCGAAGATTCCTTGGAATGTTAACTGTTTAGCGCAGGCTGCCGCTGTTGCCGCGTTGAAAGATGAGGAGCATTTAAGGATAACGCGTGAACTTATCACAAAAGAGAAAACACGGCTTTTAGCTGAATTGGCTGAAATTAAGTCGTTCAAGATTTATCAGCCTGACGCTAACTTTTTCTTTATTGATATTCGCAAATCAGGCTTAACAGCGACCGAACTGAAGAATAAACTGTTGCAGCAGGGCATTTTGATTCGTGACTGCACCTCTTTTCGGGGACTTGACCAATACTATATTCGTGTAGCCGTTAAGACTCATGTGGAGAATGTGCGGTTGATTGAAACTTTGAAGCGTACAGTGGAAAATTAGAAATGGCAAGGTTTGATTAAACACCCATGTTTTCTTTTGACCTCTCTTTCTTTGTCGATTCCGTGCTCATTTTTATTTTAGCTTTCTTGATCGACGCAGTTCTAGGCGAGTATCCTGATAGGATTCACCCAACAATAGGGATAGGCAAAATAATATCTTACCTCAAGCCAAAACTGAAAAATCCAAACCCAAAAATTGAGAAGGCAAACGGAGTCCTTTTAGCCTTAAGTGTTATGGTGCTTTTTTCGGTTCCTGTTTTTTTGCTGCTTTTTTGGATTAGGCAATTCTTCGGTCCAATACCGTACATTATTGTGGGCGCGGTTTTGTTTAAGGCTACTTTTGCAGTAAAAGGCATGGGCAAATACACCAAGCCAATAGCCGTTGCATTAAAAAAGAACGATTTACCTGAAGCCCGGAAATGGTTGCCATTCATTGTTCGCCGAGACCCAAACGCACTAAATGAGAGACAGATAACCTCCGCCGCAGTTGAATCGATCGCGGAAAGCACCACAGACGGGATAACTGCACCATTCTTCTTCTTCGCCATCTTCGGTGTTCCAGGCGCGTTCGCATACCGCGTGGTTAACACGTTAGATTCGATGGTTGGCTACAAAAACGTTGAAAACAAGAATATCGGCTGGTTCTCAGCAAATTTAGATACTATAGCGAACTATATCCCTGCCAGATTAACTGCTTACCTAATGGTTGCCGCATCATTTCTTTTGCGAGAAAACTGGAGAGAATCATCGCGCATCCTTCAGAGAGATAAGAATAAAACCGCGAGCATAAACGCAGGCTGGACAATTTCATCCATGGCCGGTGCATTGGACACCCAACTGGAAAAACAAGGTTACTATGCTTTAGGCGATGACCACGGCATTTCGCCAGAACACATTCCAAGAGCACTTCGGGTGATGGAGTTGACGGCTGTACTGTTTGGCATAGTGGCAGTTTTGCCAGTTTTGGCTTTAATAAGCTATATTGCTGGCTTTTAGTTGCATAGTTTTTATTCAAGTATAACATCACTGTATTGGCATCAGAAGGAGAACTTTGGGTTTGAATGGGAAACCGCTCGTTAGCATAGTCGGTGCTGGCATGTCCAAGTTCGGCAAGCATGATGGTTTACTTGCAAGAGAAATCTTTTCAGAAGCAGCTAAAGAAGCATTCAGCCGTTGCCCTAAACTTGACCCGAAAAAAGACATTAAAGCCATGTTTATCGGACACATGGGTGAAGCCTACGAGCATCAAGGGCATATGGGACCTGCCGCTGCGGATTGGACAGGGCTTACTGGCATTCCAGCCACGCGGACTGAGGCGGCCTGTGCTTCCTCGGGAGTTGCATTGCGAACGGGAATTTACGCTGTAATGTCTGGTCTTGCAGACGTAGTTTTGGTTGGCGGCGTTGAGAAAATGACACATCGGACAACAGTTGAAGTAACTGAGTACTTAGCTATGGCGTCTGATTACCCATTTGAACAGTGGCACGGCATCACTTTTCCAGGGTTATTCGCGATGATGGCCACTGCTCACATGCATCAGTATGGCACGACACAGGAGCAGATGGCGTTAGCAGCCGTCAAAAACCATTATCATGGAAGCCTCAACCCTAAAGCTCACATGCAAAAAGAAATCACACTCGAAGCCGCTATGACTTCACGTCCGGTGGCTTGGCCGCTTAAACTCTGCGATTGCTCACTAATAACTGACGGCGCAAGCTGCATAATATTAACTAAGCCAGAATTGGCTTACAAATACACCGATATGCCCGTACATATAATCGGCAGCGGGCAAGCAAGCGACACCATCGGTTTGTACGAACGAAAAAGTCTAACCTCGCTAAACGCGACGCGGTTAGCGGCTAAAACAGCTTATGAAATGTCAAACACAAAGCCACATAACATAGATTTGGCTGAAGTTCATGACTGTTTCACAATAGCCGAGTTAATTGCTTACGAAGACTTAGACTTCTGTCCCGTGGGCGAAAGTGGCAAACTGGTTGAAAGCGGCGAAACCCGTCTTAACGGGCGTCTTCCAGTTAACACGAGCGGCGGATTAAAAGCCAAAGGTCACCCTGTCGGAGCGACAGGCACGGCACAAGCCTACGAAATATACTTGCAACTTACAGGGCAAGCTGGAAAACGACAGGTAAAAGACGCGAAGATAGGTTTAACACATAACGTTGGCGGGTCAGGTGCTACTGCAGCAATTCACATTTTCAGGAGCGACCAGCATTGAGCACAAAAGAGCCGTTCACAATCGAGCAGTTCTACAAGTTCCTTCAGCATCAGAAGCTTATGGCTGGAAAATGCCTCAAATGCGGAAAAATCCATTTACCACCAAGGCCCCTATGCGACAACTGCTTCTCACAAGAGTTCGAATGGATTACCATTTCTGGAAAGGGCAAATTGTTAACTTACACGATCATCCATGTTGCGCCACACCAGTTCCAAGCCCTAACGCCATACTCCGTGGGCATCGTGCAGCTCGAAAACGGCTTAAAAATACCCGGCATCATTCAAGGATTAACTCAGAAGCAGATAAAGATAGACATGGAATTAACGTTAGACTACGGTTCATGCAGCTTTACTCAAGCATGGCCGCAGTGGACAAGATACTGCTTCCAACCCTTAACACAATAGTACAATACGCTGTCTTTTTTATTTCCCGCAGACGCCACTTCTTCTTTTTGCTAAATCTAACAAACTTTAAGCTGGTTTTAACCAGTTAAATACGTCACCCATTAGCGGGGACCTATGTTATATTCGTCGCTTGGTTGTGGAGAGTTAGTTTTTTAAGCGCCTCTCAGATTTAAACCATATCAATGTCGTTTTAGCTTCGAGGAGTAGCAGGTTTTGGAAGTCCAGAATCAATACAAAACACAAAAGCGAAGCTGGGAAAGATACCTTTGAAACGAAGAACTGTCGTGGCGGTCTTGGCGGTCGTGCTTGTTCTTGTGCTTCTTTTCACGCTTGTCAGCGAAGATTTGCAGGCGCAAAAGGCAGCCAGTAGACCTTCTGTGTTTGTGGGCGTCGATGTGGCGTATGGTAACGAAACTGCTGTTTATGCAGTTGCAGATGCCGTCTATGGGTTCGCCAACTTGATTATTATAGGGTCATTGAATGTTACTACGAATACGGCTGCATTGACGCGGGTTTGTGACTTCTTGTATCAGAAGGGGTTTTACTTTATTTTTTTGGTGGCGGCTGCAGTGACCGATTTTTTGCCCCCGCTCGGTCCAGACAGTTCTTTCTTTAGCACGGCGTCAGCTCAATGGGGCAGCAAGTTTTTGGGAGCCTACGTTTTTGATGAACCTGGAGGACACCAACTGGATAGTTCGGAGAAAGTAGTTCCTAGCGTGCCGATCAGCCAATTCGAGATCAACGACTACTCATATGCCTCAGAAGATTATGTTGACAGTTTGACTGGCGATTTGGCAATCACCTTAGACTGGTATACGCCGTCACCTGTGCAATCACAACTCTTTACCTCTGACTACGGGCTTTACTGGTACGATTACTTAAGCGGCTACAGTACAATTTTCGCTGAGTTCGTGGGGAACCAAAGCCGGCAAATAGCGGTGGCTCTTGACAGAGGCGCAGCCCACGTCCTCGGCAGAGATTGGGGCGTAATAATCACTTACTCAGCGAACAATACCATAGAAAACGCTACCCAACTCTACAGTGACATGACGTTTGCATGGCAATCTGACGCAAAATATATAATCGTCTTCGACGGCAACGCCACTGACGCTTCCAATTCTGGAGTTTTGACGCAGGCGCATATAGATGCGATGGAACAGTTCTGGAACTACACCAAAACCAACACGCGCAGCAATGAGTATCCCGCGAATACGGCATATGTACTTCCTGCAGACTACGGTTTCGGGTTCCGTAATCCAAGCGACACGATTTGGGGTCTGTGGAACGCGGATGCACTCTCACCTGCAGTGTGGAACAACGCAAACAGCTTATTGGCATCTTACGGCAACAACTTGGACATTGTTTTCGACGCCAAACTCGACAGCGAACCTGTAACGTTGCCTTACGAAGCGCTGATTTTCTGGAACGGCACAACTATCCAAAACAACTCTAAACCTTAGCTTTCCCCATTCTATTCTTTTTGAGATTTATTGGGAGAAAGTTTTAATCAGTAGAAAGGGAAAGAAAGGCAAGGGAGAAAAGATTAATTTGTAGTTAGGGACTAGCTTTGTTTCATGCCTTGCCGATTTGAGGGAAAATAACAAAAAGGCTTATCTTGCTTGCTATTTTTTTTAAAAAAAGTTATCACCCATTTTTTATTCTCAAACGTAAAAAGGCTTATTGACCATTAGATAATTATGTTTAACTTAGAAGCTGAATAAGTAGTGAATGAAAAAACTAAGGTCTGCCTTGTTTCATGTAGCGTTTTAAAAGAGGAGCTTGAGCTACTGGTCAAGCAGGGAAGCCTTGATATAGAGTTGGTTTTTGTCAGCAAATATTTCCATGTGGATTACGAAGCGGTTGAGAAAAATCTCCGCAAGGTTCTTGAAACAACTCTGAAGCGTTTCAGTGGCCGAGTTGTGCTTGTTTATGGCGATCTCTGTCTGGGCCAAAACGATGAGATGAAAAAGCTGGCCGATGAATATGGCGTAGTAAAAGTTGACGCGGTCAACTGTATTGACTGCCAACTGGGCGGCAAAGGAAAATTCTTAGAAGTTGATCCCGAGCATAACTTGATGTTTATGGGTCCAGGAATGATTGAGTTTTTCAATCACATGAAAGAAAAAATGCTGAAAGAAGGTGTTGATGAGGCGGCCTTTACGAACATGTTCAGCGGTATCAAAGGCATCGTGCTATTGAATACTTGTGGGAACGCTGAAAAGTGCCGGGAACAGTTGGAAAAGTCGGGCATGCGACTTCCAGTTCTTGAAACAAGAGAAATGGGTCTTGAAAACGTAAGACAAGTGATTTTTGATGCAATTGAACGTGCGACTCAAGCCACCTGACTCCTTTAACTTCTGAAAGTTAAGTAATTGATTGTCTGAACATGGAAAGATTAACCACAAATATTAAACAAGTATTCGCACAATAATGCAAACCATAAAGTGTGGATGTGCTTTAATGACGCAACCGGTTACCTCCCAACCTATGAAACGAGTTGAAGATTGGAAGTCCCGATTAATCGACATCTCAAAAAGAAACAACCTCATATATTTCCATAAGGGAAAGCATGGAAGCCTAACGGTTTCGAAGCCTGACCAGCAAGTAATCTTCAACGCGCTAGTTTTAAAAAAACGTCGTTTAGAGTTCTGGATGCCTTCGGAAGAGGATAAAAAGCCTAATCAGCCGGAAAAGATAAACGATAAGGGAAAAGCTAAAGCTAAAAGAACCAAAACCAACGTAAAAGCAGCTGGTAAATCTGAAATTGAACCAGCCGTGCCTGTAGAGCAAAAGCGCCCAACCATAAATCAACTAGTCTGCGGAACTTTAACTCGTGCGGACCTCGAAAAAAACCTGAAAAACTTGCAGTGGCGCTCACTTCTCGATTATCGAGAACGCGGCGTTCGCATTTTACATGCTGCTTTTGGCACTTTAAACTGGGAAGATTTGGAAACCAAAGAGAAAGTTCAGTCTCCTCTGATTCTAGTACCTTTGGAGCTAACGCGGGATTCTATACGAAAACCATATGCAATCGCAGTGCCGCCAGTTGAAGAAGAGGCAGTTTTAAACCCGGCATTGCAGGTTAAACTGAAAAACGACTACAAAATTGACCTGCCATCTTTGCCTGAAGAATGGGAAAACCAAAACCTATTAGACTACTTCAACTTGGTCAACCAAGTAGTTGCTGAAATGGCGTGGAAAGCAGAGCCATCAGTTGACTTGGGGCTTTTTTCGTTCCAAAAACTCGTCATCTACAAGGACTTGGAAGCGAACTCTGATTTAGTTACCCAGCACCCACTGGTTAGGGCAATCGCAGGCATAAAAGAAGACAACCTCATCTTAGACAACTTGCCAAGCGAGAAAGATGTGGACAAAATTGAGGTTCCAGAGAAAACCTATCAAGTGCTTGACGCCGACAGCAGCCAACGTGTCTCGATTGAATATGCATTGCGAGGTCAAAGCTTCGTCATGATAGGTCCGCCTGGAACAGGGAAAAGTCAAACCATCGCAAACATAATCGCAGAATGCATCGCCAACGGAAAATCTGTGCTCTTCGTAAGTGACAAAATGGCTGCTCTCGAGGTTGTCTATAAGCGGTTAAGCGAGGTCGGTTTAGCACATTTCTGTCTTGAACTTCATAGCAGCAAAGCGAACAAGCAGCAAGTTGTGGCTGAACTCAAACGCAGTCTTGACGAAAACCTTGTTCCCCGTAAACTTCCGTCGGTTCATGAGTTCGAGCGGATGACTGAGTACCGTGAAGGATTAAACGGTTACGTTGCCGCGCTACATGAGAAACGGCCGTACTTGCAGAGAAGCGCTTTCGAAGTTTTAAGCTTAATTTCAAGCCTCGAGCGGGTTCCATTTGTTCCCGTGGGCTTAACTGAACTGGGAACGTTGACTCTTCAGAAAATGCGTGAACTTGAAGAGCTTGTTTCTCAACTGAGCAAGGTTTGGCAAGTTATGGAAGAACCGGACTTTCCATGGATAGGATATCGCGCCAACACTTACAATCTTGAAGTCCGCTCGGAAGTGTTAACAACACTTGAAAACAACAACAAAGCGTTACATGACCTGCAAATTGAAACCGCAGATTTTTCCGCCAAACTTGGAGTATATCCGCCTGAAACGTTTGCGCGGGTAAAGTGGCTTCTTGAAGTAAGTAGGTTACTCTATGAAAGCCCCAAGCCGGAAGCATACTGGCTAACCAATCCAGAAATTGATAAACTATTAAGCGAAGCTAAAATTTACAACGACAATAACGTCTGGATTAAGAACATGCGCACCAACCTCATGATCCGCTATAACCGGTCCTTGTTCGACTTGCCAGTCAACAGGTCAACGGAAACGATGCAGGCACTTCAGGCGCTGGGCAAACTATTGCCAGGTATCGAGTTAGAAGAGGGCGAATTTTTGCAGAAACAAGAGCAACTCTTAGCCTTCATAAAAAACACTCAGCTAGCCTCAAGGAAGTGGCGTGAAAACTCCAAGGCGCTCGCTCCACTGTTAGGGTTGGATAGCGAAGGCTTAACGATTAAGCAATTGAAAGAATTATCCAGAATGGCACTATTATGCTTCGCAGAAGACAAGCCTGAGCCGCAATGGTTTGATTCAGAATATTTTGAGCAAGTTCAAGAAATAGTATCAAAAACAAAAAAGCTCTACCAAGACCATAACTTGCTAAAAAGCAGGTTAGACGAAACTTACAGCGACGGAATCTACGCATTAGACCTTGACGAGCTTATAAGACGATACGGTGGACCATACCAGAGTTCTCTGAAAATATTCAATTCAACTTATCGTAATGACCAAAAACAAATCGCTAGATTAGCCAACGACGGCAAAGTTCCAAAAAACGTGCTAAATGACATAATTGATGCTCGAAAAGTCAAAAGGCTACAAGCTCAGATTGAGGAGTCAGCTGAAACAGTTCGGACCTTGCTCGGGCACTTCTATCACAAGTCCAAAACAGATTTTCTGGGGGCAGAAAAAGCATTGGAACTAACAGCTGAAATTCGTAAGCTTTCATGGGCGGCGCAAATTCCCGAAAACCTTCTCAAACTAATCACCAGCACTTCCAGTCCTTCACCCATGATCAAGAATTTAGGGTTAGAACTTCAAGAGTCGGTTGATAGGTGGGAGCAGCATGGCAAAGACTTAGAGCAGCTCATACCTGCAAATATCCCTAAATCCGATATGGCTATAATTCAGACGCCTTTGCAACTGTTAGATGAATGGACGAATGAAACAGAAAAACAACTAAACCCATTGTACACGCTGACAAAAGAGACACTGTCAACATGTAAGCAAGAACCACCGAACTATAAGCAGCTCCTAGAAGACCTCAAAAACGCTGAAGAAATACGAAAAAAAGAAGCCGCCATAATAGGCGAAAAAAGCCAGCTTCAAGCAAAATTCGGCTCACGCTTTAATGGGTTAGAAACGGATTGGCTAGACATTCTCACTGTTCTCGGCTGGTCAATGAAAGTTCAAGCAGCATTCCTTGACATCCCGGTTTCACAAGCTTTTGCACAGATTGCCTCTCAAGGACCAACTGTTGCACCATCAAACACAGAACTAAACCAGAAATACGAGGCTTCATTAAAGGTTCTGTCTGATTTTGAAGCTCGCTTTGATACAGAAATGACGTATCAAAACCAGAAGCTAAAAGATTTAGAAATCAAAGCAATCGGCGAAAGAATCAAAGCGCTTCGAGACCATGTTGATGACTTGCAGGTTTGGATGGACTTCAAAGACATCAAAAACCGCTTTACACTAAGAGGCTTAGACCAGTTCTTTAGTCGCTTGATGGAACAGCGGATTCCATCAGCCGACCTAGTTGATGTTTTCCGCAGAGGCGTCTATCAGGAATGGATAAACGACCTCTACAATGAAGACCCGAGGCTGGGCAGGTTTAGAAGGGAAAATCATGAGCAGTTAGTCACTGACTTCAGAAAACTGGACCAAGACCTCATTAAGCTGACATCCAGCATGGTTATTGAACAAGCAAATAGCCGGAAACCGCAAAATATACTGGTTCAAGCAGCCGACTCGGAAGCTAACATTCTTCTCAAAGAAGCCGCGAAGAAGAGGCAGCTAATGCCAATTCGCACGCTACTGCAAAGGATTCCTAACCTGCTTGTTAAACTAAAGCCCTGCCTATTGATGAGTCCAATAACTGTCAGCCAGTTTCTGTCTCCTGAAAGCAGCAAGTTTGACTTAGTTTTGTTTGATGAGGCCTCGCAGATTGTTCCTGAAGACGCCATCGGCGCAATTTACCGTGGAAAAACAGTGGTTGTTGCAGGCGATAACAAGCAGTTGCCGCCTACATCGTTCTTTCAGAAAAACTTAATTGATGACGTTGACTGGGACGAATTAAGCGACGAGGACGTGGAAGTTTTCGACAGCATACTGGACGAGTGCTTAGGCATCGGGTTACCCGTTAAAACTTTGAAGTGGCATTACCGTAGTAGGCACGAAGACTTAATTGCGTTCTCAAACCACCGCTTCTACGACGACAATCTGATAACTTTCCCAGCTGCAAAAGCCCAAACGGACACTTTAGGCGTAAAACTAGTTTACGTTCCTGACGGCGTCTATGACCGCGGTGGTCAAAGAAACAACCCGAAAGAAGCAGAAAAAGTAGTAGACCTGGTTTTCGAACACTTTCTTTTATACCCGAAGAAAACCTTAGGTGTTGTAACCTTCAGTATAGCACAAATGGAAACCGTTGAAGAAGCCATAGACCGCCGGCTGAAAGAGCGACCTGACTTCGAACCGTTCTTTAAAGAAGACAGGATGGAAGGCTTTTTCGTCAAGAATTTGGAGAACGTTCAAGGAGACGAGCGGGACGTTATATTCTTCAGCGTTGGTTACGGTTACGATCAGCAGAAGCAGATGGCATTGAATTTTGGTCCCTTAAACAAGCCTGGGGGTGAAAGACGCTTAAATGTTGCTGTGACTCGTGCGCGCGAAAAGGTGGTGCTAATCACCTCTATTAAGGCTACTGATATTAATGTTGAAACTAAAGCAGTCGGCGTGCAAACCCTGCGTTTCTACCTTGACTATGCAGAGCATGGGCCTGAAACGTTGGAGTCAGTTAAGTCTAGAGAAGGCGAGTTCGAGTCGGCTTTAGATGAGGATGTGGCAGCGGAAATAAAAAAGATGGGCTACGAAATAGTTCCCCAAGTAGGCTGCAGCGGTTACCGAATAGATATCGGCGTTGTCGACCCGGTTAACCCCGGAAGCTTCCTGCTAGGCGTTGAATGCGACGGCGCCACGTACAAATTTAGCAGCAGCGCGCGAGACAGAGACCGACTTCGCGATCAAGTGCTAAGGCAGTTAGGCTGGCGCATTCACCGTATTTGGTCTCCCGCTTGGGTTGCCAGACGCGACTCTGAAATTCGACGGTTAAGAGAAGCTATTGAACAAGCTAACAAATTACAGCTTGAAAAAGACGCTCAAAAACCAGTCATTAACATGAAAGAGAATATGGCTCCCAAAACTGACGTTCAGAAAATCCAGTTTGCAGGCATCGAAAAAATCGGACAACCCTACCAAGTTTTCCCGCTTAAAGCGACATTTAATCCATACGTTAAAGTTGACACAGTTGACTCCACTTATAATTCGCGGCAAAAAAACGAGTTTCACTTTCCAGAAAACAGGGAAGTGCAAACAAAACTTCTCGCCGAACTAGTGGAAAAGGAGGGACCCGTTAACTTTGACTATGCAGTTGAACGTTTAGGAGCCACGTGGGGCGTTAAACAGGTGACACCGCGGATAACTCATGCAGTAAAAGAAGCTCTTACAAACTTGCTAAGAGAACAAAAAGTTGTGATCAAAGGCAGTTTCCTTTGGCCACCTGAACTTAAAGAGACACCAATCCGCGTTCCGGTCCAAGGCATTCCTGAATCCAAACGGAAAGCTGAGTATATTGCGCCTGAAGAAGTTGAATCCGCTATGAAGCTGGTTGCTCAATACGCTTTAAGTATAAGTGAAGATTCATTGATTGCCGAAACTGCAAAAGTGTTTGGGATTGACCGCTTAGGCGAAGATGATAAAGCTGTGTTCTTTGAAATACTGAAACGGCTCGTAAGAGACAGAAAACTCGTCAGCAAAGACGGCGTTGTTACCGCTGCTTAGCTTTCATTTATTTTCTTTATTAACGTTGGGAGATCAGTTAATGAAGTAATGATGTAATTTGCGCCATTATTCTTGAGCTGCTCTATTGTTGACATGCCGGTTGGCAACCCTACCGCTATAACTTTTAGATCCCTAGCACTATGCATGTCCACGACGCTATCTCCAACTATCAATGCAGTTTGCGGGGTTACGCCTAACCCTTTAAGTGCAACTTCAAATTGTTCCGTATGCGGTTTAACATACTTCACTCTATCTCTGGCAACTATAATTTGGAAGAAATCTTCTATCTTGAAGCGTATGAGAATATATTTTGCCGCTTTTTCACCGCTTGTAGTGCATAAACCCATTTTCAACATCATTCTCTTAAGCTCCTTGAGGGTTTCATTGGCTCCAGGCATCAAACTTGTGGTGGTGGCGGCTTCCATCTCGTATTTCTCAGCGATAGCCATGACTTGACTGCGTACTTCCTCAAACGCAATAGTGGGTTTGCTGGTTTTACCGTTGTTCTTGATGAAAATTTCTGTTTTTGTGAGCATTTCAAAAATGCTTTCATTTACCTTTAGAACTGATGCGGGGACACCTATTCTCATTAGGTAACTTCTGACTTCAGCGCGTAGAGTTTTGAAGTCCAAGTTGAAAGTGGCAAGTGTTCCGTCTAAATCGAATATTAATGCTTCGATGACCAAGGGACGTTAGCTCCGTTACGTGTAGGAAACTGGGGCTTACAGTAACTCTTATAGAAATATACTTTGCGGTTAGATGTACTTTGGAACAATCATTCAGTTATGATGACTTTCAAAGGCTTCTCCGCTGGAGTATCAACTGTTTGCAGTGCTTTTTCAAATTCAGTAAGTTTAAACCTGTGGGTAATTAGCCCTTTTACATCAACCAGTTTTCGAGCAATCAACTCAACAGCGGATGGATATTCAACGGGCGAGATGTAAATCGTGAAAAACAAGGCTTCGTCAGCATCCTCCAAGTTCAAATAACCCTTAGATTCTCCTGCCAGCGCGACTTTGCCCGATTTCCTCACCAGATAGGGCGTCTGCTTTACCGTGTGTGTGGTTCCAGCGGCTTCTATCACCAAGTCGGAGCCAATTTTCGTCAGCTTTCTTACGGTTTTGATTACGTCTTCATTTTTGGCGTTTATAACTGCGTCTGCACCGTACTTCTCGCTGAGTTCAAGTCTGTGATCCTCTAAGTCAACTGCGATGACTCGGCATCCCTTCAATAATGCAACTTGCGTTATGAGTAAACCGATGGCTCCCTGTCCAATTACGGTTACCCAATCGCCAAGATCAGGTTTCATGTAATTTAGCACGCGAAGTGCCAAAGCAACAGGCTCCACTACAGCTGCTTCCTCATCAGTAACGTTTGATGGTACACGAATTAGGCTTCTGGGCAACATAGCTTTGGATTCTGCGAAGAAGCCGTTCCTTGTTAAACCGTAAAACTTGCCTCGAACACAGTAAGTTGGAAATCCCCGCAGGCAAAAGTAGCAGTGACCGCAATTCACTATGGGAACCATAACAACCCGTTCACCTGTGTCCTCTCTAACGCCCCAAGCGTCATGCCCAAGGATTCTGCCTTTCTTCATCCATTTCCACTCGCCTCGGTAAAAGTGCATATCAGTGCCGCAGATGCTTCCAGCCTTAAATTTCACAATTACTCTTTGACCTGAAACTTTTGGTTTTGGGACTTCTTCAATTTTGATGTTGTGAGGTCCACGATAAACGGCTGCTTTCAAAAA
>Ga0187784_10002329_pt1 | contig 15188 bp, 14 predicted proteins | sample 1015_SJ02_MP15_2_FD_132964 | JGI IMG/M metagenome (GOLD analysis project Ga0187784, IMG submission 132964) | Tropical peat soil microbial communities from peatlands in Department of Meta, Colombia - 1015_SJ02_MP15_20_MG | ecosystem: Environmental > Terrestrial > Soil > Wetlands > Peat | place...
AGCAACAAAAGCTTGGGCTGATGGGTGATCGCCATGGCGACGTCGACGAGCTTGCGCACGCCGCCGGGCAAAACCGCAATCGTTTGCTCGCGGTATGGTCGCAAGCGGAAGCGGCCAAGAAGGTCATCGAGCTCGGCCATTCGGGCATCCGTCCGCGCCGGCCGCCATGACGACATTCCTTCGTCCCGCAAAATCGCCAGCGCCATGAGTAAATTCTGGTCCAGTGTCAGACTGGTGAAAAGCTGCGGGATTTGGAAGGAGCGGCTGACCCCGTCGCGGCGCACCTGGCGGGGCGCGAGGCCGGTAATGTCCTTGCCGTCGAGCATGACGCGGCCGGCGTCGGGCTTGAGATGACCGGTAACGATGTTGACGAAAGTGGTCTTGCCGGCGCCGTTATTGCCGATAAGGCCGAGCTTCTCGCCGCGCTGGACCGCAATCGAAATTTCACTGACGGCAATCAGCGCGGCGAAGGCTTTTTGCAGGCGGATAGTCTCAAGGAGCGTGGTCATTCGGATTTTTCCGCCAACGACCGCGCCGATTGGGCCCCGCCGGGGCGCACGCGCTGCGTGAGCGAGCCGAGCCCTCCGGGCAGGAGAAGGATGATCAGCAAGAGGAAGACGCCGAGTGCGCCTTGCCAAGTGTTGGGAAAATATTGGCTGGAATAGGAGCGCACCAATTCGAGAAGAACGGCGGCGACAAACACGGCGGTGACGCTGATGTAGCCGCTCAGAATGGCAAGGAAAACGAACTCGCCCGAAGTCGTCCAGAAGGCGAAATCGGGATCGATATGGCCGAGTGAGAGCGCCGACAAGGCGCCGCCGACACCACCGAGCACGGCGGCAATCACGAAATTGATGCCGTTGACCCATCGCACCGAGGCGCCGAGATATTCGACACGTATCTCATTGTCACGGGCGGCGTGCGAGAGAAGCCCACGCACGGAATCGAAATGGATACGGCACAAGGTTGCGGCGATCACCGTCACCAAACCGGTAAAGAGAAACAGCGCGTAACCGGCATTTTCCGATCCCGCGGGGTGATAGCCAAAAAAGCTCGGCGCGTGCAGATTCAACCCATCCGAGCCGCCCAGCGAATAGGTCTTGTTGAGAATCCCATAGACGATCATCGACAGCGCAAGCGTAAGCGTGGCGAAGAAGATGCCGCGATAACCGGCGAGCAACGGGGCAATGATCACGCCCAGGATCAGGCCGGCGAGCGCGCCCAGCACCACGAGAAGTGTGGCATCGCCGATCCCGAAAGCGCGCATCGCCATGCCGGCGGCATAAGCGCCGGCGCAATAAAAGGTGCCCTGCCCGAACGAGACCAGCCCACCGCGCATCAGCGCGACGATCCCGAGTGCCACCAGTCCCTTCGCGAAGGCCAAAGTGGCGACAAGAACAAGCCAATTCGGCGCCGCGAAGCCGGCCACAGCCAGCGCCACGCATGTGATCAGCGCACCCGCGAGCGTGCCGACGATCCCGGTCATTCAGATTTTCCGCGCCGACATGCGCTGGAATAATCCCTCGGGGCGAAATGCGAGCACCAACGCCATCACCAGATAGACGATGAAAAGTTCCGCCCAGGGCACAAGATGGATAGCGGCCGCCCGGGCGAACCCAACAAAAAGCGCAGCGATGGCCGCCCCCTCCACGCTCCCGAGACCGCCGATCACGACAACGGCAAAGCTGAGCAGGATCACCGTAATGCCGATGCCGGGCTGCACCGAAATCTTCGGCGCGGTGAAAGCGCCGCCGAGCGCGGCGAGAAAGACACCGAGGGTGAAGGCAAACGCGAACACACGGTTGACGTTGACGCCCATGGCCCGGCTGATGTCGCGGTCATGGATGACCGCGAGCACAATCTTGCCGGTGACGGTGCGGTTGAGCCCAAACCAGAGCAGAAGGCCGGTGACCACCGCCAGTCCGATCAACGCAAAATCGTAACCGACATAGCTCAGACCAAAGAACGAGACATTACCGAGGAGCGCGTAAGGCTCCGACGCGTAGTAGGATTCCGCGCCCCAAATGAGCTTTGTGGCATCCTCCAGGATGAGGAAGAGCGCATAGGTTACGAGAACCAGCACCACCTCGTCGCGGCGATAAAAGAAACGAAGCACGCCACGCTCTAAGAGCGGCCCCAGGATCAGCGCAACCGCGAGCGCGGCGCCCAGCATCAACAGATAGCCGAGAAACGGCGGCCCCAGTTCGCCGCCATAATACCAGCCGACCGCGCTCGCCGCCGCGTAGGCGCCGACGGCGAACAGGCTGCCGTGGGCGAAGTTGAGAATATTGAGTACGCCGAAGACGAGCGTCAGACCCACAGCTACGATGAACAGCCACGAGGCATCGATGACGCCGTCGATCAGGATCGCTGCCGCAAGTTTCACGCTCGTTCTCTGCACATTGAGAGCATGATCCTCACGGAAGATCGATTTCCGGCATCAGGCAAAGCGCGGCTTAGGATGCGCCCCGCTTCGGGATTTCGTCAGCCTGTTGCGCAGTTCAGTCGCATTTCGCGCCGGGGAAACCCTGTGCAATCCAATCGGCGGCCTTGACGCCGGGCGGCGGATTTACGCATTCGGCGCCAAAGCGTTCGATGTCGACCAAGCGCACCATCTTGGCGTCCGGATCCCACTTCGACCGCCCGGCAGCATTCGACTGGATCGCCTGATGGCCGTCGCCGAGCGCAAGTTTGATGTGACCAGGCGGCGCATCCCATTCGATACCGACCATGGCTGCAGCCATTTCGTCCGTGGTCGGCTTCCTGCCGCCGTTGGCCGCCATCGCCTTTTCGACAGCAGTTTTCAGCCCGAGCAAGCCTTGCGCGGCACGGTAATGCGGCTGCACCGGAATGAGCCCTGGATACGTCGCGGCCAACATCGCCACGTACCAATCGTTGATTGGGCTCTTTTCGGCGAACTGGCCGTTGGAACCGCGCGCCCCGATAATAACGCCGTCCGGCATTTTGTTGCCGAGCGGCGGCAGCACGTGATCGGAAGCGCTCAGGACCACGACGCGATCCTTCATGAGCCCGCGCGGCGCCGCTTGCAGTACAAACGCCTGCAGATCGCCGCCCCATAGGCTCGAATAGACCAGGGCGGGGTTTTCCTGCAGCAAGGTCGAAATTTCGGTGCCGTACTGGCCGGCGCCGAATTTCGGCCAGAGCTCCACTTTCGTTTTCGCCTCCGGTTCAAGTTGAGCGAGGCTGCCCTTGAAATCTCTCCAGGAGTCCTGTCCCCATGCGTAATCCTGGTTCATGGCGCCGACATCGGCGACCTTGATGCCGCGCTTTACCAGGTAGCGGGCCATGGCGACGTTATCCATCGCGCCATGGGCGGCGGTGCGAAAGACGTATTTGAACTTGTTCTCCTCGAAGATGCGGGGCGTGCCGCAGTCGAAGAGAACAAGAAGTTTTTTGAGTTCCTCGGCCGCCGGCGAGACCGCCAGGCAATCGCCCGAACTGACATAGCCCAAGACCGCATCGACATGGTCGCGATCGAAGGCGCTGCGCAATTCCTCAACTTGCTTGGTCGCGCCGCCCGCCTCGTCGATAAGCTGAACTTGGATTTTCAGGCCGCCAAAGCCGACTTTGTCATACGGCTTGGGCAGGCTTCCGGCATTTAGCGCATCGATGACAGCCTTGGCGGCCTGCACAGCCGGCTTGCCGAATGATTCCGCCGCCTGGCCAGAGAGAAAGGCGACGAAGGCCAATTTGAAAACGTCGTCGTCTTGCGCTGTGGCGCTGGTCGTAAACGAACCGACGACACCGGCGCCGGCGACCAAGGCGGCTGCGAATCCACGAAATTTCATGCTCAGGCCTCCTCCACCTGGATTTTTGTTGCTGCGTGCGCTCTTAGGGCACTCCCGCTTTCTGATGAGTGTGCCCGATGCGCGCAGCTCTGTCCACGCCCCAGCGTGTTCGGTCACGACTCATGCCCGCACGGTCATTTCGCAAACGAGCCCTTGCGGATTCCAGTCAAACCGCGCTTTGCCATGCAATTGCCCGATCATTTGTTTGATGATCTTGCTGCCAAAGCCCTGCACGCTAGGCTCCTGCACCTGAGGCCCGCCGGCTTCCGCCCAGCGCAGTGTGAGCTCGCCGTCGGGCGCGCGCCGCCACATCAAGTCAACACGGCCTTCCGGCACCGACAGCGACCCGTATTTGGCGGCATTTGTCGCAAATTCGTGCAAGGTGATGGCGACGGCTTGCGCGGCGGCCGGCTCCAACAAGATCGCCGGCCCGTCGATGCGCACGCGCTTTTGGTCGGGCGCGCCATAGGGAGCAAGCTCCCGAGCCACTATGGCCGATAAATCCGCGCCGACCCAGCGCGAATCAACAAACAGCGATTGTACGTTCGCGAGTGCTTGGATGCGCCCTTCGATGGCCTCTTTCAGGCCTTTCGGGCTGTCGGATTGAGAAAGATTGACGATCGCCTGCACGCTCGCCAACAGATTCTTGCCGCGATGCTCAACCTCGCGAGCAAGCGTCGCGATTTGCTCCTGACTTTGCTTCTGCTCGGTAATGTCGCGTGCGATTTTCGAGGCGCCGATGATTTCGCCCTCGGCATTTTTGACCGGCGAAACGGTCAGTGAGATGGCGATCAATCGGCCGTCCTTGCGCCGCCTAATGGTCTCGAAATGGTCGATACGCTCGCCGCCTCTGATCCGTCTTAGAATTTCAGTCTCTTCATTTTGCCGATCTTCCGGAATGACGATGGTGATCGGGCGGCCGATCGCCTCTTCCGCGGGATAGCCAAAGATACGCTCCGCGCCCTTGTTCCAGGTGGCAATGATGCCGTTGAGGCTTTTGCTTACGATGGCGTCGTCGCTCGATTCGACAATGGAACTCAGCCAATGAGATCGCTCATCGGCGAGCTTACTTTCGCTTAAATCACGCGTCACCGTTCCATAGGCGACGATTGCGCCCGATGAATCGCGCAGCGGAAAGATATTGTAGAGCACCGGTATGGTCGCGCCGGTCGCGAAATTTCGAAACTTCAGTTCGCCTTCCCAAAAGCCGTTATTGCGCGCTGCCGGCAATACCTTTTGCGTGACTTTGTCTCGGTCGTCCGCTGCGAAATAATCGATAACCCGAGTTGACTGCACCGTGACGTGATCGGGTAACCCGACGAGCCTGCGCCCGGCTTCGTTGAGGAACAGGCCGTTGCCTTCGAGATCGGCGATGCCGATGAATTCGTGAGAGGCGCCGACCAGCGCGGCCAGCATGCGCGTGAAGCCGTCTTCGGAGCCTAATTGGCCAAGCCCGTGAGCAATCACCGAAAGGTCGTCCGCCACGACGCTACTCCACGCCGGTCGGCCAAGCGCGGAGCTGCCGGCGCATATCTATTGCCGCAAGTGACAACAGATTACGCGCCGCCGCCGGTCAGTTTATCGACTTTCTTCTGCATTTCGTCGAGCTGACGTTTCAAATCGTCGATGTCGCCGCTCGTGGTCGCAGTCTTGCCCGCTTCCGTCTCAGGCTCGCCGCCACCCTCACGCCGCGCGAACGGCGCAAACATCGAGAAGGCGCGTTCGAACATCTCCATGTTCCGCCGGACCTGATCTTCCAGCCTTGGAAACCCGCCGACGCCGAAGGCCTGCGCCATCTGCTGGCGAAACTTCTCCTGCTCACGGGTAAGCGACTCGATGGAGACCTCGAGATAGCGCGGCACCAACATCTGCATGCTGTCGCCGTAGAAGCGGATGAGCTGGCGCAAAAAAGTGATCGGCAGGAGGTTTTGCCCTTCCTTGTTCTCCTGCTCGAAAATGATCTGCGTCAGCACCGAACGGGTGATGTCCTCCCCGGTCTTGGCGTCGTAGACCACGAAATCCTCGCCGTTCTTCACCATGGCGGCGAGATCTTCGAGCGTGACGTAAGTACTCGTGCCGGTATTGTAGAGACGGCGGTTGGCGTACTTTTTAATGGTGACCGGTTCTTCGGTCTTGGTTGAGGGCGCAGACATCGCGTTGACCATCTTGGTTCCGGGCAAAATAGGCGCTTTCCCGAGGCGCGGCTACCGTTTTATGACGCTGGCCGGCTGCCGGGCGACGGCGACCGCCGGGGTAGTCGTCCGCATGGCGGCAATGCGGCGCTACTTCGTCTTGTCGAGCGGCGGCGGCGTCCTTATGACTTATATCAATGAGCCTGCGGCAATCCCGCGTTAAAAAAAAAACCCTTACCGAAAGGATTCTGCCATGAAAGACGACATTGTGATTGTCGGCGCGGTACGCACGCCGGTCGGAGCATTTAATGGGGCGTTCGCGAACATGCCCGCTCACGATCTCGGCAAAGTCGCGATCAAAGCGGCCATTGACCGCGCCGGCGTCGAGCCGTCGCGGGTTTCGGAAGTCATTATGGGCCAAATCCTCCAGGCCGGTCAGGGTCAAGGCCCGGCGCGGCAGGCCTCCATCAATGCCGGCATCCCGGTCGAAGTGCCGGCGTGGAGCGTCAATCAGCTCTGCGGGTCGGGACTGCGCGCGGTCGCTCTCGGCTATCAGGGCATTGTCAACGGCGATTCTGAAATCGCCGTTGTCGGCGGCCAGGAATCCATGAGCATGGCGCCGCATTGTGCGCATCTGCGCGGCGGCGTGAAAATGGGCAATTTTGAGATGATCGACACCATGATCAAGGACGGGCTGTGGGATGCCTTCAATGGTTATCACATGGGCAACACCGCCGAGAACGTCGCGCGCCAATGGCAAATCACCCGCGCGCAGCAGGATGAGTTCTCCGTTAAGTCGCAGAACAAGGCCGAAGCCGCGCAAAAGGCGGGAAAGTTTAAGGACGAGATCACCCCGGTAACGGTCAAGAGCCGCAAAGGCGACATTATCATCGACGCCGACGAGTATCCGAAGCACGGCACCACGCTTGAAGCCGTCAGCAAGCTCAAGCCCGCCTTCGACAAGGAGGGCACGGTGACGGCGGCAAGCGCATCGGGGATCAATGACGGCGCCGCCGCCATGGTGCTGATGAAAGCGAGCGAAGCGGCCAAGCTTGGCAAAACCCCGCTCGCCCGCATCGTGTCCTGGGCTCAGGCCGGCGTCGACCCGAAAATCATGGGCACCGGACCGATTCCGGCTTCGCGCGCCGCGCTGAAAAAGGCCGGCTGGAGTGTCAGCGATCTCGACTTGGTCGAGGCCAACGAAGCGTTCGCGGCACAGGCTTGTGCGGTCAACAAAGACCTCGGCTGGGACACCAGCAAAGTCAACGTCAACGGCGGCGCCATTGCCATCGGCCATCCGATCGGCGCCTCAGGTGGGCGCGTCCTGGTGACGCTGCTCTACGAGATGCAAAAGCGTAACGCAAAAAAGGGTCTGGCGACGCTGTGCATCGGCGGCGGCATGGGCATCGCCATGTGCGTTGAGAGATAGGGAACGGACGACAAAACCCATAAGTCGTCATGCCCGGCCTAGTGCCGGGCATTCACGACTTTAATCTCGAACAACAAGACGTGGATGGCCGGGACAAGCCCGGCCATGACGATAGAGGGAGGGAACTAATGCCACGCGTCGCATTGGTGACGGGCGGAACCCGCGGTATCGGCGAGGCGATTTCCAAGGCGCTCAAGGCGGCCGGCTACAAGGTCGCTGCCGGTTACGCCGGCAACGACGAGGCGGCGCACAAGTTCAAGGAGCTGACCGGCATCCCGATCTACAAATGGAGCGTAGCGTCTTACGAGGCCTGCGCTGAGGCTGTCAAAAAAATCGAGGCAGATCTTGGCCCGATCGACGTCCTGGTCAACAATGCCGGCATCACCCGCGACGCTATGCTCCATCGCATGAAGCCGGAACAGTGGGCGGAAGTGATCGGCACCAATCTGAATTCGCTGTTCAACATGTGCCGGCCGCTGATCGAAGGCATGCGTGCGCGCAAGTTCGGCCGCATCATCAACATCTCCTCGATCAACGGGCAAAAGGGGCAGATGGGGCAGACAAACTATTCAGCTGCCAAAGCCGGCGAGATCGGCTTCACCAAGGCCTTGGCGCTGGAAAGTGCCAAGAGCGGCATCACCGTCAACGCCATCGCGCCGGGCTACATCAACACCGAAATGGTGCAGGCGGTGCCGAAGGACGTGCTGGAAAAAAGCATTCTGCCGACCATTCCCATCGGCCGGCTCGGCGAACCGGAAGAGATCGGCCGTTGCGTGGTGTTTCTTGCCTCCGACGATGCCGGATTGATTACCGGCTCGACGCTGACCGCCAACGGCGGGCAATATATCACTTAGCAGGACGCCTGGTTTTCCCGCTCATTCCCGCGGAAGCGGGAATCCAGACCAAAGATAGATCTGGGTCCCTGCTTTTGCGGGAGGACCAGCGAACGTATCCCTCACGCATCGAGGTCGAGGGTGAACAGCTCCTGCGAATGCGACACACCGCGCAGCGCGAACCGTCCGACCGATACCAGCTGCCGCTTGATGTCGCCGACCGCGGCAAAGGCGGCTGACACCAGAAGCGGCTGATCGGCGGAACGACACATCGCCGCAATGCGGCTTGCTTCGTTCACGGCGGGACCGATGACGGTGAAGTCCAGCCGTTCGTGGCTGCCAATATTGCCGTAAAACACCTCGCCGACGTGCAAGCCGAGATACATGTCGGTCACTGCCTGGCCCGCCGCCGACCGGCGCCCTTTCAATTCGGCTACCTCTTTGCGCGCAGCAATCGCTGCGGCCAAGGCCGCAGTGCAGGCGTGCTCGCGATCGGCGGCGGTGAAGATCGCCAGCACACCGTCGCCAATCAGTTTAACCACGTCGCCGCCATGCTCGTGGATTGCTGAAACGATGACGTCGGCATAGTCGTTCAACAGCGGAATCACCTGTTCCGGAACGGAATCGGTGATACGCGTAAAACCGCGCAAATCGCTGAACCAGATCACGGCGTCGACGCGTTCGGTAATGCCACGCACGATCCGTCCGCTGAGCACGCGCTGGCCGGCGTCGCGGCCCAGATAGGTTTCCATCAACGTTTTAGTCATGCGTTGCAGCGCCGCCGTTTTGAACGCGAGCGCAAGTGACGGCGCAAGACGTTGGAGCGCGGTGATTTCTTCGTCGCCGAACCCGTTCGCGGCCGCCGTGGCCCACGCCATGTACACGCCGTCCATGTCGCCAATGATTCCCTCGGCGGAAAAACGGCAAATCATCGCCACATAGTCGGTCATTCCCGCGGTGCGCAAATCCGCGAGCATCGAAAATTCGTCGGCAGCCGCTTCGTTCAAGCGCCGCCGCAACAGCGGCTCGCCGGTCTGCAGCAACTGATAGAACGAGCTCCTTCGCCAACGCTCGGCCGCTTCCAATTCGGCGGGACTGGCGCCGGACGCGGCGAGCACCGCTGGATCGGTGCGGCCATATTCCAACAGGCGCAATTCGGCAGCGCCGTGGTCCCACTGGTAAAGACGGCCCTCATGCACAGGATGCAGCGTGTCGATAAAGATATTTGCGCGGCCAAGCGGCAAACCGGCGGCAACACAGCGGCGGCAAAAGCCGGAAACGATGTCGCCCTCAGACGCGCCGGCGAGACCGGCCTCGGTCAGCCATGCCGCCGATGCCGCGAAGAACGCTTCGTCCATGGTGCGATTATACAAGTGGACCCAAAGAATCGTGCGGCAATATTATCGCGGCTCCCATCCCGCCGGCGCCAGTTCGAATTTAGCAAACTCAAAGCCGGGCGCGACCGTGCATCCCACGAGCGTCCAGTCGCCGAGCGTTTGCGCCGCCTGCCAGGCGCGCGCCGGCACGGTCACCTGCGGGATTTCATCGGCATGGATATCGGAGCCGAGCCGGAAGATTTGCTCGGTCGTCCCGTCGACCACGGCGAGCCGAAGCGGCGCCCCGGCATAATAGTGCCAGACTTCGACGGCGTCGACGCGATGCCAATGGGAGCGTTCGCCGCGCGCCAACAGAAAATAGATCGCGGTCGATGCGGCGCGACCGTCGTCCACCCGACGCGTGTCGCGAAAAGTCTCGCGAAAATACCCACCCTCCGGATGCGGTTGCAGATCGAGCAGCCGGATCACTTCGGCGGCGGTGAGATTTGGCGGGATCACGAGCGATCCGTGCTTCGCATTTTTTGCCTTAAAATCTATTCTTGCGCTCGCGGATTTCGGCAAAAACTTTCCAAGCCGGACTGCCGGCGAGGCCGACCGCCTTGGCGACATCCGGCAGATCGGCGCGCAGGAACGGGTTCTCCGCCTTTTCCGCCCCGATGGTCGCGGGAATGGTTGGATTGCCCGCGGCGCGCAATTTCGTCACCTCGGCGGCGCGGGCGGCAAGCCGCGCGTTGCCCGGCTCGATGGTCTTGGCGAAGCGGATATTCGCTTCGGTATATTCGTGGCCGCAGAAAAACTGCGTGTCGTCGGGCAGATCGCGCAGCTTAAGCAAAGATTGCCACATCATCTGCGCATCGCCTTCGATGACGCGGCCGCACCCGATCGAAAACAGCGTGTCGCCGACGAAGGCTAGCTTGTCCACCGGGAAAAAATACGAGATGTGCCCCGCGGTGTGGCCGGGCGTCTCAATGACGCGGCCTTGCAGTCCGCCGACCCGTACCGTGTCGCCTTCGCCGACGGTTTCGTCGACTTCGGCAATGCGCTGCGCCTCGCGGCGCGGAGCAACAACCCGGCACTTATAGTGCCGCTTCAATTCGGGAATGCCGGCAGTGTGGTCGCCGTGATGATGGGTGACGAGAATGTCGCTCAGCCGCCAGCCGGTCTTCTTCAGCGCGGCTTCGACCGGCGCCGCCTCCGGTGCATCGATCGAGGCGGTCGCGCCGCTATCCGGATCGTGAATGAGCACACCGTAATTGTCCGACAGGCAGGGAAACAGATAGGTCTGTGCTGACATGGCTTTCATCATTTGGGGATTGTGGAGCCCGCGGTTCGAGCGTGGCTCCGTGGTCTCAATGCCAAAGTAGGCATTACCCGCCGTTAACCGCAAGATCATCCGTTTTAGATTCCGGGTTCGCGGTCGTCGCCCGCAACCCGGAATGACAACCAAATCCGTGCTATTTTCCGGTATATGGACGTCGTTGACCTGCGCGATTTTTATGCCCAGCGACTCGGCACGGTGGCCCGCCGCTTCATCGGCCGCGGCATTCGTGCGCGCTGGACGGACACGGCGTCGCTGCGCGTCCTCGGCGTTGGTTACGCCACGCCTTATCTCGGCTTGTTTCGTGAAGAAGCCGAGCGCTGCCTCGCGCTCATGCCGGCGCCGCAAGGCGTCGTGCGCTGGCCGTCATCGAAGCCGGCGCTGGCCGCGCTGGTCGAGGAGGACGATTTGCCGCTGACCGACTCGGCGGTCGACCGCGTGCTTTTGGTGCACGCTCTGGAAAATTCGGCCGACCCGATCGGGCTTCTGCGCGAAGTGTGGCGCGTACTGGCGGGAGGCGGGCGGCTCCTTGCCGTGGTGCCGAACCGCCGCGGATTGTGGGCGCGCATGGACACGACGCCGTTCGGCTCCGGCCGGCCCTACTCGCGCTCGCAAATCACCCATCTATTGCGCGAAACCTGGTTCACGCCGACCGGCTGGGGCGAAGCGCTGTACGTGCCGCCGGTTTCACTCGGGCTGTTTCTGCGTTCCGCGGCGGCGTGGGAACGCGCCGGAGCCACCATCTCGGCGCCGTTTGCCGGCGTGCATATCGTCGAAGCGACGAAGCAGGTCTATCGCGCCATCCCGGCGCGGCGCGAGCGGCGACGGCTCATGCCCGTGCTCAAGCCGGTCCTCATCCCCTCGCCCGGCGCGATCGGCGCCTCCCGTACCTTCACGGCGCTGCAGGAAGACGAAATCAAATAAACAAATAAATCACTGCGGCCACGGCTCCGCGGTCATTGCGGCTGCATCGGCACCGATGAGGGTCTTGAAACCGTTCTGCCGCTCGCCCTCGATGGCGGCAAGGAGCGCAGCTTTGATCTCGGCCACAAGGCCAAGACCGCGGAACACCAAAGCGGAATAAAGTTCAACGAGCGTGGCGCCGGCACGGATCTTGGCGAGCGCGGCGGTGCCGGAATCGATTCCGCCGGCGCCGACGAGCGGGAACACATCCTCCACCCGCACATAGCTCTCCGCCAGCATGCGGGTTGAGAGAGAAAATAGCGGACGGCCCGACAGCCCTCCCGCCTCTTTGGCGCGCTCGGTCTCACGCAGGCTTTGCGGCCGCGTCACAGTGGTGTTCCCGATGATCATGCCGTCGACGCGGCGGGCGCGCGCGACACCGACAATATCGTCAAGTTCGTTAAGCGACAGATCCGGCGCAATCTTGAGCAGCACCGGCGTCGGGACGGCAGCGCGCTCGCGCGCGTCGATCACCCGCGCCAGCATGTCGCCGAGTACCGATGCCTGCTGCAAATCGCGCAGTCCCGGAGTGTTGGGCGACGAAACGTTGATGGTGAGATAGCTCGCGACCGGCGCGAAGCGCTCGATCAGGCGCACATAATCGCCGACCCGGTCGGACGAGTTTTTGTTGGCACCGATATTGATGCCGACGATGCCGCCTTTGCGGGCGCGTCGGGCCAGCCGTTGCAGCACGCGCTCGGCGCCTTGCGAATTAAAGCCCAGCCGATTGATCACCGCTTCATCGGCGTCGAGGCGAAAGACCCGTGGCCGCGGATTGCCCGATTGCGGCCGCGGCGTGATGGTGCCGACTTCGACGAAGCCGAAGCCCAGGCTTAATAGCGCATCCGGCACCTCGGCGTTCTTGTCGAAGCCCGCCGCCATCCCGACCGGATTGGGGAAATTGAGCCCAAAGGCGCGCACGGCAAGCCGCCGGTCGTCTTTGCCGGCGCGCGGCAGCGGAGCGAATTTAAGCATGTTGACGGTGAGGCGATGCGCGTCTTCCGGATCGAGCGCCGAAAGTAGCGGCCGTGCCAGATGCTCGAACGCGCCGATCACGAAGAAAGCTCCGGCAGCGCGCGGTGGCCGTTTACCTCGTCGGCCAGCGTGCGCGTCCAGCGCACGGCCTTGAGCGGCAACGCGGCATAGAGATGCGGAAAAAGGTCGCCGCCGCGCGAGGCTTCCCATTTAAGCGCTTGGCCGAGCGCGTCGGCATCGACGGCGACCAGCAATAAATCCGTTGCGCCGGCAAAATGCTTGGCCGCCGTACCGGCAAGTTGGACGGCGGTGGAAAAATGAATGAAACCGTCGCGCGCATCGGCCTCCGATCCGCGAAATTCACCATGACGTTCCGCGGCAAGCCACGCTTTTTGCTCGCAGATTTTGTAGATCGTCGTCATTAAGCCACTTAACCCTAACGCGAAGTCGCGCCTCCGGCGCAAACAACCGCCGTAGCCGCTGTGCTAAAAATAGTAAGTAACCGGTTAAAGCGTGCATTGGGAATGGTGCATGAGTACGCTGTCCAAAATTTTCGATCACATTCAAACGAAAATCTCCGGCGAAGAGCCGGTCGCGTCGCCGGACACCGCCGCCGTCGAACCAGAGATCGAACCGCCGGCCTCGGAAGCTTGGGCCGATCTCGGCGCCAGGGTGGGCGGCGATAATGAGAACTTGCGCAGCCTGTTGATTGACGTCGGCCGCCGCATCGACGCGCTTGACGATCTGCGCGACATTTTCGCCGAGCTGGTGGTTCCCATCGGCCAGGCGCTCAACACGCTCGAGCGCGAGGCGCTCGACAACGCCAATCTGCGCAACGCACTCGAAGAAACGAGCGTCGGTTACGAGCAGCTGCGCGCCGAGGTCAAGGAGGTGCGTAGGAGTCTGGCTGCGAGCCAAAGCGAGTGCGAGCACCTCAACTACGAGCTCGGGATTTCGCAACAAACCGTCGGCACGCTAGAGGCCGACAAGGCCGATCTCGCGGCTGAACTCGAGCCGGCGCGCACGCGGCTTGCAGAGCTAGAAGGCGAATTGGCGCGCGAGACCGCCGCGGTGCGCATGCTCAACGAACATAAACAGGCATTAAGCAAACACAGCGCGGCAGCAGAAAAGCGCATCGCCGAACTGGAAGGGCTCGTCGGCGCAGCGAGCGAAAAGCTCGCCATCGGAGCGGACGAAAACCGCACGCTGCAGACCTCGCTCGATCAGCTGGTGGAAGAAAACTCGCGCCTGCAACGCCGGGTGACCGACAGCGAGACGGCGGTGGAGAAGGCATTGACGCAGCTCAGCCAGCTGCAATCGGCATTGAAGGCGGCCGAGGCCGAGCGCGGCCGGCTGACCGCGGCGCTCGCCGAAGCCAACGACAAGCGCCAAGTCGAGACCAATACGCTAAGCACGCGGCTTGAGGCGATGTCGTCGCGGGCGGTGACGGCGGAGAAACTACTCGCCGAGGTGCGGCAAAATTTGCTCAGTCGGACCGAGGAGAACAATGCCGCCGGGCGCAAGGTGGTCGAGGCGACGCTCGCCCGCAATATGGCCGAAAAGAAGCTCGAACTGGCGCAGACCGCTTTGCAAAGCAAAGAGAAGCTGTTGAACGAAGTCGAGCAGTTCCGCACCAAGCTCGCTGAGCGCGCCAACACCTTGCTGCTCAATGTCCGCCAGCGCGACAAGGCACTGTCGCGCGCCGAGGAGGAGATTCAGGCGTTGAGCGGCCGCGTCGGCCAGCTTGAAGCCGAGGCCGATCGGCAGCGCAACAAGGCGGCGGAGACCATTGCCGGGCTGAAAGCGCAATTGGAGAGCGAGCGCGCCGGGCGCACCGTGGCCGAAGGCGCGCTGAAGAAGGCGCGGATGAGCTACATGGACTTGCCGCCGGATTTTGACAATTTTTCCCGGCAGGGCCGGACGGCCGGCGGCCGCGGAACACCGCGTGAGCGGCCGACACGCCAAGGCCGGAGAGATTTGCCGGTGGTGCAGAGCGACATCGATTCCGCGCCGGAAACGTTCGAGCCGTTGGACGAGAAAGAGGCTTCCACCGGCTGATCCGCCTCCCTGTCGGTGATCAAGGCGCTCCTCGGGGGGTTGAGGGGTTGAGGCCGACATCAATATATTCCTATCATAGCGGTGAGGATTTCGGCGTGGCGCTGTCCGAAAGTGGGCGACGGAGGGGCTTTCATGCTTACCCACGCGCAAATCTGGGCGGCCGTCGATCGCTTGGCGGCGCGCGCTGGACTGTCGGCGTCTGGCTTGGCCCGCCGCGCGGGGCTTGATCCGACCACCTTCAACAAATCCAAACGCGTCACCGCTTCCGGGCGCGCGCGCTGGCCTTCGACCGAGTCCATTGCCAAGGCACTCACCGCGACCGGAACGCCGATGG
>Ga0187784_10002330_pt1 | contig 15181 bp, 16 predicted proteins | sample 1015_SJ02_MP15_2_FD_132964 | JGI IMG/M metagenome (GOLD analysis project Ga0187784, IMG submission 132964) | Tropical peat soil microbial communities from peatlands in Department of Meta, Colombia - 1015_SJ02_MP15_20_MG | ecosystem: Environmental > Terrestrial > Soil > Wetlands > Peat | place...
CGAAATACGAAGACCCCGGTCGGCGACGGTCGGTGCCGTAACGCCCGGCGAGATCTTCGAATGGTTGGTCGGCGTGCAGTTTAGCAAACGACGGGCGCTGCTGGCACTTTCGGTGAGCTGGTCGAAGGATTTGGGCCCAAAAACCTGCGGGAATTTCTCGGAATCCGCCCCCGAATCTCGTTGACAATGGGAAATGGCCTCTCCATAATCGCAACTTAGTTGCGCTTGCGATTGATTTGCGCCCCCTGTCTTGACCGGATTCCGGCCCATGCTGGTCCGCCCGAAACGAGCTTTCGTAGCCGGCATGCTCGTCCTCTACGCGGGGATGATGCTGTTCGGGCAGGGCCTGCATCATCTGTTGGGATGCGACCACGAGCACGCGTTGCAGTCGAAGGTCCCCCACAGCTGCCCCTCGACCGCAGTTCGGGCGGTAGCGGCTGTCGAGCACGGCCACGATGCCGACAATTGCCCGATCTGCCAGTTCCAGGCGCAAGGCCAGCTTGCGACGACAAGCGTCGGCAGCGAGCTAAAACAAACCGTCGTTGCTGACCCGCCGCTTTATTCTCCGCCGCTTGTGGCAGTCTTTGCCCTCGGCATTCCGGGTCCGCGTCCGCCTCCCTGCGTTTGACTCTCTGTGTCACGGTGGCCCCGCGGCCTTTCGCCCGGCTGATTGGCGATTGGTTCTGCGCGAGGGACTCCGGGGAGATGAGCGGCACGCTTCTCCTGCTCTGCGGCTAATCGCCGCACGGCATTGTGTCGATTGATCCGTCGACGGCCGTGAGCTGACCCAGTTGCTGGATTGCCGTTCTCGCCTCCGTTTGCGGCCAAGCGCGAGGCGAATGGTTGGTCAGACCGCAGCCCCGTGCCGAAATCGCGGCGGAGGCGAGACGGATTTAACGACACCTCGGATCGCAAAAGAGCCGTGCATTCGACGTTTAGTCGGCGAACTCCTCAGCCGATTCCCCGAATCCGATGAGAATTCCCAGAGAGTGGGGTTGAACATGAACAAGTCCAAAAGCGCCCGAAGCGCATTTACGATGATCGAACTTCTTGTGGTGATTGCCATCATTTCGCTTTTAATTTCGTTACTGTTGCCGGCGGTTCAGGCGGCGCGCGAAGCCGCCCGGGTGACTCAGTGCCTTAACAATCTCAAGCAGATCGGCCTCGCCTTCCATAACTACGCGGACACCAACCGCTGCTTTCCGCCCTCGTACGTTCAAGGGTCCTCGACCGCGACCGGCGTCGTTTATGGCATACAAGTTCCCGATTTGGGCTACAACAACGTGAATGGATGGGGGTGGGGCGCCCTGATCCTGCCCTACATCGAACAGGGCAACCTCTACAAGAAAATCGACTTCAACCTGCCGTGCTGGGCGCCGCAAAATGCGACCGCCGTCCAGACCCAAGTCGCGACGTACCTCTGCCCTTCGTCGTCGAAGAAGGGCGCCTACGACCCGTACTCAGTGCAACAGTACACGGCAGGCAACAACGAGAATCCTGAGAATCCGGCCCCGTACAACCCGCCGATCTATTTTTCGCACGGCCACTACGCGCTCAACGCGGGTCAAAACGGGCCTTGGAACCGCTCGACGCCGTATTCCATCGATTTCAGCATTCCGGAACCGGTCACCATCGGCTCGAATGGACTGCCGCTCCCGGCACTCGAATGGGACATCATCAATGGGCCGTTTTATCGCAATTCCCACACGCGCCCGCGTGATGTCACCGACGGCTTGTCGTGCACCGTCTTCGCCGGAGAAGCGGATCCGTTCCTGACCGACAAGACCTGGGTCGGCGTCATTCCGTGGGGCATTACGCCACCCGGACCCGCCTTCATCGGCGACACCAACAGCGGTGGTTGCATGGTCGGCGTCCACAGCGGCCCCGACATCCACGACCATCCAAACGTCATTATTCACCCGCCGGACGATCCCTTCGGACACACAGATGAAATGTACTCGGAGCATTACGGTCAACAGGGGTGCAATGTCCTGTTTGGGGACGGTGCGGTCCGGTGGATCAGCGCGTTCATCGACCAGAATACGTGGTGGTATCTCTCGACGATGAACGGGGGCGAAGAGGTGTCGCTACAGACCTTGGGTGAGGGTGCTTAAGAAAAAGTAAGAAACAACTTCGGCCGCCGTCGCGACAGGCGGGGTGCCGCACGCGGGAGACAATAAAATGGACCTGAAACGAATCGTCGTTGCCGGTGCGGTTGCCGGCTTGTTAGTGATCGTCGGCGCCTGGTTGACCTGGGGGACACAGCCTCCGCAGATCGGGGGGGACAAGGAAGCTTACGTGGTCGTCGAGGCGATCTTCACGGCCCTCTCGTCGAAAAGTGAGGAGCGACTCGCGAAAAGCGAGGAGCAGATGCATGCCCTCAGAGATGCCGGGAAATTGCCGGTTCCCGTCGCCGACTACCTGGATGGCATGATCAAAGACGCACGCGCGGGCCAATGGAAAGCGGCGACGAAGCAGATGTTCGTCTTTATGAAGGCGCAGCGCCGCCCAGACGCCTAGCTGGGTCGAAGGCCATCCGGCCGCGGCCAACTCGACCTGATCGATCGTTCTGATTGTGGTGCTGGCGACGGTTTCGACGAGTCGCGTACAAGGATCTCCGAAGCCTCGACGAACCGTCGCCGGCAGCGCGCCGAAAGTGGCTTCCACGACCACAACGGCCGACCGCAACGTGCCGGCGCTGACCGCCTCGTCGGCGCCTTCTTGGGTTGGCAGGCTGCCGTTGCCATGTGCTTAATGATGGCGCAATCGTCTGCTCTCCGAGGCCAAACGCCTGTTGGCGCGGCCCGTGACAGCAGTTCCCGACGCGAACGGCAATCTGCGATCCCGGCTCGCAACGCGGTGCAGACGCGGGCGGCTTGCCCGCACGATCTGCCTTAGTGCCCGATTCTGGGACGGCAACCGCTGATTTTCGTCCAGTGCCTCGCGGCAGCGCGGTTTCTTAGACAAACGGTGCGGTCGTGCCGGTCCAATGGTGAGACTTCGCGCTGCGTTTTTTCGATCCGCTTGCCATTTATCGCGGGACGACGCAATGACCGATCTCACGAATCCGATCGTGATCAAGTTGAAGGGATTTCTGTTCCTGTTTCTTGGCCTCTTTGCCGCCACGCTTTTGTTGTGCCTGCATCCGGAGTGGCGTGTCGCGTTGCTTTTGGGCGTGGCGATCTGGTCGTTCAGCCGCTTCTATTACTTCGCCTTCTATGTCATCGAGAAGTACGTCGACTCCAGCTACCGGTTCGCGGGGCTCCCGTCGTTTGCCCGCTACCTGATCGCTGAACGGCGGCGACGGAGCGAAACTTCGCGGCCACACTCACTTTGACTCGGTATTGGCGCGTTTGAGCGGCAGGTCGTAATAGAAGATGCGGTTGAGATCGTTCGGGCCGCCAATCTGCTCTTTGCCGATGACCAATCGATCGCCGACGAGCGTCCGTACCTGGATCGACCCGTCGGGATTGGTCACCAGGAATTCGGCCGGGTGGACAAAGATGATCGGCAGTTTGTTCTCCTTCGAGCGCGCCTGAACCATCGCATCATTCTGTTTCGACCCGAACATCCCTCCCGAGGGGCAGATCAAGAATTCGGCCCCATTCTCGCGGAAGCGACGAACGACGTCCGAATATCGGCGATCCGCACAGATCAGAATGCCCATCTTTCCAAACGGCGTGTCGTGTACCGTCGAGACTTTGCCCGCCGTGTTTCTCACGACCTCTTCGTCCATCCGCTGCTTGTGATACTTGCCCAAGAGTGACCCGTCGGGACCGATCAGCACGGCCGTATTGAAGTGCTGCTTGCCGTCAGCCTCGAGAAGTCCTGCGACGAGGCAAATCTTGAGTTCGCGAGCCAGGCCGGCCAGCCGTTGAAAATAGGGGCCATTGGGAATCGGCTCCGCCAGCGTCTCGTACTGCTTTTTCGAGACGCTCCAATCTTCCGCCGAGTAGCCGTCCAAGAAACACTCGGTCGTGACCACCAGCTGCGCGCCGTGTTGAGCCGCCTCGCGAATCAACGGTTCGATCCGGCGATAGTTGGCTTCCTTGTCCGCGCGGATCCACTTAAGCACGATGCCCGCGACGTGCACTGTCGAGACCGGCTTCTCGTCGGCGGCAACCTCGGAAGCGTGTTGCGCCAAGGCAAGCAAAGTGGCTATGCTAATCGTCAAAAGCAGGAGCGGAACGCGGGCCGGCTCGCTCATCATCATCCTCTTGATCGCGCAAGTGAAGATGGCACCTCGAGCAGCCGTTGTAAGTTGCCTGCAAGCACGTTGGCGGCTTTGACTGGCTCCAGTCCTTCACACAGTTTAAGCACGCGGTCGCGCGTGGCGAGGGGCTCGTATTCGGGAAAGTCCGAGCCGACGACCATTCGGCGATCGAAGGTCCGCATCAGAAAACGCAGGTCGTCGTCGACCGAACTTCCCGCATACCGGTGGATCGTGAACGACAAGTCGAGCACCAGGTTCGAATGGGTGGCGACAACTTCGGAGACGGCCAGCACCTGCGAACCTCCCCCGTGCAGCAACACGATCTGCGTTTGCGGTGCCGCCACGGCCAGAGCATCGACCATGTCGGGCGCATTGCGGGTGGCGCGCCCCGGTTGGCGGAAGAGCGTGTCGAGAAACACGATCAAGCGCCGATCGCCGGCCGAGCGCAACGCCCGGATCACCTTGACGTGGAGCGGATCGTAACCGTTGAGCCTCGGGTGGAGTTTGAGTCCGGCAAAACCCGCTCCCGCCAATTGCGCAACCGCGTCGGCGATCGCGTTCTCGCTGTCGAAAGTCGCCGGATTGAGCGAGCCGATTGGAACGAATCGTTCGGGATGGCGCCGCGCAGCGTCGAGCACCGTCTGGTTATCGATCACTCCGGCGATCGCCACCAGGCAAGCCCGAGCCGGCGCGCAGCGTTCGAGTTCCGCAACCAGCCGCTGGCAGCGCGCGTCCCGCTCGGTATTGCCGAGCCAAGTTCCGTCGGCGGTCACATGCGTGAGCGAGTCGAAGAACGACACGCCGAGTGAATTCACCGCGGCTCGTTCAGGTAGCGCTTCTGGCATACGGTCTCAAAAGTGTCCCACTTGCGACGGTCGATGCAGTCGAACCATATATCTTCTTGCTCCTCGATGCGGTCGAGCGCCGTCAGGAATTCCTCGGTGAGTGCGGCGTGCGGGACAATCACCACGCCCGAATCGTCACAAACGGCGATCGCTCCTTCGTAGCGGGCGCGGCGCTCGGCGACGATGGCCGGGTCGAGCGGCCGAGGGTTTTTCTCGTTGTGGCAGCCAACCGGCGTTACCCCATGCAGCCAGATCGGCCAGTTCTCCTTGATCAGGTGCGGCGCATCGCGCAGGTTGCCGCACGCCACAAGGGCGGCAGCTTGCCGGTACAGGATGAGAAACTTGGCGACGAGGTGCCCGTACAAAGCGCGCTCTTCGCAATCGAAGTCTTCGGTCAGCACGACCGACCGCTCGGGCGCGTGGCGCAGCTGCTCGTGCAGCTCCCAGTTGCGGCCGTCGTGGGCATACGTCCAGAAGATCCTCCCGACCTTATGGTGACCGCGGTTGAGGGCCGCGACGCGCGGCAGCGCCCCCGTTTTCTCGAGGCAGTCCGTCACTTCCGCGGTCGAAATGCGGTTCCGCTGAATCTTGTCGATGATGTGATCGGTCAAGTGATGCACGGCTTGTCTCCTCGCCAAAGTCCAGCATAACAGATCGCTGCCGGCTCGAACGCGCGGATCGATCTCGTTCAATCCTCCAAATCGACAATCAATTCGCGCTCGATCCGCGCGCCGAGCGCCTGGGCGGCTCCTCGATTCTCGGCCGACGTAATCACATAGCCGTTTCTGCTGCGATCGTCTTCGACAGCAGGAACGCGATCGCCTACGGACTGATTGAACGCGATTTCGATCACGCCGCGGATCGACCGCAGTTCTTTCAAGTTGGGAAACGCCAGAATCCGCTTCCCCGCCGGCAGCCGCAAGAACCGCAGTTGAGCGGCCCGCTGATGCGTGGCTACGACCTCGGGAGTCTCGCCCAGGAGGATTGAGATCAGGTTGGGCGTCGGCTCGAAGCCGCAAAGGGCCGGCACAATGTGCGAAGCGATTCGCGTCCCTCCGCCGCGGGCCGCCATTTCGACGAGCCACGGCTCACCAGCTTCGTCGATCAGGAATTCGCCGTGCGTGATGCCGAACGGAATGCCGACCGCCCGCACGGTTGCCTCGTTGGCCCGCGAGATCCGTTGCGTGACGTCCGCCGCAAAGTTGCCGGGCCACGTCAGAGTTCGAGCGACGCCAGGCAGGTCGACGTAATGGGCCTTGTCCGAGATGGCGAGCGTTGTCGGCCGTCCCTCGACGACAAAGCCCTCGACCGTGGCTTCCGTTCCCGCGATAAATTGCTCGAAGATCGTCTCGCCGATCGTCGACGCGGCTTTGGCGCGATCGAATGCCTGGATGATTTCCGACTCACTTGCCCGGTCGAGCCGGCTGACGCCGCGGCTCGACTGCCCGTCGGCCGGTTTGCAAAACACGAACGGACCGAGTTCGGCCACGACACGGACCGCCTCATCGGCCGTCCGGCAGATCCGAAAGGCCGGCTGACGGATTCCCGCGGCGGCCGCCCGCTCGCGCATTTGCCCCTTGTGCGTGGCGGCCCGAGCAACTTCAATGGGCAGCCCTTTCAAGCCCAGTTCGGCGGCCACCTGGGCCACCAGAGGAACGGCGAAATCGGTCTGCTCCGTCATCACGGCGTCGACCCGGCGTTCGCGGCCGATACGCACAAGCGAAGCCACGTCCTGCAGCGGCACTTGAAACGCTTCATCAGCGACCTGAAAGCCCGGCGCATTCGGCGTACCATCCGCGCAGATCACCACCAGTCCCATCTGCTGCGCCACGCGGATCACGGGGACCTGCCAGCGTCCGCCCGGCAAGAACAACAGCCGCGCGCCGCGGAAGCGGTTCTTCCACCGGGGATCGACTTCGACAAGCGCAGCTTCGTCGGACAACGGGCACCTCTTTCGCTTAACACTTATCGGTCAACGACGGTGATTGCAAACCGGCTCGCGACAGCGATAGACTCGATAAGACGGCCGCGAGGAGATCGTCCGCGGGTCGTCCGCTTTTCTCCGGCACCGCGTGGAATCGGGTCCGATTCCCGCTTCCGCCCGACCGGTCGGTTTTTCACTTTCCGGCGGAAGCCCATGCTGATCAGCGTCGTCACGACGTTGTACCGTTCGTCGCCGTACCTCGAGGAGTTTTATCGGCGGACGCTTGAAGCGGTGCGCCAATCGGCGGGCAGCGATCTCGCTGTCGAGTTCATTTTCGTCGACGACGGCTCCCCCGACGACTCTGCCGTGAAGGCCCGGGAGTTTCTCAAACGCCAGACTCCGGCCACGCTGGTCGAGCTGTCGCGGAACTTCGGCCATCACCGGGCCATTTTGACCGGTCTTTCCTTCGCCCGCGGCGACCTGGTTTTTCTGATCGACTGCGATCTGGAGGAGCCGCCGGAACTCTTTGCAGAAATGTTCCACACTCTCGAGCAGACCAAACACGGTGCCGATCCAGCCGATGTCGTTTACGCGGTTCCGCACCGTCGCAAGGGAGGAAGCTTCGAGCGCGTTTCGGGCGAGCTGTTCTACAAGTTGTTCAACGTGCTTTCCGACGTGCGCGTGCCGAATAGCTGGATGATCTGTCGACTGATGACGGCCCGCTACGTCCGCGCTCTGTTGGCCCATCATGAACGCGAGTTGTTTCTGGGCGGGCTGTTCGGCATCACCGGATTCCGCCAGGTCGGAATTACGGCCGACAAGGTTCATAAAGGCTCAAGCGCCTGGACGCTGAGGCGAAAACTCAAAGTCGCGCTGCAGGCGCTGACCGCATTTAGCGCCCGGCCGCTGTGGCTGTTGGCCGGCGTCGGCACGCTGATTTCCGGCTGCTCGGCCGTGGCCATCCTGTACATGATCGTTCGCGTCGGCGTCTTCGGGCTGCCGTACCAATCGGGCTGGGCCTCGACGATGGTGACGATCAGCTTTTTCGGCGGCTTGAACCTGCTGGCAATTGGAATTGTCGGGCTGTACGTGGCCCAGGTGTTCGCGGAAGTCAAAGGTCGCCCCTGCATCGTCAAACAGGTGCGCGCCAACTTCGAGCGCGAAGCGACGGCCCCGGCCCCGGGGTCGACGACGGGCATTCCCGGCAACGGAACGATCGCAGTTGGTTCGACCTCGGTCGAAATTGTCGCACGATCCGGGCCGCCGGTAGTTTCGCCGAACGGTGACACAGCGAGGAGCGCGGGGTCTCGTCCCGCGTCGGAACCGCGCCATGCTTGAGGAAGATCGAGCCGACATTCGGGCGCGCTACGGGGCGCGCTTTCGGGAGTTCGGCTACGATCCACGAACGCTCGGTTGGCACAAGGGGCGGCAGCGGGTCCGCTTTGCCGCGGCCCTCGAGGCGGTCGGCACGCAGTTCGGTAGCCTGCTCGACGTCGGCTGCGGGTTCGGCGATCTGTTCGGATACTTGAAAGACCGCGGCTGGCAGGGAGACTATCTCGGCCTCGACATCTGCCCTGAACTCTTGGACGAAGGACGCAAGCGCTTCGGGCCGCTCGGGGCGCGGTTCGAATGCCTCGACCTCTCTTCGGAGTCGCTCGCCATTAGCGCCGACGTCGCGGTGGCAATCGGCATCTTCAACCACCGCCTCAAAGGCGACAACCTGGAATTCGTCGCGCAGATGCTGCACGCGATGTGGGCTCACTCGACCCAGGCCGTCGTCGTCGATTTCTTGAGCACCACAGCCGACCGGCCCAGGCGCGAGCTGTTCCATGCCGATGCGGACGTCATCCTGCGGATGGCGCTGGGCTACAGCAAGCGGGTGCGGCTCGACCATAGCTACATGCCTTTTGAGTTTCTGGTCGCGATCTGGCACGACGATTCGTACTCAGCCGATTGCCCGGTCTTCGCGCCGTACCTGCGAGAGGTGACGCCGCAGCCTCCTGGACCCTGAAATGTCGAGCACGCCAGACCCGGAACCTAAACGCAGCCGCGCCCGCGAACTAGCTCAATCTCACGTAGCGCGGGGAGACGCGGTGGGCTGGTTCGAGCCCCTCTACGCCGAGGCCCAAGGAAATCCCGAGCGTGTCCCTTGGGCCGATCTCAAACCGAATCCGAACCTGGTCGACTGGCTCGACCGCGAGGCAATTCGCGGCAACGGCCGAACGGCGCTTGTCGTCGGTTGCGGGCTGGGTGACGACGCGGAGCTGCTGACAGCCCGCGGTTTTCGCGTCACCGCCTTCGACGTCGCTCCGTCGGCAGTCGCCTGGTGCCGTCGACGCTTCTCGACGACTCCTGTGCGCTACGAGACCGCAGACGTATTGAATCCCCCTCAAGACTGGAACGGCGCGTTCGACCTTGTCTTCGAAGGCTACACCTTGCAGGTGCTTGGGGATGCGGCCTTGCGCAAGCAGGCGATCGGCCGCCTCGCCGCGTTTCCAAAGCCCGGTGGCAAGTTGCTGGTAATTTGCCGCGGACGTGAGCCCGGCGATCCCGAAGGGCAGATGCCCTGGCCGTTGGTCCGAGAGGAGCTCGCCGCGCTCGACGCGTGCGGCCTCACGCAACTCGCGTTCGAGGACTTTCTGGACCAGCACGAATCGCCCGCTGTGCGTCGCTTCCGAGCTCTGTATTCCCGGCCGGTCAGCGCGGCTACTTCCGCAGATAAGCCGTGACTTCGCGCACAACCTCGGTCTGCTCGTCGAGCGTGATCGTGTAATAAAACGGCAAGCGGATCAGGCACGCACTCGCCGAATCGGTCACCGGCAGCTGACGAGTGTCGCACCCGAGCTTGCGGCCCATCGGAGACGAGTGCAACGGCACATAGTGGAAGACCGCCCCGATTCCGCGCGCGTTCAAATGCGCCAAGAGCCCGTCGCGCGTCGCTGGATCAGGGGTCAGCAAATAGAAAAGATGGAAGTTTGTCGCGCAGCCAGCCGGAATGTGAGGGAGGCGGACGAGTCCCTCCGCGGCCAGCGGTTGGAAGCTGCTCTCGTAGTACTCGTAGATCTGACGCCGACGCTCGGAGATCGTTTCCAGATTCTCGAGCTGCCCGAACAGGAACGCGCCGACGAGTTCGCAGGGGACGTAGGCGGAACCGACGTCGACCCACGTGTATTTGTCGACCTGTCCGCGGAAGAATTTCTGACGGTTCGTCCCCTTGTCGCGAAGAATCTCCGAGCGCTCGACCAGCTCGGGCCGATTGACGCAGACCGCTCCCCCCTCGCCCGAGATGAAATTCTTGGTTTCGTGAAAGCTGTAGCAGCCCAGGTCGCCGAGAGAGCCGAGCGCCTTGCCCCGGTAAAACGCGTTCACTCCCTGAGCGGCGTCTTCCACGACGAGCAGCCGATGGTCGCGTGCGATCGCCAGAATACGCTCCATTTCACAGGCGACTCCCGCGTAATGAACGGGAACGATCACCTTCGTTCGCTCGGTGATTGCAGCCTCGATCAGATTCTCGTCGAGGTTGAGCGTATCGGGACGAATATCGACGAAGACCGGCCGCGCGCCAACCCGGACAAACGCGCTGGCCGTCGACACAAACGTGAACGAGGGGAGGATCACCTCGTCGCCCGGCGCCAGATCGCAGAGCAGGGCTGCCACTTCGAGGGCCGCCGTGCACGACGGCGTGAGCATCACGCGCGACAGGCCCAGCCGCTGTTCGAGCAGCCGGCAGCACGACTGCGTGAAGCGTCCGTCTCCCGCGAGGTTGCCGAGCGCCACCGCCTGAGCGATGTAATCGAGCTCGCGTCCAACCAGGAACGGCTTGTTGAACGGGATGCGGTATTCCATAGGTGCGCAGCGAGAATGATTGCGCCGGTCGCGAACCCTCTCCCTATTTTGCTTCAAAATGGGGAGAGGGCGGGGTGAGGGGTCTTCCTATTTTTTGAAGCGTCTCCAAATGCGCCCTCACCCCGACCCTCTCCCGGAGTACCGGGCGAGGGGGAAGAGCAATCGTCTGCGACGCCGATTATTTTTTCCCGGCCAGGGCCCGCTTGACGGCAGTCCCCATGTCGGCCGGACTTTCAGCGACTTCGACCCGCGCACTTTTGAGCGCGGCGATCTTTTCCGCGGCCGTTCCGCTTCCGCCCGAGATGATCGCGCCGGCGTGGCCCATCCGCTTGCCGGGGGGAGCCGTGCGACCGGCGATGAAGCCGGCAACAGGCTTGGTCACGTGTTCTTTGATGAAGGCGGCCGCCTGTTCCTCGGCGTTGCCCCCGATTTCGCCAATCATCAGGATGGCTTCGGTGGCCGGGTCCTTCTGAAAGAGATCGAGCAGATCGATGAACGAGGTGCCGACGATGGGATCGCCGCCGATGCCGACCGAAGTCGATAGGCCCAAGCCGACATTGCCGAGCTGCCAGGCCGCCTCGTAAGTGAGGGTGCCGCTGCGACTGATGAGGCCGACCGATCCCACCTTGTGAATGTAGCCGGGCATGATCCCCATCTTGGCAACGCCCGGAGTGATCACGCCGGGACAATTGGGGCCGATGAGCCGGCAGTTCTTGCCCACGAGTCCGCGTTTGGCGCGGACCATATCCAGTACGGGGACGCCTTCCGTGATGGCGACAATCAGCCGGATGCCCGCGTCGGCCGCTTCGAGGATCGCGTCGGCACAGAAGGGTGGGGGTACGAAGATCAGCGAGCAGTTGGCGCCGGTCTTCGCGACTGCCTGCTCCACCGTGTCGAACACGGGAAACCCTTCGACCTCGGTTCCCCCTTTGCCCGGGGTCACGCCGCCGACCATCGGGGTGCCATAGGCCCGACACTGCTGGCTATGAAAGAGCCCCGCCTTGCCGGTGATTCCCTGGCAGATGACCCGCGTGTTTTTGTCGACCAGAATGCTCATGAGTCAATTTCTCTAGCACGAAATCCGATTGCGATGGAGATCCGCGGCCTCAGGCACTCAGCGTGGCAACGACCTTCTTGGCGGCGTCGGTAAGGTCGGTCGCTCCGATGATTGGCCGGCCGCTCTCGGCCAGCATCTTGCGCGCGACCTCGACGTTGGTCCCTTCCAACCGCACGACCAACGGCACGTTGAAGCCGACTTTTTCGTAGGCGCCCAACAGCGCGGTGACGATCGTGTCGCACTTCATGATGCCGCCGAAGATATTCACCAGCACCGCGCGGACATTTTTGTCCGCGAGAATGATGCGGAAGGCCTCGGTGACCTGGTCGACGTTCGCTCCGCCGCCGACGTCGAGAAAATTCGCCGGCTCTCCGCCGTGCAGCTTGATGAGGTCCATAGTGCTCATTGCCAGGCCCGCGCCGTTGACGAGGCAGCCGATGTTGCCGTCGAGCTTCACATAGCTGAGCCCTGCTGCCGCGGCCCGAATTTCGGCATCGTCCTCCTCCGACAGGTCGCGGAGTGTCTCGAGCGGCTTGTGGCGGAACATCGCGTTATCGTCGAACGTCATTTTGGCATCGAGGGCCATCAAATCGCCCGCCTCGGTGACGACCAGCGGATTGATTTCGGTGAGCGAGCAATCGTTATCGATGAAAAAGCGAGCGACGTGCGGCAAGAATTTATGCGCGCTCTTGATCGCCTCAGGCTTCAGCCCCAGCTTGTACGCCAGCTTCGTCACCTGGTAGGCGAAGAGCCCGTATCCCGCGTCGATCGGCTCGCGGAGAATCTTGTCCGGCGAATGAGCGGCGACTTCCTCGATCTCGGTCCCGCCTTGCGAGGACATGATGAGCACCGGGCCGCCCGCCGCGCGATCGACGACTACGCCGAGATACAACTCCCGGGCGATTTTCAACCCCTCTTCGACGAGCAAGACGCTGACGGTCTTGCCAACGGGGCCCGTCTGCTTGGTGACGAGCGTCTTGCCCAGCATGCGGCCGGCGTTTTGCGCGGCCTCTTCGGCCGACTTGACGAGCACGACGCCGGCCTGTTGCGGAAACTCCTTGAAGCGTCCCTTGCCGCGCCCGCCGGCGTGAATCTGTGACTTGACGACGGCGATCGTTCCCCCCAGGTCGCGAAACGCCTGGGCCGCTCCTTCTGGGGATTCGACGACGAATCCGCGCGGCACGGCGATCTTCGCCGCTGCCAACAGCTGCTTGCCCTGGTACTCGTGAATCTTCATGGAAGGCTCTCGTCAAAGGCGCGCAGGCCGCGGGAGATTGCGGAATCGGTGAACCGGAGGCGACGCGGAGCGGCCGTCCGATCGGAAGCAGTATCGCGCGGCTATGATAGCGGCAAGCGACCGCGACGGTCCACCGACCAGGGACCATCTGAAGAGGAGACGGGCCAGTGCTCGATAATCAGGCCGCTCGCTTGGCGGCACGGCATGCCGGATTCGGCATGTTCGCGCTGTAGTCCCCGTTCCAGAAATAGTCGGCCAGGTTGGCGCCGAGGATGCGACGGACTTCGGACATCATCGCGCCGACGTCGGGCGACTCCTTCCAGGACGCGTCCAAGACTCCGGCGCGGTCGAGGGGACGCAGCGGATTAAACCGGCCGCAGCCCATCACCGGGCGGCCATGGCGCGGGCAGGCCAGCCACTGCTGCTTGTCCTGCTCAATGACGACGTAGTCGCGGCCGCACTTCCCGCAGTGCTTGAGGAAGTCGCGAGGGTCGACTGGGCGCAGCGGCTCGAGTCCCAGGAACTTGTGGACTTCGGGGAGGGCGCGCTCGTGCTCGCAGCAGAAATACTCGTGCGTCAACAGCAGGCTCGGATAGCGCGTCCGCAAAAGTTCGTGAGTTTCCAAAATCTCCTGTGTCTCCGAGAGAAGTCGCAGGAAATTCTCGCGGGTGCCGACCCATTCGACGCGGCGCGGCTTGTGCTTGCGGCGGTACGACTCGCGCGACTGGTGCACGCGGACCGGGTTGCGGAGGTAGACGATGAATCGGCTGCCGGCGGGAAAATCCGATCGCGGGTCCCATAAGACCGGATCGAATTCCTGCATCTTGTTGTAAAGCACGATGCGAATTTGATCGATCTGCTTGTCCTGGCGTCCGTCAGCCCGAAAGACCGAGCCTTCGTCGAGGACGGCCGACAGCCGCCGCCGGTATTCGAACTGGTGCTCGTTGACCGCGAAGATTTGCGGATGGTAGTGCAAGGCCGCCGCGATGAAGTTCGTGCCGCCGCGGGCCTGGGCATAAATTCCCGCAATGTCGGGGCGCGGGACGCGGCGCACGGCCTGAAAGTCGCGCCATTTACGAATGAGGCGGGCCCCGATCACGTGCGTCCTTTGAGATGGAATTTGTCTCGATCCGTTGCGATGCCTGAATGCAGCATGGCCCTTCGGCACACAGCCGAGGCTGGTACGCGTTCAATCATCAGCGGTAATGGAGTCCGGAGAAGTGGCGCAAGGCGATCCAGCGGCACCTGGGGACGCCCGTTCGGGACGAAAGTCTAGCCTGGGCTAGAGTTAGCCGCAACGGCAGTTTAGAGAGACTTTAATCCCGACTCCGGGACCGCCAGTGCTCGACGACCGCCTCCACATCGACCGGCCGGACTCCTTCGGCCGGGCCTTCCATAGGCGAGAAATGGGCCGCTCGGATCCGCTCGTTGAGCTGCCTGATCGCCAGGCGGACCTGATGTTGGCTGTGCGTCGATTGGACGGCCTCGAGCGTCCGCTCGATGTCGCGCCGCGCTTCGAGGATGGGCGGCAAGATGACCAGCCCCTCTTGGCGCAGCTTGCTTTTGATCCACCAGTTCTCGTCGTCAGGACCGTCGAGATTGGGGATCGGCTTGCCGAAGCCGGGGAGCGAGTCGAATTGTCCCTCGGCCTGCGCTTCGCGAATCCGTCGCTCGGCCAGCGACTCGAATTTCTCGAGCGGTTTCGCCTTGGGTTGGGGTTTGGGCTCTGTCATCGGCGCACCGCGCGAAGGGCCGCGCTTAGTTCAACGACAGCCGGTAAATCGTCGTTTGCGTGTACGGCTTGTCCGGAAGGAGCAGGGTGCTCGGAAACGATGGGCGGTTCGGCGAGTCGGGAAAGTGCTGGCACTCGAGGCAAAAGCCCGTGTAGGGCTTGAAACCGCCATCGTCCGGTTTTCCCGACAGTTGATTACCCGTGTAGAACTGGATGCCCGGCTCGGTCGTGAAGATTTCGAGCACGCGGCCCGATTCGGCATCCTCGACGCGAGCGGCCACCTCTTTGAGCGGATCTGTGCGATCGTTGAGCGCGTAGCAATGATCG
>Ga0187784_10002332_pt1 | contig 15179 bp, 12 predicted proteins | sample 1015_SJ02_MP15_2_FD_132964 | JGI IMG/M metagenome (GOLD analysis project Ga0187784, IMG submission 132964) | Tropical peat soil microbial communities from peatlands in Department of Meta, Colombia - 1015_SJ02_MP15_20_MG | ecosystem: Environmental > Terrestrial > Soil > Wetlands > Peat | place...
AGGCAGCCTCGGAACTGAATCTAGCGGTCTTGGTCTGGGTGAGGGAGCCGGATTGCACATCGGCGCCAAACGCCAAAGTATTGGCAGACTTATGTTCTCTCTCACTGGCAAGGCACATACTCTTCCTCCAGGATGAAATGGGACGAGCGCGATGTATCCTGCTGTGCCCGAGAACTCAGGCCTGGTGCGCGATCCGGTCGGGCAATGCAACTCCAAGCCCCGCACGGCGCGCGACCCCACAGAACCCAACGGCTCTGGACGCAACAGGTCGCATATCACGCGAACTCGCGCAACCATCTGCGTCTGTTCTGCATTGCTTTTTTATTGCTTCTGCCTTTCAACCAGGCCAGAAATGAGGTGCTGAGGGGAGCGCGCGGGAAGGGAGACCAGCCTGTCCGAATGCCTCTTGTTTTCCAGGGCGTGCAGTTGGGAGTGCTTCTTACTTCTTCGGGACCAGCGCATTTTTGAGGAGCAAAAACGGAGAAAATGGTGTAAACTTCGTAACATTTCTGGGGAAGTCACGGAGCGGGTTCGATCGAGAGTTGCAGGTAGGTTCCTCGAAGAAACGTTCCTTTGGCTCTAGTCACTATTCACCAGGACGGGAATAGACGGGAGAATCCCAGGGCTCACGGTTACGCCAGGAGCACGTCTATTCCTCGCCCATCGCACAGCTGGCACTGGGGAGGAAAGCATGCCATCCGGCGAAGTTGAACCAAGGCGAAACTCCATCGCATTCGGAGCGTTTGAGGCCGACTTCGCGGCACGCGAGCTGCGCAAGCAAGGGGCCAGGATCAGAATCCAGGAGCAGCCGCTCCAACTGCTGGAAGTCCTGCTGGAACGGCCTGGCGAAATCGTTAGTCGGGAGGAGATTCAGGGCAGGATCTGGCCGGCCGATACCTTTGTAGATTTCGACAAGGGACTTTACAACGCGGCCAAGAAGCTGCGCGAGGCGTTGGGCGACATCGCCGCGACGCCGGTATTCATTGAAACCGTGCCGAAACGCGGCTATCGCTTCGTGGCGCCGGTCAGCAGGCCGGAACCAATGGTTGGAATCGCTGACCATCCGCATCGCCAAGCGCCACAACTCTATAAGCTTGCACGAAAACCCTGGAGCCTGCTTGCCCGGTTAGGGCTGGCTGCTTCGGTTTTTGTTTTACTGTTATTGTCCGGGCATGCTCCCAGCGCGCCGCTCGTATCTGCCGCGCTGGCTCCGCCCCAGGGAATGATTTCTGTCGGTGAGAATCGGCTCCAGCACTTGGTGATGGCCTACTACCGCGGTGTAGATGGCAATTTGTACCAGCTTGTCTGGCCGTGGAGTCCGACGCGCTGGAGCCAGGTCACGGGCTTTGGGGGACGTCCTTCGGTGGTGCAAGGCTCGGGGCTGGTTAGCCATGTCAATACCGCGACCGGCCAGCCGGAAGTGTTCTACATTGCGACCAGTGGTCACGTGATGCAGATCTCACTGGCGGAACTGGCGACTGAGGACTTGAGCTTGACGGGCGCGCCGCCGGTGGCGGAGGGAAGCGAGCTGGCGGGTGTGATGGACGAGTGCAACCAGACCGAGCATCTTTTCTATATCGGAGTGGATGGGCATGTTCACGGGCTGATGTGGTCCAAAGGCGCAGGTTGGAGCACTCACGATCTGACCGCGCTGCGGCAGGGTGGGGAGGCGATGGGCTCTCATCTGGTTGCCCTGGCGGGCGGGGGAAGCACCCAGGTGTTCTACTTTCAGCCCGACCATCACGTGCATGAACTCTGGGCGTGGTCGGGTTGCCCTGGGGATGCGCCATTCGACGGCTGGCACGGTTCGGATATAAACGTGGCCAGTGACAGTGCTGCGGAAGCGGCCAGCGGGAGCGGGCTGGCAGCTTCGATTTACCTGCCTCAGAAAAAGCGCTCTATCTTTTATGAGGATCAAAGACACCACCTGCGCGCATTGATATTTTCGGTCGACGGACTTTGGAAGAATATCGATGTAACATCGGCGGCAGGGGCTCCGGGCCCGGGAACGGACGGCCTTTCCAGCCAGGTAGATCCCGGCACAGGCCAGGTGTTTGCCTACTATATTGACCGCAATCGCGACGTGCGACTGGTGGCGTCGGATCCATCTGCGCCCGAGCGTTGGACCGAACCGCGCCATTCTCCGATCAACAAGCTGGTGAACCAGTGCGAGGGAAGCCGTGAGCCCGCTCCTGCAGCGGCGAACGGGAGTCCGCTGGCGTCGAGCCCGCATTTCTACGCCCAGGACGGAAAAATGGACTCGGGGGATGTTTATTACCTGGGCAGCGACCGCGAACTGTACTGGCTGGGATTGAACTCGAACAGCGTTGTTTGCGCCGATATCAGCAAGATCACGAAATCTCCCGAGCCGTTGCCGTGAGGTGTCATCCCCGGCCCTTTTTCTTGATCTCGATATTGAGGCGGCGAATTTTCTGATTCAGGGTGGAAAGCGGGACGTGGAAGCGCTCGGCGGCTTCGGTCTGGTTCCAGTTGCAGCGTTCGAGCATGTCGGTGATGACGCGCCGTTCGGTGTCTTCGATGATTTCGAACAAGGACGCGTCGGAAGCCGGGTCATGCAGCGCCAGCGTGGAACCGCGGCCCATCAGCGACTCGGGAAGCAGGTCCATGCTGATCTCCGGACCGGAGGAAAGCACGACCGCCCGCTCGATCACGTTCTCCAGTTCGCGCACGTTGCCCGGCCAGGAGTAGCTCATGAGCGGGCGCAGCGCCTCGGGAGTCACCCGCGGCACCGCGCGTCCGTTCTCCTCGGCATATTTCTTTAGGAAAAAGTCCACCAGCAGCGGAATGTCTTCCTTGCGCTGGCGCAGGGACGGGAGTTCAACTGTGATCACGTTCAGGCGGTAGAACAAATCTTCGCGGAACCGGCCCTCGCGCACCATCTGGCGCAGATCGATGTTCGTAGCCGCGATGATGCGCACATCGACCTGAATCTCCTGAATACCGCCCAGGTGCATGAACCGCCGGTCCTGCAGCACGCGCAAAATCTTGGCCTGCGTCTCCAGGCCCATGGTGGCGATTTCGTCCAGAAATAGGGTGCCTTTGTCGGCTACTTCGAACAGGCCTTTCTTCGAAGCGACGGCACTGGTGAACGCTCCTTTGACGTGGCCGAACAGTGTGGATTCGAGCAGATCTGCCGGCATCGAGCCCGTATTGACCGGCACGAACGGTTTGTCGCGGCGCGGCGAGTTCAGGTGAATCGCCTTCGCGATAATTTCCTTGCCCGTCCCGCTCTCGCCCTGCAGAAGCACGGTCGAACGGCTGTTCGCCACCTGCGCGACCAGGTCAAAAATCTTCAGCATCGCGTCACTCTTGCCCACGATGTTCTCGAAGTTGTAGCGCTGCTTCAGAGCGCGCTTGAGCTGGACATTTTCTTCCTCGACCCGCCGCCAGCCGATGGCGGCGCGCACGTCGGCGAGCAGCTTTTCGTTGTCCCACGGCTTCTGGACGAAGTTGACGGCTCCGGCCTGCATGGCGAGCACGGCGTTTTCCACCGTGCCATAGGCGGTGATCATGATGACCGGCAGGTGCTGGTCGTGCGAACGAATCTCGGAGAGAATCTCCATCCCGTTGCGACCGGGCAGCGTGAGGTCCAGCAGCACCAGATCGAAGGGATGATTCGCCATGTGGATCAGGCCGTCTTCGCCGCTCGCGGCAGTTTCGACGGCAAAGCCTTCCAGCTCCAGCAGGGTCTGCAGGGATTCGCGAATCTCGGCTTCATCGTCAATGATGATCACCGAGCCGCTCGACAATCGCCCGCTGACCGTGCTGCGCTCAACGACTGCCGCCTCAGACATGCACTGCCTTTCTGCTCAAAGGAAAATCCAGGGCGAACGTGGTCCCGGCTCCGGGATTGCTCTCTACACGAATCTTACCGGCGTGTTCCTGAATGATGCCGTAGGTGACCGAGAGCCCCAGCCCGGTGCCACGCGGCTGTCCTTCCTTGGTTGCCGTCTTGGTGGTGAAGAACGGATCGTAAATTCGCTGAATATGCTCCGGCGCAATTCCCGATCCCGTGTCGGAAACACGGACGCTCACGGTCTCGCCGTTGGCCGTGGCCACGCTGAGTTTTCCCCCGCCCGGCATAGCATCCTTCGCGTTGAGGAACAGATTAAGAAAGACCTGCTGCAACCTGCCGGAATTCCCCTGAATGGTGGAAATGCCGGGCGTCAAGTCGGAGTGCACCTCGATCCTGGCGGTCTTGAACTGGTGCTCCAGCAGAGCGAGCGTATCGGTAATCACTTTGTTAATGTCGAGCTCGGCGAACTCCGTGCCGCTGGTGCGGGAAAAATTCAGCAGGTTGTTGACGATCTCCGATGCCCGGAAGGTTTGCCGCGTGATTTTTTCCAGCAACCCGGTTTTCTGCGGATCGGTCTGCAGCTGCTTGGCCAGCAGCTGCGTGTAGGAGGAAATCACCGCCAGCGGCGTGTTCACTTCATGCGCCACGCCCGCCGCCAGCAGCCCGATCGACGACAGCTTGTCCGCCTGCGCCAGTTGCCCTTCCAGCTCCACGCGCTCGGTGATGTCATCCATGATTACCAGCCGGCCGACCACCTGAAATTTTCTTGTGACCAGCGGTGCGATCGCCACATTCACGGTTCGCGTTTCTCCCGCGGGCGTGGACAAACGGAACTTGTACAGGTTGTTGATGCCCGCGTTCTGCCGCACACGATAAAACTCCTCGACAAACTCGGCGGGGAACACGCTGCGCACCGGCTGGGTCAGCGCCTGCCAGCGAGGCAGGGCATACATGACTTCCATTTGCGCATTCCAGCTTTCGATGCGGTCTTCCATGTCGAGCGCCATGATGCCGACGTTGATCGACTCCACGATGTTCTCGTTGAAGTCCTTCAGCCGCTCGTATTCCGCGACCTTCTGCTGCAGCGACGCATACAGCCGCCCGTTCTGAATCGCGATGCCGATGTACCCGCCCAAAGTCTCCAGCAGCTCAACGTCTTCGCTCGAGAGATAATCGCCCTTGTTCGTCTTGCTCAGTCCCAGCACGGCGACCGTGCGTTGCTGCGCCCGGCACGGAATGTAGTAGTTGAGATCCAGGCGCGCGATTGTCCCCTGCGCTCCCGGCGACTCATGGGGCACCTGATGCGTATTCTCAAAAAACATGTGGCGCTCAGGTTCGGACCGCGGAGCGGCCAGGAACGCCAACTCTAAATTCCCCATCGGATTCATCCCAATCGACTTCGCCAGCACAAACGACTCGGCGTCATCGGCGGCGCGCAGAAAAATGGCGATACGATCGACCGCCAGCGTGCGGGAGAGACGGTCGAGCACCGACGACAGCAGCGCATTCAGGTCGGTTTCCGAACTCAGCTCGCGGCCAAACTCCACCAGGGTTCGCCGGTAGTCATACACCGTGCGATAAAACAGATGGTCAACGCGATCCTGAATCCACTTCCGCACAGGATCGAACAGGAGAGCGGTTACCACGACGGCCAGAATCAACCCCATGGGGCCAAAATTCGGCTTCTGCGTGTGCACGAACTCGGCGACGGCTCCCACCATCGCGAAGTACAATCCCGCGACAATGGCCGCGGCTAGCGTGTAAACCACGACCCGCTTGGAGATCAGGTCCACATCCATCAGCCGGTAACGGAAGATGGCCCAGCCGAACGTCAGCGGCAACAAGCCTAGGAAAAGAACCGAGAGCTTCATGACCAGATCGAAGAACGAGCCGCGATCGGGCAACGAACCGGTCAGGTAGGGCAGCACATAAAACAGCGTGTAGGGAGCGACGGCTAGGATCGTGCCGCGTGTTACCCACTTCAATTGCTGGCGGAGAATCGAGGTGCTGGCGCGGCGATAGCTGTACCACAGCGCCGCCGCTGAGACAATAAAGAGAACCGCACCATACGCCATTTCCTGGCGATCCATATCCCTGCGCAGCAGTCCGCTGGCCTGCACCAGTCGCAGGGCTACGACATGCCGGATCAGCAACAAGGCGCCGGGTAGGTATGCCAGCGCCAGCAACCAGGGACGACGCTGCACGAAGTTACGCTTTTCAGGAAAGGTCAAAACAAAATGCAGGAATAGCGCCGGCTGCAGCACCCAGGCGACAATGTTGCTCCAGTAAATGATCCAGTCGAAATCGTTCAACTTGCCCGTGTACTTGAACGAGTAGGCGACGAACGAGACCAGGCAGAAGATGTAGAAGTGCGTGGAGCCGGACGCGGTCCAGCGGCGCAGCAGCACGTAGAGGCCAATGCCTAAATAGATCAGCGCAATCAGCCGCAGGGAGGGATACAGCGAGCGGTCCTCGGGAACCAGAATTACACTGGAATCAATGGGGACGGTTTGCCGCACCAACGAGTACGAGGCTTTCGACCAGACTCCGGTGTGATAGAGTTGGCGTACCAGGCCGGGCGTGCTGTGGATTTCCTGCCCGTTGACGGAGACCAGTTGGTCGCCAGTTTTGATGCCAGCCCGCGCCCCCGGTCCGTTGGCATCGACTCGTTCCGCTACTAGTCCGCCGTTTTTTTCCACCCACGAGACGCCGTCATCGGGAGGGGCAGAATTGCGTTCTTTCTGGAAGTTGAACCCGGCAAACACCACCGCCGCCACGGTAAGCAGGAACAACACTACCGCGACAAAGCGAGGCTGGGTCTCTGAATTCATGGGCTTCGGCACGGTCCTCAAGCCCCACGGGGCTCGAGGTGGGGATGAACGCACCCACGTCTCAAGATTAAGCAACTTGTCTGCCACGTCACTGCCGATTTCGAGAAAGCTAAGTCCATTAGATCAAACGACTTCCGAAATTATAGACAGACAGTGAGATGTTGGATATGTCTTTTTGGATGTTTCTGTGAGATTCAGTAGTGCCCCGACCCTGCGTTTCCATGCCTTTACGCAGATTTGCAGACGCCTTCAAGCAGAGGATAAACAGCGAGAAGCGGGCTTTACTTGGTTGGAACCCCAGTTCATCGACCATCTTAGGGAAACAACCATGCGCGCCTTGAGGCGCGTGCTTGAGAGACAGTAGCGCCGGCGTCCCATCGGTTCTCGAGGGGCGTCACGCCCCTGGCCGGCGCCCTGCGTTTTGGAAGCGCGTGGCTTACACGGGGTCGCGGCTGCAAAACCCCCATTTTGGCAGGCGCAGCGCCTTTCAGCGTGGCGTCCGTACCCACACTTATGACAATCTCGTAGCCGTCGGCTGCCGCTCCGGCAGAGTCACGCGAATCACATTCAGCAACTCTTCGTTGTCCGCCGGCTTTTGAAAGAATGCCGCCGCGCCCAGGCTCAACGCCCGTGCTTCATTGTCAACCGGATCGCGCGCGCTGAGCACGATTACGGGCACTCCCGACAGCGCATCGCTTTTCTGCAGCCGTTCCAGCACCACGAAGCCGTCGCCTACCGGCAGGCCCAGATCGAGAACGATTAATTCGGGGCGTTCCTTCTGCGCCACGGCAATGGCGGAGTATCCGTCGCCCGCCGTCACGATTTCGTAGTTATTGGCGCGCAGACGCAGACGCAGGGCCCGCACCAGATCGGGATCGTCATCTATCACCAAAATCTTGTGTTTGGAAGACATCTCTTGTTTTTCTCCTTTGTTTGTTTAATTCCGCTCGTTCCTCACCTGCCAGGCGGGTCAGCGGTTGTTCTTTCCCAAAATCTCCATGATCTTTTCGTTGACGCATTCGGCCACTGCACGCACCTGTTCGTCCAAGGTTTGGCCCGCGATCAACCCAGCCTCGACGGGCATGGTGGTGATGCTGACCGACGCCCTGGCATCGAAATCGCTTAATCGGCCAAGCTGTTCACGAATGCGCGTCGTCATGATCCCGGCGCGCTCAATGTCGGTTGAGGCAACCACGAAGAAAGTTTCCGTGGCCCCGGGCGAACCGGTCGGGGGCAGCACCAGGTCCTTGTCCACATACACGCAACGCCGCAGCGTGTCGAGGCAAGCCTTCCACGTCTCGGGCCAGTTGCCGCGCGGAGGACACGACACCGGTATCAGGTCCACCTGCAGCAGCACAAACGATGGCCGCAATTTTTCCTGATAGATGATCACCGGGGCCAGCAGCTTCGCCAGCGAATAGGCCTGAACGCTGAACGTGAATGTGCTGCCGTGCCCCAACTCGCTGGCCACGGTGAGATTGCCCTGATGCCGGCGGATCAACTCCCGGCAAATGAATAATCCCAGCCCCAGGCCGGAGCGATTGTTGTCGATGGAATCCGGATCCTGATAGAGGCGCTCAAAAATCAGATTCCTGGCCTCCGGGCTGATGCCGCGGCCGGTATCGCTGACCGAAACGTAAACCACTTCCGGCTCGGTTTCCTGGAGATAGGTTCTCAGCGTGATCGCGCCTTCGGCAGGCGTGAACTTGATGGCGTTGTCGAGCAGATTGATGAGTACTTCCAGAATGCGGTCGGGATCGGCGAAGACCAAGGGAGTCCGGCAATCCATCCCGATCTCGATTCCGATCTGCTTGGCCTGCGCCGCCGGGCGCATCATCGCCACCGCCTGCTCAATCAGCCTGCCGAGCGCAATACAGCGCGGTTCTACCCGCAGCTTGCCGCTCTCAGCGCGGGTGGCTTCGAGCAGGTCGCGAATCATGGCGTGCAGCTGGTTCACGCTCTTTAGGACGGTCTTCAAATGATCCGATTGATCGGGCGTCACCGGTCCGGCCAGTCCATCCAGGAGCAGGGTGACGTACTGATGAATGCAGGTGAGGGGCGTGCGCAGCTCGTGCGAAACGTGGGACAGAAACTGGTTCTTGAATTCGATCTGTTGCTTCCTGGCCATGTCCAGGGAGCGCACGACCGCCTGTCGCTCCACGGCGTAGCGCATGGCGCGCTCCAGATGCTTGCTGGAGAACTCGCCTTTGACCAGGTAGTCCTGCACTCCCTGATGCACGGCCTTGAGCGCCAGCGCCTCGTCGTCCTGACCGGACAGCACGACCACCGGCACATCCGGCGCACGCTCTCGAATTTTGCGAAACGTTTCCGCGCCGCGGCTGTCGGGCAGATTCAAATCGAGCAACACCAGCGACGGCGTTTCCCGGCCCAGCGCGGCCAGCGCGTCGGAGAGCCGGTGCACACACTCGACCTCTGCGTCCGGCTGGCTCTCCATCAGACGCAAACGGACCAGATCCACATCTCCCGGATTATCCTCAATCAACAGAACGTGAGCCGCGGGGCCGTTCATCCTTCCTCCTTGTCGGGCAGGCAGACATAACCGAACCAGAACTCTTCCACCGCGCGCACGGCCGCGAAGAATCGCTTGAGATCCGCTGGCTTGCGCACATAGCAGTTCGCTCCCAATCCGTAACAGCGGGCGACGTCGGAGGCCGCCGCCGAACTGCTGAACACCACCACCGGAATCTGACGCAAGTTCGCCCGGCCTTTCAACGCCAGCAGCACGGTGTGGCCGTCGCGCTGCACAAGATTCAAATCCAGGATCACCAGGTCAGGGCGCACATTGTTGCGGTATTTACCCTCACGCCGCAAGTAGTTGATCGCCTCTCCAGCATCGGCAATGCTGTGCACGCGGCTTTGGTGAGCGGTCTCGGCCAGCGATTCCCGCACCAGCGCCACGTCGGCCGGGTTGTCGTCCACCACCAGAATCTCTCGCGGACTCATGCGTCTGCCGGCTCCAGCTCAGCGGCCGGGAAGGTGAATTTGAAGCTCGATCCCGCTCCCGGTCGCGACTCCACCCAAATGCGCCCCCCGTACTGCTCCACGATCTTCTTGCACAGCGCCAGGCCAATGCCGTTGCCGGGATATTCGGCGCGCGTATGCAAGCGCTGAAAAACCGCGAAGATGCGTTGCTGATGCTCGGGCGCAATGCCAATGCCGTTGTCGCTCACCTGAAACAAACACTCATTCCCCGCACGTTCCCCGGTCACCTGGATCACCGGCGGCGGATCACTGCGAAACTTGAGGGCATTGCCGATCAGGTTGCGAAAGACTTGCGCCAATTGGGAGCGCACTCCGACCACGCTGGGCAATGACTTGTAATGGACCACGGCTCCGCTTTCCTTCATCGCCAGGCTCAAATCGCGCAGCACTTCTTCCAGCACAAGGTCGCACTCGACGGTGCGGCGCCGTTCCCCGGTCCGTCCCAGACAAGACAGCGAGAGCAGATCCTCGATCAGCGTCTGCATGCGCAACGCCCCGTCCACGGCGTAGTCGATGTACTGGTCGGCGTGCAAGTCGAGCTTGCCGCGATAGCGCTCCGCCAGAAGTTGCGTGTAGGTAGCCACCATCCGCAGCGGTTCGCGCAAATCGTGCGACGCCACATGCGCAAACTGCTCCAACTCACGGTTGGAGCGCGCCAGTTCCTCGACCTTTTTCGCCAGCTGGCTTTCTGCATTGCGGCGGGGCGCGCAAGGACAGATATTCCGCTCATTCAGCCAGTCGTGCAGCTTGGCGGGCGCGCGCCGCGGATCTCCCGGCAGGCTCTTTCCGTCATAGTCCATCTCCCAGACCGTTGGGTCTTGTTCGTCCCCGTTTTCTTCGATGAGCAGCAGACGCAACTGCTGTCCCGGCTTGCAGAGTTCGATCATAGCCATCGCTTTCCCCAAGGATGAACGCCGAGCAGTCGACCTCCGATTTCGGGCCTACGGCTCTAATGCAGTTTTCTGGATTTCTTGAACCCACGCGTAGGCGGTACATCGGCGGGCCAGCACGAGTCTTTAGTGCCGGAGATACGCGAAAGTCGAATGGCAGGTGTGCGGACGGTCACGTCCCGTCGGAGTTAGGTTAGAACTCACTAAGAGCTATCTGGTCACAATCCTGAGAAACTCACCAAAATGGGAATCGACGAGCGGTCAAAGCAGCAGAGGAAAGCAGGGAAGACTCAGCCCGCTTTCCGTTCCTCGCTTTTGGGAATCTCCAGCGGCTCCTCCTCCCAATCAAACGAGAGTGTACGCGCTGCGGTCTCGATCGGTTGCAGTTCGGGAATGTCCTCGGCCACCGACGCTCCCAGTTCTGAAAACTTTCGGGCCGAAACCAGCACCCGATTTTCGAGCGATCCGATGGCTTGGTTATACGCCTCGACCGCGCGGTCGAGATTGGTTCCGACGGCGGTGATGTGTGCCGCCAGCTTGCGCATGCGCTCGTGCAGCTCTTTGCCCAGCGCACTGATCTCGTGCGCATTCCGCGCCAGCTTCTCCTGATTCCACCCATAAGCCACGGCTTTAAGGAGAGCTATCAATGTAGTTGGAGAAGCAGGGATTACGCGCTGCATCACGCCTTGCTCAATCAGGTCGGGTTCTTGTTCCAAAGCGGCGCTGAAAAACGTCTCCCCGGGAAGGAACATCACCACAAACTCGGGCGTAGCCTCGAACTGCTCCCAATAATTCTTGCCGCTCAGGGTCTTCATGTGGTCGCGCACCTGCCGCGCGTGAGCAGCGAGGCATGCCCGTCGTGTTTCTTCGTCGGTGGTTTCGAACGCGTCCAGAAACGCCTGCAACGGCGTCTTGGCATCGACGACCACATTCTTCCCGCCCGGCAGCTTGACCACGAGATCGGGCCGCAGACGGCCGGTTTCAGTCGAAATTGTCTCCTGTTCGGCGAAGTCGCAGTAGGGAAGCATGCCGGCAATTTCGACGACGCGCCGCAACTGGATTTCTCCCCAGCGCCCGCGCACATTCGGAGTGCGCAAGGCCCGTACCAGATTGCCGGTCTCCGATTGCAGTTCCTTTTGCGTGACGATTAGAGATTGAACCTGAGCTTTAAGGTCCCCATAAGCCTCGCCGCGGGCAACCTCCATTTGCTGGATTTGCGCATCGACTTTACTCAGCGATTCGCGGACGGGACCCACGAGATCGGCAACTGCCTTGTGCCGGGCGTCCAGGTCCCCCTGAGCCTCGCTCTGAAATCGCTTCAACGTCTCGTGTGCGATCTGCAGGAAGGACGAATTGTTGTTCCGTAGGGCCTCGGCGGCCAGGGCTTTGAAGCAATTCTGCAGGTCTGCCCCGGCTTGAGTCAGTAATTCGATCTTTTCGCTGCTGGTCTTTCGTTCCAATTCGAGGGCTGATTCCAGCCTGGCGCGCTCCTCCACCAGGCGCCTCTGATCCTCCAAAAGCCGCGCCAGATCGGCCTTTGCGCCCGATAATTCCTTTTCAATCAATGACAAACGCTCCTGCAAGGCGGCCGTCCGCGAGCGTAGTGCCAGCCATGCAAGTAGAGCGCCAAACAGCAGGCCAATGCCCCCACTGATCCCTAGTTCCATAGACGGAGGTAACTATTCTCGTTTCATTCCCGCTCCTAGCCTAGCACCACTGCGCAAGTTCGGCCCGAAAAGCCGCTGAATACAGCGAAAGGCGCACCGGATGCCCAATCCCTCCCAGGGGACGGTAGGAAGAAAAGGATGATCAGAACCCTCACATTGCTGTTGGCGTTCCTGATCGGTTCAGGAGCTCCGACCGTACGACTGGACGCACGATCGATGGCTTTGTCGGAGGCAGCCAACGAATCGCCCGGCCAGTCGAACAAGGAGACGGTCAAGCCCGTAGCGGCTATCTCGCCCGGCATCCCAATGGACGATGACGAATCCGAGGCGGAGTTGCGGCTGCTGATCTTGGCCAACCAATCGCGTCAGGAAGCCGGAGCCCCTCCCCTAACGCTCGATGCCGGACTCTCACGAGCCGCGCTGGCCCACGCCATGATCATGCTCGAGGAGCGGCGCCTGTCGCATCAGTTTCCCGGTGAGCCCTCGGTCCCCGAACGCCTTGCATCCTCGACCGAACTGCATCTGGATCAGTCCGGAGAAAACGTCGCCCTCGACTACGACGCCGAGCGCGGCCATCAACATCTCATGCTTTCCCCTCCCCATCGCGCGAACCTGCTCAACCCTGCCTATAATGTCATCGGGTTGGCAGTGGTTCGCAGTGGAGACCGCTTGTATATCGTGCAGGACTTCGGCCACGCCCTCCCCAGCTATTCCGCCGAAGAGGTGAAAGAGCGCGTCGCCGGCGCCTTGAATCAGGTGCGGCGAGAGGCGAAGCTGCCCGACCTTCCGCGTCATGACCTGCCCAATGCCGATGACGCCGCGTGTTCCATGACGCAAGCCGACGCGCTTGGCACCGCCCCCGTGCAACAACTCGCCGAGCGCTACACTGTGCTCACCTACACCACGGAACATCCGGAATCGCTGCCCGACGGCGCAGACCACGCGATCGCCAGCCGCCATGTGCGCAGCTTCTCGGTTGGCGTGTGCTACGGCCGCACCAACGTCTATCCCATGGGCGCGTATTGGATTGTACTGAGCTTAGACTAGGGAATCGGCGCAAATTGGAAGTCGCGAATCACGGCATGCTGATCGGTGGCCGGTGTGTGTTGAAAGCACCAGAGGTTGATGCCAACCGGCAACGCCGACTGGGGAATGTTGGTGCGGTTCGATGTGTAGGTCTCAGTCTTGATGACGTCTTCCGTTTCTCCGATCGGATGCGAGCCTTTCATCAGCGTGAAAATGATCTTCTCCGATGACCATTCGAAGCGCGCGGTGGTCAGGTCGGAGGCACGCGCGCGAAAGTCGTCTTCCCAACTGGGATTGCCGTTCTGTTTGCGATGGCCGGTGGAAGGATAAACCGTGAAGTCGGCATTGCAGTCGCAGGTGTCAGCCCACCGCGAAAACTCGATGTCGATTTCGTCTTCGCCGTCTACGCCGATGCCGTTGGCCGGTCCGTAGAGGAATAGTCCGAGCACGGTGGTGGGATCCATCCGGTAAACGTCGCCCTCGACAATCCACTGATAGGTTCCGAAGCCCATGTTATCGGTGGTGAACAGTTCCGCCGCGGTCCAGCGGTTGTGCCGCTTCACGATGCGCAGGCGCAAGTAGCCGTTCGAGTCGATGGTGACGTTGGCCGGTTCGCCGGGCGCCACGCCCGCCATGCCACCTTCGGTGACATTCCAGATGTGCCCAGCCCAGGTAAGGGTCTGCGCGTGCACGGCGCATGACATCGCCATCAAGACCGCGCAGCTGAATGCTCTCAATACACATGTCTTCCGCATGGCTGTCTCCCGACTTGTGGATCGAAGCAGGCCGTTGCATTGCCATTGTACGGCTTTGGCTCGGCAGTTCGGCGCAGGAAACGCAGGAGTGTCTGAAAATGGAAAGCAGCCCGAGGGAGTGTGGGCCGAATCTGGGCAATGGGCAGGGAAATTGACGCGGAAGAGCGTCCGGTTGGCCGCGCGGGCGGAATCCCGATTAGTGCTACGCCCCCACTGCTGCGTGCTCTGCCATGCGCTTGGGGCTATACCGCAGGGCGACGTTCATGAAGACGCTGCCCAGGGAGGTCTCGAAGCAGATCATCAAGGCTTCCGTGTCTTCGCTGGACTTGTCGCCTTCCTGTGCAGTGAGCAGCAGCGGAGGATGGACGCGGAAATGAAAGCCCTGGTCGTTGAGCGCGGAGATGGCGTTGCCCACGACCTGATTGGCCAGCTCGAAAACGGTTTCCTTCACCAGTTCGTCGGACTCGGGGAGGTCAGTGCCTGCGTAATGGCTGGCCACACGCACGGCGGTCGGCGGATCGAGATCGAGAATGATCCGGCCCTCGATGTCGCCGCTCAGCGTGACCATGCCCGCCACGCCCTTGCGCCGATAGGCTTCCTCTTCCATGGTGAGGTTGCCCACCTTGGTCGAGCCTTGCAGTCCTTGTGACAACACGGCGTCAGCCGCGTTGATGAAAGGCTGGATCAATTCCATCCTCATGGCCGTTATGCTCCCGCTCCCGCCGCCGTGGCCACCACACCGTCTTCGCCCAACACGTACTTGATGACTTCGTACAGCACTTCCGGCTTGACCGGTTTCTGCACGAAATGGCGAGCGCCACGCTGCAATGCGGCCACGATGTTTTCCTGGTAGCCGACCGAAGACACCATGACGATGCGCGCCTCGGGATGCTGCTGCACGATTTTTTCCGCGGCTTCGATGCCTTCCATCTGCGGCATGGTGATGTCCATGAGCACGATGTCGGGATGCGTGCGGTCGAACTCGCTGATCGCGGTCAGACCGTCGCCCGCTTCGGAGGCCACCTGCCCGCCAAAGGTTTCGATCATGCGGGCCAGGTTCTTGCGGGCGAACACCGAGTCGTCCACAATCAGGTAGCGGATCGGCTGCCCGTCCTTGCTGCGTTTCACTGCTGCAAACTGCTCCATACAACTCCCCCTTTCGACTGCATATCATGCCCGGTCGGCCCGAA
>Ga0187784_10002333_pt1 | contig 15179 bp, 15 predicted proteins | sample 1015_SJ02_MP15_2_FD_132964 | JGI IMG/M metagenome (GOLD analysis project Ga0187784, IMG submission 132964) | Tropical peat soil microbial communities from peatlands in Department of Meta, Colombia - 1015_SJ02_MP15_20_MG | ecosystem: Environmental > Terrestrial > Soil > Wetlands > Peat | place...
GACGAGCCAGAGAAAATCCGGCGGCTGCTGGCAATCCTCGCCTTCGGGGCCGCCCCGGTTCGTGCGCACGGTCGAGCGCCGGCGGTGCTGCTCCGTGCAAATGGCGATGGACGCCATGGCGGAGGAGACCGTGGCCATATGTTTTGTCTCGACGATAGCTGCGGCCTGGGTCACAGCCGCACGCGCCCTCAGGGACGCTGGGTGACGCTCCAGGTGGCTGTGCACGATTCAGTTGTCGTTGCTACAAAGGGCGTGCTGTCCTCTGGTCCAGGTCTACGGGCCCGACCCCGGCGAGCATGCGTTGAATTAGGCGTTCTCCGGCGCGCCGGACATGTTCTTCGGCCTCCCTCTTGGCTGCCTCCGCGTCTCCCGATCGAAGGGCGTCCACGATTGGCACATGGAGCTCGGCTATCTCGGCGAGGTTATGATAGAGGCGGAGTCTTATTTCTGCGGTAGCGATCAGCATCTTAATTTGTGCGGAGAGATCGTCATGGATTCGGATGAGACGCTTGTTCCCCGAGGCCCGCGCCAGAGTCTGGTGAAACGCCATCTCGAGATTGACGAGCTTTAGTGGTTGATCCGAACGCGCCACGTCCCGCATGTCGTCGATCATGTGTTCAAGAGGCGATATCAGTTGAGTAGACGGTAGTCGCCGGACCGCAATCCGGGCGGCCAATCCCTCCAGCACACTGCGCACGCTAAAGACTTCGATGACGTCCTCGACAGACCACTCGACGACGAACGCGCCTCGATTAGGGATGGTTACGATCAACCCTTGCCGGACCAGGTCTTGAAGTGCCTCTCGAATCGGTCCGCGACTGATGCCCAGATGCTCAGCGAGCGAGGTCTCTGTGAGGTGCATCCCCGGAGAGTATGTGCCACTCCAAATCAGGTCCTTGATGCGAGCCGCGGCACGATGGCGCAGGAGTTTAGTCTCAGAGCGTCTCAGCCGAACAGCCACCACGTATTCCCCCTTGCTTAACGTCTGACCGTGAACCTTCTGAACCTTATCAAATCGCTGTCACCTTATCAAACCGTAGATGTGCAGTCTACAATATATAATAAATCGTTGACATACTGTCTACAATCTGTCTATCATTGCAGCGAGAGGCGATACTTGGCGGGAGGAAGCACAGAGGTTGCAAAGCAAGGCAAAAGCGGTCTCCTGTGCACGGGGTTTCCGGGTCCTCACTGGAAGGGCTGCCCAGAGGGACAGGTAGCGTCGGGAAGTCTCCTGCCGGAGCAAATCCTTGGTGAACGGATGGCCCAGTGGCGACTGCCGCGATGGCTTGGCTCATGCTCTCGATCTCGGCTACAGGATCGAGTCAGTAGTGGTGACAGAGGCCGAGATCGTCCCGATGGTGTCTGCCGCTCTCCAGGCAGCCGGCCTGCATATCTTTCGCTCGCGGTCACGCTCGTCTTGTCGAGCAGATGCGGGATATCACCTATCCCGATACTTTCGGAAAACTCCAACGCCATTCGTTCGAGTGGGTAGCTCTTCATGTCTTCGCCACAGGATAGCGCATGCACCACACCTTCGTTTCATTTGAAGGTCGTGCGTCGAAGTCGTGGCCATAAGGGGGGTCGTGGGATGGCTATTCTAGAGGAGCCCGTCAAAGAAGTTCGGACCCTCAACAACTACATTGGGGGTGAGTGGATCGAATCCGCCGGGCCTCTTATGGATGTCGTGAACCCAGCGACGATGAAGACCATTGCCAGGGTTCCTGTTTCAACAGCAGAGGAGTTCAATGCTGCTGTTGAAGCGGCGACGGCGGCTTTTTCTGATTGGAGATCTATGCCGCCGGTCGCTCGGGCCAGGTGTCTATTTCGGCTTAAGCATCTCCTGGAGGATCATTTCGAAGAGCTGAGCCGAATCCAGAGCCTGGAACACGGGAAAACCATCGATGAATCCCGTGGTGAAACCCGGCGCGGCATTGAGAACGTCGAGGTCGCTTGCGGGATTGCCACGTTGATGCAGGGGCTCTACTCGGAGGATGTTGCCGCTGGCATGGACGAGTACCTCATCAGGCAGCCTCTCGGCGTGTTCGGTGTCATTGCTCCTTTTAACTTCCCGTTCATGATCCCGCTCTGGTCTATCCCCTATGCCATCGCAACCGGGAATTGCGTGGTGCTCAAACCGTCGAGCGAGGTCCCGCTGACGTCGGCCCGCCTGGTTGAACTCATCGAGGAGGCTGGCGTTCCCTCCGGCGTCTTGAACCTCGTGAATGGGGGGAGGTCGGTCGTGAACGCAATGCTCGACCATCCGCGGATTGTGGGCGTCACCTTCGTGGGATCAACGCCGACGGCTAAGCTGGTGTACGAGCGATGTGGCGCGACCGGCAAGCGGGTGATTGCTCAGGGTGGTGCCAAGAACTTCATGGTCGTCATGCCAGACTGCAACGTGGAACGCACAATCCCTGCGCTCATGACCTCGTTCTTCGGAAACGCGGGCCAACGATGCCTCGCCGGCGCCAACCTTCTTCTCGTTGGGAACGACGACCGGTTCTATCGGAACTTCGTCGATCAGGTTGTCGAGAAGGCGTCCCAAATTGTGGTGGGCTACGGTCTCGACGAGTCGGTCCAGATGGGGCCGGTACGCGATCCGCAGAAGAAGCAGCGGATCCTGCAATACATTGATAGCGGAATCCGGGAGGGGGCAACCCTGCGACTCGACGGGCGAGAGGGGTTCCACCTCACGGACGGCTATCCTCGCGATTGTTTCCTGGGGGCGTCGGTTTTCGAGAACGTCACGCCGGTCATGCGGATCGGTCGTGAGGAGATCTTTGGACCGGTCATGAGCGTGATGCGGGCGCCGACCCTCGACGATGCGATTAGCATTGTCCACGCTAGCCCGTTCGCGAATGGGCACGCCATTTTTACCTCGAGCGGCGAGAGCGCCAGGGAGTTCCGCTATCGGGTAGTAAGCGGGAATGTCGGTATCAATGTGGGAATCGTCGCGCCCATGGCTTTCTTCCCCTTCAGTGGCATGAAGGATTCATTCTTTGGCGTGCTCCATACGCAGGGTCAGGAGGTTATTCGATTCTTTACCGAGAGCAAGGTCGTCATTGAACGATGGTTTTAGTTAGGAGGAGTCGTCGATGAGACTGCGCACCGCCTCCCAAGTGATCACCTTCGTCAAGAAGGTCGAAAGCGACTCCGCAGAGCTCTATGACAAGTTGGCAGAGATGTACAAGGACGACGGGAATACGTTCCGGGCCTTCTCGGCTGAGAACAGGAGGAACGCCGTAGACATCGAGCGTGCCTATTACAGCGTCATCACCGACGCTATCGAAGGGGGGTACGCCTTTGACCTTGAGACCGATCGGTACGCGTTTGCGATAGCCCTCACGGGACAGGAACCGATGGCCGTGGCTGTGGGCAAGGCCATTGGGGCTGAGCAGAAGATCCTACAGTTCTACGCCGACGCGGTTGGACAGTCGAAGAGCCTGATGGCCGACATCCCCCGGGCCTTTGAGGTGGCGGCGAGGCGGCGGAGAGAGCGGCAGCAGAAGCTGAACCGCTTGGTCGGCGCCGAGCCAGTGTGACACGATGCGGGTTCGCTAAATCATGCCCGCCGACCTGGTCGTCGTGTGGAGAGCACGGGGCCCGTTCCCGAATGACGATCAGACTACCAAGAGTCTGAGCGCGTTCTGGCCTCGTACCCCCAGTGGTCCCAAAGTCGGCCGCGCCTGGGCGTTCAAAGAACGCGTCCGGCACTTCCGGGAGTACACGTATCTGACCGCGACCCAAGGGTTCTTTGCTCGGTGGTTCTGGGGCGCCACCCGGCTCAAGACGGTAGCGCAGGTGACCTGGTGGATTCGGCGTCACTTGCCCAACGTCCTTACGGACCATCGCCACCGACTCACCAATGCGGGATCGAGGCCGTGAACGCGACCATCCAGTTGGTAACGAAGACCGCGCGGGGCTTCCGAAACATCGAACGCTTCGAGACGGCCATCTCCTTTACATTACGGAGGGCTGGACCTCTACCCCACTCAAAACACGGTAGAGGCATTTTGAGGAAGGAGGTAGACTCGTCATGCCGTACGACCAGAACCGCTCAGGCAGTATGACGGATCGATTCTCGCGGCGCACGTTTATCAAGGGTACTACTCTCCTGGGTCTCGGTGGAGGTCTTCTCGGACCAGGGATGGAGATACCGGCGGGCCACGCCGCGGAGGCGCGGACCCTGGTTATGGCCGTTCAAGGGACTCCGGCCTCGATTGACGGGGACCAGGCTTCAACCGCCGAGGGCGAGATGATGATGGCCAATGTCCACGGTGGCGACCTCTTCAGTTACAAGGTCATCAAAGATCCCAATTCGCCGAACCTGACGGCAGATCTTAAAGCCACGGGCGTCCAGGGCGTGACCGGCCTGCTCGCCCAGACCTGGAACCAGAGCCCGGATGGCACCGTGGTGACCGTCGAACTCAGGCACGGGATGAAGAGCCCCTATGGCAACGAGGTGACGGCCAACGACTACAAATGGGCCTGGCAGCGACGCTGGGTACTGAACGGCGTGGGCAAGTTCATCGGAGATGTGGTGGGAATCGCTAGCCCCGACAGCATCGAGGTGCTCGGCAAGTATACCGTCCGGATCCACCTGAAGGGGCCGTCCCCCGTCTTTTACAAGGCTCTGGCCCAGAACTATTACGGCGGACCGTTCGATTCTACCGAAGTGAAGAATCACCTCACAGCCGGCGACCCGTGGGGCAAGCAGTGGACCCGCACCCATGCGGCCGGGTTTGGGCCATATACGGTCGATCAGCTCGTCCCAGGCGTGCAGACCGTGCTGACCCCCAATCCGAACTGGACCCTTACGCCGATTTACTTCCAGCGGGTTATTGTCAAGGCCGTCCCCGAATCGAGTGCGCGGCTCGCTCTGCTCAAGGCCGGAGAAGTGGATATCGCCTGGGCGCTGAGTGAGCGCGAACTGCACGAAGTGGAGGGCAATTCGAATCTCCAGGTGCTGCGTGTGAGGGCAAACAAGCAGCTTTACATGGGGCTTGGAGTTGACAAGCCGCCTTTCAACAATAAGACGCTGCGCCAGGCTATGGCCTGGGCTACGCCGTATAAGGACATCATCGACAAAGTGTATTTGGGCCATGCCCGTCGCATGACGAGCATCGTCCCGGACATTTATTCTGGCTACAAGTACACATACCATTACGACTACGACCCCCAGAAGGCCAAGCAGCTCATGGCCAAGGCAGGTTTTGCGAACGGCTTCGACGTGAAGCTCACCTACAACGCAGCCGAGAAAGAGGCCGAGGACACGGCCATCCTGGTCAAGAGCGCGTGGGGTCAAATCGGAGCGCGCGTCTCGTTGCAGGCGCTGCCGACCGCAGTCTGGGCCGAGCAGAAGTACGGCAAGCACGCCCTGCAAGCATTCGTCGAGAACCAACAGTATCCGTGGACCGGCGATCCGGGCTATTCGTGCTGGGTCTATCTCGGCGGTGGCCCCTCAATGTCCAACAACGCCGTGAACTACAACAATTCGGCGTTTAACGCGCTTCTTGAGAAATCGATGAGGATGCTGGATTCGCCGCAGCGGGCGGCGAATATTAATCAGCTCCAGGAGATCATTGCGGATGAGGTCCCCTGGGTGCAAATCGCTTGGTTCGACTGGACGGTCGCGGCAAAAAAGGGGCTGGGGGGCTTCTTGTGGATGCCTGACAATATGATCCGCTTCTACTACCTGCGTCGCCTGGGGTAGACGACGAACAATGTGCACGAACATCGGCGCCACGGGAATCACTGTCGGCGAACGGAGTGGGGTCTATATCGGGAGCGTCAGCGACGACCCGTACGACATTCGTACCAGGGTGATCGTAAGACGGCCCACGGGCAGCTACGGCTACGTGGGGACGGACTTGATGACACTCCGTGCGTCGAGCTCGGCGGCGTCGTACTCAGCGTCAGTGTGCGGTGCGCCGACGCGCGGACTGAACGAGAAGGGCTTAGCGTTTACCTGGGCCCTGGTCTACGAAAAGACCGAGAACACGGCGCCCACAGGGGCGCTCAAGTCCCATGAACTGTGGGACGCCGTGATGCGCAAATGCGCGACCGTGGACGAGGCATTGGAGCTTTTGGCGGATATGCCTCGTGACATAGGGGGCGCGGCCCTGGTCGCGGATCGCACAGGGCTGCTGGCGCGCGTGGAAATTGGGCGGCGCAAGACGGAGGTGACCGACCGCCTTTCATGGCAAGATGGCGGTGCATTGATAAACGTGAACTGCTGGACCGCGATGCAAGCCTCAGATGGGGATCCTGCCTGCTCTTTGGCGGTGCCCACGGCCCCGAACGCTTCGCGTTACGAGAGGGCACAAACTCGCTTGCGCGAGATCGGCGCGCGCATTGACTTCGACGCCATGAGGAAGATCCTCAGTGATCACGGCCACAAGGAGCGCTTCGCCGGCGAGAACACTATGCTGCGTGGACACGGCTTCTCGATTTGCAACCACGGCAGCCTGCATAAGCCGTCCTTCGACTCCAACGATCCGGCCTGGGGCTCGGTGAGCGCAGAGATCATTGCTCCCATCGACGGCATTTTCTGGTACGCCTATGGCTGGCCGTGCGGCGAGGATCCCGAATACGGAGACCAGCTGCTCCAGGAACACTCATGGGGGACGTTCCTTGGGTTCCCCGTCGCCATCTTGCCGGAGGGTGCGTATACGACCTTGACGGGAGAACTGACTTCGTTGGCGGTCAGGCACGTGGACAGCCTCGCCATCTCCGGTGTGGTGCGGCAATTGAACTGGGCGGCCCACCAGGGAGCGGGATGAACTCCCGCTCCGGAGCTCGTTTGGGGCGGCGGAGATGCTCTGATCAAGGACCGGCGTGGGATCTCACTGAGACCTCGCTGGACGTCCTCCGATCCATGCACTGGGAGGGATCGAGAATCCGCCGCCCCGATCAAGACTTCGCGAAGCTCGGGCCGCACGGGTGGAGGTGTGAGGCCGAATGAGGTTCCTGCGCTATGCCGCCCGGAGGTTCCTGTTTCTGATTCCGCAGTTGTTTGTCGTTTCCGTCATCGTTTTCTTCTTGGTACGCCTCTTGCCAGGCGATCCTGCCTACCTGATGGCCGGACAGTTTGCGACGAAGGACCAAATCGATCAGATCCGCACGACCATGGGCCTGGATAAGCCGCTCTATGAGCAGTACGCCTTATATGTGCAACACGTGCTCAGGGGCGACTTCGGCATGTCTTGGCGATCATCCCACCCAGTCATCGACGATATCAAGCAGCGCTTTCCAGCGACAATGGAGCTCGTTCTGCTGACCGGCTGCATCTCGGTGGTTTTGGGCATTCCCATCGGTGTCTATACCGCGGTTGCACGCAAGGGAGTGGCCGACAGAGGGCTGTTCATTTACGGTATGCTGGCGGGCTCGATTCCCGATTTCTGGCTCGGGCTAATCCTTATACTGATATTCTTCGCGTTCCTCGGCTGGCTTCCCGGCCCGATCGGGCAGCTTGACCCGAGTATGGAAATCCCTCCGCGGATCACCGGGATGATTGCGCTGGATGCGCTGCTATCTGGGCAGTGGGCGGTATTCCAGTCGGCTGTCGCGCACCTTGTCCTGCCTGTAGCGACACTTACCCTCGTATATTCGACGCTCATCATCAAGAATACTCGGACCACTGTGGAAGAGATGCTCAAGTCCGATTTCGTCGAATACGGCCGTGCGCTCGGCCTCTCGAGCCTGACGCTGCTTCGCTATGCGCTGCGTAACGCGTTGCCGCCGGTGGTCACTGTGGTGGGTATCCTGTTCTGGTTCTTGCTCGGCGCCGCGGTGCTCGTGGAAACGGTCTTCGCCTGGGGTGGGCTCGGTCAGTATGCGGTCGAATCCGTCGTGAGTTCCGACTACGCGCCGGTGCAGGCGTTCGTGCTTCTTGCCGCCGTATTCACGACGGTGGTTTTCCTGCTTGTGGATCTAGCCTATTTCGCCATAGATCCGCGGATCAAGACATGACCCGGGTCAGAGACAAGGATCTCAAATGACCACGCAACCCCTCCCGGACACTCGCAAACAGCCTGCCGCGCCCACGCAAGGCAGAGGACAGTTCGGCAGCTTCATCGCGTTTAGCCGGGGCCGGCCAGGGTTTCTCTTCGGGCTTGTGATCGTGGCGATCACGATCTTCCTGGCTTGCTTCGGGGCGATAGTGGCTCCTTGCGATCCGGAGCACGCGATACCCGAAGCCGGTTTGCTGCCACCTTCACCCGTACACTTGCTGGGCACCGATGTCGTGGGTATGGATATCTTCTCCCGGGTCATCTCGGCACCGCGCATCGACCTAACCATCGCGCTGGTGTCCACGCTCATTGCGTTCGTCTGCGGCGTTTTCTTGGGTGTCATCTCCGGATATTTCGCGAGCGGCCGCGGTATCGGCCGTGTCGGGAGCGAGACGATCATGCGAGGCGCCGACATTGTGCAGGCGTTTCCCATCTTTATTTTCGCGCTGGCGCTGGTGTGCTTCCGCGGTCCCAGCACGGCGAACGTGATTTCGGCTCTGGCGTTCCTCAACATTCCGTACTTTCTGCGCGTCACGCGCGGGGCAGTGTTCCAAGTGCGCGAACGCCCCTTTGTCGAGGCAGCGCGCTGCGCCGGCAATACGGAACGCGGCATCGCCTTTACACACGTCATGCCGAATGCACTCGGGCCGGCTCTGGCTAACATCTCACCTAGCATAGGCTTCGCCATCCTGCTCACGGCCGGGCTCAGCTTCGTTGGGGCGGGCGTTCCGAAGCCTACTCCAGAATGGGGCTCCATGATATCCATCGGCGCGCCCAACATGATGACGGGGCAATGGTGGAGCGCACTGTTTCCGGGTCTCGCACTGGGCGTGACCATCCTCGGCTACGCTCTCGTGGGCGATGGTATTCTGGAATTCATGGACCCGACGAGGAGGAGGTAGCGCGTGGCGCCCTTACTCGAAGTCAAGGATCTCCGCGTCTCGTTTCTGGCGGACGCGGGCCCGGTGCGGGTCCTGAACGGTACGAGCTTGAGTTTGGGGTCCGGGGAATCGCTTGGCGTCGTGGGCGAGTCCGGTTCGGGCAAGACCGTGCTCGTGCGCACAATCCTGGGCCTATTGCAACCCCCCTGGCAGGTTCTCGAAGGCAGCGTTATCTTCAACGGTGAGGATCTTCTGAAAAAGCGGGAGGAGGAGCTTCGCCACATCCGGGGCAAGGAAATCGCGATTACGTCACCCGAACCCAGAAAGCATATCAATCCGCTCCTTCGGGTGGGAGATCAGATCGCCAATGTACTGCAGGCGCACCGTGACGTACCCCGGAAAGAGGCGATGGAACGGGCGGTCGGACTCTTGACGGCGGTCGGTCTCCCCGCTCCCGACCAAATGGCAAGATTTTATCCGCATGAACTGAGCGGGGGTATGTGTCAGCGCGTGATCATCGCCATGGCGCTCGCGCATTCCCCAAAGCTGATCTTGGCCGACGAGCCGACGGCGGGGCTCGACGTCACGATCGCCCGACAGATCCTCGATCTCATGTATGACCTCGTGCGCGACGTCAACTCGTCCCTCATTCTCGTCTCCCGAGACCTCGGCGTGGTGGCTCACTACTGCCAGCGGGTCGCCGTGATCTACGCGGGCCAGGTCGTTGAATCCGCCCGCGTTGCCGACTTCTACACCGGTGCCGCCCATCCTTACAGCCGTCATCTGCTTCGGGCGGCGGCGGCAGCGCGCGACGAGCGGCGGGGCGCCGCCATCAGGCTCGGGCAGCGGGTGGTCTTTCCCGACAGAGGCTGCGCTTTCGCGTCGCGTTGTCCAATCGCACTGCCGCCCTGCAAGGAGGAGGCGCCAGCCCTCGAGCCTGTGGCGGAGGATCACTTGGCGCGCTGCCTGCGTAGGGCTGAGGTGCTGCGCGGAGAGACCCAACTATGAACGGTGCACGCATGCGGCTGCTCGATGTGAGCGACCTGATCAAGAATTTCCCTGCGCCGCGCGGTGGGCTCGTCAAGGCAGTGAACGGGGTTTCATTCCACATAGAAAAGGGTGAGGCCCTGGCGCTCGTCGGTGAAAGCGGCTCTGGCAAGACGACGGTGGGGCGCTGCATCCTTAGATTGATAGAACCCACTACCGGCACCATTGTGTTCCGCGGCCAGGACGTGAGCACCATGAGACAGGACCGTCTGCGCGTCTTGCGCCCATACATGCAGATGCTGTTTCAGGAACCTTACGACTCCCTCAACCCGCGCAAGTCCATCAGGTGGATCGTTGAGGAGCCCATTCGTCTGGGCACGAAGATGAGCTCTGGTAGGCGCCTCGAGCGTGTCGTCGAGGTGCTCGACATGGTGGGCCTGGGGTCCTGGGCCTTGGACAGGTATCCGCACCAGTTCAGCGCAGGGGAGCAACAGCGCATCGGGATCGCACGGGCCATTGCCCCCGAACCGGAACTTGTTGTGCTCGACGAGCCAACCTCCGCGCTCGACGTCTCGGTCCGCGCCGAGATCCTGGACCTGCTGGCCGACCTTCAGGAGCACCTCGGCTGCTCCTATCTTTTCATCTCCCATGACCTGACGGCGGTCCGGCGAGTGTGCCACAGGGTCGCGATCATGTATTTGGGGAAGATCGTGGAGACGGGGAGCACGGCGGAGATATTCGAGCAGCCTCTCCACCCTTACAGCCGCGCTTTGCTCTCCTCGGTGCTCTATGCCGACCCGCGCAAGGAGCTCTCGCGGTTCGTCCTGGCGGGCGAGATCCCCAGTCCCATCGACCTTCCCTCTGGCTGCTTTCTTCGCGGGCGCTGTCCCTGGGCGGTGGACGCGTGCCGCGCAGCCTATCCGGATCCAGAGGAGATACTACCCGGGCACCGAGTCGCCTGCTTCCGCGCACGCGAGAAGCGCGAACTGGAGCTTGTTCGCCATGAAAAAGGTGATTCAGACGTCACGTCTGCCGTGGGTCAGGTCGTGGAACGAGGGGATGAGTGATCCTCTTCGTCGGAGCCTACTGCTTGGCATCGATCTCCAGTATCCGGTCCAAGTTGTAGGTCAGACGACCGAACCTGATCCATGTATACCCGCCAGCTCGTCCTCGCAAGCGCCTATGCGGCCACGCGCACTTCCGACTGTGCAAGCTGATCGTCGCTCTCTGTCCACTGAGCCATCGCTGATGGCGCCGGAACCACCGCTGGCATTCTTGCGCTGCGCGGGCCGCTCCGAGTCTTCCTTTATTCCACCTCCCTCCCCACTTCTGGGCAGGAGGCACGGCCGCACGTTCCCTAAGTTTGTGCACCGCTTCGTGCCCGGGCGATCGGCCAACGGTCCACTGCTCCTGTTGCTGCACGGGACGGGAGGCGACGAGGCCGACCTCCTGCCGCTGGGAGAGGCGTTGGCGCCTGGCGCGGCCCTCCTCAGTCTGCGCGGGAAGGTCCTTGAGCACGGGCGGCCGCGCTTCTTCCGGCGCCCGATGCAGGGCGTCTTGGATGCGGCGGACCTAGTCGCGCGCACGCAGGAACTGGCGGAATTTGTGCGCGTCGCGGCAGCCAAGTACGGATTCGACCCTGCTGGGGTGTTCGGTGTTGGGTGCTTCAACGGCGCCGACATCGCGACGAGCCTGCTTCTGCTGCATCCCAGCGTGTTGCGCGCCGCGATCCTCTTCCGACCCATGTCACCGCTCGTCCCGACGCCCAGGCCGCATCTCAAGGGAGTTCCGATCTTCATCGCCGCGGGGCGGGACGAGCCGATCGCGCATTATGGTCAAACCCGGCAGTTCGTCACGCTACTTGAGGACGCGGGGGCGGAGGTGACCGTCCATGTTGAGCCCACACGTGCCCTGTGTCAAGGCGATATCGCCGCCGCCCGGGCGTGGCTCGCGCCGCACCTTGTACGTCGCACTTCGGCGGACCGCGGGCCATAGGTGAAGTGTGGTCTGTCCGACTAGCGCCTACCCGCAGGTGGCACGGTTAGGCAAAAGCAAGTCGGATATCTGGGGGTGCGCGCGTGTTGCCATACCGACTGGCGGTATATGTTCCGATCCCTAACAGCTACCTTATGCTCGAAATTCCCGGTAAGAGTGAAATCGTCGGGACGTGTGATTTTGAGGATCCCCGCGGGGTCATCATCGACTACGAGGGCAATCTCTCTCATGCGGCCAACATACGGACGTACGCTGATCGTGTGCGAGCTGCCGCAACGCGCCACCAGCAACACTGCCCAACTACTGCACGACGCTGGGTGTGGGCAACGGAGCCGATCCAGGTCGGTTGGTGGCTCGGCGAAGACCGTTTAGATGTCACGAACATGGAGGCGCTGACCGCCTATTGGGATGGCATTGTGGCTCCAGAGGAATTGTACGTTACAGAACCCTGGGAGGCCGCGAGGCACATGTGACAAAAGTGGTTTGCGTGGTCGGATAACAACGAACCCATGTTTGCTGACACTGACTAAGTCACTTTTCTGGTCCGCTGAAATAGACAGAAGACTCGGTTTGAGACGACACGCTACACGGTGGTGGGTGCAATGGGAATGCGGGAACCTGCTGAAATCGGTATGCCGCTCGAGGAGGTCGATACACCATCCCTCCTGATCGAGATGGATGCGTTCGAACGAAACCTCAAGCGCATGGCGTCGGCCGCGGCGGAGGCGTCGGTCCGGCTTCGCCCACACGCGAAGACGCACAAGTGCGCGGTGATCGCCCAGCATCAGATCGAGCTCGGGGCTGTCGGTGTGTGCTGCCAGAAGGTGAGTGAAGCCGAGACGATGGTCTACGGTGGCGTTCGCGATGTGCTGGTCACCAACGAGGTCGTGGGTTCGAGGAAGATTGCCCGTCTGGTGGCGCTCGCCAAGGAAGCGCGCGTGGCGGTGTGTGCCGACGACCCCACAAACGTCGCCGACCTGAACGCGGCTGCTGTTCGCTTCGGCGTTCGCCTGCCGGTGCTCGTCGAGACGAACGTCGGCGCGAACCGCTGCGGCGTGGAGCCCGGAGCACCCACCCTCGTACTGGCGAGGCAGATTCATGGGTCGCCGGGCCTGCGGTTCGCCGGTATTCACGCGTACCACGGGTCCGCGCAGCACCTGAGGAGCTTCGACGAACGGCGCGACGCGATTGAGCGCGCCTGCGGGTGGCTGCGAGAAACGCTCGATCTGCTTCACCGGGACGGGATCCCATGCGACGTCGTCACGGGCGCCGGGACGGGAACGTACGCCTTCGAGGCGGCCAGTGAGGTCTTCACGGAGATCCAGCCCGGGTCCTATATCTTCATGGACGTCGACTATGGCCGGAACCTGGGCGCGGACGGGAAGCCGGTACACGAGTTCGAGCACGCGCTCCTCGTGTACACGACGGTCATGAGCCGCCCCACCCGGGACCGCGCCGTGGTCGATGCCGGCCTCAAGGCCGTCAGCATCGATTCGGGCCTGCCCCTCATCCACGGTATCGCCGGCGTGGAGTATCAGCGCGCATCTGACGAACACGGGAAGGTACAGCTGACCGACCTCGAGGTTCCTCTGCGCGTCGGAACCAAGCTCCGACTCGTGCCCGGCCACTGCGATCCCACGGTGAACATGTACGATTGGTATGTGGGGGTGCGGAACTCCCGGGTAGAGGCGCTATGGCCGATCGTCGCGCGCGGTGCGCTCCTGTAGCTGCATCGTGAGAGCGGACGGGGGCGTTGTCGAATGAACAAGAAAGTCAATAGGATCGAGACGATTATCGGTCGGAAGGTCAGACGCGACATCACAGGCATGACGGAGTGGGCAATGGGGAATCTCGGCAAGGCAGCTGAATCCATTCTAGGTGCGCCTGACGCTCATGTCGGCATCGTTACCGGTTTCTACATCAAGGCCGCGACGCCGCCGTCTCCGGAAACAGATGGGTTGGGAGGCATGGCTCATCTCGCTGCGGGTCTCTCCAGCGCCGGCATAGCAGTGACCGTGATTACCGATGCCCCCTGTGCGAAGGCGGTGTGGGCGGTAGTCGATGCGCTTCCATTGCCCGTAAACCTGGAAATTGTATCGATCAGTGAAGAGTCGGTCCGTCGCTTGCGGCGGTTTCTGCAACAGGGTGACCGGCCGATCACGCATCTAATCGCCATTGAGCGGGTGGCCCCGGCATCCGATGGGAAGCCTCATCGGGAGCATGGCTGGGACATGACTCGTGAGACGGCGCCGCTGCATCTCCTTTTTGAGGATCCTCCGTGGCAACGGAGATGGACCACTATCGGCATTGGGGACGGTGGGAACGAGATCGGCATGGGAGCCCTTCCCAAGGATGTCATCGAGCGGGAAATTCCGAACGGCAGCGTCATCGCCTCAACGATCCCGGCCGATTTTCCAATTGTTGCAGGCGTATCAAATTGGGGCGGACTCGGACTGGTTGCGGCAATGGCCTGCCTGAAGCCGGTGCTTGCCCCCGATTTGTTGCGCAGTTTCAATCGTGAGATGGACCACCGCTTTTTGTCAGCGGCGGTCGAAACGGGACAAGCTGTCGCTATCATCGACAAAGACCATCCGGCACGTCCTTTCATGAGTGTCGACACGATCCCGTGGGAAGAGCACGCGACTTTGCTTGAGGAAATAGCGGGTGTGGTCCAGTCGTAGACTCCACCGTGAGTTTTCGGCAGGGCTCGGGTGGCGATTGCTGTAAAGGATAGTTGCCGCTTCGTCAGCCGTCAATTACGACGGCGACATGCCGTCGTAGACTGCGCTGCACCATCGGCGTCGACTGGGATGGCCCTCTCAACGGCATGACCGGATGAATTGAAGGACCTCTTCAAGAACGAAGACGCTCACCCGGATTGGCGAAGTCCTTTGAGCGCTGTTGCGGGAGTCTACTTGATCCTCGCCCAAAAGTCAGGAGATCTGTACGTCGGCAGCGCGTATGGTGAGAGCGGCATATGGGGCCGCTGGCGGAAGTACGCCAACTCTGGAGACGGAGGCAACGCCCGACTTCGAGCGTTGATCGAGCACGATTCCGACTATCCAAAACAGTTCCGCTTCTCTGTGCTTCAGATTCTACCGAAGACGCTGGCGCGCGATGAAGTCCTGCAACGCGAAGTGTTATATAATCACAAACTTGGTACGCGGGCAACCGGCCTTAAGAGCCTATCCCAAAACCCTTGGGACGGTGTATACTCGGCATGACCAGTGATCGCACCTTCATCGCAGCAGAGGTCGACGCCTATGACGACGCGGCATCGGTCGAAGCGACGATTGGGCAC
>Ga0187784_10002334_pt1 | contig 15179 bp, 11 predicted proteins | sample 1015_SJ02_MP15_2_FD_132964 | JGI IMG/M metagenome (GOLD analysis project Ga0187784, IMG submission 132964) | Tropical peat soil microbial communities from peatlands in Department of Meta, Colombia - 1015_SJ02_MP15_20_MG | ecosystem: Environmental > Terrestrial > Soil > Wetlands > Peat | place...
CAGACGGAAGGCAGAGTAGTTACTTTGACCATATTCCTTGCTTACACAGTTGCCGGAGTGATTGTCATTCTGGCTTTTGCCCGGCGCAACAAATGGCAGGATCCGGCCGTGGCGTTTGGGTTGGTGGGGTTCTTCCTTCTCAACGTGGCGCTCGGAACGGTGGGCAGAGCGCCCAAGGGAAAGATCTTCGCGCCCACGATGGACTGGTATCTCTACCGGGCAGACCAGTACTTGGGAATGGACGGCCTGTCCTTGGCGCGCTGGGTTTTTGGCTCGCCGGGCGTGAAAGTCCTTCTGCTGGCTGCCTACCAAGCTCTGCCGATAGCGTTCGCCATCGTTTGGAGCGCCGAGCGCTCGCGGGTCATGGTCCGGTCCGTACTGCTGGCCGCCGTGGCGGGTTACTACTGTTACCGGATCGCGCCAGCCACGGGGCCAGTTTACGCCTTCCCGGGTTTCCCATGGGTGGCGCCGCATGGCTCCGGTTACGTTATGGTGGACGTGAGCATGCCCCGAAATTGCCTGCCTTCCCTCCACTTTGGATGGGCGTTGCTTTTGCTTTGGAACTGTCGTGGGCGGTGGCTGGCCCTGTTCGCCTCCATGTACTTGCTCCTGACCGCCTTGGCCACGGTTGGCCTGGGAGAACATTACTTCGTAGATCTTCTCGCCTCTGTGCCGTTTTGCGCTGCGGTGCAGGCGTTGGCAAGCTCGAAGCACCTTAGTATTCAGTGGTTTGCCCGGGCCAAGCGAGCCGCAAACGATCTGGCCGACGATGGGCCGAGTTGACGCTGGTGGATGAGCGATAGGGGAGATTGGCGAATTGCTCCGGCTGGCAGATGGATGGAGCACGGATTCCTGACGAGAGTACGCATGCCGAGCACCAGTGTGGAAACGCAGGGGACAACCACGAGCGACGCCCCAAAGGAAGCCCTCCTGAAACGAGTGTTCTCTTTTCCCGCCTTGCTTGGGGCCCTGCTGCTGGCTGCACTCTTCGTTGCGATCCGGGATTTCGGAGTGGACCCGGACCTCTGGTGGCATCTCAAAGTCGGTCAGGATGTCCTTTCAAGCCATCGCTGGCCTGCCGTGGATACATATTCATTCACGGCGGCGGGAACTCCCTGGATGGCCTATGAGTGGGTGGGCGACACGCTGCTTGCGGTCCTGCATGGTGCGTGGGGTCTTCGAGGGCTGTTGACGATCGACTTCGCCATCGGAAGCGCGGTCGTGCTGGCCTTGTATACCTTCGCGTCGACCCGCTCGCGCAACTCGAAGGCAGCGTTCGTGAGCTGCGGGCTGCTGCTCTTCCTCACCGAGGTCTCCTTCAGTCTGCGTCCGCAGATGTTGGGCTACCTTTTCCTCATTCTTACGCTTATCGCCCTGGAGCGTTTTCGTGAAGGCCGCCCCCGCATGTTATGGCTGTTGCCTCCGCTTTTCTTGGTCTGGGTGAACACTCACGGGACCTTTATCGTTGGGCTCTTTGTATTCGTCGTTTACGCTCTCAGCGGCCTGGTAGAGATTCAGTGGGGCGGCCTTGAGTCCAGGCGGTGGACGCCGGGTGAGCGAGTCCGCCTGGGCTGGGTCTTGGCGGCTTGCCTCGCGGCCCTGGCAATCACGCCCTATGGCACAAAGCTGGCTGCCTACCCGTTCGATATGGCCTTCGCGCAGCCCGTCAACCTGGCCAACATCCTGGAATGGCAGCCCATGCCGTTCAACTTGCCGGTGGGCAAACTCTTCCTGGCTATGCTGATGGGATTCCTGATCGCGCAGTTTGTTTTCCGGCTCACCTGGCAGATGGCGGAGATGATCCTGTTTCTTGCCGGGACTGCCGCCGCCTGCTTGCATGCGCGCCTCTTGCTGGTCTTCGTCCCCTTCGCCGCGCCGCTTTTCGCGGTCATTGCAAGCCGCTGGATGTCACCCTACGATCCCCGCAAAGATAAATTCATCCTGAATGCCGTCCTGATAATTGCAATCATCACCGCCATCGTTCGGTATTTCCCTTCGCAGTCGCAACTTGAGCGACGCATTGCTGAGCATTGGCCCGTGAAAGCCGTCGCGTATCTTGAGCGGCATCCCACGCCGCGCCCCATGTTCAACAACTATACTTATGGCGGTTATCTCGTTTACGCGCTCGACGGCCAGAGCAAGGTGTTTGTGGACGGGCGGGCGGACATCTACGAGCGCACCGGCGTCCTCGCGGATTATCGCAGCATTACCTGGCTCGAGCCGAAAGCCCTGGCCCTGCTGCAGGCCTATAACGTGCAGTCGTGTCTCATCGATCGTAACGAGCCCTTGGCCACGCTGCTCTCCGCCTCGGGGCAGTGGAAGCGGGTTTATTCGGACGAGATGAGTGCAGTATTTGTGCGTAGCCAGGCAGAAGAACCTAGAGCGGAAACTGGAAAATAGTAACTGGAAAATCGAAAGGCGAAAACCACAGCTAGTGTCCTGGAAGACCGAATTACGAATTGAGCCGGGCGCCTGAGAATGTCGACGCTCAGCCTCGACAGGTCTGGGTTGATTGTTGCGATGGACCTCAGTCACCAGGACCGGGCCTCAGAAGATAGAATGCAGACTCCGCTGAAATCTGTCGGCTCTGGGCTCCCTCGGGAGATCGCGGCTGCCGAAGCCGGGCCCGCCTCGGCCACCAGTACGCCCAGAGCGTCTGGCAGCGATTCTCCAGCGGCACACCAATCCTTCCTGAAGCGGGTGGTTTCGTTTCCCGCCCTGCTTGCAGCTTTGCTCGTGGTGGCGGTCTTCGTGCCCCTGCGCGACTTCAATGTGGATCCGGACCTTTGGTGGCACCTCAAGGTGGGACAGGGCATCCTGGCCACGCACCGCTGGCCGACTGCGGACACATACTCCTTCACGGGGGCAGGCACTCCGTGGATGGCATATGAATGGCTGGGTGAGACGTTGCTGGCCGCCACGCATGGAAGGTGGGGACTGCGCGGGCTCCTGGGGCTCAATCTAGCCCTCGGCGCCGCCATTCTGCTGGCCTTGTACGCCTTAGCTTGGTTGCGGTCGGGCAATTCGAAGCCGGCTTTTGCGGCCTGCGCCTTACTGTTACCGCTCACCGTGGGCTTTTTCACCTTGCGGCCGCAGATGCTCGCCACTCTCTTTCTAATTCTCACTCTTATCATGCTCGAGCTGTTCCGGAGGGGCCGCACTGGCGCGCTCTGGCTGCTGCCCCCGCTCTTCCTGTTGTGGGTCAACACGCACGGGAGCTTTGTAGTGGGCTTCTTTGCCTTGGGCGTTTATGCGGTCAGTGGGCTACGCGAGATTCGCTGGGGCTGCCTCGAATCCTTCCGCTGGACGGCAGCCCAGCGGCTGCGCTTAGGTTTGGTCTTCCTGTTCAGCCTCATGGCCCTCCTCGTCACCCCCTACGGACCCAAGCTGGCCGGCTTTCCCATGGAGATGGCCTTCTCGCATCCTTTGGTTGTGTCGAGTATTACGGAGTGGCGGCCGATACCCTTCAATCTCCCGGTTGGAAAGATCTTTCTGGCTTTGCTGGTGGGGTTCCTGCTGGTTCAGATTATTTTACCTCTCACCTGGCAGTTAGCGGAAACGACCCTGTTTCTTGCGGGAGTCATTGCAGCCTGCCTTCATTGGCGTTTCCTGCTGGTCTTTGTTCCGTTTTGCGCGCCGCTCTTGGCTGTGATCCTGAGCCGGTGGATGCAGCCCTACGAGCCCGGCAAAGACAAGCACGCCTTGAATGGGCTTCTGATCGCGGCCGCCGTCGTGAGCATGGTTCGATTCCTTCCCACCCAGGCACAACTCGAGCAACGCGTGGCCCGGCATTGGCCGGTGGAAACCGTTCAATACATCGAGCTGCATCCCCCGCCGCAACCCATGTTTAACGCCTACGGATTCGGCGGCTACCTGATCTTCGGACTCGACGGCCGGAACAAGGTCTTTATCGACGGACGGACCGATCTCTACGAACCCTTCGGCGTACTTGCCGACTATCAGAGCATTACCCGGGTCGCGCCCAATGCACTTGCCCTGTTGTGGGCGTATAACGTCCAGTCGTGCCTCGTCCATCGTGATGAGGCTCTGGCCACGCTCCTCACTGCCTCGCCAGTTTGGAGCAGGGTTTACGCGGACGATCTGGCTGCACTCTTTGTGCGCACACAGCGGCATCTGCAGGCTGGGGAATAAAACCTGAACACCATGGAGTCTCACGCAGCCCGCCAACCCGTTCTGAGAAGGGTCAGTTCGTTTTCCGCCCTGCTGGCGATGTTGTTAGTCACCGCCCTCTGTGTTTCTCTTCGCGAGTTCAGGGTGGACCCGGACGTCTGGTGGCACATTAAGTTTGGCCGGGACATCTTGTTAACCCACCACTGGCCAACTACGGAGAATTTTTCCTTCACCGCGCCGGGCGCACCCTGGATGGAGTACGAGTGGCTGGGTGATGTGCTGCTCGCGGCTGCAGATCGGGCCTGGGGGCTACGTGGGCTCATGCTGCTTGACTTCGCCCTCGGCTCGGCCGTTCTGCTCGCGCTCTACGGCTTGGCGTCACTGCGCTCGCATAACTCCAAGGCGGCTTTCGTGACCTGCGGCCTGTTCCTGTTGCTTGCCGCCATCCCCTTCAACTTGCGTCCCCAGATGTTGGGCTACCTCTTTCTCACCCTCACTCTCATCATCTTGGAACGTTTTCGACAGGGCCGTCGCGGAACGTTATGGTTGTTGCCCGGACTCTTTCTTGTGTGGGTGAACACGCACGGCACCTTTGTGGTCGGGCTGTTCGCTTTCCTTGTTTATGGTATTAGCGGTTTGTTGAAGTTTCGCCTGGGTAACTTGGAGTCGGCGCCTTGGGCGCCACGCGAGCGGGTTCGTCTGGGTTTCGCGCTCTTTGCAAGTCTCGTCGCTCTCATCATTACGCCCTATGGGACCAGGCTGGTTGGCTATGTTCTCGAGATCATGTTTATGCGGCCTCTCAACATCGCGAGTATCCAGGAATGGCGACCCATGCCCTTCGATCTCGACTTTGGGAAGCTGTTTCTGGCCTTGCTGATCGGATTCGTGCTGGCGCAGGTCGTACTGAGGCTGACCTGGCAGTTGCCGGAAGTGATCCTCTTCCTCGTTGGTATCGCTGAGGCGTGCATTCACGTGCGCATGCTGCTGCTCTTTGTTCCGTTCGCCGTCCCGCTCTTTTCTGTTATCCTCAGCCGCTGGATACCGCCTTACGATCCCGGCAAAGATAAGTATGCCTTGAATGCTCTTCTCATGATTGCCGTCGTAGTGGGCCTCGTTCTGTTCTTCCCTTCGCAAGCGCAGCTTGAGAGCTACGTGGCTGAACGTTGGCCGGAAAAAGCTGTTCGCTATATTGAACAGCATGCCTTGCCGGGCCCCATGTACAACACCTACGGATATGGCGGCTATTTGGACTATGTTTTCGACGGCCGCAGGAAGGTGTTTATTGATGGGCGGACAGATGCTTATGAGCTGAACGGTGTCCTCGCCGACTACATGAATATCGCGAGGGTGTCCACCAACGCCCTCGCCCTGTTGCGTTTGTATCGCGTGCAGTCATGCCTACTCCACCGTGACGAACCCCTGGCTACGCTTCTTGCTGCTTCTTCGCAGTGGGAAAAGGTTTACGCTGACGAACAGAGCGAGCTGTTCATACGCAAGCGTGCTTTTTAGCGGAGAAGGTATGAGAGAAGACTGTCGCCCCCGGATCACGGTTGTGGCGCCTGTCTACAATCAAATGGCGACAATCGAAGAAATTCTGTGCCGAATTCAAGCCGTTGACCTGGACGTAGAGATCGTGGTCGTTGACGATGGCGCGACCGAGTCGCAAAGGCCCGCCCCTCTTGTCATTCCGAGCGAGGCGAGGAATCGCGCTCTGGGTGACGGAATTCCTGAACTCCTGGCCGGTCTTGCCGCCTCTCAGAGACTGACCCCGGCGCCAATAACCCTGCCCAAGAGTCGAACCACCCTCCGAGCTGACAATATTCGCGTGTTTTTTCAGGACGGGAACCGGGGCAAGCGTGCCGCGAAGGCCGCTTGGGCTTTGGGCAGGAAATTACCATCGAGGTCGCGCAAACCGGCTGGCGAGTTTACCAGGCCCCAATCGCTTATTACGGCGGAGCCTATGCGGAGGGGAAGAAAATCACCTGGAAAGATGGTCTTTGCGCCCTTTGGTGTCTCCTCCGCTACTTTGTAGGGTCCGGATTGGGTTTACCGCTAAGGCCAGACCGTGTTCGAGGAGACAGAAAGGATAGGTCGAAGCCTCAATGACTCCTGCCAAACCTCCAACCCGCGTCGAAGTTCACGTCGCTCTCGGCCTTGCCGCGCTGCTGCTGTTTTCCATCGTAGTTATGAGTGCCGCATTCGACGTTGCGCGTCGCGCAGACTTCGGTTGCTTCTATACGGCCGGAGTGATTGTCCGGCAGGGAAACGCCTCGAGGCTTTACGACCTGGGTTTGCAAGGCCAAATCCAGCGGCAACTATTGGGCCGTCAGAGGATTCTCATCTACCTTCATCCTCCTTTTGAGTCATTGTGGTTTGCCGCGCTCGCCGGCCTGTCATACGTCAAGGCTTACGTTCTCTGGGGCGCTATCAACGTGGTTCTCTGGTGGTTTTTCCAGCACCTGGTCCGTCCTTGCACGCCAATTCCCAGAAATGCTTATGGTTACTTCCTGCTCTGCTCCTTGTTTGTGCCACTTTGGGTAGCCTTCCTCCAGGGGCAAACATCAGTGCTCCTGCTGCTTTTGTTCTCTCTCACTTTTGTCTCCCTCAAACGCGGCCAGGATTTCAGGGCGGGCGCCTTCCTGGGTCTGGGTCTGTTCAAGTTTGCTGTCGTGGTCCCGTTTGCATTCATCTGCCTCCTGCGGAGCAAGTGGCGCCTGATGGCTGGTCTGGCTGTAACCGCTTGCGTGTTGGGAGTGATGTCGGTGATGGTGGTGGGGCGCGGCGGCGTGTGGTCTTACGCGAACCTGCTGATTGACACCGTAAGAAACCCAGACAATCCGCTCTACGGTGATATCAGGGTTTGGGAAATGGCTACGCTCAAGGGTTTCTTTACCAGACTTATGATCGGTCGATTCTCCACAGTCTCTATCAGTGCCCTGGCGTCGGCAGTCTCGGCCTTTCTTGTTCTTTTCGTGGCATGGCGCTGGCGGCAGGAGGATCGGCGCCCAAGCGGGAACTCACAGGGTCTGATGTTCGCCGCGGCACTCGCGGTCACGCAGGTTACTTCGCCGTACCTCTTAATGCACGAACTTACCCTGATGTTGCTCGCAGGGCTGCTCGCTATAGGCTCCTTTGAATGGTCTGGCAAATCATGGCAGCGTGCGCTCATCACAGTTGCCATGGTGATTCTGTACGCTCCACCAGTATACGTCTTGCTGCTGCGATGGCACGCAATGTACCTTCTCGCTCCGGTCATTGTGGCTTTTGCACTGGCGGCCATCAGCTTGGCGAAAAAAGCTGATGTTGCCTTGGATTCGCCACCGCGTCCGCGCTGTGCTGGAAGCGCAGATGAGGTAAACTACCGGGCTGACGTCGCAACCAGCAGTTAAGCCGATGGCCACGACCAATCCGAGATCCGTTGCGCCTACCATGCTGAGAAGGGCTTTCTCTTTTCCGGTGTTTCTGGGCGCCTTGCTGGTGGCCGGTGTCTTCCTCAATTTGTTGGCCCAGCTCCAAAATGATGCCTCCTTGCCAACCGGTCATTGGCACATCACTTTTCTCGAGGGAGACACCTTCTGGCACATCGCTGCCGGCCAGCGCATCCTGGCAACGCATTCCTGGCCGACCACCAACTACTATTCGTTTACCGCACCCAACAGCCCATGGCTTGACTACCAATGGCTGGGCGAAGTGCTGATGGCTGCGGCGTCTCACTTGGGCGGGGTCCGCGGGCTGCTGGTGTTGTTATTGGCCCTGGGGTCAGTGATCTTCCTGCTGCTCTACTACTACGCTTACCTGCGAAGCGGCAACGTGAAGGCGGCTCTTGCGGCTTGTGGCATCGTCTGGCCCTTGCTCGGGGTGTGTTTCACCCTGCGTCCTCAACTGCTGGGCTACATTTTTCTCCTGCTGACTTTGATTTTGCTGGAACGCTATCGCCAAGGACTCCAGAAGTCGCTCTGGCTGCTTCCTGGGATATTCGTGCTGTGGGTGAACACGCACGGAACGTTCAGTTTCGGCCTCCTGGCGATCGGGGTCTATTGGGCAGCCGGGCTCAGGGACTTCCGCCTGGGCGATCTGGAGAGCAAGAGTTGGCTGCCAAGCCAACGCCGGCACCTGGGTTTGGTCTTGCTTCTTTGCGGACTGGCAACGCTGGTGAATCCCTACGGACCGCGGCTGCTTTATGGCCTCGCCGAGCCTTTCTCCCAGCCCCTGGTGATGGCCTACGTCGATGAGTGGCAGCCTTTGAATTTCAAGGAGTTTTACGGCAAGTGGTTTCTGGTCTTGCTGTTCTTGTTGTTTCTTGCGCCCATAATCTGGCGGTTTCGGTGGCGCCTCGAGGAGTTGGTTTTGGTTCTGATCGCGGCTTATATGGCTTGCGTTCACCAACGCATCGTGGTTTTCTTCGCAATCCTCGTTGCTCCGGCGCTTGCGGCGTTGCTGGCGAAGTGGTGGTCCGGGTACGACCAGGCCAAGGACAAGCCGCTCTTGAACGCTGTGTTGATGTTAGTCTTTGCGCTGGGGTTGGTTGCATTCTTTCCCTCCAGCGCCAGCCTGCAGCAAGTGATTGACCTGAATCAGCCCCGCCGCGCGGTCGACTACCTTGGGCAACACCCGGTTTCCGGGCCCATGTTTAACGATCAGTTCTGGGGCGGTTACTTGATCTGGGCGTTCGAAGGCCGGCACGCGGTCTTCATCGACGGCCGCTGTGACGCCTACGAGCCTGCGGGCGTGCTCGGAGATTACATCGAGATCATGCGCGCCGATCCGGGTTCGTTGGCGTTGCTCGGCAAGTACGGCGTGCAATCCTGCCTCATCGAGCGCGGCGGTTCTCTTTGCACTTTACTCGACCAGCGGCCGGAGTGGAAGCGCGTTTACCAGGATGACCTGAGTGTGATATTTGCCCGTGACACCGGCGTGCGGTAGCCGAAAGAGGCAGCTACGAACTAGCGCGATGACTGAACACGAGGTTCAACATAGTCCCGAACGTGCAACGCCATTCAAGCGCGCGACTCTCAGCTTATTGCTGCTGCTAATCGCCGCGGCATTGCTGGCACCGGTCTGGACAGTGCGGTACGTGCCCCTGGTGGACTACCCAAACCACCTAGCGAGCGCTTTTGTCCTTGCTCACCTTAGCGACCACGCCTTTCAGTTCTACCGCTTCTACGCCCCGGATTGGAATACCTATCCTTATCTCGCCATGGACGTGATCCTGCTTGGCTTGCAGCGGCTTCTTTCCGTTGACTTGGCCGGGCGAGTGCTCCTGAGCCTCTGTCTTGTGTCGGTTCCGGCGGCAGCGTGGTTTTTCATCCGGCATGCAAATCCCGGCCAGGAGAGCCTGGCGCTCTGGTCACTGCTGGTTTCGAACAACCTCTACTTTTTCCTGTTTGGCATGGTAAATCTGCAGCTCAGCCTTGCGCTCTGGCTCGTCGTGATTGGTGTTTGGCTGCAATATGTTGCGCGACCACGCTGGTCGTTGTGGTGTCTGTTGTTGATTCTCACCACGGCTCTTTATTTCACTCACTTGCTGGGGTTTGGAATGGCTTGCCTGGTCATGACCGCTTATGCTCTGTTTGCCCGCCGACCCTTTCGCCAGCTCTGGCGGTCCTGGGTTCTGTTCCTGCCCGGCATGTATCTGTTCTTGCATTCCAGGCCGCCGGTGGGCAGTCTGGCCCTGGGCTTCCAGGGCTTGATTGGAAAGGCCGAGGGCCTACTGCTCTTGATGGCCGCTTACTCGCCGGTTCTCGATTTCGGGACCTTACTGGCGATTGTCATGACGTTTGCGATCGCGGTTACGGTCACGCGCGATTTCAAATGGAACTACCGCTGGCTGGGCGTCTTGGGTTGCATTTTTGCCCTGTATTGGGTGTTCCCCTCCTCCTATCGCGCGGCCATGAAGGCCGACATACGCCTCTTGCCTTTCGCGTTCCTCCTGGGTCTGGCATCGGTCAACCTGGGCCGACGGGCGCGGACTATCGGCCTCATCGCGGTGGTTCTCTTCCTGCTTCGCGCCGGCGAGGTTGAGCGCCGCTTCAAGTCTGTGCAGCCGCATCTCGAGCAGCTGTCCGAATCGTTTTCCGCCATTCCGGAAGGCGCGCGCGTGCTTCCTGTTATCGATTGGTGGCAAGCCAGGGACGCGGTGGAGGGCGAGTTCTGGGCCTATGGCGTCATTCGCCGCGGATGGTTTTCTCCCTGCCTGTTCCACGACCCCGGCGTGCATCCCTTCCGCATCAAGCTTCAGGCCTATACTCCTTGCTCTCCGAACTGGATTCCCGTCGAATCCTGGGATTGGGGCCGCATCCGGAATGAATTCGATTATGCCTGGGTCTATGGCGCGCCTCAGGCCCTCGCCCCGCTTTCTGACATTGGAAGGATAACTGTTCAGCAACGCGATCTCCGGGTATTTCAATTGTGCCGCGCGGCCTGTGGCGCTCAGCCATGAAGTCGCGGCAGCCATTCATTTCGACGGCGCCAACCTGAGAGCGGGAAATGTCATTCCTCGCTTCACTCTCGACAATCACGTCATTCCCGCGAAAGCGGGAATCCACTGTGTCCAGGGCCAACAATGGACCCCCGCTTTCGTGAGGGTGACGACGCATGTGATTTTCATCCCTTTGGGCGGGTCCAAGGTCCATGACCACTCGGAATGACAACCAGCCTCAAGTCAGAAGATGACGAAGCAAGCTGCCAGGAACGCCTTGAATCCGACGGCATGTGGGAATAGTATTGCTTTGAGACGCGCGTCCAGTCAGCTTTCAGAGGAATACGCCAATGCTTGACGGCAAGAAAATCTTCGTGGTGATGCCCGCTTATAACGCGAGCCGGACTCTACGCCAGACGTTTCTTGAACTGCCCCACGCCATTGTGGATGGCGTGCTGCTGGTTGACGATCACAGCTCGGACGATACGGTAGCATTGGCCCAGGAGATGGGGCTGACCACCTTCGTCCACAAGTCGAATCTCGGTTACGGCCGCAATCAGAAGACCTGCTACCGGGAAGCGCTGCGACGGGGCGCGGACATCGTGGTGATGCTGCATCCTGACTACCAGTATTCGCCCAAGCTCGTCACCGCCATGGCCAGCCTGATCGCCTTCGGAGAATACGATGTCGTCCTGGCTTCCCGGATTCTGGGCCGCGGAGCGTTGAGCGGAGGAATGCCGATCTACAAGTACGTTTCCAACCGATTCTTGACCCTCTTCCAGAATCTGCTGCTGAATTTCAAGCTCTCCGAGTATCATTCCGGCTACCGGGCTTTTGCGGCGGAGGTGCTGAGGAGCTTGCCGCTGGAGGAGAATTCGGACGACTTCTTATTCGACAACGAGATCCTGGCTCAAGTCATCTACATGCGCTATCGCATCGGAGAGATATCGTGCCCTACCAGATATTTCCCGGAGGCCTCCTCGATCAACTTCAGCCGTAGCGTGAAGTACGGGCTGGGCGTGCTGGCCACATCGCTGAAGTTCCGCTTGCAGAGAATGGGCCTGGTCCATTCTCGAATTTTTAACGCTCAGGGGCAAAAACTCTTCACGGACTACTACCATGAGGTCGTGCAGGGAGGGCAGCGTTGAATCCACCCTTCCTCGCCGTCACCGCACGGACTTTCCTCGTGGCCAGATCGCGTTGCGACCTCAGACGATATGATTGACCCCGCCGGAAACCCCAACCCCGCGCTCATAGTGCTCTGTCAGCCCCGCAGGGCCTGCGCCGATGATGACAACAGACTTGTTTTCTTCCAACTCCGTCAACGCATCTCCTCGCTACTCGTCTGGGGGCTGCAGGTATGCACTGCCGAGCTAACTGGTCCGCCAGGCGATCTCGCAATACTTTGATTCTGCGGGGGCGGCTTGCGGCTGTACAGCACAAAGCTCGGGAGGTCGGCCACGCGATTATAGGAACTGGAGATAAACTCGGAGAGGCTCGGGTAACGAGCGAGGTACTGCTCGGAATCCAAGGCATGCAGTGCTATATCCGGAACCGCGTCGCCTTGCGCCACCACCAGGAAAGCAGGCGGCGATTTCTCGAGATCGCGAACTAGTTCGTCCCGCCATACCGGTGGTCCCCAGGGAGAGATCAAAGGGTGGTTTGTCACCACGAAACGCGTCGGGGGACGCAGGCCCGTCATGTAGTAGATAAGCGGGGCTGTGCCCCAGATGAACACGCCGTCGCCGGGCACAGAACACCGACGCAGCAAGTCGATCATCTGCGACTGCCCCTCGAGCCTTTCGACTGAGGCTCGTACGTCCGGATACCTGGCAAAGAAGTCGCGCGAATCGCGCCGCCACCAGGCCAGATCCCGGTAGCGCTGTACGAAGGTTTTCGCTTCCATGCGCAACGGTCCAAGCGCGATGACGGCCAGCAAGGCGCACGCCAGTAGCCTTGTCATCCAGCGGCGATCTGGTTGCCGCGTCAACCCCCTCAAGCCGTTGTAAATTCTCCACGCCAGGTACCCCCAGATGGCTGCGAAAAAGGGGCGACAAGTCTCAAACGAGTAAGGAAAGAAGCGAAACTGAGAGCACGTGGCGACAAATCCCATTGTCGCCGCGCTTGCAACGGGGAGCAATTGGGAGAGATCACACCACTCGGGTATCAAGAACGATACGCCCGTGGCGAGCAATGTCCAGCCACCCAGCCCCAGCAATACCCTGGCCGCCGCCACGGTCCAGAAGCCAGGAATTCGCCCTGGTGCCACCGCATATCGGGCCGCGATCGCCAGATGGCCTTCTTTGAACGCGGCCCAAGAACCCGTAAGGCCGAAGTACGCCATGACGACTCCGAAAGCAAGCAGAATGCCGGCGATCAGGACGCCCACTCTGCGGAACCACTCTCCGCGAGGGATCGCTAGCCTCAGGCGCCGCGGCCGCAGGTTGAGTCCGCTCCAGTCGAGGTACGGTACAAGCGCGAGGAGGGGCAGAAAGGCGAGAGCGTTGTATTTCAGCCAAAACCCTCCGCCCAGGCAAAGCCCGGCAGCCAAGTCGCGAGCTGCCTGCCAACGTCCCTCACCGGCAACCAGGAGGTAGCCGGCGAACACCAGGAGCATGAGAAAACACTCGGCTTGGGCGGCGACCAGATAGCCGTTAGCGCAGTGCCAGGAGGCGTTGACCGCCACTGTTAGCCCCGCCGCTACAGTCCCCATGTAACGCTCCGTGAAGCGGAAGATACAGTAGGAAATCACCAGCAGCCACAGGATGTCTACGAACCCCACGGACCACATCACGTGGCCAAAAAGTTTAGACAGCACGGCATATACGCCATAAATGCCCGGCGGCTTAATATCCCATAGATCGCGATAGAGTCGCTGCCCGCGGAGAAGGCCCTCTCCGATGACCAGGAAACTGGCTTGATCTCGCCCGATCGGATAACTGAGGTTCGGGAGAGCCCGGAAGAGAACGAACAGCAGGGTTCCCAGCAGCCACCGGTGGGAGTCAGGCCTTGCGAGAGAATTCACCATAGCGTTCGCTAAACCACTGAATGGTCTAGAGCGAGTGGTGAGCGGTCACTCTGGACCGTTACATATCGCAATCCGCGGCTCGTCCCCCACTCAATTCATCAACGATCGGTCACTACCCACCGTTCTGCTCCGTGCTTTCTGTCTTAATCCCGGCGAGTTTCGGGACCTGATTTGCTGTAGGAGAGGAAGCGTAATCGATCGTCTTGCTCACCACATAGACGGGCCGTGCCTTGATCTCCTCGTAGATTCGGCCGAGGTACTCCCCGATGATTCCTAGGAACAGAAGAAGGACACCGGAGAAAAAAGTGACCAACAAAGCCAAGGTCGTGAAGCCCCGAGGAGTTTGGCTGAGAAAGACCCTGCCGAACACCGCGTAAGCCGCATAAAGCACCGAGAAAGCGATGGCTGCTGTGCCAAGGAGGGAGGCGGCGCGGAGCGGCACAATGGAAAAGGCGAAGATGCCGTCCGATGCCAGCTTGAGCCGCTTGACCATCCCGTACTTGCTTTGGCCTGAGTGCCGCTCGGCGCGCTCGACGGGGACGCCGACCTGCCGGAAGCCCACCCAACTCCGCAGCCCGCGCAGGTAGCGGTGGCGCTCCGGCATTCGGCGAAGTTGCTCGACGACGCGACGTGAGATAAGGCCGAAATCTCCGGCGTCGACAGGCACCCGAATGTCCGAGAGCAAGGCTTGGAGGCGGTAGTAGAGGAAAAAGCAGAGACGCAAAAACCAACCTTCTCTCCGGGAGGCGCGGGTGGCATACACCACGTCGTATCCCTCCTCGAATCGCTTGACGAAAGTGGGGATAGTCTCCGGCTCGTCTTGCAGGTCGCCGTCCATAAGGACTACGGCGTCGCCCGAGACAAAATCGAGGGCGGCGGTTAGCGCCGCCTGGTGTCCGAAGTTCCGCGACAATGAAATCACCAGCACGCGCGGATCCTGGCGGGCCGCCTCCTCGAGAAGCTCCAGGGTCCGGTCTGAGCTTCCATCGTCAACAAAGACAACCTGGTGTGGACCGCCCGCAATCCCATCCAGCACGGTGCGCGTCCGGCGCAGCAATTCCGGCAGCACGGTCTCCTCGTTCCGAACCGGAATTGCAATCGAAATTCGAAACCCCGCTCTCATCGCTCCCTGGCCTTTCCTTTGAAGTACACCTGGTTCCACAGCGTGGCTCCCAGTGTCGTCAGCCGATAGGGGTCAAGAACTACGGCCTCGAATACGCTTGTCACCATCTCCAGCCACTCGTTCAGCGGGCGGGGAAACTTACCCCGGTCGATACGGGCCAGGAAACGGGCAATGCTGGGACGCTCGGGGAGCACGTGGTCCAGGATGTGTACGTGCCCGTCGTCCGTCAAAAGAGTGCGAAGATGTTCGAGGATGCGGAGGGCATCCGGCGTGTTCACATGGTGCAGAAAGCTGTTCAAGAGGATGAAGTCGAATCGTTCCCCGGGAGCAACTCTGTATTTCGTGACGTCGGCGAGCAGAAAATCCCGCTTATAGTGTCGCCGCGCGTAGTCGACACAGTCTTCGTTCAAGTCGATTCCAAGGTAGTCCGCGCTCGCGAAGTGGTGCGTGTTGGTGCCCGGTCCGCAGGCCACATCCAG
>Ga0187784_10002335_pt1 | contig 15178 bp, 12 predicted proteins | sample 1015_SJ02_MP15_2_FD_132964 | JGI IMG/M metagenome (GOLD analysis project Ga0187784, IMG submission 132964) | Tropical peat soil microbial communities from peatlands in Department of Meta, Colombia - 1015_SJ02_MP15_20_MG | ecosystem: Environmental > Terrestrial > Soil > Wetlands > Peat | place...
GCCGACATCACCGAGCTGATGTCGCCGGCCAGCGGCGCGGCGATCGGGCGGTTGCTGTCGAATTCGGATGCTGCGATATCGATATGGATGAAATTCGCCTCGGCTGACCACGGCGGTGACGCACCGTGACTCAGCAGCCAATTCAGCCGGGCCCCGACCAGCATCACCACGTCGGCGCGGGCCAGCGCTAGCGAGCGTGCCGCTGCAACCGACTGCGAGTGGGTGTCGGGCAGCAGCCCCTTGGCCATCGACATCGGCAGATACGGAATGCCGGTGGTCTCCACGAACTTTTGAATCACGTTGTCGGCCTGGGCATATGCCGCGCCCTTGCCGAGGACGATCAGCGGCCGTTGCGCCTGGGCCAATAACTGCAAAGCACGATCGACCGCCTCGCCCGCCGGCAGCTGAGGTGGGTCGGGGTCGATGACCCGCCAGATGGTGTTGGCCGCCGCCTCCGCCTCGATGGCCTGCGCGAGCACGGCGCCAGGGATGTCCAGATACACGCCGCCGGGCCTGCCGCAGATCGCGGTGCGGATGGCACGGGCGACACCCAGGCCGATGTCCTCCACTCGACCGATCCGGTAGGCCGCCTTCGCGAACGGTCGGGCCGCGGCGAGCTGATCGAGTTCCTCGTAGTCGCCGCGTTGCATGTCCACCAGGTGCCGCTCGCTGGATCCCGAGATCTGAATCATCGGGAAACAGTTCGTCGTGGCGTTGGCCAGCGCAACCAGGCCGTTGAGAAAACCGGGCGCCGAAACCGTCAAGCAGACACCGGGCCGGCGGGTGAGGAACCCCGCGGCAGCGGCGGCGTTGCCGGCGGAGGTCTCATGCCGGAAACCGATGAACTGGATGCCGGATTTCTGCGCGAGACGGGCGAGGTCGGTGATCGGGATGCCGACAAGCCCGTAGATGGTGTCGATTCCGTTGAGCTTGAGGGCGTCGACGAACAGATGGAAGCCGTCGGTCAGCTCAGGTGCCGATTCGGTGCTCATGGCCTTCACTGTTATCCGATTTTCCCCGGCCGTCCAAGACCGAGCTGCTATGCAGCGATACACAGCGTCTGTCGAGCAGTAGCGGACGGGTATTGGACGGCCGCGCGGCATCGGGGGCATCGTGTGGAGGATGAAGACCCACGACAGCGGTTCGAGCCCCCGTATCGCCGACCTGGTCGCCGCGACGGCACGTCGCCATCCGGAGGCGCACGCGCTGGTCGTCACCGCCGATCGCATCCCGATCACTTACCGCGACCTGGTGCGACTGGTCGACGATCTGGCCGGACAGCTCAGCCAAGGTGGCCTGTTGGCCGGCGACCGGGCGGGCCTGCGGGCGCAAACTAGCGCCGAGTTCGTTCTCGGATTATTGGCAGCTTCGCGTGCGGAGCTGGTTGTGGTTCCACTGGATCCGGCATTGCCGGTCGCCGACCAGGGTGCCCGGATCATGGCCGCCGGCGGACGCGTCGTCTTGGTCGACGGTGACACGCCCGGCGAAAGCGGGGTTCTGCCACACTGGCCGATCTCGGTCACGGTCAGCGGAGCCGCCATCACCGCGCATCTCGACACCGCGGTGACGCCATCCCCGGCAAGCGCCGGACCGGACGGATTGCGGCCGGACGACGCGCTGATCATGTTCACCGGCGGCACCACCGGTGCCCCGAAGATGGTCCCCTGGACCCACCACAACGTCGCGACCTCGGTCGGCAACGTCGTCGCCAGCTACGGGCTCGGCCCCGATGACGCGACCGTCGCGGTCATGCCGCTGTTCCACGGGCACGGGCTGATAGCCGCGCTGCTGTCGACTCTGGCGTCGGGGGGCACTGCGCTGATTCCCGCTGGCGGGAGGTTTTCCGCGCACACGTTCGACGACGACCTCCGGGAGGCGCGCGCAACCTGGTTCACCGCGGTGCCGACGATTCACCAAATACTGCTGAGCCGCAAGGAAACTGACGCTGGCCCGGAACGTGCCCGGCTGCGCTTCGTTCGTAGTTGCAGCGCGGCGCTAAACCCGGAAACTGCCGAAGCGCTGCAGACGACGTTCGGGGCATCGGTGCTGTCCGCCTACGGCATGACCGAGGCCACCCACCAGATGGCAAGCACCAGCGAGGACGAGACGGTGACGGCCGGCCTGGTCGGCCGGTCGACGGGAGTGCAAGTGCAGATCGTCGGCGACGACAGTCGACCCTGCCCACCGGATGCCGTCGGGGAAATCTGGGTCCGCGGCCCCACCGTGGTGCGCGGATACCTGGCCAATCCGAGCGCCACCGAGCAGACATTCACGGACGGATGGTTGCGCACCGGGGACCTCGGGTCGCTGTCGGCGGACGGCGAGTTGACGCTGCGTGGCCGCATCAAGGAGCTCATCATCCGCGGCGGGGAGAATATATCGCCGGAGCGGGTTGAGGGCGTGCTGGCCAGTCACCCGAATGTCGTGGAGGCGGCCGTGTTCGGCGTTGCCGATCAGCTTTACGGGGAGACCGTCGCCGCGGCGGTAGTGCCCGATCCGTCCGCCCCGCCGACCGCCGCCGAACTTACCGAGTTCTGCCGTGCGCGGCTCGCCGCCTTCGAGGTGCCCGCCAGCATCGCGCTGACCGACGTGCTTCCGCACACCGCGAAAGGTTCGGTTGATCGCCGAGCGGTGGCCGAACAGTTCGGGAAAGGTGATTGACCGGTGCAGCCATTCGATTGGGACCTGCCTTACGCCTGGCCGCGAAAGCCCGTCCTGGCAAGCAACGTCGTGTGCACCACACAACCGCTTGCCGCCCAGGCGGGTCTTCGGATGCTCGCCGACGGCGGCAGCGCGGCCGACGCCGCCATCGCCACCGCGATCGCGCTCACGGTGGTGGAACCGGTTTCCAACGGCATCGGCTCGGACGCCTTCGCCATCGTCCACGATGGCCGAGAACTGCACGGGCTGAACGCGTCGGGGCGTTCGCCCGCGGCGTGGACGCCAGAGTATTTCGGCGGCAACGGTGTTCCCGCGCTTGGCTGGAATTCGGTAACCGTGCCGGGCGCGGTGTCGGCGTGGGTCGAACTGCACGCCAAGTTCGGCAAGCTTCCCTTCGAGCGACTCTTCGCGCCCGCGATCTCATACGGGCGCAACGGCTTCCTGGTCTCCCCGACGATCGCGGAGCAATGGTCCGCGATGGTCCCGCTGTTCAAGTCCCAGCCCGGGTTCGCCGATGCGTTCATGCCCGGCGGTCGCGCGCCGAAGCCCGGCGAACCGGTCATTCTTTCCGAACACGCGGCCACGCTGGAGACCATCGCGGCAACCAACGGCGAGGCGTTCTATCGCGGCGAACTGGCGACGAAGCTGGAAGCCCACGCAACGGCCAACGGCGGCATCATGCGGGCCAGCGACCTCGCCGCCCATCGCGCCGACTGGGTGGGGACGATCAACGGCGGCTACCGCGGCTACACCGTCCACGAGATACCGCCGAACGGCCAAGGCATCGTCGCGTTGATCGCCTTGGGCATCCTCGAGCAGCTCGATATGGCTTCTTTCCCAGTGGATTCCGCCGACAGCGTGCATCTCCAAATCGAGGCGGTGAAGCTGGCTTTCGCCGACGCCCAGGCCTATGTCGCCGACATCGAGCACATGGCGGTGCGCCCGGAGCGGCTGCTGGACAAGGAATACCTGCGGATGCGCGCGATGCTGATCGATCGCAACCGGGCGAAACAGGCGTCCGCTGGGACACCGAACGGCGGCACTGTGTATCTCACCGCCGCCGACGCCTCGGGAGTGATGGTGTCAATGATCCAGTCGAACTACATGGGATTCGGCTCCGGCGTGGTGGTACCCGGGACCGGGATCTCCTTGCAAAACCGTGGCGCGGATTTCGCTGTGGCGCCTGGTCATCCGAACCGGGTGGGGCCGAGCAAACGCCCTTACCACACCATCATCCCCGGTTTTCTGAGTAAAGACGGCACACCGGTGATGAGCTTCGGGGTGATGGGCGGCCCGATGCAGCCCCAGGGTCACGTGCAGCTGGTGACGCGCATCGTCGACCACGGCCAGAACCCGCAGGCGGCCTGCGACGGCCCGCGCTTCCGCTGGGTGCAGGGAATGCAAGTCTGCTGCGAGACAGGTTTTCCGCCGTCGACGCTCGACGAACTCGAGGGGCGCGGCCATCATTTGGTCACCACGGACGACTACAACCAGTTCGGCAGCTGTCAGGCGATCTGGCGGCTGGACGACGGATATCTCGCGGTGAGCGACCCTCGCCGCGACGGCCAGGCTGCGGGTTTCTAGACCGGCCGGCGCCTTCTGCAGTCTTGACCCGGGCCAGGAGACCAGTCAGAATCATTAAATAAACCGACCGTCGGTTTACTAATGGGGAGGCCGGATGGCCCGGACCGTCAACGTTGTCGAGCAGGCTGCGCGACGCGATGCGATTCTTGACGCCGCGCAGCGGCTGATTCTGTCCAACGGCTATGAGCGCCTGACGGTTCAAGACATCCTCGAGGACCTGGACATCTCCAAGGGCGCGTTCTACCACTACTTCGACTCCAAGCCGGCGGTGGTCGAAGCCCTCACTCAACGGCTGGTGGACGATTCCGAGCGCGCCCTTTCCCGAATCGCCGATGATTCAGAGTTGGGGGCCACGGAGAAGCTGCAACTGTTCTTCGGCGAGATTATCCGCTGGAAGTCCGAGCGGCAGAACCTCATGGTGGCGATGCTTCCGGTCTGGTACGCACCCGACAACCTTGGCTTCCGACTACTGGTGGATCGCGCGACAGCGAAACGATTGGCACCGCTGCTGAGCGTGATCGTGCGGCAGGGTGTCGACGAGCATCAGTTCGCGACGGCTTATCCAGAACAGGCCGGCGCGATCATCGTCGCAGTCGTGCAAGCACTTCAGGACGCGATGGCTCAGCAGCTCCTCACTGGCGCAGCCAACGTCAAAGAGGTGGTAGCCACCCACGGTGCGCACATCGAAGCGATCGAACGGTATCTGGGTGTGCCGGCCGGCACGTTGTATCGCGCTGACGCTCGCGCGGTGAACAGCTGGATCGCGGCGTTGCGACGCGCGGAAACGGCGACGGTGAAAGGTCGCGATGAAAGTTGATTTCACCGACAAGACCGTCGGCGGGTTCAACTTCGAATTCGTCCGCGGATTATCACTGCAGGCGGCCGGTGCGGCGGAATACGGCGAGTGCATGGACACGATGAGCCGGGTCAAGAACAACGACTTCAACAGCTGGACCACCCTATGGGCTGCCACCGCTGACCGGGTCGCCGAGTTCGCCGAGCGCGAAGACCTCCTCGGCAACCGGGTGAGCGCCCGCGACGCGTTCCTGCGCGCGGCCAACTATTACCGGATGGCGGTGTTCTACACGCATCACACCGACCTGCGACACACCCAGCTATGGCGGCACAGCAAGGACTGCTTTCACCGGATGATTGAGCGCAACGACGCTGTGGTGGAGCGCCTGGACATCTACTTTGAGGGTGCGCAGTTACCGGCCTACTTCGTCTCCAGCGGCGAGGGCCAGCGTCCCACCCTGATCGCATTGGGCGGCTTTGACTCCACCTTGGAGGAGCTGTATTGCTGGATCGGCGCCGCGGCACCGGCCCATGGCTGGAACTGCCTGATGTTCGAGGGCCCTGGACAATGGGGTGCGCTGAAAACCAACCCGGGCTTGGTATTTCGTCCCGACTACGAAAAGCCCGTTGGGGCCGTGGTGGACTACCTGCTCGGCCGCGCCGACGTCGACCCAAGCAAGCTGGCCATCATCGGGTACTCGATGGGCGGCTATCTGGCTACCCGAGGCGCGCTCGACCAACGCATCCACGCCTGCATCCCCAACTCCCTGGTCGTCGACTGTGGCGCGGCCGCACGAGCTGGGATGAAGGGACTGCTCAAGAGCAACGCCTTCATGGATGTGGCGTTCAAGACATTGATGAAGTTCAACACCCCGGCCCGCTGGGGCTTTCAGCACTCCGAATGGACACTCGGCATCCGAAACGCCCACGAATGGGTGCAGGTCTACCAGCCTTACACCATCAAGGGTCTCACCGACCGCTATCACAACCCGATGCTGTTTTTGTTTAGCGAGGACGACATTCACGATGCTGCGGCACCGTCGGCCGACATCATCATCGACATTCTCGATTTCATGCTCGCGCTCAAATGCGACCGCTATGTCCGCCTGTTTACCCGCGCCGAGGGGGCATCAAGCCACTGCCAAATGGGTGGCTTGAGTTACGCCCAAGCCGCCATCTTCGATTGGCTGAATCACATCCTCGACCACGGCCCCGCACCGGCGTCGGCCGAGTCCGCCGCCGCCGACCTGTTCGTCCACCAATTTGCCAAATACGCAGGCGTACAGGGGGAATACAAAGCCAGACAATTACTCGACGTCGCCCGGCTCATCTAGGACCCGGGCCCTGACCCGTTTCGGAATACGACAAGGAGCTCGGATGGAGAAGTGGAAGACCACGTGTCTTGTGGTCGGTGGCGGACCGGCCGGGATGATGCACGGCTATCTGCTCGCGCGGTCGGGTGTGCAGACCAGCTTGCTGGAGAAGCACGGCGACTTTCTTCGCGACTTCCGCGGGGACACGGTCCATCCATCGACCACGGAGTTACTGCGCGAGCTCGGACTACTCGACGAGTTTCTCCGCGATGTCCCGCACCAGGCGATGGACCAACTGGGCATCGGAGTCAACGGCGAGACGTTCGATCTCATCGACTTTCGCCGTCTGCCCACCGCCTGCAAATACGTTGTGCTGGCGCCGCAATGGGACTTTCTGAACTTCCTGGCAGCTAAGGCCACGAGATACCCCTCCTTCCGCCTCGAGATGAACACCGAAGCAACCGGCCTGCTGTGGGACGACGATCGAGTCGTCGGCGTCACCGCGCGAAACCCGAGTGGCCATCTTGAGATTCGCGCCGATGTGACGGTCGCGTGCGACGGACGATGGTCGGTCATCCGGGAACAGTCGGGCCTGCCGGTCACGGAGTTCCCGATGCCGATCGACGTGCTGTGGTTTCGGCTTCCGCGTGGCGATTCCGCGCCCGAGACTCTCGGATATATCGGTGGCGGCCAGATCATCATCGCGATTGACCGTGGCGACTACTGGCAATGCGGAGCCATCATCGACAAGGGCGGCTTCGAACGGGTGCAGGCGGATGGGCTACCGATATTTCGATCGAAGATCGCTTCGGCCGCGCCGTTTTTGGCCACCAGCCTCGACTCACTGACCGACTGGGATCAAGTCAAACTGCTGTCGGTGCGCGCCAACCGGATGCGAAAGTGGTGGCTACCGGGCTTGTTGTGTATCGGCGACGCCGCGCACGCGATGTCCCCGGTCGGCGGGATCGGCGTCAACTACGCCATCGCCGACGCGGTGGCCGCCGCCAACGCACTAACCGGGCCGCTGCAGGAGGGGCGGTTGAATGAAAGCGACCTGCGCGCGGTGCAGAAACGCCGACAGACCCCGACGAAAGTGGCCCAGACGCTGCAGCGCGCGCAGACGGCGAATCTCGCGCGATTGAGGAATACCCAGCCACCGTTGTGGACATTGCGGCTGCTGAGTCGCTTCGGGCTGGTCAAGAGGTTACTGGGGCGAACAGTGGGGCTGGGTCTGCGCCGTGAACACATCCGTACCGAGGCTGCCGCTGACTAGACGCGAATCTTGTCCTCTGCAGCAGCCAACCCGATGTCGGTGCGAAAGTGGCCGCCGGGCAACCGGATTGACTTGATCGCTGCATAGGCGACAGAACGGGCCTCGGACAGATCCGCCCCGGTACCCACCACCGAGAGCACTCGGCCGCCTGACGACACGATCGCACCGTCGTCGCGGCGGGCCGTTCCGGCATGCAAGACCCCGCCTGCGTCCGAGCCCACAATCACGTCACCGACCCGGGGCCGGCCCGGATAGTTCTCCGCCGCCAGCACCACCGTCACTGCCGCACCGTCGCGCCAACGCAGCTCGCCGAAATTGGCCAGTCCGCCGGTGGCTGTCGCATACAGCAACTGGCCCAGCGGTGAATCGAGCAATGCGAGCACGGACTGTGTTTCTGGATCGCCAAACCGACAATTGAATTCGACCACCGCAGGCCCGCCGGAGGTGACCGCCAGACCCGCGTACAGCAGGCCGGTGAACGGGCTACCGCGCCGGACCAGTTCGGCCGCAACGGGTTCCGCGATATCGCTGACCATCGCCTGATAGACGTCCGAGGGTAGCCACGGTACCGGCGCATAGGCTCCCATGCCGCCGGTGTTGGGGCCGGTGTCGCCGTCGCCGACCCGCTTGAAGTCCTGGGCGGCCAGCAGTGGCACCACAGTCTCGCCATCAACGACGCAGAACAGCGACACTTCGGGACCGTCGAGATAGGACTCCAACAACACCGGGTGCCCGGACTCGAGCAGGCCCGCGGCGTGGGCGCGCGCGACGTCTCGGCTCTGCGTGACCACCACACCCTTGCCGGCGGCCAGCCGGTCATCCTTCACCACCCAGGCAGGGTCGCCGGCAGCCGGTCCGAATCGGTCCAGCGCCGCGTCCAAACGCCCTGGCTGGTCGACGATCTCGCTCGATGCCGTACGGACACCGGCCGCCGCCATCACGTCCTTGGCGAAGGCTTTGGAACCTTCGATCTGCGCCGCAGCCTTGCTGGGCCCGAAGCAGGCGATACCGCCCTCACGCACGGCGTCGGCCACCCCCAGCACCAGCGGGAGCTCGGGGCCGATAACCACCAGGTCGGCCCGGACCCGGCGGGCCAACGCAACGACGTCATCGCCCGACGTGATGTCGACGTCATGCTGCTCGGCCAGCCGGGCGGTTCCGGCGTTACCTGGGGCGATAGCCAGCGCTTCGACTTGGGGATCGTCGCGCAGGGCCAACAGCAAGGCATGTTCGCGGGCACCGGAACCGATCACCAGGACGCGCACGAAACGTCACTTTAGCGGCTAGGTCCCGGACCCCCCCGAGTGCATCTTCAACGCGGCATCCACGTTGGCCTTCTTGTCCTCTCCGGCACCCTTTGCCGCGGCCTTCTTGCGCTTTGCCACAACGGCGTCGACCGCACCGTTGAGCGCCGAGCCCAGCGGGAACCCGAGATAGTGGGTCAGGAAGACGGCCATCTCCTTCAGTTCGGTCTCGGTGAGTTCCCCGTTGAGCAACGCGGCGTTGATTTGGATCTCGGCCAGGTCGCGGTTCCCGACCGCGGTCACCGCGGTCAGCGTCATGATGCGCTTGTCGCGCATCGACAATCCAGGTCGCGTCCAGATCGTGCCGAACAGGTGGTCGACGGTCAGGTCGAAGTACGCATCGCCCTCGATGTTGGGCATCTCCCAGCCGTAGACCTCGTTCATCTTCTCGAGGCCCTTGCGGCGCAGCTCGTCCATTACGTCTCTTCCTCTGTGTGCGGTACCCCAAGACCGGGCGCCAGTCGCTCAAGTGCCAGCTTAGCCAGCGGCAGGTCAACCGAAACGGACTCACCCAGCGCGAGCGCCAGGCTGAGATCCTTCTCGCCCAAGCCCCGGGTGTGCATGAAGCCCTCGTAGAGGAAGTGGCCCGGTTCAAGGTCTTTCGTGTCGTCGCGGTACATGATCGAGCCAGCGCCGCCGGTCAGCTTGTCTGTGTGCCGGACCACGTCGCCGAGATCCTGCAGATTCAGCCCGGCGGCTTCGGCCAGCTTCCACGCCTCACCCACGGCCGCCCATGTAGTGAAGGTGAGCATGTTGCGGGCCAGCTTCATCCGGGTGCCCGCACCGGGTGGGCCGGCGTGGACCACCAACTCCGCCCAATGCGAGAACGGCTCTTTGACGCGGGCAAAGACTTCGTCGCTGGCTCCCACCATGGTCGCCAATTGACCGAAACGCGCGGCTCGCGTACCGCCACTAACCGGCGCGTCGACCACGTGAATGTCGCGTGGCTCCAGTTCGCGCGCGAGCTCTTCGGCGGTGGTGTCACTGATCGTGGAGTGAATCGCAATGATGGTGCCCGGCTTGACGTGTGGCGCCAGCTCTCCAAGAACCTTACGCACTTGCTCGTCGTTGAGCACGGTGACACTGATGATGTCGGCGACGGCGACTTCGGCGACGCTGTCGGCCAGGATGGCACCTCGTTCGGCCAACGGCGTCATCGCCTCGGTCCGGATGTCGTAAACCGTTAGCCCGCCTGGCCATTCGACCATCTTCTTGGCCATCGGTGTGCCCATGTTCCCCAGCCCGATGTAGCCGAGTTTCAACTGATCGGTCATGACCGGATTACCTGTCCGCCGTCGACATTGAAGATCTGTCCGGTGATCCAGGATGCCTCATCGGACAACAGGAATATGCACATGCCGACCAGATCTTCCGGGGTTCCCATCCTGGACAGCGGAAGACCCTTGACGATGTCGTCGACGATATCCTTGGGCGTGGTGGTCCGGTTGGCCTCGGTATCGATGGGCCCGGGTGCGATCGCGTTGATTCGGATCTTCTGCCCGCCCAGTTCGCGGGAGAGCTGTTGGGTCAAGCCGTTAATACCCACCTTGGCCAGTCCGTAGAAATTCGAATACAGCCACGCAGCGGTGGACGACTGGTTGACGATCGCCCCAACGCCGCGCTTGGCCATCTTCTTGTACACCGCGCGGGTGCACCACAGTGCGCCGTCGAGGTTCACGCTGATGAACTTCTTGTAGTACTCGGGGTCGACGGTGAGCAGGAAGTCCAGCTCCATGCCGCCGAAGATCGCGGCGTTGTTCACCAGGTAGTCGATGGCGCCGAACTCGGCCAGCGTGCGGTCGGCCATCGTCTTGGCCGACGCCGGGTCCGAAACGTCGACCGGGATGCTGATGGCCGTGCCGCCGTCGGCAGCGATCTGCTTGGCCACCCCCGCGGCCGCCTCGGCATTGATATCGGCCACCACAACCGCCGCGCCCTCCCGGGCCAGCGCCTCGGCATATGCCTGACCGATGCCGCCACCCGAGCCGGTCACGATGGCAACTTTGTCCTCGAATCGCCCCATTGTCTTCCTCTCCCCGCCGAGTGGCCAGTTATTGCATGCTAATTGCGGAATCCTGTGCCATAACCGGCCGCTCGTGGATTACACAGCCGTCGCAATGGTTTTGACTTCCAGATACTCCTCGAATCCGGCGAGACCCATCTCTCGTCCATTGCCGGACTGTTTGTAGCCGCCGAACGGCGCGTCGGCCGAATACCAAACGCCGCCATTGACATTGACTGTCCCGACCCGCATGCGCGATGCGAAGCTCGCAGCTCGCTCGGGGTCGGCGCTGAACACCGTGCCCGACAAGCCATATGGCGAGTCGTTGGCGATCCGCAGCGCGTCTTCGTCGCCATCGTGGGCAATCACCGTCAGCACCGGCCCGAAGATCTCCTCCCGCGCGGGCCTGGCGTTGTTGGTCAGGCCCGCGATCACGGTGGGCTCGATGAAGAAACCGACCTCTCGGTTGGCCGGCCGACCGCCGCCGCACGCGAACGTCCCGCCTTCGGCGATCGCGAGATCGAGGTAGCCCTGTACGCGATCCCGCTGGCGTGCCGAAATCAGCGGCCCGCAAACGGTTCCGGGTTCGGTCGGATCGCCCGGCTTGATCGAACCCATGGTGCCTGCGGCTATGCCCACCGCCTCGTCATAGCGAGCCCGCGACACCACCAGCCGGGTGGTGATCGCACAGCCCTGCCCGGCGTGCATGGACGCAGTAAAAGCCGACATCGAGCACGCGCCGCCCAGATCGGCGTCGTCGAGCACGACGAACGCAGACTTGCCGCCGAGCTCCAAGAACACCTTCTTGATGGTGGCGGCGGCGTCACTCATCACGCTGCGCCCGGTGGCCGTGGAGCCGGTGAACGAAACCATGTCGACCCGGGGGTCTTTGGCCAACAGCGCCCCCAAGCCGTGGTCGCTGGAGGTGACGATGTTGACGACACCGGGCGGAAAGTCGGTGTGCTCGACGATCAGTTCACCGAGCACCGCCGCGCACCACGGCGTGTCCGGTGCGGGCTTCAACACAATAGTGTTGCCTGCGGCCAACGCCGGTCCCAGCTTGGCCAGGTTGATCTGGTGCGGGAAGTTCCACGGGGTGATCGCGCCGACGACGCCGACTGCCTCCCGCGCGACGGTGCGTCGGGTGGGAATTCCCATCGGCAATGCTTCACCAAGGTCCTGGTTCCACTGGTAGGACTCGGCAGTGTCGGCCGCGAAGCTCAGGTCACCGACCGGGCCCTCCAATTGGGCTGCGGCCGTGAGCATCCGCGGCGCACCGACCTCTGAAATCGTCAGCTCCCGCAATTCTTCGATGTCTGCGCGCATCGCATCGCGCAGCTGGCGCACACACCGCACCCGCAGCTCGGTATTACGTGACCAGTCGGTCTCGTCGAAGGCCCGCCGCGCCGCCTCGATGGCGTGGCCCATGTCCTCGGTGTCGGCATCGGCCGCGGCACCCAAAACTTCTTCGGTGGCGGGGTTGATCGTGGCGAAGGTGCCCCCGCTGCCGCTGGTCAGCTTGCCGTCGATGAGCAGAGCGCTAACGCCGTCGGCCAGCAATGCCATCTTCGCCTCCGCGCCTCGTAAAAGTAGACACTTGTCCGGAATAGTTAGGTCGAACCATAGTCGCCGGATCTGTCAAAGTGCAAGGGCGGGTCTTCCACGCGATCGCACGCGACTTCGAAAATACCCATTTCCAGGTATTTTGCTGACCGGGCTTGCCTGGTGTCATAGGTATCGGATAACTTGGACATGTGTCCAGCGATCCCGTGGTCGCGATCACTTCCAGGGCCGGTGGGCCAGCCGGGGAAGTGCAGCGCAACCGCCGCCAGGAAGAGACGTTCCGTAAGGTACTGGCCGCGGGCGTGGAGCTCCTGCGGGAGCGGTCCTATGCCGACCTGACCGTCCGCGCCGTGGCCGCTCGCGCCAAGGTGGCCCCGGCGACCGCCTACACCTACTTCTCGTCGAAAAATCATCTGATCGCCGAGGTCTATTTGGATCTGGTGCGACAAGTCCCTTACTTCACCGACGTCAACGAGCCCATGCCGACTCGGGTGGACAGCGCCTTGCGTCACCTGGCGCTGGTGGTCGCCGACGAACCCGAGGTTGCCGCGGCGTGCACGACGGCCTTGCTGGGCGGCGGCGGTGACCCGGCGGTCCGGTCGGTGCGCGACCGGATCGGCGCGGAAATCCACCGCCGCATCACCTCAGCCATCGGGCCCGATGCCGACCCCCGCACCGTGTCGGTGCTCGAGATGGCATTCTTCGGCGCGCTGGTCAATGCCGCCAGCGGCGCTTACACCTATCACCGAATCGCCGACCACCTTGGCTACGCGGTCGGCCTCATTCTCACATCGGGAGAGGCCCGATGACCCTTCAGATCGACAAGCCGCTATTGGACCCTTATGACTACGACTTCCACGAGGATCCCTACCCGTACTACCGGCGGCTGCGCGACGAGGCCCCGCTCTATCACAACGACGAGCTCGGCTTCTGGGCCTTGTCGCGACACAGCGACGTACACAAGGGGTTTCGCAACAGCACTACGCTGTCCAACCGCGACGGCGTCTCGCTCGACCCAGTGTCGCGCGGACCGCACGCGTCCAAGACGATGTCGTTTCTGGCGATGGACGATCCCGCCCATCTTCGGCTGCGCACACTAGTATCGAAGGGCTTCACTCCGCGGCGGATCCGAGAGCTCGAGCCGCGGGTTACCGAACTGGCCGTGCAACACCTCGACACCATGCTGGAAAAGGCAGGCTCCGGCGTAACCGTCGACTATGTCGCGGAATTCGCCGGCAAGCTACCCATGGATGTCATCTCCGAGCTGATGGGAGTGCCCGAACCCGACCGCGACCGCATCCGCGCCATGGCCGATGGCGTGATGCACCGCGAGGACGGGGTCAACGACGTGCCGGCTTCGGCGATCGAGGCGTCGCTCAACCTCATCGTCTACTACCAACAGATGGTCGCCGAGCGTCGCAAGAAGCCGACCGATGACCTGACCTCGGCGTTGCTGGAAGCCGAAATCGACGGCGACCGGCTCACCGACGAAGAAATCCTCGGGTTCATGTTCCTGATGGTGATCGCCGGCAACGAGACCACCACCAAACTTCTTGCCAATGCGGCGTTCTGGGGTCACAAGAACCCAGATCAGCTGACCCCGGTGTACCAGGATCTATCGCGGGTGCCGCTGTGGGTCGAGGAGACCCTGCGCTATGACACGTCCAGCCAGATCCTGGCCCGCACGGTTTCCGGCGAGCTCACCCTCTACGACACCACGATCCCCGAGGGCGACGTCCTCCTGCTGCTACCCGGTTCGGGGCACCGCGATGAGCGGGTGTTCGACCATCCGGATGACTATGTCATTGGGCGCGACATCGGTTCCAAATTACTGAGTTTCGGTAGCGGCGCGCACTTCTGCCTGGGCGCCCACCTGGCCAGGATGGAAGCGCGGGTGGCGCTCACCGAACTGTTCAAGCGAATCCGCGGATTTCAGGTCGACGAGGCCAACGCCGTCCGCGTCCACTCCAGCAATGTCCGCGGGTTCGCCCACCTACCCATAGCCGTGGAGGTCTCGTAAATGCCACGCTTTGAACCACATCCGGCCCGTCGGCCAACGATCGTTGCCGGTGCGTCGTCGGGTATCGGGGCGGCCACTGCCGTCGAGATGGCCGCCCACGGATTCCCCGTGGCATTGGGCGCGCGGCGCGTTGAGAAGTGCCAGGAGATCGTCGAGGAGATCCGCGCCGAAGGGGGCGAGGCTATCGCCCTGCCGCTCGACGTCACCGACGCCCAGTCGGTCAAGGGATTCGTGCACCAGGCCACCGAGCAGCTCGGCGACATCGAGGTTCTGGTCACCGGTGCCGGCGACACCTACTTCGGGCGGCTACACGAAATCGACACCGCCACTTTCGAATCGCAGATCCAGATCCATCTGATCGGGGCCAACCGATTGACCACCGCCGTACTTCCGGGCATGGTCGAACGTCAACGCGGCGACCTGATCTTCGTGGGTTCGGATGTGGCGCTGCGGCAGCGACCGCACATGGGTGCCTACGGCGCTGCGAAGGCCGCGCTGGTCGCGATGGTGACCAACCTGCAGATGGAACTCGAGGGCACCGGCGTGCGCGCGTCGATCGTGCACCCGGGACCGACGAAGACCGCGATGGGCTGGAGCCTGCCCGCCGAGTCGGTCGGCCCGGCACTGGAGGACTGGGCCAAGTGGGGTCAGGCGCGCCACGAC
>Ga0187784_10002336_pt1 | contig 15176 bp, 9 predicted proteins | sample 1015_SJ02_MP15_2_FD_132964 | JGI IMG/M metagenome (GOLD analysis project Ga0187784, IMG submission 132964) | Tropical peat soil microbial communities from peatlands in Department of Meta, Colombia - 1015_SJ02_MP15_20_MG | ecosystem: Environmental > Terrestrial > Soil > Wetlands > Peat | place...
TACAGCATGGAGGCGACCGCGTCCACCCGCAGGCCGTCCGCGTGGTACTTCTCGAGCCAGAACATGGCGCTCGACATCAGGAAGCTGCGAACCTCGGCGCGGCCATAGTTGAAGATGTGCGTCTTCCAGTCGGGATGGAATCCCTGGCGGGAGTCGGCGTGTTCATAGAGGTGCGTACCGTCGAAATAGGCCAGACCGTGGGCGTCGGAGGGAAAGTGCGACGGCACCCAGTCAAGAATCACTCCGATGCCGTGCTGGTGCAGGTAGTCCACCAAGTACATGAAGTCCTGCGGCGTGCCATAACGCGCAGTGGGAGCGAAGTAGCCGGTGGTCTGGTATCCCCAGGAACCGTAGAAGGGATGCTCCATCACCGGCAGAAATTCGACGTGCGTAAAGCCCATCCGGCCGACGTATTCAGCCAGACGCGGCGCCGTCTCGCGGTAGGTGAGCGGACGATTGTGCTCCTCGGGAACACGCATCCAGGAGCCCAGATGAACTTCGTAGATCGCCTGTGGCGCATGCAAGGAATTGCGCGCGGCGCGCTTCTGCATCCATTCGTGGTCGCCCCATTCGTAGTCGAGATCCCACACGACGGATGCAGTGCGCGGAGGTTTTTCGTGCAGGATGCCGATGGGGTCGGCTTTATCGGCGCGATATCCATGGTGCTGTGAATCGATGTGAAATTTGTAGAGCGCGCCGCGGTTCGCGCCGGGGACGAATCCTTCCCAGATGCCCGAGGAAGCACGCGGCTCGAGCCGATGCACGCCGGGAGTCCAGGAATTGAAGCTGCCCACGACCGACACTGACCGGGCATTCGGCGCCCAGACACTGAAGACCGCCCCCGCTTGGCCATTGAGCGTGATCAAGTGGGCGCCCATCTTCTCGTAGAGGCGGTAGTGGCTACCCTCATTGAACAGGTAGAGGTCCTGGTCGCTGAGGAGCTGCGGACTGGCGAGGGTGGATTCGGGGCTCATGGGTCGCCTGATAGTCTACCGGACCGAGACGGTGTGGAACCAGCTGCCGCCGCTGGCACGATCCGAAGAGACCGGTGCTTCGGCAGGACGTGTTTCCACCTTGCGCTAATTCTGCTTTCGCCAAGCCAGAAATCTGTCCTGGCAGGCTTTGGCGTCGGATAAGGCCTGGCGGTACTCAGGGGTCTGCCTTACCTTGTCGAAGAAGGCGTCGTGCAGCAGGTGTTGGTATCCGCAGTAGTTGTGATGGATGGCGTCGCCGATCATGCGCCAAGCGATCTGGGGTTGTTTGCAGAACACCATCATCATTCCCCGGTAGAAGCGCGGTTCAAAATCCGGGATTGAGGACATGCTGGCTTCGGCTTCCCGGGAGATGCGATCGTATTCGGGGTCCGAGCGGCCTTCGAGACACGATTGCTCGAAACTGCGGGCGTAGAAGGGAGTTTCGGGGAGGCGACGCGCAAGTTGCAGTGCCTGATCGAGCTTGCCTTCCCTCATCAGGAAAGTGCTGAGCATCATGTTGGAATAGTCCGATCCGGCATCGAGATTCACAAACGTGCGGGCGCGTTCCGAGTCTCCGGCGCTCACGAAAGGGGCCGCGCACGAGCGCAGCTGATAGTTTTCCGGGTCGAGGCGCAGCGCGGCGTCGCATTCTTGCGTGGCTTCCTGCAGCAGGCCGGCATAGCGCATGACGTAAGCAAGCGTGAAATGCGCCTGGGAGCTGTCGGGGCGGCGGCGGAGCAGGGCTTGAGCCTGTTGATAGGCGCCATCGAGGTCTCCGGCTTCGGCCCGGGCAGTCGCAAGTTGCTGCGCCGGCAGAATCGAGTTCGGATCAAGAGCCAGGGAGCGCTGCAGAGCTGATTCCGAACGTTGCGACATTTCCCTGCCGCCTGTGCCGTACTCGGCTTCGTAGTAGTACCGCAGACCCAGGGCTGCCCAGGCTGGTGCGTAGTTGGGGTCGAGTGCCACGACCTGCTCCAGATCGGCGATGGCGGTCTTGTTCGTTGTGCTGTCATGGGGCATGGCCAGGCTGTGCAGGTAAAGGTCGTAAGCTTGCTCGTTCTGGGGCCGTGACTCGGCGTCGGCAGAACCGGTGGCAGCGCCCAGGGCCGGAAGCAGGCCCTGGTGAACCTTGGCCGTAATCAGGGCGCGCAGGTTGACCATATCGGTAGAAGCGGCGCTGACCGCGCTCTGCCAAAGGACGCGGTTGTCTTCCGCATCCACCGCTTCGAGCGTGACCTGCAGATCGTTGCCCGCTTTCATGAAATGGCCCGTGACGATGTTCCGCACGTGCATTTCGTGGGCCGCCTGCTGCAGATCAAGAGAAGGCCCCTCGTACTTGCTCGCCGTGGCGAACGGGCGAATGGCCAAGGAACGGGCATAGCTAAGGGTGGTCGAGATCTCATCGGGCAGCGCGAGGCGCAGGAAATCGGTGTCCTTGTCGGCGCCGAGATTCTGAAAGGGCAGGACGGCGACCGTGGTTTCAACGCTCGGACCGCTCGCCGGGACGCCGCCGCGCCGAAAGTACCAGAGGCCGGCCAGCATGGCCACAATCGCGAAGGCGGCGGCCAGCGCCATCAATTTTCGTGGTCGGGGTGGAGAGCCCGCGGCGCCCTGGATCCCCGTTGCTGCCGATTCCGGCACGGAATCTCGCTGGGCACGGAGGAGGTCGGCCTTCATTTCAGAGGCGTGCTGATAGCGAAGGCCGCGGTCTTTTTCCAGCGCTTTCTGAATGATCCGTTCGAGGTCCAGCGGCACAGTGGGCACGAGACGCGAGGGGGGAACGGCTGCTTTGTTCAGGATCGCATCAAAGACCGCCGCAGAGGTGGCTCCCTGAAACGGGAGCATTCCGGTGGCCATCTCGTAGAGCGCGGCTCCAAAGGAGAAGAGATCCGTGCGCGCGTCCAGTTCCTTGCCCAGAGCCTGTTCCGGCGACATATAACCCACCGTCCCCAGTGCCGTGCCTGGGCTGGTGAGGTGGTGGCTGTATTCGACGGTCGACTGTGAAGCGCCAACTGTCCCGGCGTTATGTGTCATCTTGGCAAGGCCGAAATCGAGAATCTTGGCATGACCGCGCCTGGTGACGAAAAGATTCGCCGGCTTGATGTCGCGGTGAACGATGCCCTGGGTGTGAGCTGCGTCGAGGGCATCGGCGATCTCGGTCGCGATAGCGAACAGCATGTCGAGATCCATGGGCCGGTTGCCGATCAGATGTTTCAGGGTCGCTCCGTCCAGGAATTCCATGGCGATAAACGTCCGACCCTCGGCTTCGCCAACGTCGTAAACGGTACAGATACTAGGGTGATTCAGCGCAGACGCGGCTTCGGCCTCACGCTGGAAGCGGGCCAGAGCCACAGGATCGCTGGCCAGACCCTCAGGAAGCAGCTTGAGCGCGACGAAGCGATGGAGACGCGTGTCTTCTGCTTTGTAGACCACGCCCATCCCTCCGCCTCCAAGTTTCTCGACAATGCGGTAATGAGAAAGGGTCTGGCCGATGAGATCCGAGGTGCCCGACATGTTGAGGAATCTTAGGATGCCGGGGAAAGTCAGGTCAACCCACGCCGGGGAGGCCTTGGGGACTGGGCGGTTCCGAGAGCATCTCGTTGCGCCTGCATGCTATTCTGACTCCTTCCAGCCATGCCCTCCCTCCGTGTCATCCTGCTCTGGCACCAGCACCAGCCGTTCTACAAAGACCTGGTCACGGGTGAATACCGCCTGCCCTGGGTGCGCCTGCATGGGCTTAAAGACTATTACGGCATGGTCAAGCTGCTGGACGAATTTCCGAACGTCCATCAGAACTTCAACATTGTGCCGTCGCTGATGGTGCAGATCGAGGACTACGTCGCGGGAACGGCGCAGGATCCGTTTTTGAGCGTGGCCGCCAAACCGGCAAAGGATCTGTCGCAAGATGAACGCCGTTTCGCCCTGCAATATCTTTTCCAGGCCAACCCACAGAACGTAATCGGGCGCTATCCCCGCTATCGCGAACTGTGGGAGCGGTTTCGCGAACATGGGGACCATCCGGAGCGGGCGGAACGCTATTTTCAGCCGCAGGACTTCACCGACTTGCAGGTTTTATCGCAGATTGCGTGGTTCGACGAGTTTTTCTTGGAAGAGAAAGACGTGGCGGCGCTGGTGGCCAAGGGACGCCAATACTCGCTTGCCGATCAGAAGCTGGTCATTGAACGGGAACGGGAGCTACTGGGGCGGGTCTTGCCGTCATACGCCGACGCGTCAAGAAAAGGCTTGGTCGAAATATCCGCCAGCCCGTTCTACCACCCAATCCTTCCCCTGGTTTGCGATACCAGCGCCGGAGCCGTGTCGTCGCCCGGGCTTCCCCTGCCCCAGAACCGGTTTCGCCATCCCGAGGATGCGCGCGAGCAACTGGGCCGTGGGCTCGACCTTCACGAAAAAGTCTTCGGAGTGCGCCCCAAGGGAGTATGGCCTTCGGAAGGAAGTCTGTCCGAGGAGGTGCTGGCCATCGCCCATAGCGTAGGCGTTCAGTGGATGGCGACCGATGAAGGAGTGCTTGGCCGCAGTTCGGGAACGTTCTTTGCGCGCGACGGTAGCGGCCGGTTGCAGACCAATCTGGCGCAGAAACTCTACAACATTCATCGCTACGAAAACGGATCGGCGGCGATGTACCTAGTATTTCGCGATCACACCATCTCCGATCTGATCGGTTTCGTCTATTCAGGGATGCCTCCAGCCGAGGCCGCACGGCATTTATTGGGCAATCTCAAAGACGCGGCGAAACCGGTTCTGGCTAGCGGGCGGGACGCTGTGGTGTCGATCATTCTGGACGGGGAGAATGCCTGGGAATACTACCCGAAATCAGGACGCGAATTCTTGCGGCGCTTCTATGAGCTTCTGCAGCGCGAGCCGGGCGTGGAGGCGGTGACCATCTCCGAGGCGATCGCGCGGCACAAAGATTTCGGCAAAATGACGTCGCTTGTGCCCGGCTCATGGATCAACGCGAACTTCAATGTGTGGATCGGTGCTCCGGAGGACAATCGCGCCTGGGATTATCTGCATCACGCGCGCGAATTCTACGCGCAGAACGCGGCCCGCGCCGGCGAGGCACAGCGCAAGGTTGCCTTTGATGAAATCCTGATTGCCGAAGGCAGCGACTGGAACTGGTGGTACGGGCCGGAGCATCACTCCGCCAACGACCGCGATTTTGACGAGCTTTACCGCAAGCACCTGTCCAATGTGTATCAGGCCTTGGGCGCGAGCCCGCCGGATTATCTGGCGCAGCCGATTACCGGGGCCGAGGTGCGGCCGTCGTTTGTGCCGCAGACTGCCTATATCCATCCGCGAGTCACAGGGGATAAAGTGCGTTACTTCGAATGGATGGGCGCGGCCGCCTACACTGCCGATCATCGCGCCGGCGCCATGCATGGCAAACAGTTCCTGCTGGATTCGGTATATGCGGGAATTGATTCCACGCATTTGTATGGTCGGCTCGACTTCAAAGGCAAAGTACCCGAGGCCGACTTTGAACTGGTGGTGAATGTCGAATCCTGGGCTGCCGGCGAGCCGCGCCCGCGGCGGGCACTGCGCATCAATGCCACGGTGCACGCGTCCAGGATCAAAGAGTGGAAAATTGAAAATGGAGGAGAAGCGCGGGCCCTGGCGTCATCGGCCACGCTCGACGATAGCGTGAAGCTGGCCTTGCTGCGGAATTTTGAGTTCAAGCTGCCGCTGGCTTGGTTATTGGCAACTCCGAACTCTGCAGCGGAACGGACCGCGGCGGACCCGAAGGCTGGCCAAGTACCCGAGCGCAAGGGTGCGACCAGCGTGGCCGCAACCAGCAAGCTACGCCTGCGCTTCAGCTTTTGGCAGAACCGCCTGCCGGTGGACTCTCTGCCGCTGGAAGGCTGGATCGAGCTGCAGGTAGTCAGCGAGGGGGAACTGTTGTTTGGCGCGTAGGTTCCTGATTAATTGCCCTCGTATCCTCGCGCTTTTCTTTCCTCATTGTGGCTTCATGCTATCCTCGGTTTAAGCGCCTTCCATGCGGATTCTGACTCGCTACATCCTGCGCGAAGTTGAGGCGTTTGCGGGCGTGAGCGAAGCGGGGCCCCCGGCACGCGCGGGTTTCGCGTGACGGGGTGGTGAAGCGGGAGCCCGCAGCCGACATCCCGAACGAAGTGAAAGATTCGCCGTCTACGAGTCCGGTGCGGCATGCGAATTCTGACGCGGTACATCCTGCGCGAAGTGACGGCGCACTCCGTGATCGGCGTGGCGATCTTCACATTTGTCCTGTTTACGCGCGACCTGGGACGCATTCTCGAACTGGTGGTCCGGGCGAGCACACCGCTGCCCAGCGTCGCCGAAATTTTCTTTTACACCCTTCCGCTCGCGCTTACATACACGTTGCCGATGAGCGTGCTGGTGGGAATTCTGATCGGGCTCAGCCGCCTTGCTGCCGACAGTGAGATCACAGCTATGCGTGCCAGCGGCATGGGCGTATGGAACTTTCTGCGCGTGCTTTCGATTTTTGTCCTCGCTGCCTGGTTCCTGGCTCTGGGCAACGGGCTGTATATCGCGCCGCGATCGCAAGCGGCTCTGGGGCGCCTGGAGGAGCGGCTCAAGGGGTCGCAAGTTTCATTCGAGGTCCAGCCTCGAGTCTTTTATGAAGGCTTCCCCAAGATTGTGCTTTACGTGCAGGACGTTCAGAACGCGCAGGGTGCGGCAGTATGGAAGGGCGTGTTCATGGCCGATCTGAGCGACGCGGCCGATCCGAAGATTACGCTGGCCAAGGAAGGCATCGTGGTCAGCGAAGGTCCCGACCGCCTGCACCTGCACCTGATTGACGGCTCAGCGCATGAGACCGATCCAAAACAAGCGGACCATTACCAGATTTCGACGTTTCAGCAGACTGACATTCCAATTGAATTACCCTCCGCTGAAAGCAAGCCGGACGAGACGCTGCCGGCCGACGTCATGGACACCTGGGCGCTGTGGGACAAAGCCAGCCGCGTCGATGGGGTTTCCGCGCGATTGTATCTCATCGCATTTCACAAACGGTTCGCGCTCTCGACCGCGTGTCTGGTTCTAGCGCTGGTGGGAATCCCGTTAGGTTTGTCGTCGAAGAAGAGCGGCAAATCCGGCGGATTTGTGCTGACCATCCTGCTGGTATTCGCCTATTACGTGATTTCGCTGGTCGGAGTGTCGCTGGCCCGGCAAGGGAGAGTGACGCCGTGGTTTGGAGCCTGGCTGGCCGACCTGGTGTTTCTGGCGCTGGCACTGGTTCTGCTGTTGCGGGCCGAGAAACGGCCGTTCGAACTGATGTCGTGGCGGGCTGCGGGAAGGCGCGGCGCGCACGCCAACGGAGCAGCACGGAGCCGACGCGAGAATGCCTTTGAGCGCGCCTCGACGCGCAGGCGCGTATTCAGCGCCAGGTTCCCCATGCTGCTCGATGACTACGTGCTGCGGGGGTTCTTCCTTTACCTGGGGATGATTCTGGCCACCTTCCTGGTGCTGGTGCTGGTGTTTACACTTTTTGAGCTGCTGGGAGATATTCTCCGCAACCAGGTTCCGACCATGGTGGTAGCGGAATATTTGCTTAACGTTACGCCTTATCTGCTCTACAACGTGGCTCCGCTGGTGATGCTGCTGGCCGTGCTCGTCACCTTTGGCTTGATGAACCGTTCCAACGAGATCACTGCCATCAAGGCGACGGGAATCAGCATCTACCGCATCGTCACGCCGGTGATGGTGGCAGCGGCGGCCCTGGCTGCGGCGTTGTTTTTCGCTGACCAGTTCTATCTGCCCCACACCAACAAACGCCAGGAAGCGCTGCACAACCAGATCAAAGGCAAGCCGCCTCAGACCTACCTCCGGCCGGATCGCAGTTGGATTTTCGGGCAAAACAGCGACATCTATTACTACCAGTACTTCGATCCCGATCGCGACCAGTTCGGCAATGTCACCGTCTTTCAGCTCGACCGAGCCAGTTTCACGATCACCCGCCGCATTCACGCCGAGCGCGCGCACTGGGCCGAAAAGCTGAACCGATGGGTCTACGAGCAGGGATGGGACCGCTCGCTCAACGTTTCGGCCATCGTCAATTACCGTCCATTCGACGTGGCCACCTTCCCCGAGCTGCCAGAGACGCCCTCCTATTTCAAAAAAGAAGTGAAGCAGTATACGGAAATGAACTACGAGGAACTGCACCGTTACATCCGCGATCTGCAGCAGGGCGGGTTTGATGTGGTGCGGTTGCGGTTTCAGCTCAACAAGAAGCTGTCGTATCCGCTGATCACGCTGATCATGGCCGTGCTGGCCATCCCGTTTTCGCTAACGGCGGAGAAGAAGGGAGCGATTACAGGAGTGGCGGTCGCGGTAGGAATTGCGGTGTTCTACACGGTTGTGTCGCGGCTCTTCGAAGCCATGGGCGACCTCAGCCAGCTTCCTCCCGCACTCGCGGCGTGGTCGCCGGATTTGATTTTTCTTCTTGTAGGCGGATACTTGATTCTGAAGGTGCCGACGTAAGAGCAGTAGCCCGATCGGTGAGCCGAACAGGTATCACCAACGTTGAACGACAAGTCGGAGCTACTCTTGACTGACCACTCGCCACTATCGACTGGTCACTACTTCACCGCCACGCCCCAGGGATAGTTGTCCGTGGTCGTCGCCGGCAGGGGCAAGAGCGCCCCGGTGGCAGGCGTGATGGAGTATTGCGACAAAGTCGCCGATTCGAAGTTCGCGACGAAAAGCCAGTTGTCATCGCCTCGAATGGCGATGGATGTGGGCTGGATGCCGGTCGCCACAACCGCAGGATTGCCCGCCGTCAGACTGCCGGAAACCGGGCTGATGTGGAACGTCGAGACCTGGTTCGAAAGCGTATCCAGCACGTAGAGGAAGTTGCCGAACGGGTCAATGACCATCGGACCGGGACCGTTGCCGCCACCTGAGATGCTGAATGGCGACCCGGAGACCGCGAGCAGGCTGCCGTCAGCGATCGGGCACGCCTGCGACACAGCGGTGCAGATGGTGAAGGCGTTCACATTGCTGTCCTGCGAACCGCTCACATATACGAATCGGTCGCAAGCGTCGACCGCGACGCCGGCTGGAACTGGGCTCGTGACATAGGATAGAACCGTCGTAGCCGTTCCGGGGTTCCCCAGCGCTCCAGTCTTGGTATTCACCCCGAATTCCCACACCAGATAGTTGGCCTGATCGACGACATAAAGAAATTCCGTCGTGGGTGCGGGCCGGAGCGAGCACACGGCCTCCTGTACTCCCTCCACCAGGCCGGGAAAAACAGTGGGCGTGGCCGCCAGGGCCACGAGATTCGGCTTGAGGACTGTAGGCGGAAGCGCCGGAGAGCTGGATGCGATCGTCACGGTGCCACTGCTGATCGCGTAAACGTTGACCCGGGCATCAACGCCCTCTGCCACGAACAGGAACTTCCCGGCCGAGTCCATAAAGAGCGCAACGGGATTCGGGTCCTTGGTCACTGACCCAACCTGCGTCGTGGTCCCGTCGGAATTCACTTTGAAGCCTGCAATGCCGGTCTGGCTGTTCGCGCAGCCGTCAGTAGAAGTAAGGATTACGTAAAGGTATTGTCCGGCCGGATCCAGCACCATGGACGAGGGCAAGCCGGGTAGGACGCAAGTTTCGGATGCCGTGTCCTCGGTCGAGTTCGCGACCTCTGCGATATGGCCGTTGTTCAGGCTAAAGCTGAAGGTCTGAATCAGCGCTGAACCCTGGCTGCCCACCAACACCAGGCCGTCTGACGAGCTGTTGTATGTGGTTCCGCAAGCCACCAGCAGGGCAATGGAGACCAATACCGCCAACCCAAGCAGCCACGCGAATCTTAAGGACATTCTCTGGTTCATCTCCATGTCGATGAGAGGGTTATGGGCGCACACAGCGCCGGCGCCCCGCCAGCCGGGCCTTGGCAATCTGGAAAATGCTGGAAAATCTCAACCCATTTATGTATCAGGAAAGCGCGAGAAGCGCAAACTGCCACCGCGACCTATAGGAACCTCGGGAGCGCCGGTGAGTTGCCTGGGAATGCTGCCTTTACGCTTCCTGTGCAGACGGGACCGGTTCGGGTTGCTTTTCGATCCCCTGGCTGCCCGCGATCAGTGGCAGGCGGATTTCCACGCAAAGACCGCCCTCCGTGCGATTGTGGGCGGAGACTCGCCCGCCGTGGAAGCGAACCGCTCTCTCGGTGATGGCCAGGCCCAAACCAACTCCACCTGTGAGCCTTCCGCGGGCGTCGTCGATTCGATAAAAGGGCTCGAAGAGCTTTTCCAAACTCTCAGGCGGGACGCCGGGGCCAGAGTCGGCGACCTTGATCACGGCCTCCGGCCGGTTGGCGCCTTCCTCAGCGGTTAGCTTGACCTCCACCGAAGTCCCTTCCTGGGTGTAGCGGATGGCATTGCGTACGACGTTCTCCACTGCGCTGTGCAGCAGAGACGCATTTCCGCGGACATCCCAATCGCCTTCGGGAATCACGGTGTGAACATGGCAATGACGCGCCTGGGCTTCAAACTCTGCATCTTCGGCGACGCTCGCAACCAGCTCGTCCAGCGGCACTGGCGTTGGCGGCGCGCCTTGCTCTCCGTCTTCCAGACGAGCCAATGTCAGAATCCTGCCGATCAACTCGTTCAAACGGGCGGCTTCGAGTTCGATGCGGTCCAACATGTCGGCGTTCTCGACATCGGAGCGTTGCCGCGCCAGGCCGAGCGCGACGTTCAAGCGCGCCAGGGGCGAGCGTAATTCATGCGAAATGTCGTTGAGCAGGCGGGATTGCGCCTTGACCAGAGTCTCCAGCCGTTCAGCCATGGCGTCAAAATCGCGCATCAGGCCGGCGATCTCATCGCGGCGCTTGCTCGTGGGAGCGCCGCTCCGGGCGGAAAGATCGCCCGCAGCCAGCTGGCGGGTCGCAGCACGCAACCGGACGATGGGCTTCGTCAGATACCAGGACAGGAAATAGCAGACCAAGCCGGAGGAAATGATGGCGATAATCAATCCTGGGATCGGTAATCCCCTCGGGCCGAAGAATACGCGTGGCCCCGGAGGCATGCCCAACACCAGCGTGTAGCGATGCTGGCCGTCGGAGGAAGCGCGCGAGTCACGTTGGACGGGAGGCGCGGGAATGATGAATCCGTCGCGCGGCACGCGCGGTCCGCCCGAGGCGACGCGGATGGCCCAATCCGGCGGCGTGCGATGCGAGATCTCCACTCCCTGCTCATCAAACAAATAGGCGCGCACATGCTGCGTCGCCTCCAGGTTGTCGAAGTATTGCCGAAGTCGTAGTGCACCACCCTCTTCGTAGGCATTCACCGCATCATTCAGGACAGTGGTTCGCAGGGTTTCCCATGTGGCACTGCGCGGGCGGAATGCGATTGTCACCAGGATGGCAAGCACCACAAACAGCGCAAACGCCACCCAGAACGATAGAAAGATTCGGAGAAAGAGGCTTTTCATGCTGGGTTCTTCGACTTCTCCCGCGGCCGGGCAAAGATATAGCCTACTCCACGAACGGTCTTAATATGCTCGTCGCTGTCGGTGTCCCCTAATTTCTTGCGTACTTTACTGACGTGCATATCAATGCTGCGATCAAAAGGCGAAAACTTGCGGCTGAGCACGGCATTCACCAGGCGCTCCCGCGGGACCACGCGCCCCGCCTCGCGCAGGAGAACTTCCAGAAGGTTGAACTCGACCGAAGTCAGCTCTACCGGTTTGCCGTCGAGACGCACCGTCCTCGTCGCCGGATCGAGTTCCACGTCCCCCACGCGGACGATCTCGGGCGCCGAGGCCGAACCGCTGCCATCGGCCCGCGTCCGCCGCAGCACTGCCCGGATACGCGCCACCAGTTCCCGCGGATTAAAGGGTTTCGGGAGATAATCGTCGGCGCCGATTTCGAGGCCGACGATCCGGTCCACGTCCTCGCCGCGCGCGGTCAGCAACAGCACCGGCAACCGCGAGGTGGCGCGAATCCTCCGGAGCACTTCAAATCCGTTGATGCCGGGCAGCATGACATCGAGAACGGCAAGCAGGTATTCGCCCGTCGTGGCTTTTTTCAGACCGCTTTCGCCGTCGTGCACGCACTCGATGGTGAAACCCTCCGCCTGAAGATACTCCCCGACCAGGTGGCACAGTTCCACATCATCGTCGATGACCAGAATTCGTTCCATAGGCGCTGTCATTATTGTGCACTATGGGGAAAACGGTTGGCAGTAAAGAATTGTCAAACCGGAAACCATGTTTGCGGAATTGAGACCGTTGACAAAACTTTACTCGGGTTGACCGACTCTTTACTGCGATTTGGCGGCGAAGCGTGTTCTTATGAGAGAAAGCAAAACCCGGAGTCTCCGGGGAAAACCCTTAGGAGTCACACGTGAAATCGATTCGTTTTCGGTTGTTGATTGCGGCCGTGGCCGTGTTGCTGGCCACAGCCATTTCGAAGTCCCAAACTGCGGACGATGCGCCTCCGCCGCCACCGATGCATGGCCACGGAGACGCGTTCGGCATGGCTGATGACATGAGATTTCTCGCCGAGCGGCTGAACTTGAGCGATGACCAGCGGGCACAGATGAAGGCCATCCTGCACAAGGAACATCAGTCCATCAAGCCGCTTTTCGAGCAGGCCCACCAGATCGATCTGCAGCTTCGCCAGTATGCCGAAGGAACCTACGAAGAAAAGTCGGTTCGTGCTTTGGCGGCGCAGAAGGCACAGCTTGACGTCGAACTCACGGTCGAGAAGACCCGCATTCACAACGAACTGTTCCAGGTGCTAACGGCAGATCAGCAGGCCAAGATGAAAGAGATGGAGGCCCAGCACGAGGCGCGGATGCAGCAACACATGCATGACGCACCCCCCGCTCCTCCGGAGCAATAGGGCCGAAAGCTAGGCTCGCGCGGAAGGATGGCTGGTGGATGACGCGGGGCCAGACTGGCGACTGCCGGCGGCCTCGCGTCTTTCCCCGAGGATGTACGGCTGGCGATGAGAGACGCTTATCTTTTCGATGTGGGCTGGCTGTTCTTCGCGGCGTGGAGCGTGATCGTCGCCGCGGTCAGCCTGGCGGCCTTCGGCCGCGATTTCTTCCCATCCAGAATGCAGTCCAAGCCGGCGCAGGACGGCCACCCCGTCGATCCGGCGCCCTGAAAAGGCACGCGCGGGCTCACGGCCTGATTCAATTCGCCTGCCCCAAAAAAGCTGCACCCCGCCTGCTAGAATCTCATCTACTGAATCTGCATGTTTCCGAAGAAACTGCGCCCGCTCCTGCCTTACATGAAACGATACCGCTGGGGCTATCTAGCGGGCACGCTCTGCGTTTTTCTGACCAATGGAATCCTGGTTCTTTCGCCACTGGTAATCGGGCGGGCCTTCAACGATCTTAGCCGTCGCGACTACAGCCACATGCTGCGGTATGTCGGCTTGTTGCTGGCGATTGCCGCCGGGAAGGGGATTTTTCAGTTTTTGACGCGCTGGATTGTGATCGGGATCTCGCGCGACATCGAGTTTGATTTGCGCAACGACCTGTTTGAGCGTCTGGAAGGCCTTTCTTACTCCTACTACCAGCGCAACCGTACCGGCGACATCATGGCGCGGGCGACCAACGACTTGAGCGCGGTTCGCAACCTGCTGGGGCCGGCCATCATGTACACGGCCAATACGATCGTATTAATGGCAGGGGCGCTGGCTTTCATGATCGCGATCAGTCCCAAGCTGACTTTCTATACGTTCTTGCCGCTGCCCGTAGCCAGCATCCTCATTCAGTACTGGGGCCGTCAGATTCACGACCGGTTCGAGCGAATCCAGGCCATGTTCTCAGAGATTTCTGCGCGGGCGCAGGAGAACTTCTCCGGCGCGCGTCTGGTCCGGGCTTACGTGCAGGAAGAGGCCGAGATTCGGGCTTTTGAAACCGAGAACAAAGAGTATATCCACCGCAGTCTGAAACTGGTGCGGCTCATGGGCATGCTCTGGCCGACGCTGGAATTGATGCTCGGCGTAGCCATCGTTCTGGTCTTGTGGATTGGGGGACGCGAGGTACTGCTGGGGCGCATTGACGTCGGTCACTTTACCTCTTTTCTCTTGTACATGATGCAGCTCATGTGGCCGATCATCGCGCTGGGGTGGGTGATCAACATCTTCCAGCGCGGCACGGCATCCCTGGGGAGGCTGAATGAAATCATGTTGGAAGAGCCTGAGATTAAGAACGAACCGGGCGCCCAGGACCGCGAGATCGCGGGCGAGATTGAATTCCGCGGACTGAACTTCGGCTACAACGGGAAGCCGGTCTTGCATGGGGTCAATCTGCATGTACCCGCCGGCGGCAGCCTGGCGATCGTGGGGCCCACGGGATCGGGGAAGACAACCCTGGTGAACCTGATCCCGCGTATTTACGATGCCGAGCCGGGAATGGTTCTAATCGACGGCCGCCCGATCCGCCAGCACTGCCTGGCTTCGTTGCGGCGCAGTATTGGATTCGTGCCGCAGGAGACGTTCCTGTTCAGCACCCGCATCCGGGAAAATATTGCTTTCGGCGTGGACACGGCGACCGATCAGCAAGTTCATGACGCGGCCGAAGCTGCGAACATTGCAGCCGATATCGAGAGCTTTCCGGAGGGCTACAACACCCTGGTCGGGGAACGAGGGCTGACGCTTTCCGGCGGGCAGAAACAGCGCACGGCGATTGCCCGGGCGCTGATCCGGAATCCGAGGATTCTGATTCTCGACGACGCGCTCTCCAGCGTGGACACGCAGACCGAAGACAAGATATTGAATCACCTGCACGACGTGATGCAGGGACGCACGACGATCTTCATTTCGCACCGTGTCTCGACCGTGCGCAACGCCGACCGCATCGCCGTGCTGCACGATGGACGAATCGTCGAACTGGGCACCCACGATGAACTGCTGGCCCTGAACGGCTATTACAGCGACCTGTACAACAAGCAACTGCTGGAAGAAGAGCTGGCTGAGGTTTGAGGCCGGCCCTTCCAATGCCTTTGTCATTCCGAGCGGAGCGAGGAATCTGCTGTTTACTCCAGAGTGCAGAAAAACAGGTTCCTCGCGCCAAACTGTGGCGCTCGCAATGACAAATCGTCTGTCCACTCACCATGCAGCGCGTTAACACGCCGGAAATCCTTGACTCGGACGAATGCCCTCCGCGGGAGGTTGCATCGTCTCTACGCGATTTGTCGCGCATCAACCGCTGGTTCGGCGGAATAACAACTACA
>Ga0187784_10002337_pt1 | contig 15173 bp, 14 predicted proteins | sample 1015_SJ02_MP15_2_FD_132964 | JGI IMG/M metagenome (GOLD analysis project Ga0187784, IMG submission 132964) | Tropical peat soil microbial communities from peatlands in Department of Meta, Colombia - 1015_SJ02_MP15_20_MG | ecosystem: Environmental > Terrestrial > Soil > Wetlands > Peat | place...
CGTGCAGACCCTCCACGCGCGTAGCCACCGCGGAATCCGCCTCCGACTGGGCCGCGGCCATTGTAGGCCGGTCCGCGAGCCGCGGGGCCGCCCCTGAAGCCTGAGTGGCCATTAAAGCCCGAGCGACCATAGAAGCCTGGACGGCTGTAAAAGCCTGGGCGACCATAAAAGCCGTGGAACCAGGGTCCCGCGCCAATGAAGACCCCACCGTAAAACCATTCTGGCCCATAGTAGCCGTAAGGCGCGCACGCATAGGGGTAGTAGCCGTAGTAGCCGTAAGGGCAAACAGGAGGCGGTCCGACGTAGACCGGGCCGACTCCGACGCCGACGCCGAACTCAACGGGTTGCGCGTTGGCGGACGGCGCCCCCATTAAGCAAACACCAAGTAAACCGAGCAACATTAGGTTTTTCATGTCTCATACCTCCTTGGACTCCCAAGAGTCCCTTTCAAACTCCAACCTCTGAGGAGGCAATAGAGGTGCCAAACCCTGCCGTTCCCGCTAATCTGCTAACTATTTTAGATTGAATCTTATGCCTGGATTCGGAAGGGAATAATGATGGCAGCATCTAGCGAGCCCCATGGTGGTTTTCGGGTAGGGCGGTGTTTTTCGACCACCGGAGGATCAGACGGTGTTTCGAATCCGTCGGCCCCCACTGCCCGGTCGGAAGAGGACGTGCCTATTGTCCCTTCCTCCATAGTAACCCCTTACCCGTCCCGCTCCCCTGAAAATCACCCCAAGCACGTCATTCCCGCGAAAGCGGGAATCCACTTCGTCGGGTCGGAAGAGGACGTGCCTATTGTCCCTTCCTCCATAGTAACCCCTTACCCGTCCCGCTCCCCTGAAAATCACCCCAAGCACGTCATTCCCGCGAAAGCGGGAATCCACTTCGTCGGGAACGTGGACCCCCGCCTGCGCGGGGGTGACGAGAAGGATTTTCATTTCCTCGGGTTGGCCAAAGGCCCATGGAAACTCCGGCTGGTGAAAGTGCTGGCGGGGACGACGGGGATCGAACCCGCGACCTCATGCGTGACAGGAGAGCATAGGATGGCTAACTCGTTGACCTTGCGGCACGGTTGTCAACCCAAAAGCACGCAAAAACACTCTTGGAACGCTCAAGTTGTACCGATCTTGTGCTCGGCATAGACTACACCGTAGCGTATCGAATCCTTACCGCAAGAACAATTCTACTCTGTCGGTCGTCCAGGTCGCGACACCGCTGCCGAAGAGGTCCTGGTCCTCTGTCCAAATTGGCAAGTCCAAAAGTAACGCCACCGCCACCACAGGCCAATCGTCCGGATCACGAATCTCGATCCGCCACTAGCCCTTTCCGTGGGTTCATTTACGCCCTTTGGCGCGCCAGCGCTCGAAATCCTCAATGATCTCGTCTTCGTGGATACCTTCAGCGGCGAGTATTTCTCGCAGGCGGGCTGCTGCCTCCCTCAACGCCGCACGCTCGGTTTCAGACCGCTTACGCCGGGCAGGAAGATAGTAGCCCACGGTATCCCCGTGACGGGTAATAGCCAACTGCTTGTCAGACTGCAATAAGTAGCTGGCAAGATTCTCGCGAAACTCGCGGATCCCCACTTTGAGTAATCCCATGTGCGTTCACCTGTGTACACATTTTAAGAGAGGTCAAAATGCTTGTCAACAGCAGTCCTCGCCACGCCTTTCAGCCTCCTGTTCCCTGTGACCTGTTCCCTGTTCCCTGCCGCCTGTTCCCCGTCCTCCCGCTCGTCACTCGTCACGCGTCACTCGTCACTGCTCTAATGCCCGCCGTGCCGCCAGCGCGCAGGCGTCTTTCCCAACTCGCCGCCTGCCCCGGCCGGCCGTGGGTGCCCGCGAGAAGACGGTGCCAAAAGAGGTCATTGGATTTGTCGCGTGGCCGAGCGCAAGCGATTTGCGTTTTCCCGCCTGAGAGCGGCGCTTTCTGGGCGCAAGTCCGCATGCTACAGTGGACTCAATTTATCCGTGTGGTTCACCTTTCCGCGAATTCCTCAGTCCCGGCGTTTATTGATGTCCTTTCATGCTGCTTGCAGAACGTCCAGCAGCCGCACCATGGCCAGCGTGTCCTGCTTGCGATAAGCCAGCAGGGCGTCCTTAAGCCGCCTCCTCTCCTCGCTTTCGGCGTTAGCCCGGATCATCTTCACCCAGGCAAGGCCAGCTTCACTGCATTCGGCGACTTCCATCCCTTCGTAAGTCATGTCAGGAGCAAGAGCAGGCAGCACCAACTTCAGCGAATGGGACCCGCGGAATTCTGGGTGATACACTTGGGACAGGCACCTTAGCTGTCCGTCCGGTTGCCCAAGACCATAGACCCAAGGCGTGTCAGGGAAGGTTTCCGACCTAGCATGGACAAAATGCGCGCTTTTGCTTTCATCCCGGGAAGTCCGTTTTCCGGTCGATCTCCGCAGAGCCCTCGGCCGCATATGATGACCATCCCTGTCGCACCCCTCTGCTATTATTGGTTCATCGTTGCTGAAGCCATAACCTCGGAGGTGATGGATGGAGCAGACAGGGATCATCTGGCATGAAATTGGGGAATATGTACTCAGATTCCCCAAGCGCCCGCGAATTCCGGTCCAACAATCCGGCATAGTGAGGGGAAATACCGAAGGTTTTTATGCGTCGTGGGAGGAAGCGTGCCGGGCGCAGTATGGGGGCGAGCCCAGGCGGGCGCACTACTTTTACCATCAAGCATTGAAAGCCGCGCCCGAGGATATAGAAGCAGAGGTGCTAGCCGACATCTTTGACAGCCTGAAGGAGGTCAATCGAATTCTGGCCCACGATGAAGGAAGGCTCCAGGGTCTGCGAGCGGCGGTGGAAACCAACCCTGCTGACTCCGAGACGCGGTTTAAGTATGCCAGCCTACTTTGGAAACTCGGATATGAAGAGGAGGCAGAAAAGGAGTACGAAACGGTGCTGGAGCATCCTGAGACCCTTTGCCAGGCTTGTTGGCAAGACTGCTTGAATAACATCGGATGGTTGCTTTACCGGAAGCAGGAGTATGCCAAGGCTCTCCCATGGTTTGAACTAGCGGCTAAAGTCAAGAGCGTGGGGCCGATGGGCGACACGTGCGAACTCTCCCTGCCTTTTGAGAACATTATTCAGGTCTATGTGGCGCTCCACATAGTGGAGGAGGCAAGGAGTGCCACTCTCGATTATATTTCTCGATTTGGTCGGCTATCTTGGCCCGAGCGCCACGCACTCCGAAGGTTGAACATCGATGCCGATGCGCTTTACGTGCAGTCTCTAGGCCACGCAGTCTGAGGGCTGCCCACAGCCCACTCTGCCAAGGCGGAAGGGTCAAAACATTAGGTTGCGCTCTTAGCGCGACCGTCTCTGTCATACCCCCCTGATACACTGGGTTGGAAATCAACGCTCTTTGACAACTGGAGGTGAAACGAATGGAGAGACGTGAGGTTCTGTTGAAGTGCCTGGGTGGGGCCGTGGCGACTCTGGTGCCCTCAAGATTGCTTTCTGCCCCAGCCACAGGCTCAACGAACGAATTCTATGAACTCTGGGAGGAAACGTGCCTTTGCCATTATTGGTTCGAGGACAAACGGGCATACGACCTTTGCCTGCGAACCTGGTCACTTGCGCCGAAGGACCTAGACAGCAGCTTTCGGGCAGACATTGTCGAAAAGCTCGGGCACTTGCGTGACGCCCTTCGTTCTGCGGAGGAAGATCTTAGACGGCAGCGCAAGGCGCTTCGAGGCGATCCCCATAATCACGAGACACGCTTCTACCTTGCGTTCACGCTGACCAGGCTGGGCCTGGAAGAAGCAGCGATGGCAGAGTACCGAGTGGCGCTCGAGAACCCCGCGGAGCTTAACGCCGACGGCTTCCGGGATTCACAGAATAACATCGGCTGGTACTATTACCGCCAGCGTGATTATCACGAGGCGTTGAAATGGTTCGACCGGGTTTTTGAACAAGCAGATTGCAGCAACTTCCTTGGAGAAGCAGCCGCGGCGAAAGCAATCGAGAACAAAACCTTGACCCTGGTCGCGCTTGGCATGGCTCAGGAGGCAAAAGAAACCGCCCGTAAATATGTTCAGGGGTTTGGGCGCTTGCCTTGGCCCGCGACCCATGCTCTCGCCAAGATCGGCATCGACGCAGACGCGATCTATCTCGAACAATATCCCTTCAAACCGTAAGAAGGCGCGACATACTCAATTCGCATACTTTTAACAGGGAGGAGCAGGTGGTAAAATGCCGCCTGCTCGTTTCCCGATATCGAGGAGCGGGTACGACCATGCCTCGTGGGGACCAACTGACCAGGCAATGGAAGCTCGTCCAGCTTCTGGCCGGACGCCTGGGACGCTCGCTTGCTCAGCTTTCCGGCGAGTTAGGCGTCACCAAGCGCACGGTCCAGCGCGACCTCGAAGTCTTGACGACAGCCGGCTTCTCCGTGACCTCCGACATGCGGAATGGAACCGTCTTCTGGCACTTCATGGAGGGTTTCCACGCCGAGGCCCCCATTGCGCTTACCCTCACGGAACAGATGGCGCTCTATTTCAGCAAAGGCCTTTTTAAGCCCTTGCAGGGCAGTCCCATCTACGAGTCCTTGGAATCAGCCATACGGAAAATCGGCTCGCAGCTCCCCGCGCAGAGTTTCAGTTTGCTGCGCGGCCTTGAGAACGCACTGGCCGTGCGCACCTTTGGCTTCAAAGATTACACCCGGTCGAAACAGACCATCGAGGCCATAACGCATGCGGTGTTTCACAAGTATCGCGTCTGGCTGAGTTACCAAAGCCCGCATGATTCGGAGCCGACCGAGCGGGAGGTCGATCCCTACCGCCTTTGGTACGTCAACAACGCGCTATATGTGGTTGGGTACGATCATCTCCGGAACGACCTGCGCGTGTTCGCATTGGATCGTATCCGTTCCGTGTCGCTTACCAACCGCCGTTTCGAGGTTCCGGAAGACTTCGACTTCGAGGCGTTCACCCGCACGGCCTTCAATATGATTTGGGGCGAGACACAGGAGGTAAAGATTCGCTTTTCCGCGTCGCAGGCGCCATACATCCGTGAGCGTACCTGGCACCCAAGCCAGCAAATTGAAACCGAGACGGACGGGAGTATAATCCTGACGCTCCAGGTCGCCGACCTATGGGAAGTCAAATTCTGGCTCATCGGCTTCGGGGCGGAGGCGGAGGTATTGGAGCCGGCCGCGCTGCGCGATGACGTCAAGGCGGAGTGCCTTGGAGTTGTGCAGCGGGTCAAACCGATGAGGGGTGGAGGTGCATGATGGGCCAAGGAACGGCGGCGCTTGGTCCAGACAAAGCGGCGGAGGTGGTGCGCCATTGGGCAGAGCTGGGCAGAATGACCCGCGCCCACAGGCGACCACCCACAATTTCTTGGGAAAATGTTGAGCCTCTAATCGATGCCTGCAAAACGGTGTGGCGGGCCCAATCCGAAGAATTGCGAGGCCTCCTTGAGAAGTCGAATTCACTCCTAGCGCCGCTCGTCGATCCGCTACTTATCGATTTTGACCTGCATCGGTGGCTTGCGGAACAGCGCGAAGAGGTCTACTCAGACTGGCTGGAGTGGGTCGTGAGGCAACTTCCGACGACTCAGGACGTCTTCGATGTTTTCGACATACAGACGGCCATAGGGAATGTAGAAGTACCTCAAAGGTTTTCGACGCAACGGGAAGAGAGGGTGAAACTGTCGGACTGGGAATCTTACAAGAAGCTCGACCTTGTTATCCGATCCGAAGGTTTTCTCCTGCTCATAGAAGTTAAGAAGACCTCTCCTGAGGACGCAGACGTTGCGAAGCAGGAGGAGTACGTGGCATGGGCCGAAACGCAACCCGAAGCCCACAAGCAATACATCTTGCTTGCCAATAAAGGTGAGCGCCCGGAATACCATAAATTCCGTCTCTGGACCTACGAGGACCTCTGCCTTCGCCTGCGACGAAAAGTTGGGTCACTAATCCAGAAGCAGGAAATGCGAATCACGTCGGCCGCACTGGTGCTCGCCTACGTCGGCGTGTTGGAGCAGAGCATGCTGAGGCTATGTTCGGCAACTGCACGGCGGGCGTTCAATAGACAACCGGTCCGGACGGGCCGAGAACTTGCAGCGTATCTAGAATCGTAGCTGAAGTAGGGGGGGCAAAATGGACAAAGAGACAAAGCTTAAGTTGTTTCAGGAAGGCCTACAAAGTTACGTGGACGCGGTGTCTGCAATCCGAGGGTTTTGCGCGGAGGTCTGTTCGCAGTCCCAATCCGTCCTTGAGAGAAACCTCAACGACCTGAGGGGGACGCTCCAGCGTGATATTCAACCAGAATGGATACAACCCTATGTCAGCCCCAACTGCGTCGACAAGCCCGACTGGGATGGAATGTCCGCGTGGGTAACGGCGAAGGTGGGCGTCCAGGACTTATGCGGAATATACGCAGGGCTTTTCTGGCAGGCCAGAGATGGGGAGGAAGTAGAGCCCCGCGTTTGCGTGGACCTTGAGATTTATAATCGTCAGATTTTCCACAGGGTCTTGGAGCAGCTTCGAGGTATCGCTGGGGATAGGGTTCAGTCGGTTCCCCGTTGGAATGAACTTCGGATATGGGAGCCGATCAGTCCGACGAACGCCGCTGATTTCAGCGACAGACTGGACAGAATCACGAAGGAGTGGACAACACTGCTGCGCCAGATCCCACCGGAGGTTTTTGCTCGGCCTTAAGGGAGCACGTAAGCCAGAAAACGATACCGGGTACCGTTTCTCCCGCTCGAGATTCACGAACACTGCCGCCAGGGAGCGTGACCCGGCGTGAGCTGCGAACCACACTGTCGGCATACTGAGCGGCACTAGGACAGCAGTCTTTTCCTCGGGAACTAGGGGGAGGAATGGGTCAGGCCATCCTCGGGCTTTCTTACTTTCTTGGTTTTTACATCCCCCTCAAGTTCATCGAGTGGTTGTTCACTTCAAGCGACGGCCGTAGATGAAGCCGATCTCAGAGCCGTCCCGCTCGTCGTTGGCTTGCGGGTGTGATATCCAGAGTCAGGGCATTCCAAAACAGAGAAACTCAATGCTCCATGCTATAGCCTTGTCCGTAGTCATGAGCCACGCTCATTGATTGGTGCTCTGCGGTTTCAATCGTGTGGGCCCGGTCCATGGCACCCATTACACGATCAGTTGCAAGGGCGGAGTGTTTCGAAACGTCGCGGCCTTACTCTTCGCCCAACTTCTCCCCGTCGTTCGTATAAATCTGCGCATCGAACTGCCCGCGCGAGACGGCGACATACGCCACACGTGAATTGATAAGCTCGTCGGGGGCCTGCTCAGTGTCCACTTGCACTAGCACCCGGTCTGCGGTGGCCCCCTGGCTACTGTGTCTGGTGAGGGCACAACCGTAGCCTGGCGCGGAGGGTCTAATGCCCTGGCACGCCGAAACCTGGAAAGAGGATATGCTGCGTGGCGAGCGCCATTATCCGTAGGGATTATGCGCGAGCGTCGGCAAACTGATGGAGTCGCCGCACGCGGATTTGTTTCTCCCGCCTGCGCGTTTGGGCGATGTCGTATGAGGATTGCATGCGCATGAGGGTGTCCATCTTCACTCCAAAGGCCTTTTCAATGCGCAGCGCCATGTCGCCGGAAAGGTCAGCCCTGCCGTTGAGCAGGCTGGAAAGCGTAGGCCGGGAAACCCGAAGTGCCGCCGCTGCCGCTGTCACCGACAATCCTGCGGGGGCGATGATCTCCGTCCGAATGAAATCTCCGGGGTGGGGCGGGTTCTTGATGGGCATAGCGTCTGTTCCTTCCGTCCTAGTGGTAGTCTTCCAGATTCACGTCGCAGATTTCGCCTTCCGTGCCTTCGATGCGAAACGTCAGACGCCGGTTGCGTGTGACGCTTAGGCTCCAGGTACCCTTTCGGTCGCCGGTCAGCATGTGGGCCTTCCAGCTGGGCAGCGAACGCAATTCCTCGGGGTCTTTCATGTTATCAAGGAACACCAGCATCTTACGGAGCTTGTCCACCGCATCGGGGGAAACGCCCCTTGAGCTATCTTCCTCGTAAAGCCCTTTCAGGCCCTTGTGGAGATGCTCCGTATTCTCATCACGCCAACTGTAGCCTGTAGCCTTACACCTGTCAAGACGATTATGCCAGCCTCCACCTGTGCGAACACCCAATCCGTGGCCGCACCCTGGGCGCTGTAACTGAAAGCAGTGAAGCCGTCGCCGCACGCGAAGGGCTTTGCCTTGTCACCCGGTGCGAGGAAGAAAAGACCGCACCCTCCCTGCGCCGAGGTCGCGTGGGAGCTTCAAGTCGGGAGCACCTCGTCCCTCATGAGATAAAGGCGAACGGTTCGGGACGTCCTTGGGGGGTCGAATTCGTGCCTTGGGGAAATTGGCTATTGTTGCTGACCTTTTGAAAGCGCTGGCGGGGACGACGGGACTCGAACCCGCGACCTCATGCGTGACAGGCATGCGTTCTAACCAACTGAACTACGTCCCCGACAGAATTGATACATTGGCTCATCGGGTCATTGATTCATTGCAAGACCGGACCCGCCAACCGCAGAGTTTGCTCGCCTGCTTTCCCTTCCGCGGAGCTCCTCCAATGGTTCAATGACTCAATGAACCAATGACCCATTTCTTTTGGTGGGCGGTATCCGGCTCGAACGGATGACCTTCTGCTTGTAAGGCAGACGCTCTAACCAACTGAGCTAACCGCCCTGAACTGTCCCAAGCTTCGGGCGTTCAACACGCCAACCTTGACACCTGCAACCCCTGAAATATACACTAGCCTGTCGCGAGCGTCAAGGAGAGGGCTTCCGTTTTCTATGCAGTTTCAGCGTGAATATGTCGCCTACATGGCCAAGCAGGTTCTGAAGCGTCTAAGCGACGATGGGCTCATCACTTATGAGCAGCCGGACTACGTCATGGAGGTTATCAACCAGGTGATGTATGAAGAGTTGAGCCTCGAGGACCGCATTAACGACGAAGTGCGAAAAATCCTGGAAGAACATGGAAACCAAATGAAAGAGCTTGGGGCCAGCTACGAAGACGCCTTCAAGGCTATCAAGAAGGAGTTGGTGCGCCAGCGCAAGGTTATCCTCTGAGGTGGCGGGTCTCTCGACTATGAAGATGAGTCATGAAAAAATCGTTCAGGTCTCGCACCAAGTCATGGCCGCCATCGAGGCGCTGGACGAAGTGGAAATCTACGAGGAGCCCAACACCATCCGCCAGCAAGTCGTCAAGATCCTAACCGATCTCATGCACGACGAAGAGAAGATCGACCAGGTTGTCAAGGCCCGCATCGCCTCCCAAAAGCGAACCATTCTGGAGGGCGGGGGCGAATGGGAGATCCTGTACAGAAAATACTATTCCGAAGAATTGCACAAGCTGGGGGTCGCTCCCCCACCAACCCACCCTCATATCTGATTCCCCTGCCTTTGTGTTTGTTGAGAAACGAAAGGCCGCCCGCATGTGCGGACGGCCCTTGATGAACTGACGTTAGAAAATCTTAGTCTCGGCGCTTGAGCACGGGAGGTTGGTCGTCGCCGGTGTCACTCGTACCCTGTGTTGGCTGGGTTTGCGCGGTTGTCTGGTCGGTGGGCTGGCGCTTGCGCAGAGTGGGCCCTCCGTTATCGCCGGGCTTCAATTTCTTGCGGTTGCTGATGACCTGTTGGAGCCGGGCTTTTACATCGTCAAATTCCGACGTTGACACGAGATACTGCTCGCGTTTGGGCAAAATCTGCTTGATCTCTTCTTCGCTCTTGATGATGCGGTCACCCGTGGGCGGATGGTCCGCGAAGACCTGGGGCACACTCCCGGGGACCCGGCGCTCCTCTTCCATGACCTTGCCGAAAAACGCGACGTAGGAGTTGGGGTCGTATCCCGCCTTGTACATGTATTGAATCCCCAGGTAATCCGCCTCGGCCTCGGCACCGCGGTTGAACTTCAGAAAAGCCAGCGGCACACCGTTCATGTAAGCTTCCATCACGCCCAAATACACAGGATAGGACATGGGCACGAAAATGAGTGGGATCATGGCAAACTGCGCCACCGTCATCTTGGTCATCTGGCTTGCCCAGTGGCGCGCGGCCACGTGCGCGATTTCATGCGCCATCACCCCCGCCACTTGATCTTCCTCTTCCGCAGCCAGAATCAATCCGGTGTTGACGTAGAGGAATCCGCCGGGCAGAGCGAAGGCGTTCAACTCCGGTGAATCGATCACTTTGACCGTGAGGGGAATCTTAAGGTCGGAGTTCCGCGCCACGTTCTGTGCCACTCGGTTGATGTACTCGTTGATCACAGGATCATTGAGCAACTTCGCTTGCCGATCGATCTCAGTGGCGTACTGCTTACCCATGGCGATTTCTTTTTCCTCTGAGATGATGCTCCTATGCGCCACTTTGCGGTTCCCGATCTCGTCGACGTCCTTCTTGTCGTCTCCGCCACGCATAGGGAGAGCGGCAAGGCAGAACATTGCGAGAAGCGCTATGACTTGCATTCGCGGTCTGCTCATAGATTTGCTCCTGTCGGCCAAACCGGGTTCATTATACCACTTCTAACAGGTCGGCGAAAGAATACTTGCCGTTTGTCATTACGCCATTCGTCTGATGGCGATGATCCCCACGCTCTCCTTCTCTTATGCCCCCATCGCATTGGATTACAAGTCGGGGCCAAGAGTTGCATCCGCCAACGGAAATTCGACATTTTTTCCGGCAAGCTCTTGCCTTGCTTCCGCAAGCGGTCCTTTCACACGATCTTTCCCCTATGAGGCTAGGGAATGTCGATTACGACGTTGCTCCCGCCCATATAGGGTCTGTAATGCCCTGAAGCGTACGGTGATCACCCGGCTCGAGGTCAAGCACAATAACGTGGTTGATTCCCTTCCTTAGCCACAGGGAGGGTGCGAACAGGGTTTGTTGCGGCCCAATCTTCCAATACCGGCCAAGGTTGTGCCCGTTCAGCCAGAGATATCCCTTTCCCCACCCTCGCATGTCCAGGAAGGTGTCGCCCAGGGACGACAATTCGAATTGCCCCCGCAGGAAAGCGGGCCCCTTCAGGATCAAGCTCGAAAAGTGCAGCGCGGAAAGGTCCGTCATCGGCAGAGGGTAATTCTCCCATCCCGTCAATTCCGACCCGGCAAGCTTAACCTGTCCCACAATTCCCTTCCGGTCATCCACCAGGCGCGGACCAAAATTGACGCGGCCCATGTTCTCGACGAGAATATCCAGCGGTTCGCCACTTTCAAGATCCACCTCCAAGGATTCCTGTTTGAGACGGCGATCCAACACGCCCAGCGGCCTGGACCCTTGAAGCACGACTGCGTAGTCCCTGACGCCTTTGATTTCAAGCCGCGCTTTAATTTGCTTCGCAATTCTCTTCCTGTAAAGAACAAATCCGTAGCGCTGCCCCAGGTCCTCCATGGTTTTCGGCCGGTCGGAAAGAACTGGCTTGCCCAGAAGCCCGCGCGGTTCCGCTGCCTCCCTCAGCTCAAAGGGCGGGATCTCAATCATCGGCAGCGGGGCGGGCAGTTCAGGCAATTGGGCGCCAGCGGGCAGATATTTCTTGATTACCTCTCGTATCAGGTTGAACTTTCTGGTGGGCCGCCCCGCCTCGTCGAGCGGGGAATCGTAGTCGTAACTGGAGATGTCCGGTTGATAGGTTCCATCAAAGTTCGCGCCGCTCATGAAACCCCAGGTTGTGCCACCATGAACCATGTAGAGACTGGCCGAAATGCCGCGCGCAAACATCCAGTCCAGCCCTTCCGCAGCTCCTTCCGGGGAAGTAGTGTGATGCTCCTCTCCCCAGTGGTCGAACCAGCCATCCCAATACTCGGTGCACATGCGGGGGACGCCTTGCCTGAACCTGGCAAACTTGGCGAATTCCGGCACGGGGTCTCCTTGGCCAAAGTTGACGCCGGCAGGCAGGTCCGGCAGCGTTCCGCCTTCCAGCTCATCCGGCCCATCGGCGGTGTAGAGAGTCACTTCGAAGCCAGCGTCGCGGATGATCTTCCGAATGGCGTTCATGTAATCATGATCGTGGCCGAAAGAGCCGTATTCATTTTCCACTTGCACCATGATGATCGGGCCGCCGCGGGTGATTTGCAAGGGCGCCAGTTGTTCTCCCACCCGCTGCATGTATTTTGCCGCTGCCCGGAGGAAACGCGGGTCGGTCGTCCGCACCTTGAGGTCAGGGGTCGACAATAGCCACGAGGGAAGACCACCAAAATCCCATTCCGTGCAAATGTACGGACCGGGCCGCAGAAGCACCCATACACCCTCTTCCTGGGCCGCGCGCAAGTAGGCGGCCACATCGAGGTTACCCGTAAAGTCGAATTTGCCCGGTTCGGGCTCGTGCAGGTTCCAGAAGACGTAGGTGCAGAGCGCGTTCAAGCCCAGCGCCCGCATCTTGCGCATGCGGTCACGCCAGTAGGCCCGCGGCACGCGCGGGTAGTGCATTTCCCCTGAGAGAATCAGGAAGGGTTCGCCGTCCAGGAGGAAGCGCTCACCTTTGTAACCGAAGGTGTGGGCAGCCGTCTGAGCCGTGTCTCCGGGAAGAGGCGTCACGCGCCCGCTGGCTTCGTCTGCGCTGGTGATCCGGCTGGGGAGGTTCCACAACCCGAGGGCTGCGGTCGAAGCTCCCATGAACTTCCGCCTGCTCATCTTATTCATGTCGTGCCTCGCTTTCTACGGGTTTCAGGTATCAGGTTCCAGGTGTCAGGTGGCAAGTGTCAGGGTACTCGCCGTGTGATTTCGCCAAATGCCCGATGTCGACGCGCCGACACTCTGAAGAACGGGTTCCAGGCGTCGGGTTTCAGGTGTCAGGGCGCGCGACGCTGGGCGCTGTCATGGTGAGACCTCAGCGTTGCAAGGCGCGGGTAATATTTTATTTGCCGACAGGCCGGCCGGAGATTTAATGTAATACTTTAATTCCTAGACCGGATTGCGTTAACGAGTGTGGGCGACGCGTAAGCTGGTCACGCCCGGCTTGTAACTCGTCACCTGTCACTGAACGGGCAGAGCCGTGCACCCTGACACCTGTCCTCTTTCTCGTGAGTCGTTTCCTTTCTCAAGCTTGAGTGCTTCAAGCTTTCGTTGTCAGGGAGAATACTATCCCGCGCACCCTGACACCTGGACCCTGACACCTGAAGCCTGCCCTTACGCTGTGGTGTACGCCGCAGCCATCTGCTTCTTTACCGCCGCCTGGGCGGCCGCCAGACGTGCGATGGGCACCCGGTAGGGGGAGCAGCTAACGTAATCCAACCTCGCCTCGGCGCAAAACTCTATCGAAGCCGGGTCGCCGCCATGCTCGCCGCAGATTCCCACCTCCAACTTCGGGTTGGCTTCGCGGCCTTCCTTGACAGCCATTTTCATCAAGCGTCCCACTCGCTTCGGATCGAGCACTGCGAACGGGTCGGCCGGCCAGATCTTCAACTTCACATAAGCGTTGATGATCTTGGCGCAGTCGTCGCGCGAGATGCCAAAGGTGGTCTGCGTCAAGTCGTTGGTGCCGAAGCTGAAGAAGTCGGCCTCCTTTGCGATCTCCGCTGCTGAAAGGGCCCCCGCAGGCAACTCGATCATCGTGCCCACCATGTACTCGACTTTTATGCCTTTCCTTGCGAAGACTTCCTTCGCCACCTGATTTACGACATCTTTTTGATTTTGTAACTCCTTTACTTCTCCTACGAGTACGATCATAATCTCAGGCTTTACTTTAATTCCATGTTTCTTGCAATCGCAAGCCGCCTCGAAGATTGCCCGGACCTGCATTTCAGTAATTTCCGGGTAAATAATGCCAAGGCGGCAGCCACGTAGAGCCAGCATGGGGTTGAATTCATGCAGTTCATTGACTACTTCGAGGACCTTCCTTAATTGAGCGAGCTTAGGACTCTTCGGTTTAGTCGCTTGCAGTGTCGCGATCTCCACCATCAACTCTTCCCGCTTGGGCAGGAACTCGTGCAGCGGCGGGTCGAGGGTACGAATGATGACCGGCAGCCCGGCCATGGCCTTGAATAACCCATAAAAATCCTTACGCTGCATGGGCAGAAGCTTGGCAAGGGCAGCGCGCCGTTCTTTCAAATTCCTGGCCGCCTCCTTCGGATCCTGCGTTTCCCGGCACGCCATGATCATGCGCTGCACATGAGGCAGCCGCTCTTTGGCAAAGAACATGTGCTCCGTCCGGCAGAGGCCTATCCCCTCGGCGCCAAAGCGGACTGCGGCCAAAGCGTCACGCGGGATATCAGCGTTAGCGCGGACGCCGAGCTGCCGCTCCTCGTCGGCCCATTTCATGAACTCGGCAAAAACGCCGCTCTTCGGATCCGGTTCGACCAGACCGCACTGGCCTTCAATCACCCGCCCTGTCGTCCCGTCCAGTGAAATCCAGTCGCCTTCCTTGAGCACGGTGCTTCCTATCCTGAGCTGCTTGCCCTTCTCGTCCACTTCCGCCGCGCCGCAACCGGCCACGCAGGGCTTGCCCATGCCGCGCGTCACGACGGCGGCGTGAGAGGTCATGCCGCCACGTGAAGTGAGAATACCTACCGCCACTTCCATGCCGTGGATATCGTCCGGTACGGTTTCGCCACGCACGAGGATGACGGGTTGGGTCTTCCCTTTCACCACCGCGTCGTCCGCGGTGAACACCACGTGCCCAACCGCCGCGCCCGGGGACGCCGGCAACCCGGTAGCAAGAACCTTCAACGGCTTTGTTTCGTCGAGCACGGGATGCAGCAACTGATTGAGTTGCTCGGGCTCGACGCGCAGCAGCGCTTCTTTTTGCGTCAGTAAGCCTTCGTGCTGCATCTCCACCGCAATCCGCACTGCCGCGGGCCCTGTGCGCTTTCCGTTGCGGGTCTGAAGCATGTAGAGTTTTCCATCCTGGATGGTGAATTCGAAGTCTTGCACATCTTTGTAGTGCCGCTCGAGCAAGGAAGTGAATTCGCGGAGCTGGTTATAAACGTCCGGCATAATCTTCTCGAGTTCGTTGATGGGCACAGGAGTCCGCACCCCTGCCACGACGTCTTCACCCTGAGCGTTCATCAGGAATTCACCATAAAACTCCTTGGCGCCGGTGGCGGGGTTGCGAGTGAACCCCACGCCCGTCCCCGACGTATCGCCCATGTTGCCGAAAACCATAGTCTGAACGTTCACCGCCGTCCCTAGGTCGTCCGAAATCTTGTTCAGGCGACGGTAGGTCTGGGCGCGCGGGTTGTACCAGGAGCGGAA
>Ga0187784_10002338_pt1 | contig 15172 bp, 11 predicted proteins | sample 1015_SJ02_MP15_2_FD_132964 | JGI IMG/M metagenome (GOLD analysis project Ga0187784, IMG submission 132964) | Tropical peat soil microbial communities from peatlands in Department of Meta, Colombia - 1015_SJ02_MP15_20_MG | ecosystem: Environmental > Terrestrial > Soil > Wetlands > Peat | place...
AGACGTTCACTCCGCCCTGCCCCGCCGGCATCTTCAGCCGGCTGAATTGTCGACCCAGGAAGTTCTGGCTGAACGATTTCATCATTTTGCGCATTTGGAAGTATTGTTTCAAGACCTGATTGACTTGCTGGACGCTCGTGCCGCTCCCCTTCGCAATCCTCTTGCGCCGCCGCCCATTGATAATCTCGTGATTGCGCCGCTCCTGCGGGGTCATAGAGTTGATGATCGCCTCGATGTGGGTCAACTCCTTCTCGTCCACGCGCGCCTTACCGGCGTCCTTGAAAATGCCCACCTGGGGGAGCATTCCGAGCATCTGGTCCATCGGTCCCAGGCTCCGCACCTGGCGAAGCTGATCTCGAAGGTCCTCGAGCGTGAAAGTATCCGTCTGTAGCTTGCGATGGACCTCCAGCGCCTTCTGTTTATCAATCTTCTCTTCCGCCTTTTCGATCAGGGAAAGAATATCGCCCATGCCCAGGATGCGCGAGACAATCCGGTCCGGGTAGAAGACTTCCAGCGCATCGTATTTCTCGCCCACGCCGATAAACTTGATGGGCTGCCCAGTGACGTGATGGATGGAAAGCGCCGCGCCGCCGCGCGCGTCCCCGTCGAGTTTGGTCAGAATCACGCCGGTGGTCCCCAGCCGCTCGTGGAAGTCCTGGGCGCTGCGCACCGCGTCCTGACCGACCATGGCATCAGCCACCAGGAGCACTTCGCTGGGGCGCAGCCGGGTGCGCAGATCGCTGACTTCCTGCATCATCTCTTCATTGATGTGCAAACGTCCGGCAGTATCCACGACCAGCACATCGTACCCGCGGTCGGCCGCGTCCTTGCGCGCCGCCAGCGCCAGATCGATAGGCGAGTTAATTCCCTGGGCGGCAAAGCAGGGAAGCTGGACGGCCTTGGCGATCACGGCGAGCTGTTCGCGCGCCGCAGGACGGTAAACGTCCGTTGACACCAGCATGGGTCGCCGCTTTCGCCCGGAAAGCCAAAGCGCCAATTTACCTGCGGTAGTCGTCTTGCCTGAACCTTGCAATCCCACCAGGAGAAAAACCGTGGGGTATTCCTTCGAAAACGTCAGCAGCGAAGCCTCGCGCCCGAGAATTTCTATGAGTTCATCACGAACGATCCGAACCACTTCCTGGCCCGGCGATAGACTGGAACGTATCTCCTCACCCAGGGCTTTCACGCGTACGCGGTCGAGCAGGGCTTTGACCACGTTCAGGTTGACGTCGGCCTCGAGCAGGGCGAGCCGCACCTCGCGCAGAGTCTCGTCCACCACCTCCTCGTTCAGAATCCCCTGAACGCGCAAGGACTTGAAAACCTTCTGGAAGCGACCTTGTAAAGCCTCAAACATATGCTTAGGCGGCTGGCCCTGACCCGCTCGAACGGCATTTTCCCGTCACAAGGCTAAGCTCTCATTCTACATCCGCAGACCTGTTAAAGAAAGCCTGTTGTCACAGGAGGACGCGGCGCGGGGCGAGACTCCCGCGCTACTGCCCGGCCATCAGCTTCTCAATTTCTTCCACCGCGCGCGGCAGGCGGCGACTCAGATGTTCATTGCCATCCTGGGTAATGAGGATGTCGTCCTCGATGCGAACCCCGATTTTCTCTTCGGGGATGTAGATGCCCGGCTCCATGGTAACCACCATGCCAGCCTCGAGAGGCTGGTTGTAGTTCATGGGGTCGTGAACGTTCAGGCCCACCGAATGGCCGAGGCCGTGGATGAAGTACTGGCCGAGCGGCTTGCCGTGCAGGTCTTTCCCGTGGGTGTTGATGTAGGTGAAGGCAATGTCCTGGAGGCTGTTCTTGCCCCGTCCCATGTACATGCCGGGCTTGGCAGCGGCCATGGCGGCGTTTTGCGCGCCCAGAACGATTTCGTAGATTTCGCGTTGGCGTGGGGTGAAGCGACCGTTGACGGGCAGAGTGCGCGTGATGTCACTGGCGTATCCGCCATAAGAACCCGCCACGTCCATGACCACCACGTCGCCATCCATCATCTGATGATCGTCCTCATCGTAGTGCAAGACGGTTGAATAGAAGCCTGAGCCGACGATGGGGGGGTAGGCGGGCCATTCGCATCCCCGCCGCATGAACTCGAATTCCATGCGCGCCGCCGTCTCATACTCCCAGACCCCCGGGTGGACAGACTTCATCGCCGCCAAGTGGCCTTCGATAGAAGCGTCTATGGCCTTGCGCATCAGCGCGATCTCGCCCGGCGATTTCACCGCCCGCTGCCGCTCCACGTGTGGGCGCAAATCAGCAAAGTTTGCCAAGGGAGCCATATTGCGAAGCTTGGACACGACTTCGGCCTGGAAATAATCCTCGCCGCTTTCAGGTTGAGGAGTCAGTTCGGTATAGACCTTGGGAAAAGACTTGAGCGCTTCCAGAAATTCCGATTGAAACAGGGAGGTTGGCTTGACGCTGGCAAAGCCGGTGCGCGCGGTCGCGTCGGGATCGTCCGGCCCGAGCCTTGGCCCGTTCCATCTCTCCATGAACAAGTTGCGCGCCGGTATGAAGAGGATTTCCTTCTCGAGTTCGGGGGCGGCGCCGGGCTTGGGAGCCTTCGGAACCAGCAACATCATGGCTCCCGGTTCGTTCCAGCCGGTAAGGTAGTAGAAGCTCTCGTTCTGATGGAACGTTGTCACGCTGGCGGCCACATTCGCTTCCCGGTAACCGAAAAGCACGATGACGCCGTCACCGAAAGTATCGCGCGCCAGGCGTGCGCGCCGTTCATGAAAAACCGAAACTGGCTCGTGCTCCCAAGCCAGAGCAGGAAGCACGGCAGGCGGCAACAAGAGCGCCAGCAATAACAAATAGAGATTACGCGATCGACGTAGTTGCATGGAAACCCCCTCAGTATCGATGAGTGTAGCATAATCCCCGAAGTGCGGCAGCCGCGCTTTCGAAGCTGCCGCCCCGGCGGAGCAAGTTAATTTCGGCTCGAGGGTGGGGCAAACCGCCCCGATGAAGTACATCGGGGTCTGCGTCTATTTCCCGGGTGAGCAACAAACGCCGAGCGTCACTCGTGGCGCAAGGCCGTGGTGGGGGCCATCCGGGTCGCAGCGCGCGCCGGCAAGTATACGGCGGCCAGGGCTGCCCCCACCAGCACCAGGAGCACGATCCCAAACGTCCCCGGATCGCTCGTCTTGACACCGTACAGCAGGCTCGCCATCAGTCGAGTAAGGCCCAAGGCCGCGACGAGGCCGATGGCCGTCCCCGCCAGCGCCAATCGTGCTCCCTGCTTCAGGATCAGTCCGAGCACATCCCCCGGCTGGGCTCCCAGCGCCATGCGCACACCGATCTCGCGAGTGCGCTGGCCGACCGCATAAGAGATCACCCCGTAAATTCCCAGCACCGCCACAACCAAGGCCAAGCCGGCGAAAACGCCCAGCATCGCCACCGCCAGCCGTTGTCTTGAAAAAGTCGCGTTCAAGTAGTCGTCCATAGTCCTGACGCGCGTGACGGGCTGATCCTCGTCAACCACCCGCACCGCGCGGCGCAGTGCGGGGGCAAGGCTCGCGGGATTCGCAGCCGAGCGCAACACCAGGGTCATGTAGGAACTCTCAAACAAGGGGTAGGGTTGCAGGTAAGACGCGTAGACGTCCGCCCCTGATTCCACATCGAGTGCATCGTAGTGAACATCGCCTACCACTCCGATGATCGTGAGCCAGAGCGGCGGCGCTGGAGGGTCCACGAAGTTAATGTGCTTGCCGATCGGATCTTCGTTGGGGAAGAAGCGGCGCGCCATGGTTTCATTGATAAGAACCGTGCTGGGGTGCCGGGCGTCGTCCGTCTCATCAAAACTCCGGCCCTTCAGCAAGGGGATTCCCACCGTATGGAAATAGTCCGGGCTGACGATATGCGGGGAGGCCATCGGGCGCTCGGCGGTAGTCACCGGCGGCCGTCCATCGATGTTGAAGGTTAAGCTTCCGATAGCGCCGCTCCAGGCAGGCGCATCGATTCCCTCCGCCGACTGCACTCCCGGAATGGCTCGAGCCCGCGCCAGGACCTGCTTGAAAAAGTCCGGTTGCCGGGCGCGATCCGGATAGCGGATCGGGCTCAACTGGACCCGCGCCGTCAGCAGGTTGCGCGGATCAAAGCCGGGGTTCACCGCGCGCAAACGGGCGAAGCTCTTCAACATGAGTCCGGCGGCGGTCAGCAGCACGCATGCCAGCGCGACTTCCGCGATCACCAGCAGGTTGCGCAAGCGCAGGCGCTCGAATCCACCGGCGGCCGCTTGGCTGCCTTCTTTCAGAGCTTCAGTCAAGTTGGGTCGAGAAGCTTGGAAGGCGGGCGCCAAGCCAAAGACTATGCCGGTCAAAACCGCCACCACCAGCGTGAAGGCGAGCACCGAGGTGTCGAGAGAAGTCTCTCCGATCCGCGGAATCCTAGGCGGGCTGAGAGCGACCAACACCCGCATGGCCCCATAGGCAAGCGCTATCCCCAGGCCGCCGCTTGCCAGCGCGAGCAGAACACTTTCAGTGAGAAGTTGACGAATCAGACGCAGTCGGCTGGCCCCCAGCGCCAGCCGGATGGCTATTTCGCGCTGACGCGTCACCGCGCGCGCCAGCAGCAGATTGGCAGCATTGGCGCAGCCGATCAGCAGCACGAACCCGACCGCACCCATCAGGATCAGCAGAGCCGGCCGCACCTTGCCGCTGAACTGCGTCTGCAAGGGCACGACGGTCACTCCCCAGCTCTTATTGGTTTCGGGGTACTCCTGTTCGAGCCGAGCGTTAATCGTCGCCAAATCGGATTGGCATTGTGAAATGGACATACCGGGCCGGAGCTGCGCCAATACTTCTAGAAAGAACGCGCCGCGATAGTTGAGGTCGACACCTTGCGCCTTGGGGGCTTTCAGGCTGAGCGGAATCCAGACATCCGGCGGCGCGGGGTGGTACCCCCCCTGCAAATCGAAGAAGGGTGGGAAGTCGAACCCGGGCGGCATGATTCCAACCACTTCGTAGGGAGCCCCATCGAGCGTCAGCGATCGGCCCAGTACGCTCCGATCGGAACCGAATCGGCGTTGCCAAAGGCCATAACCCATCAGGACGACGTGGTCATGACCGGGACTCGCATCATCATCGATCAGTACGCGCCCCGCCCAGGCGTTTCCCTTGAGCAGTGGGAAAAGAGAAGGGCTCACATAAGCGGCGTAAAGCGCCTCGGGATCACCTTGATTCGTAAGAGTGCGCTCGTAGGGGACGAAGGCCGCCATACGCTCGAAGACCTTGTTCTGGTCCCTGAAGTCGAGAAAGTCCGGCGCGGACATGAAATAGATCGGATAGCCCTGAGCGGGATTATTTTTCCAGACCATTGCCAGCCGATCCGCGTCCGGAAATGGCAGAGGGCGAAGCAGGACCGCATTCAGCACGCTGAAAACAGCCGTGGTGGCCCCAATAGCAGGCGCCAAAGTGAGCAGCACTAAGGCCGCGAAGCGCGCGTTCTTACGAAGCTGACGAATTCCAAACCACAGGTCTTTCCTGAGCATCGTTTCGGCTCAGTTTAGGGCTGACCGGCGCCGAATGCAACGCTTCTTTATGAAAGTCAAAGACCTGAGTCCTAGCTCTATGTCTCTTGTGAAGCCGGACGCGACCGGCCGAAGGCAGGGAGCGAATTCCAGAGCCGCCGCAGAGGCGTCTGGAAAAGCGACATCATCCCCATGTAAGAATAGCCGATGAAGAAGAGCAGAAGGAAGGGCACGGTCAGATAGTTCTCAACGCGGAATGAATAGGCGGTAGTGAAAACGAAGTAGGCCGCCAGACCGAGCTCGACGAAGGGTTTCCAGCCGCAGCGGTGGCGGACATACTTTTTGTGTTCCCAATTCTCTTCCTTCAGCTCGACGCGGTACTTGGGTGTGCGGACAAACTCCGACTGCTTCCCCAACAGCGCTTCAATCACCGCCACGGAGTTGGTGACGGCAAGGCCGATGCCGGTGGCCATAAGGAAAGGCACGAATCTTATGCGCTTCCACCAATCCCGCGGATAGAGCTCGCGTTGGGCCACCATGTAGAAGCTCGACACCGAACACGTGGAAGCGAGGAATAAAGGCAGGTCCAAGTACAACATCTGGAACCAGCCCTGGTAGAAGCGCACGATCATGGCGGGCAAGAGGATGATGGAAAACACCACCATGAAGGGATAAGCGAGATTCGCGGTGAGGTGGAAGGTGGCTTCGAGCTTGATGTAGAGCGGTTGGGGGCTCCGCCAGATCACCGGGAGCAGTTTCTTGGCCACCTGAATCAGGCCCTTGGCCCAGCGAGACTGCTGCGTCTTGAACGAGTTCATCTCCACCGGCAGTTCGGAGGGGCACTCGATGTGCGGGTCGTAGATGAATTTCCAACCCTTCAGTTGCGCGCGATAGCTTAAGTCAGTGTCTTCCGTCAGCGTTTCGTGTTGCCAGCCACCCGCCTCCTCAATGGCTGCGCGCCGCCACATTCCGGCCGTGCCGTTGAAGTTGAAGAAGCGTCCGGAGAAGTTGCGCGCGCCGTGCTCGATGACGAAGTGGCCGTCCAGCAGGATGGCCTCCACCTCCGAGAGATTCGAGTAATGGCGGTTCACCCAGGTCCAACGGCCCTGCACCACCGCCACCTTGGGATCGGTGAAGTAGTTGACCATCTGGCGGATAATGGGCGGCGGAGGAATAAAGTCCGCGTCGAAGATGGCGATGAACTCGCCACTCGAGTGCTTCATGCCCTCGGCCAGCGCCCCCGCCTTGAAGCCCTCGCGGTGGTCGCGATGGTAGTAAGATATGGGATGGCCGGCGCGCGCATATTCGCTGACCAGGCGCGAGGCCACAAAACGCGTCTCGTCCGTGGAATCATCGAGCACCTGGATTTCCAGCAGCGCGCGCGGATACTCGATCCGCGTGACCGCTTCGAGCAGCCGCTCCACCACATAGCGCTCGTTAAAAATCGGAAGCTGAATAGTGACCTGCGGCAGTGACTTGAACTGACTTCCGGGCTTAGGCGCCTTTCGCTTGCTCTTGAGGTAAAGATAAGTCAGGTAGTAGCGATGAATCCCGTAAATGGACAGGATGGTAAGAATGGTAAAGTAAGGGATCAGGATCGAGAGATCGAAAGCGTTCGCCCGGTAAATGCCGCGAAACGGGTCCTTGTGGAAAATCAGATAAAAATAATGGACCACGGGATTCGAGTGAGCGGGCAAGAGTGATAGAAGCAAGCGGTTCATAGAACTTCAGCTTGGTGCGCCAGGAATTGGGTCATCCGGCTCAACGGGTGCAAAAGAATCACGCCGCAGGGACGGCTCCGCCAGCGGAAGGATGGCCGCCAAAACGCAATTCTTTCACGCCTTCTCAGGCGCTGGGTTAGCGCTTCGAGCCTCGCAGGATCTGAAGACCGACAATAACCCTGGTGCCGAGGAAGCCGTCCGCGTCGTCTCCGCTTCCGACTCTCGGCTTACTGGTTTTGTCCGGCGGCCTCGGGGTGGTTTTCATCCTGATAGGGCGCTGGCGCTACCTCACGGGAGCGGTCCCGGAGTTCATCGCCCTGTTGCTGGCCGCCGGGATATTATACGTGGGCAGGGTTTATGTTGTCGAGCGTTTTATCTTGGGTCCCTCCGAGTCGCCCAACGCTTTCCCCTGGTAGTTCACTTGGATTGTCCCTTTCCTGTGCTTCTACCCCCCCCCGCCTCTCTTGTTGCCCACCGTGACCAGCGTGCTTGGCTATGCGCCGGTGGTGGCTTACGCAGCGGGGCAACCTTACCGCGACTCCCCGTTCATCTTGCTGCCCGAGTATGCGCCCGCCCTGGCTTGGCTGCCACACCAGGGTTGTTTGGTGTAGCGGCGGCTTTACGCCGCCATATGGTGAGGTAAACTCGCCGCTACTGTCAGCACGTGGCGTGGCGAACTCGCTGCTTCTCAGCACCGACTAACACCCTTTATTTTCAATAAGATATCCGCATATAAGCGATAAGTCCTTTGTTCTCGTACACGTTCCAGGTTAGCCGCTCGGTTTTCCACAGCGGCCCTTTGTTTTCATAGACATTCCCGATTCGTTCGTTCAATTTTTAAAGTTGATACGACCGGTGTGGCAGGGATTTACAATGACAGATCGTCGCCCGGGGAAAAGGATGGGCATTCATTCGTGAAGCTCCTACGGTCCTGCCAGAACAACCAAAGCATCATTGGCTAGCCTATCACATTAGGCATTCTCTGTCAAGTCTTTTCGCGGCTCTTTTTCGCGGCACGTAGTGTCTCAGTTTGCTGTAGCGGCGCTCTCTGAGCGCCGCAAGCCCCTGGGGATTCAAGAGCGGCGGTCGGAGACCGCCGCTACAGAATTCAGACTGAGACACTACGCCACTGTCCATTCCTGTGCAACTCTGTTAAGCTGGGCATATTGGGGCACAGCCAAGTAGACAATCATGTTAGGCCAAGCGGTTTCTCATTACCGGATTATCGAAAAGTTGGGTGGGGGCGGCATGGGTGTGGTGTACAAGGCCGAGGACACCAAACTCGGCCGCTTCCTTGCCCTGAAGTTTTTGCCCGAGACGCTGGCCAAGGATCACCAGGCCCTGGAGCGTTTCCGCCGCGAGGCGCGCGCCGCGAGTGCGCTTAATCATCCCAACATCTGCACGATTTACGACATCGACGAGTTCGGCGGGCAGTCTTTCATTGCCATGGAGTTGCTGGAGGGGCAGACGCTTAAGCATCACATCGGCGTAGGGGCGGTTCGCGAACCGCCCCTACAGTTGGACACACTGCTGGATCTGGCGATTCAGATGGTGGATGGCCTGGATGCCGCCCACCAGAAGGGCATCATCCATCGCGACATCAAACCAGCGAACATCTTCATCACTACGCGCGGCCAGGCGAAGATCCTCGATTTCGGTTTGGCCAAACTAAGCGTAGGGGCGAGCGGCGCTCGCCCTTTGCCCCAGGCCGAACGCCGTTCGGCCCTACAAGACACGCCTACGCGGTCGATCGACCCCGAGCACCTGACCAGCACGGGGATGGCGGTGGGGACGGTCGAGTACATGTCGCCCGAGCAGGTGCGCGCCGAAGAGGTGGACCCGCGCAGCGACCTGTTCAGTTTTGGCCTGGTATTGTATGAAATGGCCACGGGGCAGCGCGCGTTTGCAGGCGGCTCACTTGGCTTGGTTTTCGAGGCGATCCTCAATCGGGCCCCGGTCCCGCCACGACAACTCAATCCCCAACTGCCTCCCAAGCTCGAAGAAATCATCCATCGCCTGCTCGAAAAAAACCGGGAACAGCGTTACCAGAGCGCCGCGGACCTTCTTGCCGATTTAAGGCGCTTGAAGCGCGACCTGGACTTGGGAGGGATCGCAGCAGCAGGGGTCGCCTCGGCCTCGCCGGGAGCGCTGGCCGCAGACAGGCTGACCGAAGGGTCGACCCCACGTGTACCGAGGGGAGCGACAACGCGGCGGCACGCCATGCTCGCCGTGGCCTTGAGCTTGCTTCTGGCAGGGGTCATCGGGGCCTTGGCGCTGCTCATGTTCAATGTTCGCAAGCATCGTGCTCCCGTGCTGACCGAGAAGGACACGATTGTGCTCGCCGATTTCACGAACACAACGGGCGACCCTGTGTTGGACGGGACGCTTCGCCAAGTCATGGCTGTTGAGCTAGGGAAGTCTCCCCGCCTCAGCGTGCTTTCGGATGCCCGCATAAGCGAGACACTGCGCCTGATGGTCCGGGCTCCGGATGCGAAGCTCACCCCGGATGCTGCATTCGAGATCTGCGAGCGCACAGAGAGTGCCGCAGTCGTGGAGGGCTCGATTGCACGCCTCGAAAGTCAGTACCTGTTGGGCTTGCGTGCAAGGAATTGCCGAACCGGAGACATTCTGGACCAAGAGCAGGAGCGAGCAGCCAGCAAAGATGATGTTTTGAAGGAGCTAGGCCAAATGGCAAACCGTCTGGGCAGCCGGGCCGCCGAATCGCTGCCAAGCGTGAAAAAGGAGCCCAGTCTACCGGCGGAGGCTACCACGCCCTCGCTGGAGGCCTGGAAGTCCTACAGCGCCGCCATGAAGGCTTACCAACGCACGGCACAGTCAGCGGAAGCCATCTCACTCCTGAAGCGCGCCATCGAGCTCGACCCGAGATTTGCGACGGCCTATGCCCAACTCGGCGGGACCTATTTCTCCCTCGGGGAGTCCGAGCTTGGAGCGCAGAATATAGCCAAGGCCTATGAACTACGGGATCGGGTTAGCGATCGGGAAAACTATCTCATCACCTTCGGCTACCACCGGGAGGTAACCGGAAATCTCGAGCTGGCGCGGCAAACCTTAGAATCGTGGATACAAAAGTACCCCGGGGATCTATTTCCTCACGGATATTTATCGGGCTTCACATCGCCCGGGACGGGTCATTACGACAGAGCCGTGGAAGAAGGTCAAAAGGCGATCGAGCTCGATCCGGACTTTGCCATCGGCTACGAAAATGTGGCTTTTGCCTATGTCTACCTGAACCGCCTGCCTGAGGCCGAGGCGCTGCTTCACAAGGCATCGGAACGGAAGATCGAAGTTGTTCAGTTCTCGCTGCTCCGGTACTTCATCGCCTTTCTCAGGAACGACAAGGCGGCAATGGAAGGGGAAATGACGCAACGGCGGGTGAAACTGGAAGCCCAAGGATGGTTCGAGCACCAGGAGGCTATGACGTTGGCGTATCAAGGGCGCCTGAAAGAAGCAGATGGGCTATCGGCGCGCGCAGTAAGCCTGGCTCGCCAGGGAGGTATGGCGGGGCGGGCCGCAATGTTTCAAGGAGCTGGGGCGGTGTGGAATGCGTTGTTCGGGAACCGGGCGGAAGCACAAAGAAGCGCTCTTGCGGCGTTGGCGCTTTCCCGAAGCCGGGATGCCGATTATGGGCCTGCTTTTGCCCTGGCGCTTCTGCACAACTCCGCACAAGCTCACAAGATCGAGGACGACCTCGAGAAGCGGTACCCGCAGGATACATCTGTCCGATTCAGTTACTTGCCTACGCTGCGGGCGCTCGAAGCTCTCAACCAGGATGACCCGGCGAAAGCGCTCGAAATGACGCAAGCTGCCGCACCATACGACCTCGCCGTTCCGGGCACCGCATACTTTACCGGCGCTTCTTTCTTCGGAGCGCTCTATCCAGTCTACGTGCGTGGCCTCGCTTATTCCCGGATGGGCCGCCACCGCGAGGCCGCGGCTGAGTTTCGAAAAATCCTGGATCATCCGGGAATCGTGCTGAATGATCCGGTCGGACCGATGTCCCGTCTCCAATTGGCCAGGGCGTTCGCTTTGTCGGGAGACAAGGCGAGGTCCAAAACTGCCTACCAGGTTTTCCTCACCCTCTGGAAAGACGCCGACCCCGACATCCCGATCCTCAGGGAAGCCAAGGCGGAATACGCAAAATTGCAGTAGTGTCCAGCCGCTCGATGGTTCGTCGGGGCACCAGATCACGAATTTCCCCTCCGAGCTCATCGATACATTTCACTGGTCACCGGTCGGGAAATCCATTGGCATGCTCCGAGCGCACACCGAGTCGGATGTCGTGCTCCTGCACGACACCGGCATCTCCTCGCCGTAGTTGCGCGACCTGCATTTCGACGTGCTCATCGTGCTCACCGCCCGATCCCACGGCGCTAGGCTGATCACCTCCGGCCGCGCCGACTTCGAAATGATCTGCTCCTACCGGGAATTCGAACTCGAAATATGGTAGCCTCAACATCGCGGGCGACGCTGACATTGCCTTCCATGTCGGCGAGACTAGCAGTTGGACGTACCCAAGGAGGGTGATGTGCGCGCTGCCCGCGGGGTCAGCAATGGGTGACACCATCACTTTCGGCATTGTTGGTGGCTATGGCGCGACCGGAAGAGCCGTCGTGGCCGAGCTCTGGAAGTCGGGCAGAGGAGAGATCCAGATCGGTGGGCGCGACCTGGCAAAGGGGAGCGCCTTAGCGGCGGAGTTCGATGGCAGAGTGTCAGCGATGCATCTGGATGTGCTGGATTCCCGTTCGCTTGAGGAGTTCTGTAGCCGATCTTCGATTATCGTGAATTGCGGAGGGCCTCTGAAGGTGTCGGAGGATCGCGTTGCCCAGGTGGCCCTTCGCCGGCGCTGTCACTACATCGATCCAGGAGGCTATTCGTTTATAAAGCAACGCTTGCTTCCTCATAGCCGAGAAATTGCTGACCTGAAATTATCGTATGTTCTTTCGGCAGGCTGGATCCCTGGCATCAGCGAGGTTCTGCCGGTCTACGCCGACGCACGGGCGAGGGCCGAAATGGATACGGTCGAGTCCGTGTCGGCATACTTTGGCGACGGTAGCGAATGGTCGACCACGGCTTTGCGGGATGGTGTCTGGTATATCCGCCATGGACTGCGTGGTCCGGGCCACTTCCACAAAGGTGAGTGGGTCCGTGCCAACCCGTTCCGAGCGTATCCCAGGGCCAATTTGGGCGGTCGTCTCGGCTCCCGTCGTTTCTGCGTGTATTCCGGTCCCGAGTTGGCCGAAGTAGGCCGCCGGCTCAATCACTGTGATTTCTTCGCTCACTCATACTTAGCCGGTTCCCAGGTGGTAATAGCCGGGGTTCTGGTCGCCTTCTTCCCCCTGCCCGAACAATGGGGCGTTCGACTGGTCCGGCGCGTGTTTCGGAGCGCCCGCCTGCCCGTGGGTGGATTTGTGGCGGCCCGTGCAGTCGGACGCTCTCAAGAACGCAGGCTGGCGCTATCGGTTCAAACCTACTACGAGGAGCGGTGTCAATATTGGGCCAACGGACTTGTGCCGGCGACTCTGGCTAGGATGGTTTCCGAAAGCAAAAGCGTCACGGCCGGTCTCCACTTCCTGGCTGATGCAGTCGATCCGATTGCCTTCATGACTGAGTTGCGAAAATCCGGACTCGAGCTGGCGGAAAACGTCGAGACCTGCGAATGAGCGTCACGCAAGCTTCAAAGAAGCGTGCCTCGCGCCGAATGTTCCAACGTGACGCGCCAACAGGGGCGAGCAAAGGGCGATTAGTTCAGGGGGCTGCGCGTCCTGAAATCTCCGGCGGCGTCCGGTTCAAGAACTTCGGAATGTACCAGGGGTGGCGCCTGAGAAACCGCGCGATCGGGGGAGCCTCCGGCGGATATGTGTTGAGCTTTTCCTTAGGCTCCCATTCGAAGGGGAGATGCACGACGGTACCCGGTTGGGAAATCTCCTCCAGCGCCCGCAACGTTGCCCGCAACACTGCCAGTTGATGTGCTGCATCTTGCGGCAGGCCCAAGGTCAGCCCAAAGGGGTGCTCGATAGCCGCAATGCGGGGCACACCAACGCTCTTGGTCAGCTCCGGCATCATGGAAAGCGAGATAGTACTAAACCCTGCGGCTTCGATCTCGCGCTGAACCAGTCCGACGGACCAGCAGCAGACCGGTCAAACCGGGACCAGCGCTACCGCATCCGCCTGTTCCTGCCGAAGCCGGCCGACGATGCCGGGAACCGTGTGACGCAAAAGCGCCTCGGGGCGAACCGTATACCCCATGTATGAGTAATGAGAAGGGGCCGAGTGCGCAATCTCGCCCTGGGCTTCGAGTTGGCGCAATAGCTCGAGAGGCATGACGCAGTTAAGGTCCTGTTGAGCGAAGGACGTATTGATATGCAGGTGGTAGAGGCGAACCTCCCCCGTGGTTGTGGCTCGAGGAAGAACTCGATACGACGGATCGGAGAACCAGGGGTCGCGCTGCTCGATCTCTTGGTCGAACGGCCGGTCGGTCTTCAGGGCGACCGCGGCGGAACTCACAATCGCGACTGTGCACTGTGACAATGGCTTGGCCAGAGGACTCCAAGGGATCTCCCGTGGCGCGCCGAGCGTGGCCCAATGCTTCATCACCCGTCTCGTGACGCCATCGAGGAAGCGGTAGGAGTCGACGGTTTTGGCCATCAATCCTATGATGCAGCGGCCCGGCCCTAGTGAACACTGCAAACCTGAGTGACGTACCGCCCTCACCCCAGCGGGTGACGCAGACATCGCCCTTCTTGCCATGGGCATCGGGGGCGAGTCTCCGACTCGCCCCTACCACCCCCGCAGGGGGTGATTCATCGTAGCTAGCCGGCAGGCTCATCTTCTCAAGGAGGGATCTCGCGCGGGTGGCGCAGACATCGCCCTTTATGTCTGCGCCCCAGTCGTCGCCTCGCCATCTCGCGCGCCGGGTGTTCACAAAAACCGAAGCAACCGCATGTCTAGTCCGGATTTCCCACCAGGTCCCTTCGTTTTCGCTCGGAGGCCGGAAGGGCGGGGCTTTACAGGCTGCGGAAAAACTCGTAGCAGGAGGTGGTTTGAATCTAACTGCACATGATCGGGAAAATTGCCCTTATCTTAGACTTTTTCTTAGAATTTGCGAAAATTTCACTTGCTTAGATATAGGCTTAAGGGTATCATCCTGTTTGAGATTATCTATGAGGATATCTTATGCGTGGTGATGATCCTGGGCAAGCGGCCATTTTCAGTTATATCACTTTGCAGCGGCGTATTCCGGCCGACCACCCCTTGCGGGCCATCCGCCGCTTGACCGACCGTCCCTTGGAGCGGATCAGCGGGGACCTGGGCAAGCTGTACGCGGCGACCGGGCGCCCGTCCATCCCGCCGGAGCGGTGGATGGGACCTTGATTCAAGCCTGGGCGGCGAGCCGGAGTTTTCAGGAGAAGAGCGATCCGCCCGCTCCCGGCCAGGGGTCAGGACATGGGGGCGAGGTGCTGCTACGCGACAGGGTGGAGTCGAAGACCGACCCCCAGGCGCGGCCCTATAAGAAGGCGACGGCCGACAAGAGCGTGCGAAGCTACCAGGGTCACGCGCTGACGGAGAACCGGAACGGTTTGGTAGTGGCCGCGCAAGCCAGTTGCGCGGCCACGGCGGCCGAACGCGAGGCGGCTCTGAAGATGCTGGACCAGGCGGTGGGGCCGAAAGATCAGCGTGCCTGCGAGGCGGAGATCACGCTGGGGGCCGACACGCAGTATCAAGACGAGAAGTTTATCGCGGCGCTGCGGGGACTGCGGCGGGTGGACTGGTTCTATCGGCTGGTGGTGACGGCGTATAACCTGATGCGGATGGGCAAGCTGATTCCGATTCCGGTGGAGGTCGGCTAGGGCGGAGGTGTGTCTGGAGGCCATGAAAAGCGGCCTCCAGAAAGCAAAACACCCCCCAAACCCTGCGGCTCAGCCCCAAAACGGCCATCCATGAAGTGGCCAGAGAACCCGAA
>Ga0187784_10002340_pt1 | contig 15163 bp, 6 predicted proteins | sample 1015_SJ02_MP15_2_FD_132964 | JGI IMG/M metagenome (GOLD analysis project Ga0187784, IMG submission 132964) | Tropical peat soil microbial communities from peatlands in Department of Meta, Colombia - 1015_SJ02_MP15_20_MG | ecosystem: Environmental > Terrestrial > Soil > Wetlands > Peat | place...
AACGTAGCTCATCCACGCGCTCATGCTCGCGTCGGATGCGCATGGGATGCCGTTCGGAAAGTCAGCCTTCTGTTCAGCCTGCTGCGTTCCTGCGGAAATGTCCGTCACTGTACCGCGAATAACGACTGTTTGCCCAAAATTTAAACCAGCGTCCGGCGCCGTTACTATAGTTTGGCTCGCTCCTCTGCCAACGACGTAGATTGAGTTGTCGTAACCATTAAACCACGTGTTATAACCGTCTGCAATAGCGTAACTTATGTCATCGAATGTGCCTGTATAGTCGGAGAGCGTCCAAATTTGTTGACCCGTTGTAGCGTTTACAGCGCGTGCCAAGGCTCCTTTGTAAATCGGAGTGCTGATCGTGTGCTCGCTGGTAATCGTGTATACTACTCCTGAACCAACAGCCGCTACGAAGGTCGGAAAATCACCGAATGGTGTGTTGGGACCAGAACTAGTGCTGTTGCCTGCGCCGCCGTTACCGTAGGTCCACTTTAGAACTCCGGTCAAATCGTTGTAGCAGTATATTATTCCAGCGTATCCCATGCTGTAGAGGTTGCCGTAAGCACATTGTCCCTGTATTTCTGGTAAAGTGGGGTTGCCGTAGTAGTCAAGAGCCGCTTGGGGAGACGTTGGACCCCAGATTCGGCTGCCTGTGTTTAGGCTGTACCCGATCCACTGCATAGTTTGCTGGTAAGCTTCAGTGAAGACGCCGTTCGCTGGGTCAATTGGACCTGGCAAAACGGTTAAGTTGCCTGCTGGCGCTTGAAGTGTATTCGTCCATAAGATCGAGCCGATTGCTGCTCTTGAAGAGTTGAGGTTTATGGCGAAGTATTCGTAAGGTGCTTCGCTGATGACGGGTGGAAATCCTACTGTGTCTCCGATATTGGGTAGAGCGCCACTTTCACAGAGTATTAAATTGCCGTATATGGCTGCAATTTCAGAGAAGCTGCTGGGGATGCTTGTTGCTGGCGTTATTGTAGCGTTCTGCGCTCCATTTGGACCTATATAGTCATACATATTACCAGCGCCTAAATTGACTGTATTGTAGTATGTTACTCCGCCTACAGTGAAGTCGCTTGTGTTGGGGTTTGGAGAGCCAGCCCCCACCGGAATGTTCCAGTTCCAAATGTTTGATGAGTTCCACTGAGCAAGTTGCCAGTTTGGACTTGCGGCTGTGCCTATGTTGGTTATGACGTATTGTATGATTTCGCCGTTTGGACCCATGGTTAATGGGTTAAAGAGGGGTTCATTGGTACAGTTGAATAGGTACGTTCCCGTATATGCATTGTAGGCTTGAGCAAAGTTTTGTGCAAAAAGAATTGGTTGAACAACTCCCTTCTGGTTGGCGTTCTGAGCGTCGTATATGTAACCAAACAATGCGTTGTTAGCTGCAAATAACGGTGGGGTAGGTATGCTGGGGTTGTACCAAAGTTGCTGTCCGGTTTGCAGATTAACGGCGTAAGTTCCGCCGCCCGATCCTACATTCTCATATGGACCCCCGATGGGATTAGATTGCGGGCCCGTGGGGTAATCGTATCCTAGCGGCGCTTGATATATGAGTATTCCGTCCATTATGATTGGGTCCTCATATCTTTGACAGTAGGCTGAGCCTTCGAAGTAGCTGTCTCCCTGAGTCTGGAAATCGTTTCCTCCGACGATTCCTCCTTCTTGAAGTGGCTTTGTCCACATTATGTGAGATGTTAGAGAGCCTACAGCGTCTCCTGGGTATCTGTTGATTGCCGCGTATCCATTTGAGTCCCATCCAAGTATGGCGCCTGAACCTGCCGAAGCTTCGACTGGTGAACCTTGTCCTAGCCAGTTTGATGAAATCGTGTACCAGTTAGAATTTAGGCCGTATATGGGGCGTGTCCAATAAGCAGTTGGAAGCGGAGTTGTTGGATATGCTGGCACTGGTGTTGACTGAACAGTTAGAGTTGTTTGCGCGCTGCTGGGAAGATAAGTGTCATTGAGATACGGATCAGTCATGAGTTGACCAGTAAAAACATAAATGAAACTAGTAGGATGGTCGTATTCATCGAAGGGTTGTCCTGGAAACGTAAAGTTGAAAGTGTACGTGCCGACTTGAGTGGGAGTAAACGAATAGTCCTGATCTGATGTTGGGTCTGAGACGTAAGCAAAAGTTACCGTATTTTTTGCACCATTAGGCGCAGTGATGGTGAGCTGGTAGTTGTGGAATCTGTAATCATTTGTTAGCGCTGAGTCTATGGAAAATAGGTTTGTTAGCCACATTATCACGAGCACTTTTTGATCGACACCTGCGGGGTTAGGTGCCACACTTATGTAAGCGTACGTTGGAATGTCTGACCCGCTTTGCGCTTTAGCTGCTGGAATTATCAGGGGTGAAGCCATCATTGAAAATGCTAACAGTAAAACAATTGAAGTAGCTATTACATTGTTTTTAGTTATTTTCATTTTTTATCATTCTCTTGATTTGTGGTCACTTTCGCAGCCGACCCTGCTGCAGGCAGTTTCTTCCGCCTCCCAAAGGGCGCTTCGGGCTCGATATGTTAACTCTTCTCCTGCCATTCTTGTGACTAAAAAAGGGGACAGTGGAGTTGTGTTCATCTTCTTTCACTTTATGGTCGTTTTCTCAGCATCAGAACTGCGAGTACAGCGACACAGATGATTATCACAATCACTATTACTGCCACTCCTAACATTACTGTGCTAGTCGATGCCAAGCCTGATGGTGGTGAAGCTGTCGGTGCGGGTGTTGGCGGTGGAGAGCTTGCGTAGAAGTATGTTGTAGCATAAGATCCATAGTAGGATTGTGTGCCTGCGAAAGTTGCGGTAACCGTAAAGTTGCCTGGTATGATGGGTGTCCACGTTAGGCCGAAGGTGCCGCTTGGATTGGTTGTGACGGTACCTACGTCATAATGGTTGCCGTTAGAGTCAGTGACGGATACTGTAACTGGTACGCCGGTTGTGTTGGTTGGCATCGGCTGCTGCATGTAAACCGCTTCCATAAACTGCGTCATACTTGCATCAGAAACGCATGGCAACCCATTGGGGAAGTTCGCCGCGACTGCTTCTTGCGATGCGCCGGCAGAGATGTCAGTTACTGAGCCGGTTATGGTCACAGGAGTCGCTGTCGTTATGCCAACTTGGGGTGCGCTAATGGTTGTTTTGCTTGGACCCATACCATAAGCGTAGATTTGGTTGTCATAAGCGTTTAGCACTGTCATGATACCGTCAGATATAGCTGGAGGATTGATAACGTCGTAAGCGTCAATATTCCAAACTACTTTGCCATTTGTGATATTCAATGCTAGTTGTTGTGCGCCGTGGAATAGCGGCGGACTGTACATGTGGCCTTCTGGAACGAATAGCTCACCATCAGCAACTGTGCCTACGTTAAAGACCCAAAGTGGCTCAGTGCCATAAGGAGACTCTAGGCCACCACTTGGCGTGTGATACTGCCACTTCAATGCGCCAGTGAGGATATTGTAGGCATAAACGTCTCCTCCGTAAGTCCACATGTAAATTGTGCCGTTAGCGACATCGTGCGTCACGCCAAGCGAAGCGAAAGGACTTGCATTTGGAAGCGTTTCTGGTCCCCATATCTGCTTGCCTGTGGCGAGACTGTAACCCGCAATTGATAGAGTAGATTGAGTTGTTTCCACGTAAACGCCGCTCCCCATGGTTAGCCAAGCATTAAAGCCGTTAGCGCCGAAGCCTACGATTGAATATAGTGTTTCGGTCCGATTAGTTATCCATAGCTGTGAACCGTCAGTTGCACTGTATCCCGCTTCAATTTGCCACCCGAGCTCGAATTCCAATCCAGCTGTGGGATATTCAGTCAAAAGCAGTACGCCGCTTTCAATTCCGTATATCGTAAATCCGTAGAGACCTTCAGCATAGTTAATCAATGGATTGCCGTTAAGTTCAGTTGCTAAGGGTGCAGACCACTGTATTCCCAAATCAAAGTCGATGACGGAACCGACTTCTGGTCTCCAAACCCAAGCATTCGCTTGGGGGGCAGTTGGCAGACCACCGTAATAGTAAGGCGTGCCTAGGTTAATGCATAGTGTCGAGTTCCACATGTTCAGCGTATTATCAGTGTAGTTTATGTAATAACATAGTAGGTCCCCGTGGCTGTCTTCCACGAGTGGCGAATAATCCAATGGAGGAGTACCGTTGATACTCAATATGTAGTTTCCCGTCATTGCATCCCACATCTCTAAAGACGACCCTGGAAATTCGGCCTCCCCACTTGCGACATAGGGCCCGCTCCATAAGTATGCGATACCACCGTACTGATTAGGTGTATCATAGTCGAGTATTTGACCGCACACCAGAATTTCAGTTGTGTTCTTTGTCCACACCGTTTGTCCAGTTTGCAAGTTTACTGCTTCCCAGCCTGATGGGCAAGTGGACGCTCCTGGGTACATTGTGTAGTAAATGATTCCGTTCATTATTATTGGTGCGAATTTTGGCTCGTATTGAGCAGTTGAGTAAAAGTTGCTTGTTTCGCTGCCGCCGAATTCTCCGCCCATAGTACCTCCGAAAGCTACAGGTTTCGTCCAAAGAATGTGGGCCGTAGTTGGCGCAAGAGTATACGGATTATAGTCGGTGCTAGCATTGTACATTCCAGTCGCAGCGAACGTTATTTCTCCGAGACCAAGCCAGTTTCCAGCAATCGAATACCAGTTGTTATTCATAGCGTAAATCGGGCGGCTCCAGTAGCTTGTTGGAAGCGGCGTCACTGGCGCAGATGCTATCGACGTCGATTGGGCTGTCAACGTAAATACGTTGCTAGAGCTTGATTCAAAATAGTCTCCGACAAACGGGTTAGGAGGGGCTCCAGGTTCGGGATTGGCGCCCGCCAATGTTTGTCCTGGAAAGGTCATCTGGAAAGTGTAGTTGCCGGTTTTGGTGGGAGTGTAGGTAGTGTGTGATCCTCCTGTATCATCGGATGTAAACGGTCCCAATGTTGTAGTGGTTCCATCAGGCAGTGTAACTTTCACTGTTATACCCATCCATCTGTCACCGTACTGAGCCTCTGCTGTCGGCGGCGGCATGTCAATCCAGAAGTTAACGCGAGCTGTCTGTTCAACACCGATGGGATTAGGTGAAACGCTGCAGAAAGCATATGTTGGAATGTTCCATGGTGGCGAATGCGCGTTAGCGTTTGGTACCAGTATTATTGAAGCTGTCATTGAAAGCATAAAGAATATGGCAATCGTAATAGCTGCAATCTTGTTTTTCAGAGTTTTCAATTTTTGTTTTTCTCCTTTTATTTTTGTGGATTTTGCTTCTCTTTATTTTATTTATATGTTTTACTGAAAAAGACTTTTTTCTGATAAATTTTGGTTGAAAAAAGCCAATTTTTTACGATTATGTATCGCTCAAATAGCAGTACACTATATTAATCTCCAGCATTATAACAAAAAGCAAGCACAAAACTTGTCCCCTCAATTATTTCCATTTCGAGGAAAATCAATGACTAAAACCGAAAAAATTGATGCGATCGATGCTAAAATATTGAAAGACCTATTGTGCGACGGTCGTAAAGAGTTTATAGAAATCGCGAGAGAGGCAAACGTATCAAAAGATGTTATTTGGCAACATTTTTCTAATCTCAAGAAAAAAGGCGTAATAGTTGGCTCAACCATTCGACTCGACTACAGAAGTCTGGCGTACGATAGCGCGGCAAGTTTTTTCGTTGATGTGCCTGCTCAAGAGCTGACCGACGTTGCAAGCAAAATGAGAAAAATACCAGGTCTGTATGATGCCTATAGATGGGGAAGTCATTCGCGGCTTTGGGCGGTTTCAGACTTCATGAAAGCAGACCAAATTGATCAGGTTAAACTACTGATTAAGAGGATTCCATCAGTCATTAGGTTGCAAGTGGAAATCTGGACTAACAGTAGGAGAATGCCAGAAAATCTATCGGTTTTGAACGAACTGTGTGAAAACTCCCGAGAAAAAATAGCGAAAGGCGCCAACTTTCCAAAATCAAGCATTATAGATAATAATATCGATCGGCAACTGATTGAAAAACTAAAGGCAAACAGCCGCGCATCATTCAGTGAACTTGCCAAAGAGCTGGGAATTTCAGCCAGCACTGTGATTAGAAGGTATTCCTCTCTTAACAGCAGAGGAATCATTAGAGCGATAATTCAAATAAATCCTACAAAAGTCGGCTACTTCAGCACTGCTTGCTTTAGGCTGACAATCAACTCTGAAGCTAACATAGCAACTGTTTCAGATGACATTTGTAAGATTCCAGACGTAACCGGCGTCATTAGAACTATAGGTACTTTTGATTTGACTATTTTTGTAGAGGTCAAAAGTTTGGAGCATTTATTTCAGGTGGAAGCAGAGATCGCAAGTGTTCATGGTATCAGGGAGATGGATGCGGCGGCATTAAACCAATTCCCTGTCTTGCCCTATCCCGGGGAACATATGTCGACTTTCTAAAAAACTTATCAGCACACGTAAGCGTGGATATTGCAGAAGCCAGTACCTGTTCAAACATGCTGAGACAAGTTGCTTAAGACTTGAAGTTTGGCTTTCATTCCTTGCAGATACAGAGCCTGAAATAAATGAAGACAGATTATAGATGGACTTTTTTGAGTTTGCTGAGACTCTGAATTTAAGGCAAAAAAAAGAACAAGAATGAAAAGCTGAAAATTGCAAAAGATCTATTGCGGATAATTTTTGCTCCGACGCTTGATTTTTTTGGAACTAAAAAAAGGGGAGAGTTTGTTTGTGTTTGTTTGCTTAATTTATGGTCGTTTTCTTGCCACAAGCACTGCGAGTATGGCGCCGATTATGATTATCACGATTATTATCGCGACTACTCCTAACTCTACAGTGCTGGTTGACGCTAAGCCTGATGGTGGTGAAGCTGTCGGTGCGAGTGTTGCCGGTGGTGAACCAGCGTAGATGTGTGTTTCAGCGCTTGATGGCCAGTATCCGTTGGTGCCTGGGAACGTTGCGTAAACCGTGAAGTTGCCGGGGATTGGCGGTGTCCATGTTAGGCTGTAGCTGCCGCTGTTGTCGGTTGTCGGTGTGCCTATGACGTAGCAGTTGTGGTTTGAGTCTAAGACGGTTATTGTAACTGGGACTCCAGTGAAGTTGGTTGGTTCTGGCTGTTGCTGGTAAACGTAGCCCATCCACGCCTCCATGCTTGCGTCAGAAGCGCATGGGACTCCGTTTGGAAAGTCAGCTGCCTGTTCGGTTTGCTTTGTGCCTGCGGAAACATCCATGACTGTGCCTTGTATTACTATTGGTGTGGCGGTTGTGACGCCGATGTTAGGTGCTGAAACTGTGGTTTGGCTTGGTCCTCTGCCTACGACGTAGATTTGGGAGTCGTAGCCATTGAACCATGTATTGTAGCCGTCTGCTGCAGCGTAACTGAAGGTAAAGAATTCACCTGTGTAGCCTGAGATAGCCCAGATTAGCTTTCCAGTTGTAGCGTTAATGGCGCTGTTCACTCCACCCTTGAAAATTGGCGTTTCAGGGGTATGTTCACTCGTGACGAGGTATACCACACCTTGACCGATGGCGTTAACGAACGTCGGGAAGTGGCTGAACGGAGTTTCAACGCCCGAATTCGTATTATTGCCTTCGCCGCCGTTACCGTAAGTCCACAATATATTGCCTGTCTTTGTATCGTAGCAGTAGACTATTCCTGCGTATGCACTGCTGTACATTTTTCCGTAAGCAAACGTGTTGCTTATGCTGCCTGATGCTGGACTGCCGTAGTAATCAAGGTCTGCTTGAGCTACGGTTGGGCCCCAAAGCCTTGCTCCTGTGTCGAGACTGTATCCCACGAACTGGTTGGTTTCTCTCCAGTTTTCAACGAAAACGTGGTTTACAGTGTCGACGCCTGCGAAATTAACTGTTATGTTGTTTGCTGGTGGGTCCACGGTGTTGCTCCATATTAGTGAACCAAGCGAGGTTGGCGTGCCTTGGTCGATGTTAAGTTCGAAGTACGTGTAGGGAGAGCTGCTCACTAAATTGGTACCACTACCCATGAAATCTGTACCTGTTGAAGGCAGGAAACCGCAGTAGCCTAACAGCAGGTCGTTTTGGATGGCAAAGACCTCGTCGACGTACGTCTTGGCGAGCAGACTGGAGTCTAGGAATGGCACTGAAACGTTGAAGTCATAACACAATGGGTTTGCTCCGTTAGTTATCGGCGGAACTATTTCTGGCGATGTTGACGGACCGGCGTATTCACCAGTCCACAGCCTCGACGAGTTCCACTCCTGCACGTACCAGTTTGGATTGGTGGCATTGCCGTAGTTTGTTAGGCTAACTATCAGATATTCGCCTTCAGGGCCACGAGCAGTCCAGTAAGTGTTGCCTACCGGGATGTTAGTCACGGTAAACATGTAGTCGCCTGTGAATGCATCATAAGCCTTCCAAGTCTCAGGCAAAAGAGTGCCCATAGGAGAGTTGGGTCCTCCAGCAACCGAGATCAGCATCGGTGGGTAAACTCCATGTTGGTTAGGGTCTTGGACATCATAAACGTAGGCGAAGTCTATGTAAGGCACGTCAGTGCGGGACCAAATAACTTGCCCTGTTTCCAAGTTAACTGCGTCAGTTGGACCATGAACACCTAAAACGTTGCTCAAAGCGCCAGGACCGGCGACACCATTAAATGATACTGGTTCAGTGTAAATGAGCTCTCCGTCGACTATTATCGGGTTCATGTATCTTTGGTTGTATGCAGAGCCTTCAAAGTATGTGTCTCCCGCAATTACAGTTTGGTTGTTTCCCACAACTCCTCCGGGGCCAAGAGGTTTAGTCCACATTACGTGACTTGTGAGAGAACCTACAACATCTCCTTCTCCGGCCAGTTGTTCACCGTTGCCTCCCGAATTGTACGTAACTTCGAAGCCTGAGTATCCAGGTGCTAGGTCACCTAGCCAGTTTGATGCAATCGTGTACCAGTTGGTATTCTCGCCGTAGATAGGTCGTGTCCAGAAAGCCGTTGGAAGCGGAGTTGATGGCAAAGGTAAAACTGCAGCGGATTGAACGGTGAGTGTAGTTGAAGCAGAGGCGGGCTCGTAGTAAGCGCCTTCATATGCAGTATTCATTTGGCCAGTTAAGAAATTAAGTGCGGGGGGGAACTCGTAGACTTGTCCTGGAAAATTAAACGTCAAAGTGTACGTGCCAACAGCGGTTGGAGTGAAATAATAGTCTTGCGCTGACGTTGGATCCGATATGGTTGTAAACGTCTCTGTGGTGTTTGCGCCGCTAGGTGACGTAATGATAAGTTGGTAGTTTTGGAATCGGATGTTGTTGGTAAAGGCTGCAGCGTATATCACGTTGTTCAACCACATGATAACTTCCATTGATTGGCCTATGCCGATTGGGTTGGCTGAAACGCTAATGTAGGCAAAATCTGGAACCTTCAGGGACGGAGTTGCTTTGGCAGATGGCAACAGCATCATTGAAGCGGTCATTGAAAATATTAAAAATAAAGCGATCGCAATAGCTCCTGTTTTGTCCTTAGAAATTCCCATTAGTTTATTTGACATTTTTCCTTTCCTCTTTTCGGTAATCTGTTCTTTCCCCTCACTTTATATTTAAAACTTTGGAAAAAAAGCAAAACGCAGCACGCGTATGATGTTCCAAAAAAGGCCTAAGAATCAAAAGTCAAATTTCTTGGTTTAAACCTCGTATTACAGCTTACACTCAATCGAGTTGTCTGAAAATTAAAAATTAAGATGGCGAAAAGACGGGTTTGCAGCCATTTTTGACCAACTTCGGAACAGCAATGCGCCCTATTTAACAAAGGGAATTCCTGCTGAACTCCTGGAAACTTGAAGGGGCCAGAGCTGAAAATTGTAAATAAATCCTTCTTGAATAAAACACTAAACCCTCTTTGAGATTGTCTTTCTCTTTTGGTTTTAAGGGGACTAAGAAAGGGGGAAGAGATTTTTTTGACTTCTTTGGCTTATGGTCGTTTTCTCATGAGCACTGCCAATATTGCGACGCCGAGTATGACTATCACGATTATCACTGCAGCAATTCCTAACTCTAGGCTCGATGTCGATGCTAAGCCTGATGGTGGTGAAGCTGTCGGCGCGGGCGTTGCCGGTGGAGAGCCAGCGTAGAAGTAGGTTGAAGCAGATGATCCGTAGTACGAGTCTGTTCCTCCGAACGTGGCATAGAGAGTGTAGTTGCCTGGGACGATAGGTGTCCACGTTAAGCCGTACTCGCCCATAGCATTGGTTGTGGTAGTGCCTATGCTGTAGTGGTTGCCGTTAGAATCGGTCACACTTAGGGTGACTGGAACTCCAGTTACGTTTGTTGGCATCGGCTGCTGCATGTAAACGGCTTGCATGAACTGCGTCATGCTTGCGTCAGACACGCATGGTAGGCCGTTGGGGAAGTTCGCTGCAACTGCTTGCTGTTGTGAACCTGCAGAGATGTCCATCACTGTGCCTGTTATCGTTATGGGTGTGGCAGTTGTTACCCCCACGCTGGGCGCTGAAACGGTGGTTTTGCTGGGTCCCATGCCAAAGCAGTATATCTGGTTGTCATATCCGTTTTGACCGAGAAGGTAGCCGTCAGAAACTGGCATGTTTGCTTCGAAGAATCCGTTTATGCTCCATATTAAGTGTCCAGTAGTGGCGTTTATGCAGTAGAGTTGCGCGCCCCTGAAATTGGGGTCTCCGTGAGAGACGCCCGTCTCCACATAGACTTTTCCGGCAGCGATAGTCAAATCGGTCTGTTCAAAAGGATAGGTGCTGAAACCTGGGAAGTCGAGACCGCTAGTAGCGCCTGTGAATTGCCAAAGTTTCTGACCCGTCGTCACGTTAAACGCGCTAATACCGTCTGAGGCAATGCCGTATAAGATTCCATAAGCTATTTGAGAGGAGAACGCGATTCCCTCTGAACCCCACGGATTAGTGTCTGCTACAGTTGGACCCCATAGTTGATCGCCCGTGGTAGCGCTGAATCCATACCACTCCTCGGTTGCAGAGTTATATGCAGTGAATATTCCGTCGGCCATAGGTCCTATCCCGTATTCGAATCCTGTTGCTGGTTCAGGCAGCGTTATGTTTTTAACCCATAATTGTTGTCCTGTTGTTGAACTGTAGCCTATGTCAGTGGCGAAGGTTGCAGCTGGGCTCAAAATGGTCAGTGTGGTCGCAAGTATCACTCCTGAGCCTATGCTCTCTATACTCTGCCCTGGATAATTTGATGTAGTAACGTTCCATTGTATTCCTTTACTCCAGTTAAGGGTCATTCCCGTAGGCGGTCTCCAAGTCCAAAAGTTCGTAGTTATAGGCACATAGGTTCCGAGTGTTCCGATACACAGAGATGAATTCCACATGGCCAGCCAGTTGTTGCCTATGAAATAAACGTCTAGCTCTCCGCCTGGGCCCTCGACAGAAATGCCGCTAAACTGAACCATTGGTGTTGCATCTGCAAATTGCAATATCAAATTTCCAGTGTTAGCGTCGTACATGTACCACGTTGAACTGCCAGTATACCACAGGTATGGGAGCGCTCCTTCTTGGTTAGGGGACAAGTAATTGTATATTTGACCGAGGCTAATTCCGGCATAACCCCAAGTGCCGAGCAATGCAGATGAAAGAAACGCTGGGCCAGTGCTGTTTTGCCACCATAATGTTTGTCCTGTGCGCAAATCTACAGCATAGAATCCTTCTTTTGGAGGAGTGGGCGAATTGTAGTAAAGCACTCCGTTGATTATCACTGGCGGTGTGAACAAGGCTTCGTAGGACCTTCCTGTATAGTAGTTGCTTGTGTCGTTGCCTCCGAATTCGCCCCCGATTAGGCCTCCAGCCATAAGCGGCTTCGTCCAAACGATATGCGCGCTGTCAGGCGCATTGCTGTACTGTTGGAAGTTTCCCAGCACATTAAGCTCGTGTGATCCGAAAAGGTCAGCGCCAAGTCCCAACCAGTTTCCTGAGATTGTATACCACAAGTCGTTTTGAGAATTTACTGGGCGCGTCCAGTAGCTCATTGGAAGCGGAGCTTGAGGCGTTACTGTTGCTGGTTGTTGTTGTACGGTAAGCGTTGTCGTAAAACTGCTTGCCCCAAAATAAATGTCAGTCGGCATGAATGTTAATCCGTTAAGGCCCACTACGTGCTGCCCTGGAAAGCTGAACTCGAAGGTGTAGTTACCAGTTGTGGTAGGCGTGTAGGTTGTGACTGCAAATGAAGCGTCATTTGCCGTAAACGGCCCTAATGTTTGAGTGGTTGCGTCAGGCTTCGTTACTAGCACTGTGAAACCTTGCCACCTGCCACCGGATGGACCGGATGCAGTCGGGTTGACTTCCTCCAACCACATTTCGATGGTTGCTGTTTGACCTACTCCTATTGGGTTTGGTGCGACAGCAACGAAAGCGTGTGTTGGATAGGGTGAAGCCGCGGTCTGCGCTTTTGAGGTTGGTATAGCCATCATCATTCCAGAAACTGTTAGTAGCAGAATAACGATGATTGATAGCGTTTGTTTTCCATGAATTTTAGCGTTGTTACTAAAGAAATTGATAGTCAATTTTCTATTCTCCTTTTTCTTGCAAGCATCGAATTGTAGGATAATGAATTTAAAAAGTGGCAAGAAAGCCCCTTGCTTTCAGAAAAACTTAAAACGTGAAGGCTTGAAGTGTATTTAGGCTTTATTGGGCATATTGGGGAGAGGATGATGCTTCAGGATGAAGATGTTCAGACTCTTACAAGATTTGGGCTAACGTCTCTGCAGGCAAGGGTTTACCTTAGCCTGATTAGAACGGGCAGTAGTACAGTTAGGAAGATTGCAGAAAAGACAAATATTGCTCGACAAGAAGCCCAGCGAGTCACAACTGAACTTCAAAACATAGGTTTAGTAGAAAAATTGCTTGCTAACCCGACTGAGTTTGAGCCGCTTCCCATAGATGAGGCTGTTACATTTCTGCTTGAGCGAAAAGAAAAGGCATTCTTGGACCTTAAAGAAAACGGAGTCGTATTGCTCAGGAGGTTCGCAAACAAGCAAATAGAAAGCGTAAATGAAGAAAAGACGACTCAATTCGTGATTACGAGCGAGAAGGAAGCCATTATACGAAAGTCAAAGATAGTGGTGGATAGAACAAAAGACTCTTGGGACATTATAAGCGGTTTATGGAAAAATATTAGTTACGCCAGTTCCCTTTTCAAAGAACAAAACATTCACGCACAAAAAAGAAATGTAAGAATCAGAATTGTGGCAGAGAAGCTTCCTGAACAACAAGCCGTTGACAAGATCTATAAACACGCCATCAATTATCCCAATTTTGAGATCAGGTTTATTCCATCTTCTATCCCAGCCTTGTTCGGCATATATGATAGAAAAGAACTGCTTGTTTACACTTCGTCTGAAAAGCTCATAGGTGATTCGCCTATGTTGTGGACGAATAGCCTTACGCTAATAGCTGCAGCCCAGAGTTATTTTAACGAGCTGTGGAATGAAGCGGTTTCTCCCTTTGTCTGAATTATATTAAATAATTTGCCTAGTTTTTAGAACATCGATTGCAGTCGTAAACGGCCGGTTTGGTTGAGGCGTGGGTAATGACGGAAAAGCAAAAATGAAGTTGCACCGAGCAACCGCAAACTTGTTACGCGAAAATTAAATATTGTTTCTCAACGATGCTTTGAGTAAGAAAATGTTGGGGTTTCGTCTTGCACTTGCGAGAACAATATTCCGTTGAGCTAGAAGCGGTTGCGCCATACAGTTTTGAGCTTAGCCTGCGTAAACCTGCGGGTTGGTGGTGGTCAAGCCCGGATGAGACGTACGAGAACGGCGTCTGCTGGACCTTGAATAGGTTCAACGGTGAACTTCTCGGCTTAAAACTTCGGTCGACGGGAACCTTTCAGAAACCACGAATAAACTGCGGTGTTTACTCCAAGGCTGAAGAAAGCGCAACTAACAAAGAGAACATAACATGCATGCTGAAGAGAGCCCTGAAAACCGAGGAAGACCTGACCGATTTCTATGAGCTCAGCAAAAAAGACTCAATCCTGCAGGGCGTAGTCCAAGACCTCTATGGCATGCGCACGGTAGGTTGGCCAGAACTGTTCCCAGCGTTAATCTTAGCAGTCACGCTGCAGATGGCGCCCATGAAGAGAAGCAACCAAATGATGGACCTGTTAAACAAAAACTTCGGAGAACAAGCCAGCTTCGACGGAAAAACCATGACTTACTGGCCTTCACCGCAAAGAATCGCCGGTTTAACAGTTGAAGAATTAAAAGTCAAAGCCAAACTCGGCTACCGAGCCGCAAACCTCATAGCCATCGCCAATGCTCTAACCCAAGGGTTCCCAACCATGGACGAGCTCTATAGGATGGAACCGCACGAGGCAAAGAAAAAACTTCTAACCTTGCGGGGCATAGGCGACTACTCTGCAGAACTTGTCATGCCTCGAATGGGCTTCCCGCTTGACGTTTGGAGCGCCAAAATCTTCCACATTCTATTCTACGGGAAAAATCCGCAAAACCCCCGAGAAGTCATTCCAGCGCTCAAAAAGGTCGCGGAGGAACGTTGGGGCGGATGGAAAGGTTACGCTTTCGTTTACATTTTAAACGATTTGCCGAAGTTATCGGAAAGAGTAGGTTTCAACTTAACCCAGTTTTAGAGTTCCAAACTTAGCGGACTAGAATGTTCACGACGGGTTATTTTTGTTTTCTCCTGTTTGAGATTCAGTATTGGATCCCTTGAGTCAACTCGAAACGCTTCGGCGTCTTAATCTCCTGCACGACGTTGACGAAGTCCGCCCTCTGAATCAGCTCCCTGGGTGCTGATCTTCCAGTCATGACTACGGTGGTCTCTCGCGGCACGCTCTCAAGCAGCTTAAGCACGTTTTCGACTTTAAGCAGTTTCCACTGTGTCGCCAAGTTAATCTCATCCAGAACAAGCAGATGAGGCTTCCTCTTCAAAACTTCCCTTGCAAAATCGAGCCCTTCTTTAGCAAGCGCCTTATCCTCACTTTTAGGGCTTTCAATGATAAACTTCTCTCCTCCGAACTCCGCTACCTTATCTTCTTCGCCAAGCCAGGCCTCTCTCCCAAACTGGTGGATCTCGTAGTAAGGCTTGAGCTTGTCTTTTATCAGGTATTCCCCTGTGTCCTTCTTCCATTTTAAGAACTGAATTATCACAACCTTTTTGTGGTGACCAACACAGCGGAGGGCCAAACCGAG